>Ga0302324_100013899_pt1 | contig 16274 bp, 12 predicted proteins | sample Palsa_T0_1_FD_201949 | JGI IMG/M metagenome (GOLD analysis project Ga0302324, IMG submission 201949) | Peat permafrost microbial communities from Stordalen Mire near Abisko, Sweden - Palsa_T0_1 | ecosystem: Environmental > Terrestrial > Soil > Palsa > Peat permafrost | place: Sweden: Abisko...
CGCCAATCAGCAGGGCGCATAGCCTTCACCGTGGCACAGCCAACCTGGCTGTGAGATTTGGCTTCCCGTCAGCTCGCCCTCGTCCCCCCAAACATTTTGTGTCAAAGTATAAGTTCATGCCGGAACCAAAATCCCCCAGCCAATCTGCAGGCCGCATTGCCTTCACCTATCCGAACTTCATCTACTACCAATCCTCCCGCATGCTGGTGGTAATGGCTCAAGAGATGCAATCCGTAGCCGTCGGCTGGCAAGTCTACGAAATCACCAAGCGCCCGCTCGATTTGGGCCTGGTAGGACTGGCGCAATTCCTGCCTGGCATTTTTCTTTTCCTCGTCTCTGGGCACGCTGCAGACCGCTTCGACCGCCGCAAGCTGCTAACCATCTGCTACGGCGGACTGGCCGTGTGCTCGGGTCTGCTCCTTCGCGTCAGCCTCGTGGGGGCGCACTCTATCTACTCAATCTATCTAGTCATCGTCCTGCTCGGCGTGGTCCGCGCTTTCCAGGGCCCGCCAAGCAGAGCGCTTCTACCTCAGTTAGTCCCGGAGGAACACTTCCCGAGCGCCGTGGCCTGGGGCGCCACCTTTTTCCAGGGCGCGACCATCGTAGGCCCAGCCGTGGGCGGCCTGATCTACGCTTTGTTCCGCGGTCCGTCCGCTGTATATGCCACCTCCATGATCCTCGCGATCGCCGCGCTGCTCCTCACCTTGCCGATCAAACCGCAGATCACCACGCGCCCCCGTGAGCCAGTCAGTTTGAGATCCGTTCTCGCAGGTCTGCGCTACACCTGGCGCCAGAAACTGGTCCTGGGCTCCATCTCGCTGGATTTGTTTGCAGTTCTCTTGGGCGGGGCAGTAGCCCTGCTGCCGGTCTACGCGCGTGAAATTCTGAAAACGGGACCGTGGGGACTGGGTTTGCTCCGCAGCGCCCCAGGAATCGGAGCCGGAACAATGGCTATCTTGCTGGCGTATCGCCCGCTACGCCGCCGGCCCGGTGCCACCATGCTTTGGTGTGTGGCAGGCTTCGGCGTGTTCACCATCGTCTTTGGAATTTCGCGTAGCCTGATTCTCTCCATGGCCGCGCTAGTTCTCGTCGGCGCAACCGACATGGTCAGCGTCGTAGTGCGCGCCACCCTCGTACAGCTTGCCACTCCCGACGCAATGCGCGGGCGCGTCAACGCCGTCGACATGGTTTTCATCGGCGCCTCCAACCAACTTGGCCAATTCGAGTCCGGCCTTACCGCGCAGTGGTTCGGCACCGTCCCTGCCGTCCTGCTAGGCGGCCTGGGGGCCATCGTAGTCACCGCCATCTGGGCCTGGCGCTTCCCGGAACTCCGCAACGCGGACTCTCTCACCAACCTCAATCCCTGACATCCTTGCGATCCTTAATCCGCAAATCGTAGTACGCTGGGTGCTGTCCCGATGAGCCCAGACACGCCTCCGTCACTGCGCGACCTGGTCACCCAAGAGCAATGGGAACAGGCTAACACCCAACTCCGCGACTTTGGTCCCGCCGCGGCTGACGCCGTAATGGCCCTGCCCTTCGAAGATCAACAAAAACTGTTCCGCAATCTCCCATTCGATTCCGCCGCAAACTTGATCGGCGATTTTCCCTACTTTCACGCCTACGTCCTGCTGCACTCCCGTCCCTCGTCCGAGATCCAAGCCATCGTCGACTCCATGAATCCCGATGTGCTCGCCCACTTTCTCGAGCAGCTGCCGGAGGAAGCCTGGCAGAGCCTCACCGACACGATAAATCCGGCCGCCGGATTCGCAACCCCCACGGCGCCGGCCGCCGCTCCCGCCCCTCGCCCAGCCCAAAGCCCGGCACAGCGCCCGACCCCGTCGCCACGTCCGCCCCTCCCGCGTCCACCCGCCACCCGTGCAACAACGCCGATCGCCGCCGCTCCAGCTCCCGGCCTGGAACCGATCGTCGAAGCCCGCGCCATCGAAAAGAAATTTCGTCAGCCCGATGGCCGTGAAATTCAAGTCATCGCACCGGTAAGCCTCTCGCTCGAAGCCAACACCATCGTCGCCGTTCTCGGCCCCTCCGGCTGCGGTAAGTCCACCCTCCTGCGCATGCTTTCCGGACTCGCCGCTCCCACTACCGGCGAAGTTCTCTGGCACGGAAAGCCCATCGCGGACTGCAGCCCCAGCGTCGCCATCGTTTTTCAGTCCTTCGCGCTTTTTCCGTGGCTCACCGTGCTCGACAACGTCGAAGCGCCGCTGCTCGCCCGCGGCATGCCCCATTTCGAACGACATCATCGCGCTCTTCGTTCCCTGGCCTCCGTTGGCCTCAAGGGTTTCGAGCTGGCCTATCCCAAGGAACTTTCCGGCGGCATGCGCCAAAGGGTCGGCTTCGCCCGCGCGCTTTCCGTCGAACCGGAAATCCTCTTCATGGACGAGCCTTTCTCCGCCCTCGACGTCCTCACCGCTGAAAACCTGCGCGGTGAATTGCTCGAGCTCTGGCTCGCCAAAAAAATTCCAACCAAGAGTATTTTCATCGTCACCCACAACATCGAAGAAGCGGTCCTGCTGGCCGACCGCATCCTGGTTCTCGGCCGCAATCCCGGCAGAATTCGCGCCGACTTCCGCGTCGCCATCCCCCAGCCCCGCGATCGCAAGGCCGCCGCGTTTCTTACTTACGTCGATTACATCTACAAAATCATGACCCAGCCGGACTCCGAACTCGCTCCCCCATCGCTGGCGGCGCAACAAAAGACCAGCCACACCGCGCTGCTCCCGCACGCCCGTCCGTCCGGAATTTCCGGTTTCCTCGAACTGCTGATCGATCGCGGCGGCGAAGAGGATCTCTACCACGTGGCTTCCACACTGTTGATGGAAGTCGATGACCTGCTCCCCATCGTCGAAGCCGCCTCCATGCTCGGTTTTGCCACCGCTCGCGAGGGCGACGTCACCATCACCCCGCGCGGCCGGGAATTTGCGGAAGCCGACATCAACAATCGCAAAGCCATATTCCGTGAAGCCGTCCTCGCACACGTCCCGCTTCTGCAGCAGATGAATTCCTGCCTGAACAGCAAGTCCGATGCCACCATGCCCATGGAATTCTTCCGCGACATTCTCGATAACCATCTCACCGAAACCGCCGTCAACGAGCAGATTGAAACCGCCTTGGGCTGGGGCCGCTACGCCGAGCTTTTCACCTACGACGCCGAGACCGACCAGCTCACCGCGCGGCCCACATCTTCCGAATCGCATTCCGTTGACGGCGTCCCTTCGAACTCATGAATCGCCGCCCCGCCGCCAAGCTCCCTCCCGCTTCCGCTCCTTGGATATTGTTTCCCGCAAAGTTTTCCTCCCTGCTCACCGACCTCCCGGTAATCCTGGCAGGCTTCGCGCTCTTCTACGCGCTGCTCTCTCTCACCCACCACTGGATGGCGCCGGTCACCGAGCACACCGAAATCAGCCTGAGCCCGTGGGTGCTGCCCAAGTACGCCATGTATTCCACGCTGCGCATTGCCATCGCCTACGTGTTCAGCCTGGCCTTCACCTTCGTCTACGGTTACGTCGCCGCTTACAACTCCCGCGCCGAGCGCTACATGCTCCCGCTCCTGGACACTCTGCAATCCATCCCCGTCCTCAGTTTTCTTCCGCCCGTGATGGTGGCCATGGTCGCGTTGTTTCCATCGCGCCAGCTCGGCATCGAGCTCGGCTCCATTCTTCTAATTTTTACCGGGCAGGTTTGGAACATGACCTTCAGCTTCTACTCCTCGCTGAAAAGCATTCCTCGCGAGATGCAGGAAGCCGCGGCGGTTTACCGCTGGAGTTGGTGGCAGCGCTTCATCCAGATGGAATTGCCTTACTCCGCCATCGGCTTGGTGTGGAATTCCATGATGTCCGTCGCCGGCGGCTGGTTTTTTCTAATGGCCTGCGAGATGTTCGTCCTCGGCGACCGCGACCTGCGCCTGCCCGGCCTTGGCTCCTACCTACAGACCGCTTCCAACCACGGCGACACTCGCGCCATCGTCTCCGGCCTGCTCTGCATGATCGGTGTGATCGTTCTGATGGACCAGCTCATCTGGCGCCCTATAATTGCCTGGGCGGAAAAATTCAAGTTCGAGCAGGTGGAAGCTACTGACCTCCCACGCTCGCCCGTTCTCGATTTGCTCCGCCGCTCCCGAGTTGTTCCTTGGGCTTCGGGCCTCACCGTCCGCCCCGCCCGCGAAAAGCTCACTCTCCATTTTGCAAAAAAGCATTTCGCCGAGAAGTCCGAAGCCGCCCCCAGCATCGCCAGGACCTGGGCCGGCCGCGCCGCTCTAGCCCTCTTGCTGGCCGGTCTCGCCTTCGCTTTCGTCAAGATGTGCGCGCTTCTCCTGCAGCTCACCGCTCCGGAATTACGCAGTATCTTCATCGGCGCGGGCGCCACGTTCCTGCGCGTCGAGCTTACTCTGGTGATTGCCGCCCTATGGACCGTCCCGGTAGGAATTTACGTGGGCCTTCGCCCGCGCCTCTCCGCCATCGCTCAACCCATCGCTCAGGTGGCCGCCTCCGTCCCCGCCACCGCTCTCTTTCCGATCATTCTCCTCGTGCTCATTCGCTTGGGAGGTGGCCTGGGCATCGGCTCCATCGTTCTGCTGCTCCTCGGCACCCAGTGGTATCTCCTCTTCAACGTAATCGCCGGCGCCATCTCCATCCCATCTGACCTGAAAGAGGTCGTCAGCATTTTTCGCTTCGGCAAATGGAACCGCTGGCGCGAACTTTTCCTCCCCGCCGTCTTCCCCTACCTAATCACCGGCTTCGTCACCGCTTCCGGAGGCGCCTGGAACGCCAGCATCGTCGCCGAGTACTTCCATTTCCGCGGCCACACTTACTCCACCACCGGCCTGGGCGCAGTAATCAGCGCCGCCACCGACTCCGGAAATTTCCAAGTGTTGCTAGGCGCCACCATAGTGATGGCCGCCATAGTAGTGACCATCAACCGCCTACTATGGCGCCGCCTCTACACTCTGGCCGCCACCAGATTCAAACTCGAAGTCTGAAGACGAGTCCGTGCTGAGCGAAGCGAAGTGGGTGCCCCAGGTGTCGCTTTCACACCTGGGTTCTCCACGATTTTGACTTGGCCTTTCGACCTGCCGAACTCAACAATCCGCCCACAACAACCTTTAAACCGTTCACTCGCGTTCTGGCCGCAAAATCAATAGCACCCGAAAATCGATCAGCGCATGCAAAATCATCGGCGCCAATAGATTCCCAGTCACCAGATAAACCGCCGCCAGTGCAAATCCCACCAGCGCCGTAGAAGCCACTCCCAACGCCCCCTGATAGAGATGCTCGAAACCAAACACTACGCAGGAAAGTACCACCGCAGTAGTGAGCCCCAACGAAAACGGCAGCGACCGAAAATAATGAATTAAGAATCCGCGAAACAAAATCTCCTCGCATATCCCCGCCGTAAGACAAACCAAAGCAAACCACCACCGCTCCTCGCGTGTAACCGGCAGAAAAAACGCCAGAGCGTCCAAGCCCTTGTTCAACGTAGCGCGCACTCTATCGTTCCATCGCGACAAAATCGCGGGCAGCAGCGACCCAACCACGAAAGCCGCCAGCATTCCTTCAAGAAACGCGCTGTGCCCCGCCTCCCGCGCCACCCACCCCGCTTCTCCCGCCGCCGGATGAATCGCGAAAAGATTCCTCCACCCCACCGCCGCCACCGCCAGAATTGCCGCGATCCACAGCCACCCAATTGTCTTCCAGTAGGACTGCACCTTAGCCCGCGGATTCGCGCTGGTCTTCAGTCGCCGCGTCTCAAAGTGGTCCCACACCGGCGCCGCCACAATCAGGAAAAACGCAATGCAATGCGAAATAATCATGATGCCGAACACCCTATCGCATCCGCCGTTGCCGCACAACCACTCCCGCCGAAGGATAGAAATGATCTGCCTGTTTCAATCTCAATATCCGCCGGCGCCGATGCTGTGCAAGTGTCTCGGACGTAGCAACCGTGGATCGGGGGAAGCGGGCCGTCGCCATAAACTCGAGCAGTTAGGCTCTATTTCCAATTGGATGGACAACTCAGAACGGTTGTCGATGTCGCCCGGCTTTTTGGGCATCCCAGGAAGCGATCGTGGTGAAGTACAGCACGTTTTCCAAAGTGTCTTTACCGTATACGAATAGGCTGGACAGCTTCACGAGATTCAGCCATTTGTACTTGCGGTACTTGGAATGGGACGCGGCGTCCGCGCAGTAGTCGAGCGCATGGTAAAGGTTGAAACCGCCGATGGAAGACCACCATTCTTGCCATGCGTTTGCGATGCGGGGGATTAAAAAGAAAACCCCGACCCCCCGATGGAGGGCCGGGGCCAGCACAACGAAGAATCGTTGCCCTGGGAGGATGTCAGAAAAGTATTTTATCGAGCTCTCAAAGTCAATCGACCCAAGTTCTTAAAGCTAGGGACGTAACCAGAATTAAAGCTTAGACTTTGAGTAGCAACCACACCTTATTATGGCACAAGCAACATTTGACGCCGCATCCGGCAAACCCCGCTGTAGTTCCGTACCCAATGCGCAGGCCGACAGCGTTCAAGACCGTACTCTACCGGATATTTTTCCCCGCCATTCTTTGCTAGCGTGGATGCTAGTTCTCGAACTACGCCCTGCCCCGAAACGACCCCTTCGACAAACCAAAACGGGAATCGAACACCAAATCCCAATCCCGCTCTGCCCCCAATCGAATCGCGACAACTGCAAGGATGAAAATGCATCTCGCACAAAACAAGCACCCTAGCGCACGTGCAATCGCACCAAAAATGCGAATTCACACCCCAAAAGCGGAACGACTCAGCTATGTGCTAACAGGAGAAAGACATCCACCAGACCAAGCAGAACGAAAAGCGAACGTCGGAGAAGTTATGGCGAGGAAACTGGCGGAGGGGAGAAATGAACAAGAACAGGCGGCCTCAACTACAGTAGGTGCACACGGCTCCGCACTTAGAATGCGACGTTGGCCACGGGGTCAATTTGAAGAAGTGGGCCGGCTAAGCGTAGGAACCCGGTTGGGTTTGAATTCGGGGATTTGTGTGCCTACAATCGGAGGAAGCTGAAAATGGGGCCACACAACGAAACTCCAGGAAAACCTATGAAAGTAGAAGTATCGGTTCTGTGCAAGCTATGGCGCGAAGACGATGTATGGAACCCATGCGCAGAACATTTGCCCGTCGCTGTTTTTGGCGACACATTTGAGGAAGCTCGCGATCACCTGTGCGATGCTCTGACCAGCCACGTTCAAAGCATAGCGGAGGCGGACCAGCTCGAAACACTTGTCGCCACCCTCAATCGCAGAGCCGCCGATCAAATGATCGCAACCGAGATAATGCCGAACAATTACGTCGGCAGAATGATGGTGCCTGTCGACCGAGAACTAACTGTCGCATAGGGTGGAGTACTGATCTCGATCCTGCCGCCGGATTTACCGTGGAGAGATTTTGTCCGGGTGTTGACGAGATTAGGCTACAAACTCTACAAGTCCGGCCCAGGCGCTGCGCGGACCTTCCATAACGAGCATCGGGACCCAGAGTTCCCACGTTCCACGAGAGGCACGGAAAGAACGGAATACGCAAGGGGACTTTGAGGATGTACATCAGAGTTCTAAAGCTGGAACGAGCTGAGTTCTTAGAGTCTCTGAATTCATGAAGATTTGAGCGGGCGGGTTGGGAGTTCAACCCGAACCCGTTTCCAATCGCGGCCTCACCTACCCGAAATTATTTCCTCAATCTTCAGCAAAAACTCAGTAGTTTCCCGGGGGCTAGCCACCCGATATTGCGCGCAAGTGGCCGCGAATCCCCCCACGTGCACGGAAATTCCGCTGCGTCCGACCGCCGCAAACGCCTCTTCGTCCACTTCATCGTTCCCGACGTAGATCGGCAGGACCGGCTTTTGCAGCGTTCCCAGCAGCCAGGTCATCGCTTCGCCCTTGCCCCTCACCCGATGGGTCAACATTTCGATCACGCACTGCGTTTCCGTCGAATGAAAATTCTCGCCAGCCCGCTCTGCCGCATCTTCCATGATCTTGCGCAGCTTCCGCACCTCTTGCGCTTTCGCGTTGCGGTAGTGCGCGGCCACGCTGAATTCCTTATCCTCGACCAGCACTCCCGGCAAAACGCTCACCGTTTCCTTCAATTCTTCCCGCAGCGCCATCAGCACTTGCTTCTCCGATTGTCGCACCCGGAACCGGCCGTCGCGCTCCCATCCGTACAGCCCAAAATAGTGCGCGCCTTTCACCCGCAGCAACCGGATCAAGTCGGCGCGCCGGCGCCCGCTCAGGAATGCCAGGTAAATCCGGCGATGCCGCGCCAGCCGCTGCAGCACTTGGCGCGTGGAATCGTCCAACACCACGTCTTCCGGCCGCGGCGCGATCGGCACTAGCGTGCCGTCGAAATCCAGAACCAGTGCGATGCGCTTCGCCGTTCTCAGCCGCCGCGCAATCCCAGGCCAAGCCTGAAACAATTCCACTGCACCACTGCGCGCCGTCACTCCCACCTTTGCCGCCGCACTCATCGCTCCATCACCGCGTCCGGCTGCTCCAATCGTATGTCGCACAATTCCGAAATCAGTTCCGCCGCCCAGCGATATACGTTGTGTTCCCGAACGTTCCTGCGCATCCGCTGCATCCGCGCCTGCCGTTCTTCCGACGGCATCGCCAACGCGAATTTTATCGCGCTCGCCAGCTGCTCGCTGTCGTACGGATTCACCACCAGCGCGTCGCGCAGTTCTCGCGACGCGCCGGCAAACTGGCTCAAGATCAGCACGCCATCTTCATCTTCCCGCGCCGCGATGAATTCCTTCGCCACCAGATTCATTCCGTCGTGCAGCGACGTCACCATGCACAGATCCGCCGCTCGATATAGCGGCTCGATTTCCTTGTGGCTGTGGTGTTTCTTCAAAAATACGATCGGCTTCCATCGCTTGGTCTGATACTCCGCGTTGATCCGTTCCGATTCCCGGTCCACTTCGTTCAGAAATTCCTGATAACGCGGAATTCGCGTGCGGCTGGGCGCGCCCACTTGAATAAAAGTAAACTGCTCGCGCATCGACGGATTCTTTTGCAGGAAACACTCGATCCCGTGAAACCGCTCCATGATTCCCTTGGTGTAATCGAGCCGGTCCACGCCGAAACCCAGAAACGCCGCTTCCACACCCAGGCCCTGCAGGATCGCGGTGCGTTGTTCCGGAGTCACCCGCGCCGGCGCGCCGGTATGCCGTTCCGGCCACGCCACGCTGATCGGATGCGGCCTCACCAGCGTGGTTTGATCGCCGCGGTTCACCGAGAACCGGTCCCAGTCGATGCGCGATTCCAGCGCTCGATCGATCGTCTCCAGAAAATTATTACAGTGCGCCTGAATATGGAAACTCACCAGATCGGCGCCCAGCAGCCCATCCAGCAATTCCTTCTGCCATGGGCAAATTCGAAACGCTTCCGGATTGGGCCAGGGAATGTGCCAGAAAATTGCCACCCGCGCGTCCGGCCTCTTCTGCTTGATCAGCCGCGGCAACAGCGCGAAATGATAATCCTGAATCAGAACGATCGGCTCCACCGCTCCTTCCATCTCCTCCAGCACCGCGTCGCAGAATTGCGAGTTCACCTCTTTGTAGGCTTCCCAGTCCGACATCCGAAATATCGGACGGGTATGCGCGATGTGGCACAGCGGCCACAGCCCTTCGTTCGCGAACCCCAGGTAGTAGCCGTCGTACACCTCTTCCTCGATCCATATCCGGCGCAGCGTGTACTCCGGCTGCTCGGGAGGAACGCGCACCCGATCGTGCTTGTCCACCACGTCGCGGTCCGCGTCTCCCGACGCATTCGCGATCCACGTGCCGCCGCACGCGCGCAGGATTGGCTCCAGCGCGGTGACCAATCCGCTCGCCGGCACCATCGTTTCGATCGCCTTGCCGCGCCGCACGTGTTCGTACGGTTCGCGGTTAGACACTACAAAGAGCGGCCGCCCTCGCAGCTTGGTCTGCATGCTGATTCGCAGACGCTCCGCCGTCCACAGCGACTCGCCCGTTTCCCGCAGCCGTGCTTCTTCTTCCGCCGACGCCCGCGCTTCCGTCAGGCTCTGCGCCAGCTTGGCTACCTCCCGCGAAAGCGGCTGGAACAATTCCTCGGTAGGCAGCGGACTTCGCGGCGCCCCGCGCCCGGACCGCAGCTCGCGAATCCATTCTTCGGTGCGCGTGAGCGGAAGGAAAATCGCCCATCGCAGCAGCGCCACCGTGATCATCACGATCAGCAATACTTGAATCACCACGTGCCAAAGCGTCTCTCGCCACACTTGCTCGGTCTGCGCTTCGATATATCCCGCGTCGTGGTAGATCGTCAGCACTCCGATCACGTCGGTCGCGTGCTGCGGTGGTGTCCCGTTCGTTGCCGCCGCGTGGTGCGGTGGTTCGCCGTTCGGGTCGATGGTGTGGTGCAGCGGCAGGTAGTAAATGTGGGTGGAGTTTCCGCCTAGCGTGCGCAGCTCTCCGAATCCCCGGTCGGTCATTCGCGCCGTCGCAATCGACATCTGCGGCGCTTGAAAGGTGGCGCCCAGGCTCGAGCTTTGCGCCAGCAATTGGCCCTGCGGGCCGTAGACCCCTACCCCGTCCAGGTGCTCGCGATTTCCGAATCGCTCCACCACTCGCCGCAGTTGGATGGTTTCGTTCTTCTCCAAGATAGGTTCGATGATTTCCTGCAGGCTCTCCGCGAGCACTTCCGCTCGCCGCTGCAAATCGTCCCGCATCCCCTGTTTTTCGGAACGCACCTGTGACCGCGCGACCAAAAACGTCACCAAGGTGATCCCCACTACGAGGAGTGCGGTAAGCCGCAGGCCGAGCTTCATAAGCCGCTATTATAACCGTGACCGGCAGTTTCAGTGCTACGTCCCTTGTGGATATGGCGCGGAACTAGAGATCTCGGCGAGTGGATGTTCACTTTGGTGGAAGCAGCGTAGGTGTGGAATGGTTCAGATTTTGGTGCAGGTGTTGAAGCTGGGCGCCCACACGTCGGTCTTACGTATGGGGTCCTTCAGCCTTATTGTGATCCCGCTCCCAGCGCGGCGATTACGATCGAATACGATTGCTGCACGATTTGTCCCGGAGAGCTCGAATCGGAAACCTCGACCACAAATGAAAACGTCCCCGTGGACGCCGGCGCTCCTTGGATTTGTCCCCGCGCCGGATCCAGCGTCAATCCCACCGGCAGCGCGCCGGAAGATAACGCGAACGCGTACGGCCGCAACCCGCCCGCCACCGTTACTGCCGCGGAGTAGGCCTCGTTCACTTGCCCGTCGGGCAATTGTGTTCCAAGCAGTTGCAACGATGGTCCCCTTGGAGCGCCAGCGCCGCCGCTCGCCGCGTTCGCACCGTTCGGCGCGCCTCCGGCCCGGGCGGAGCCTCCCGGATTGATCGTCAGTTGGTATACCTGCGATGCGGATATCGGCGAATCGCTGGAGTCTGTTGCGCGCAGCGTAAACGTGTAGACTCCCGCCACGCTCGGCGTTCCGGTTAACGCTCCGGCGGGCGACAGCCGCAGGCCCGGCGGCAACCGATTCGAAAACAGCGACCATCGGTATGGGGCTATTCCACCTTCCGCGTCAACGGACGCCGAATACATTGCGCCCTCTTGTCCCGGAGGAAATCCGGACGCCAAAATCCGGAAACCATCGTGGCTAGCAGAGGGCCCAGGCAAAGCAGCAAGCGGGTAGGGAGCACGGGGCGCCGCAGGACGATTGGGCAAAGTTGGCGGAGGCGAGGTACGCGGCGTCGCGGAGCGAGCCGGGCTCGCGGACGGGGCCGGTGTCGCAGGCGGAACGTACGGGGCTGATGGCGCTCCAGGCACCACCAGGTTGAAACGCTTCTGCACATTTTGCGACGGGTTTCCCGAGTCTTTCACTTCCAGCAGCACCCAGTAAGTTCCCGGCCGCGAGATCGCTCCGGTAATCGTTCCACCGGGCGCCAGCGTCAACGTCGACGGCAGATTGCCGGAAATCACGCTCCATTTATACGGGGCCACACCCCCGCTTGCCGTCAGTATCGATGAGTACGGCGCAGACAAATTAGCTTGCGGCAGCGCTGCGGTATTTAACTGCAATCCATTGGTGGCAATTACGATCAGCGAGAAATCCTTCTGCGCGGTTTGCATCGGATTTCCCGTGTCATTCACTGCCACGGTGATTGGAAATGTGCCGGAATCGATTGGCGTACCCGCCAGCGCTCCGGACGTTCCCAACGTCAGCCCTTTGGGAAGTTTTCCCGCAGCCACTTTCCACTGGTACGGATTTTCGCCGCCCGCTGCCTTCAGCGTTTCCGAGTAACTCAAGTTCACGCTGGCCTGCGGCAGCGACGCCGTCCGAATTTCCAATGCGGGCGGCGCAGCTCGTCCTCTGTCGCCAATTCCCAGCACGATTCCCGCAGCGCAAAGCACCGCCAGCGCTCCAGCGGCAGCGCGACCGCGATTCATTGGCAGGAACTTCGACGTAAGGACCAATCCCGATCTCCCAAAGTCCTGTCGCCGGTTTGCCGCAGGTCTTAGGCTGGTTCCGAAACGAGCGGTGCGGGTGGCTGCTTCCATTTTCGCGCAGTCCGCGCTGCGTTTCTAGCCTGTATCTTGATTGCTACCACTCGGAGGAAGCGGATTATACTCCCCGCCCCGTATTCTCGGCGAAACGTTCCATGGGAACTCGCTAACCCCCCTGTTACGTGCAACTTGCCACACAGCTTTTCCGTCCTGTTCCTACCGGGAACAGGGGATAGACGCCCGCCGTTATCGCGCCCATCATCTTTGATGCTAGCAAGTCACGGAGGCGATGCCATGAAGTTCATGATCGGATCGGCCGCACTTCTACTCGTTCTTAGCACCCCGGCATTTGCACAGGAAGAACCAAAACCCCAGCAACAAGAAGAGCACAAGCCTCAGGATTCACCGAAAGCGCCCGCGCAGGAAAAGGCGCCCCCGGCGAAACCCGACGCGGGCCAACCCAAGGAAAAGCAGGCTCCGCCGGAAAAACCGGCCCAGCCTCCACCGAAGGCGCAAAACCAGGATAAACAGCAACAGAACGAAAAGAAGGCCCAGGAAAAATCGGCCCAACAGCAGACCAAAGAACAGCAAGCTCAGCCGAAGCAGGCGCAGAACCACAACGCGCCGGCACAGAACGGCGGCAACGAACGGCGCATCCCGGACGACAAATTCCGCGCCAATTTCGGCTCCCAACACCACTTCCGTGTGGCGCGTGGCGGCGGTAACCGCTTTCAGTACGGCGGCTATTGGTTTGCGTACAGCGAACCGTGGCCGGTGGGCTGGAGCTACGACGATGACTGCTACATCGAGGATGACGGCGGGGTCTACTATCTAATCGACGTGTTGCATCCCGACGTTCGATTGGTGGTAGCCGTAGAAGTTTCCTAACGATTTTCCCGCGACTCTTTTATCACGGGAGCAAACGCAAAAAGGGCCGGAAGAAATCCCGGCTCCTTTTTTTGTCTGGATGTTGGTAGTGGTGTTGATTTTGACTGGGAGGTTGACCCTGGTAGTGGTGTGGATTTTGACTGGGATGTTGACCTTGATAGTGGTATTGATTTCGACTGGGATGTTGACCTTGGTAGTGGTGTTGATTCTGACTGGGATGTTGACCCTTGGTAGTGATGTTGATTTCGACTGGGATGTTGACCTTGGTAGTGGTGTTGATTTTGACTGGGATGTTGGTGGTGGGTGCCCCACACGTCGGTGTTACGTGTGGGGTCTTTGACTTTTAGTTCTTAATCTTCTCAGGTCTGCCGCTTTTCAGCGCCGCCGCAGAACGGCGCTTACTTTCGGGGTTCCGCGGACGGAAGTTTCCCGGCCGATTCCAGCACCTGCCGCGCCAGATAGTTGACCACCTGCGCGTTATCCCGCGCCTCAGTCAAATACGCCATCCGCAGCAACTGCTCTTTCCGATTCCGCAGCGTATCGCGAATCGCCTGCTGCACTTGCGGATCAGACAATTCCCGCTGCCCGGCCTGTTCCTTGGCCAGCATCTTCACGATCACGTACCCCCCGGTACGCACCGCGATCGGCTGGCTCACTTCCCCGGGTTTGAGCGACAACGCCGCTTTTTTCAGCGCCGGATCGGACTGATTGAATGACGATTCGGGAATAAATCCCAAATCTCCGCCCGTCGATGCGCTGCTGTCTTCCGAGTAGTCCATCGCCAGCTGCGAAAAATCCGCGCCGGTATTCAACTTTTCTTCAAGCAGCGCCGCTTTTCGCCGCGCCTCCGCGTCGTTCGTCGACTTATCGTTTTTGCGGTTGTGCACCGTCGGGTCCGGCCGCGGCGTTACCACCATCTGCGCCAGGTGAAAGCGCGGCTCCGCCAGATTGAATTGCGCGCGATTCTGATTGTAGAAATCGATCACGTCCTGGTCCGTGACGGTAATCTTGGAAATAATTTCGCGGTTGATCAGCTTCTGGATGGAGACTTCCCGCCGCAGCTCGGCCTTCAGGTCGTCCACGGTGATGCCGCTGTCCCGCAGCTTTCTCTGGAACTCTTCCTCGGTGTAAGGGTTTTTCGATTCGGTGAACTTGTCTTCCACTTCCGCGTCGCTCGCGCCGACGTTCATCTTGTTGGCGTGTTCCAGCAGTATTTCATTGTTGATCAGTTCGTCCAGGATGCTCAATTTCAGCGACAGCGCTTCTTCCTGCGAGGGAGGCGGACCTTCGGGGTTCACCCGGCTGCGGAAATACTTCTCCACTTCCGCGCGATGGATCTCTCTGCCGTCAACCACAGCCCACACGTCCGGTCCGGCTGCCACCTGCTTCTTGCAACCAGCAAGCATGGCGCAGACCAAAACCGCGGCCGCGATTGCAGCCCTGTATTTCAAGATGGGGTACTCCTTGGACCGGCCGGCGAGCGGAAGTTAAGCGGCTTTACGGACGCGTCCGTTGCGGATGCAGGAGGTACACACGCGCACGTGTTTGGTACCGCCGCCGATGACGGCGCGCACACGGCGCAAATTCGGGTTCCACCGGCGCCGGGTCACGTTATTGGCGTGGCTGATGTTGTTCCCAAAGCTCGGCTTTTTGCCGCATAACTCACATACCATTGCCATTACTCACTCCAACGGGGAAAAGTCCCACAAGTCGAGCATCCATGGTACCAGAGAACCCCCGGCCCGGAAAGCGATTTGAGGCCTTCCAGCACCGGAAACCCCGTCTATCCTTATATATCGAGGGGTCCAGCCGCTCTTTCCTGGGCTCAGGGGGTGGCCGAAAGCACCGCCACCCCATACACCGGCAGGGTTACCGCCTGCTTCATCCCGCCGTCGAGCAGGTCGTTCATCGGACTGGGCAGCGCCACCGTTTGCTCCGCGTTCGACAGGTTCACCAGAATATAGACCGTTCTCCGTCCGCCGTACCGCGCCGACACCTCCACACCGTCCGGAACCAGCCCCAATGCCGGCTTCACCCCGCTGACCGCGGTCATCCATTTGGCCGCCTGGCGCATGCCCGCGTCATCCAGCCACGCCCCAATGTAGGTGATGCGCCCTTTTCCTACCGCGCGAGTGATCGCCGCAGGCTGCCCGTCCAGCCAGCCATTCGACTTCCCGTAACGCTCCAGCACCTGCACATCCGCAGCTTGCGCGCTCAGCAATTCCGCCCACAACTTGCCGTTGCTCGCGCCGAATTTGCCTTCCACCGGCACCGGATCGACCAGCGCGTAGTATTGCTCCACGCGCCCGCCCAGCAAATCTGCGAGCGGCCCCGGTTGGCGCTCCGTCTGTAATCCGTTGTCTTCGTTTTTCATCGCCGAACGCTGGCCCAGCACCAGGTGCCCGCCGTTGTGCACATATTCGATCAGATTCTTCGCCGCCTCGTCGGAAAGTACATTCAACCCCGGCGCCACCACCAGTTTGTATCCGCCAAGCGCAGCAGTGGGCGGAACGACGTCGATCGATTGCGCGATCGCATGCAGTGGCCGGTAGTAGCTGACGATCTCTTCCCGGGGATCGTACAAGTCATTGTGCTTTTGCCACTGAATCGCCCAGCGGCTGTCGTACGAGTGTAGGATCGCCACTTCCGATTTCGGCGAAGTGCCTGCCAGCGCCGGCCCGGCCTTGGCAAACTCCGCGCCAATCCGTTTCACCTCGTCGTAGAGCGGCGCCGGTGTGCCGTCTGGTCCCACCACGGTGCCGTGATATTCCTCCTGGCCGTTGAGCGCGCTGCGCCACTGCCAGTAGCTCACCGCATCCGCGCCATGGCCCACGTCATGCCAGGCCATCGCGCGCACCTCGCCCTTATCCAGCGAATTA
>Ga0302324_100013902_pt1 | contig 16273 bp, 10 predicted proteins | sample Palsa_T0_1_FD_201949 | JGI IMG/M metagenome (GOLD analysis project Ga0302324, IMG submission 201949) | Peat permafrost microbial communities from Stordalen Mire near Abisko, Sweden - Palsa_T0_1 | ecosystem: Environmental > Terrestrial > Soil > Palsa > Peat permafrost | place: Sweden: Abisko...
CGGCCCCGACCGCACTCAAATTACGAAGAAGATTGAAGCATTCATGCAGGTGATTCGGGGAAAGGGATGAATGCGCCTTCGACGAAGTCGCTGGAAAGCGCCACGAAACAAGGCCGAAGCAGTGTCCCCCAGCAATTTTCGGGGGAGTCGGAGCGCGTGGCTACACTATTTCTCTAGCTGCAGGGCAGTCTCACTCGCACCTGGCAGCCTCTCTTTCCGTTCAGGTTGGACAGTTCAATCGAGCCTCCGTGTGCTTCGACGATCTGTCGCGAGAGTGCCAAACCTATACCACTTCCCGAGGGCTTGGTCGTGTAGAACGGTACGAATGCGTTGCTCGGATTCAGCAGTCCCAGCCCATTATCCTCGATCGTTAGGATGACGCTTTGGTCCTCGACTACCCAATTCAATGTCACCTTCGGCTTTCGAACCTCGCCGCCGTCTTTCGAGGAGCCGGAATGGTCGTCACTCAGGCTTGGCTCAAGCGCTGCTTCGACCGCATTGCGCACGAGATTAATCAGCATCTGCTCGATCTGGTCGGCATCCACCGTCAACGTTACGTCCGGGCCCGGAGAGATCTCTACCGGCATCCGAGTCTCGAGGAAAACCACCCGCTCCATGATCGGGAGCAGCGTGACTCTTGTCCTTGCCGGAGGCGGCATCTGGGCCAGGCGTCGATACGCCTGCAGAAACCGATTGAGCGACGCGCTGCGATCTTCGATGATGGCCAGACCCCGTTCAAAGTCTCGACGCTGGTCGGGATTGAGTTCGGTCTCTCGGAGACGATCGCTTAGGCTTCCTGCGATCGACTTGATCGGGGCCAGCGAGTTGTTGAGTTCGTGCCCAACAACCCGGATCAAACGTTGCCATGCGCCACGCTCCTCCTCACGAAGCGCGCGGCTAACGTCGGAGAGGACAACCAGCGTATGCGGCACGCCTTTTTCCCGGAACTTGCTTTGCCGCACCAACCACCGTGTCGTCGCACTGTGGGCCGGCAACGCCACCAATGCCTCACTCTTTACACCCAGGCAATCAGCCAGACCGATTTCGTCGGCGGTACGTCCGAGGAGACGAACCGCGGCTTGTTGAAGGAGTTTTTCGCCCGCGGGATTCACCAGTCGAAGCACTCGGTCTGGGTCAAATGCGAATAAAGGAGCATCGATTTCTTCGACGACTCGGCGCAGTAGAGCCGTTGCTTCGATGGCACGGATTCGCTGATCCGAGAGCAGATCGGCTAGCGCATTCACTTCCAGCGAAAGCTCCCCCAAGGCATCGTCCGCCGTGGCGCCACGGGCTCGAAAGGAATAGTCTTCCTCGCGAAGCGCCGCCACCACATTGGCCAGCGTCTGCAACGGCCGGACCGTTTGCTCGTGCAATACCAGAGCCAGCACCCACCAGGCAAATAGCTCGACCACTGAGAGCCCCAACTTTGACTCTGAGGACCAAGGTTCGGACCAAATAAAAATGCCGCTGGCCACAATTCCGGGTAAGGCGACGAGGAGTGAGTAGAGGCTGATGCGATGCTCGTAGAGGAGGCGAACCCGTTTTCGAGGAGCCTTCCGCATTTCCGCCTTGGCCCTGGTCTCGGGACTAGAGGCCATACTTTTCCATGCGCCGATAGAGCGCACCACGGCTCAGCCCCAAGGCTTCGGCGGCTTGGCTTATGTTCCCCTGAAAACGCTGCAGCGCTTTTCGGATCAGGAGCGCCTCTACCGCCTCCAAGCTAAGCTCTTCAAGATTTTGGGCTTGCGGTCGCTGCAGATTCAGCCCGAGATCCGCGGGTTGAATCTCACGTCCTCGGCACATCAGGACGGCACGTTCCAGAGTGTGTTCGAGTTCGCGAACATTACCCGGCCAGGAATATTGGGCCATGACTTGCAGTGCAGAACTGTCGAAGGACGCGACTTCGGAGCGATAGCGAGACGCGTAGCGCCGGAGGAAATGGATTGCAAGCGTCGGAATGTCTTCGCGGCGCTCGCGGAGTGGCGGCACATGGATCTCGACCGTGTTCAGCCGAAAAAGGAGGTCTTCGCGGAACTGGCCCGAAGAGCATGCGGCCTTGAGGTCAATATTGGTAGCCGAGATCAGACGCACGTCGATCTTCCTCGGCCGCGCCGACCCCAGCCGCTCGATCTCACCCGATTCCAGCACGCGCAGTAATTTTGCCTGCTGCCGGATGGGTACATTTCCGATTTCGTCCAGAAAGATCGTGCCCCCGTCGGCCAGCTCGAAGCGCCCGATGCGATCCGTTCGAGCATCGGTGAATGCACCCTTCACGTGGCCAAAAAGCTCGCTTTCAAATAGTCCCTCCGCCAGCGCGCCCGTATTCACCGCAACCATCGAGCGTGAGGCACGAAGAGAAAGCGCATGCAGCGTTTGCGCGACCACCTCTTTGCCGCTGCCATGTTCGCCGGTAATAAGGACATTGGCGTCGGAGGGGCCGACCCGCGCCATCGCCTCTAACACGGGTTGCATGGACGCCGCCGAGGCGATGAAGTCCGGACGGCCTTGAACCTGGAGAAGCCGGTTCTCCGCAGCCAGCCGCTCGGCATGCCGGAGGGCGCGATGCAATTCGATTTGCGTCCGCAAAATGGCGAGCAGGCGTTCATTCTCCCAGGGCTTTTGGATAAAGTCTCGTGCCCCACGCCGCATGGCTTCCACCGCCAGTTCAACATTGCCCCATGCCGTCATCACGATGACCGGGAGATTGCTGTCCGACGCCACAATTTCGGAAAGCAGGCCCAAGCCTTCCTGACCAGAAGTGGTGTCCCGCGTGTAGTTGAGATCGATCAGCAGCGCATCATAAGAATCCAGGGCCAAGGCTTCCCGGACCTCAACAGGAGATTTGGCGCTCTCCACCCGATAACCCTGGGGGTGAAGCAGAAGGCGGAGAGCTTCGAGGATGTGCGGTTGATCGTCCGCCGCTAAAATCCGTGGGGCACGGTTCTCATGGGGAGAGAAAGGCACCACGTTGCGCAGGTCCTGCGGCTTGGCCGGAGTCGGCATGAGCTAGGGAGATGAAGCGGCAACCGTCCCGGTAACCGCATCCTGAATCAGCACTCCATTATGTTCCAAAGTTGCTCCCGTTGTGCGATCAAGTTCTACTCTAGCCTTCTGGTAGGTCGTCATGGCGGTAACCAGGTCCAGTTCGGCCACCGATAGATCCCGCTGCGCCGTCATGGTCTGGTAACTGGAGCCTGATCCCAAATCTTGTTCTTTCTTCGTGATCTCGAAGCTGCGTTCGGCCAAATCTCTGGCCTTGCGGGCCGATTCGACCCTGGCATGCGATTGTTCGAGGGCATACTGTGCGTTACGAATCTCGATCCTGATCTGCTTTTTCAACTGCTCTTTGCGCAGGCTCGCTTGCCGGTACTCCAACTCGGAACGATACTGGTCGGCCTTGGCGACGCGGTTGCGAAACGGGATGTTCAGGTTGAGTCCGACGAAGTAGTCAGGGGATGAATTGTTGAAAGCAGTTTGCCAGGCGCCTGTCAGATCGGTGGGGGCCGTGGAGGTTGTGGTGACTCCGGGGGGCACCAAGCCTGCGAGACCACTCCCGCCGTAGAAACCTACGAGAGAAAGGGTGGGGAGGAGCGCATTCCGCTCTGCTTTTCGGCTGATCTGCCGGTTGGCCAAGTCGATGTCGGTCTCGAGCAACTCCGGACGATTCTGCAGCCCTTCCGCAATCAGATCGAGAATCGGCTTAGCCGTGTCTGCTTCGGTGTTGGTGGTCTGCATGCGATCCGTCGGCACAACGGGCATTTCTCCCAGAGTAGGATCGTCGAGGCTCTTGGTGAGTGCGTTTTTCATCAACGATTCCTGCAACTGGAGGCTCGTCCGCGCCACGGTCAAATCCTGGTCACGCCGGGAAACCTCGGCCTCCGCCTTCATCACGTCCAGTTCCGGAATGCTTTCGAGCTGCAATTGCTTTTTGGCGTTCTCCAGAGTTTGGTTGGCAAAGGCGAGCGATTGTTCGTTCACGCGAGCCTGTTCGTAGGCGTTCACCAAATCCCAATACATATTTTCGACCTGGGTGACGGTAGCGATGATCTGGTTTTTGAAAGCGATATCGGAGATCTTCTTGTTGTTCTTGGCGATATGCAAGTAGCGCAGGTTCGGACCGAAACCAAATCCGGCCAGAAGCTGTTGCTGAAAAGCAAAGCGGTAATAGGTATTCAAAGCCGGCGAAAGGAAGAAGTCGGGGCTGTTCGTAGTCTGACGATTATTGTTGAACTCGAAAGAAATCGAAGTGCCAGTGGGAAAGGCTTGCGTGTAGCTGGCGTTCACCTGCGCCGTATTCAGCTGCAAGGACGGAACACCGTAGATTTGCGTACTCGACAGCGGCTCGGTAAGGTGTTCGATCCCTGTCGCCACCGTGAGAGCCGGATCGTAGGAGGACACCGGCGTTCCTCCTCCCAAGGTGGATTGCACCAGACCGGAGGCGCCGGCGCCAGCGCCGCCAGCGCCGCCCGTCGTACCTCCGGCACCCGCTCCCGGCGCTCCCGCCCCGTAACCTCCGACTCCTCCTCCAGGCGTTCCCTGCACCACACCCGTATTCACGCCGAGAAAACTCCCGCCAGCCCGGGTGCGGAGCAGGTCCGCATCGGCAATCGGCAAGTTGTAGCGGGCGATCGCCAAGTCCAGATTGTTTTCGAGCGCCAGATCAATCGCATCTTTCAAGGATAGATACAGTTTTCCATCACGAATGAGCCGATCGAGACGCGGCGAATTGGTCAGTACGGGCTCGGGCACATGATCGGCAGTGTAGGGGCTCAGCGGATTGTGCGATTGGGGCATCTCCAATTGAACCGGAGTGCGTACCTGGGCTTCGATCATGGTCGAGGCGACGAGGAGCAGCGCTGCGATCCGGGGAATGTCAAAACACCGCTTACGGCAACAGACGTTCATTGATTCACCGCCGCGGGAGTTGGCTCCATCGTGGGATTTGCCGTATCGCCCACCAGCCAACCATCGCGCAACTGGATGGTACGAGTACCATAAGCGGCGTTGGTTTCGGAGTGAGTGACCTGCACGATCGTGGTTCCCTGTTGATTCAATTCCCGGAAGAGCTCCATGATCTCCTTCGCCTGGGAGGAGTGCAGATTGCCGGTCGGCTCGTCGGCCAGCAGCAACGACGGCTTATGGATGACTGCCCGTGCGATCCCCACTAACTGCTGTTGCCCGCCAGAAAGCTGGCTCGGGTAGAGATCCTTCTTGGCGACAATCTGGAAACGATCGAGTGTGTCGGCGACAAGGCCCTGCCGCTGGTTGCGCGGAATGTCTTTGTAGGAGAGCGGCAGATCAATGTTCTCGAGCACCGTGAGATCGTCGAGCAGGTGGTAACTCTGAAAAACCATCCCGATGTTTTTCTTCGCCAGCTCGGCCCGTTGCTTCCTTTTCATCGCATGCGCAGCCTGCTCGCGGAACCAGTACTCGCCCTGCCACTGGTCATCGAGAAAAGCGAGCACATTCAGAAGCGACGATTTTCCTGCGCCGGACGGCCCCATCACCGTGATGAACTCGGCTTCGCGAATCTCCATGTTGATGCGGCGAAGCACCCAGGTTTGCCCGGCGGGGGTTTTGTAACTGCGTTCGAGGTTCTTGAGTTGAATCATGTTTCTCCTAACCTGCTTTCTTCCGACTTACTCGTAGCGCAGCGCCACCATGGGATCGACCTTGGTCGCCCGATAGGCCGGGACGATGCTGGCCACGAGCGCGACGGCGGCCACCAGCGCCGCAACCGCCAGGAACGTAACCGGATCAGTCGGGCGCACTTCGAAGATCAGACGCGACAAAACGCGTCCCAGCACCAATGCGGCGGCTGTTCCGATCGCGACTCCGAGCAAGGTTGGCTTCATGCCCTTGAACACGACCATGCGCAGCACGTCGCCGAGCCGGGCGCCCAGGGCGAGACGGATTCCGATTTCTCGCGTGCTCCGTTTCACGCTGTAGGACAGCACGCTGTAGATGCCCACAGCGGCCAGCAACAGGGCGAGAGAGGCAAACGAGCCGAGCAGGAGCATGTTGAACCGCTCGGAAGATACAGAGTTCTTGACCAGTTCGTCCATGGACAGGATGTCGCGCACAGGAATCTCAGGATCGACCTCGTGCACGGCATTCGACACGGCAGACCCTACCCCGCTGGCATCGCCGGTGGAGCGCACTACGAACTTCAACGGAAACGAATTCCATCCCCCCATTGCGGGCACGGAAAGCTGGTCCAGCGGGAAATAGAGAGTTGGGCCGGGACGAGTCTGGTCCAGGCTGTCAAGCTTGATGTCGCCCACCACTCCGACCACTTCGCGAATCGTGTCCGGATAAAAGTTCTGCGTGAGACGCTTTCCCAACGGGTCTTCGCCGGGCCAAAACTGGCGGGCCATGGATTCGCTGATCAAAACCACCGCCGGCCTTCCCGCGACATCGGTGGCGTCGAAGTCGCGGCCACGGAGGATCGGAATGCGCAATGCGTTCATATAACCGGGGCTGATCAGACGCACGTCGACCTCCGGTTGCTCCGCCATGGGCACCCCAGGTCGGCCCTCGATCGCAATGGGCTGATGCGAACCTTCCTCGCTTAAGGGAAGGTCATCCGTCACGCCCGCGGATTCGACACCGGGCAACACCCGAACCCGCTCGAGCGCTCGCTCGAAAAAACTGACCTGCTGAGCGGGTGAGAGAAACTTCGCCCTGGAGACGGCGGCTGTCATGGTCAGCACATGGTGAGGATCGAACCCCGGACTCACTACGAGAAGCCTGCGGAAACTGCGAATCATCAACCCCGCGCCGATCAGCAGCACCAGGGAAAGGGCAACCTCCAGCACCACCAGAGTGCTGCGCGTACCGTGTCCGCTCGAATCCGCATCGGTTCGCCCCAATCCCTGTTTGAGGGCCTCATTGGTGTTACTCCGAGTCAAGCGCAGAGCCGGCAGCACTCCCGCAAGAATGCCAGTGGCTACGGAAATAGCCGCGGCGAAGGCAAGAACTTGCGAGTCCAGCTCCACTTCGATCGAGCGCGGCAATTTATCCGCCAGAAAAGCCAAGATCAGGCGAACCCCAAAGTGCGCGCAGATCAGGCCGAGCGCCCCTCCCACGAGGGCGAGGAGCACAGTCTCGGTGAGGACTTGGCGGAGCACCCGGGCCGAACTCGCGCCCAGCGCGGTTCGAATCGCAATCTCCTTTTGCCGGCTGAAAGTCTTCGCGAGTGTAAGGTTGGCCACATTGACGCAAGCAATCAGCAGAACGAAAATCACTGCTCCCAACAGAACCAAGAGCGCGGGCCGCACATCACTGACCAGATCTTCATGCAAGCGGACGACCACGGCGCCCCATCCCTTATCGTCCTCGGGATACAGTTGCTCCAGACGGCTGGAGATGGTGTTCATCTCCGCCTGCGCCTGCGTCAATTCAACCCCAGGCTTGAGCCGCGCGATGACTCCATAGTGGTGCTCACCTCGCACCACACGTTCTTTATCGGTCCAGGCCATCGGAGTCCATACCTGCGCAAAGTCGGGAAACCGGAAGCTTGCCGGCATGACGCCAGCCACGAGATAGCCTTGGCCATCCAGGTTGATGTTGCGGCCCACGATGTCAGGATTGGCACCGAAGTGCTCTTGCCACAAACGGTGACTGAGAACTACAACGTGGGAGCGTCCCGGCTGATCCTCTTCGGGAGAAAACACGCGACCGAGCATTGGCGGAACACCCAGCGCAGCGAAGAAACCGGAAGACACCCCTACGGCGTCGACCTGTTCAGGCTTTTCGCCGCCGGTCAGGGTGAAACCGCGGTAGTCGTAAATCGCCGTGCGGTCGAATACGTGGTTCTGGCCTTCCCAGTCCAAATAATTTGCCGCGGAAACTGAAAAGGTCGTCATGCCGGGAAAACTCTTGGCCGGAGGAACGTGCCAGATTCGGACCAGCCGGTCGGCGTCCTTAAAACCCAGAGGTCGCACCAGCACAGCGTTGACCACACTGAAGATGGCGGTGTTTGCGCCGATGCCCAGCGCCAGGGTAATTACCGCGACCGCGGCGAACCCGGGACTCTTGCGCAACTGGCGCAGTCCGTAGCGAACGTCTTGCAGTAGTCCGGTCATCTCAGTTGCCCTCCTACTCGTAGCGTAGCGCTATCATGGGATCGACCTTGGCGGCGCGGCGGGCCGGGACCAAGCTTGCTCCCACCGCAAATGCGATCAGCAACAACGCCGCGGTGCCGAGGGTCATCGGATCTGCTGGCGAAATTCCAAAAACCAGCTGAGCGACGGTTTGCCGAAGAATCCAGGCGCACAGGAGTCCGATTGCGGCTCCAATTACGGCCATCCACAACCCTTGTTTTACGATGAGCCAAAGCACGTCTCCGCGCTGTGCTCCCAAGGCCATGCGTAAGCCGATTTCACTGGTGCGCTGCGCGACAACATAAGAGACCACTCCGTACACACCGATTCCTGACAACATCACTCCAAACGCTGCGAACAACGCGAGTAGACCGGTGGTGTAACGGCGGTCGGCGGTCTGTCCCTGCATGATCTGACCCATCGTCGAAACTTCTGCGAATGGCAGGTCGCGATCGAGCGAGCGAAGCTGTCGGCGAACCGGTGCGGCAAGCTGCATCGGGTCGAGAGTCGAGCGCACGATTAAATTCTTGAAGCCAGCGTTCAGCTCCGGCGTCTGCCGAAAGAGCGTATTGATGTGCGGCAACGGGGGGAGCGCCAGTCCGCGGTTCATGGAATTTCCAATCACGCCAATAATGGTGAATGGAGTCGTGGATGCGCTCGAGGCAACGATGGGGTCCAAGCCCATGCGAATCTGCCTTCCCACCGGATCTTCCGCCGGAAAGTAAAGATCCGCGAACGCCTGATTCACCAACACCACGGGCATGCTGGCCTCTGTGTCTGAATCCGAGAAGTCGCGGCCATGAAGCAGCGGGATTCGAAGCGTGTGAAGATAATGCGAGTCCGTCGAATTAAATGCCGCCGCGGGCGTATCTTCCAGCTGCGATACGGGCCGGCCTACGATGGTGAAATTTGCCGTCCACTGATCATCGAACGGGTAGGCGGCGCTGATCACAGCGTCCTCGACTCCGGGTAGTTGGCGGACTCGCGCCACGTATTCGTCGCAAAAACGGGTGATGCTGCCGCGATCGGGATAGCGAACGGATGGCAGGAAAAAATGCGTTCTTAGTAAATGATCTACGCGAAAACCCAGCTGCTGGCTCTGTAAATGCACCAGGCTCTGAATCAGAAGCCCTGTGCCAACCAACAGCAGGACGGCCAGTGCCAGCTCCCCGGCAACAAAGGAATGCCTCAACCAGCGCTTGCTGCGGGCGGCGATGTTCGATCGACCGCCTTCTTTGAGCACTTCCGATGGATTCATTCTCAGGCTGATCCACGCAGGAAGGGTTCCGAAAAGCAAGCTGCTTAAAACTGAAATTCCAAGCCCGAAGGCGAGCACACGGAAGTCGACTCCGACCCCGGCAAGTTGAGTCAGTTGGGCGGGATGGGCGCGCGCTACCAGAGCACAGCCGCCCCAGGCCAACGCTCCGCCTAGGATTCCGCCGAACATGCCTAACACCAGGTTTTCGGTCATGAATTGCCGAATCAGGGCAGATCGTTCCGCTCCCATCGCCACTCGCACCGCAATCTCGCGAGTGCGGTTGGAGTTTCTTGCCAACAACAAATTCGCAACGTTCGAGCAGGCAATCAGCAGAATTAAAATCACCGCGCCCATCAGTAGGAGCAGGATGGGACGTAGATTGGCGACGTGCTCTTCCTCGAGAGGACGCAGGATTACACCTACACCACGGTCCAGCGGATATTGGGCGGCGAGATTCTGCGCGAGTCGCTGAAGGTCAGCGTTGGCCTCCCGGAGGCTGACCCCCGATTTCAATCGCCCGATTGTGGCCCACCCGCGCGACCCCCGTTGGCTTTCCTTCCATACCGTCTCGCTGGCCGTCGTATAAGGGACGAATGGGCTCCACAGCTCAACCTTGCCTTGTGTAGTGTCACCGAACAATTCGGGAATCTCGCCCGGCATGACTCCGATAATCGTGTAAGGCTCGTCATTGATCCGCATGGTTTTGCCCAGTATGGATGGATCGCCATGGAACCGGGTCTGCCAGAAGTTGTAGCCCAGAATCGCTTCAAACTGATTTCCCCATTGGTTTTCTTCGTACCTGAACAAACGCCCCAGCAAAGGCTTGACGCCCAAGACCTCGAAATATTCGGCTGGGACCAACCCCACCCGCATCTGCTCGGGCTCGATGGATCCGCTGCCCGTACTAACATTCTTCGGCCAGATGTCGTACACGGCGAATTTCTCGAAGGTATGGTTTTGAGTTTGAAAGTCGCGAACGTCGAGGGGAGACGGGCCACTGATTGTCCTGTCACCCTGGGTCGCTAAGATTCTGACCAGACGGTCAGGATTGGGAAATGGCAAAGGTCTCAGCAGCACGGCATTCAGCACGCCGAACATCGCAGTGCTCAGTCCGATGCCCAGAGCCAGGGTAAGCACTGCTATCGCAGTGAACCCGGGACTCTTGCGCAACAGGCGCAGTGCGTAGCGAACATTTTGGAGTAGTCCGGTCATCTCAGTTGTCCTCCTACTCATAACGCAGCGCCACCATGGGATCGATTTTGGCCGCGCGCCGTGCCGGCAGCAGCGCGGAAGCAGTGGCAACTACCAGGATCACGAGCGTGGCCAGTAGCGCTGCTGCCAGAGTGCGTAACTCACCACGACTGCAGCACGCCCTCGTTTTTCTTCTTCAGGAACGAACAGACGACCTCGCCATGACTGAACCCCCGGAACAGAAAGCAAGTTCGCGGTGACTCGTTGCCCAGCGATCTGCTCTGGCCTGTTTTCTCCAGTCAGATTGAAAGAGCCAGATTCAAACGCCGCCATGTCGGCGAACACATGGTTTTGTTTTTTCCAGTCGAGGAAGTTCGCGGAGGAAACGATGTTCTCAAACCAGCCGCGATGCAGACTCTGCTCCCACACCATGACCAGGCGATTCGGGTTTTCGTAGGCCAGCGGTCTGAGAAGCACGGCGTTGACTACGCTGAAGATGGCTGAGTTCGCCCCGATCCCGAGCGCCAGGGTGAGCACGGCCACCGCCGTGAATCCGGGACTCTTGCGGAGCTGGCGTAAAGCGTAACGAAGGTCTTGAGCCAAGCCGTTCATCGCTCTGTCCTCTTACTCGTAACGTAGCGCTACCATGGGATCGATCCTGGCGGCGCGCCGAGCCGGCACCCATGCCCCAAATAGCGCCACCACTAGAAGCAACGCTGCGGCTTCGGCTAACGTTGCCGGATCGTTCGCAGGTATGTCGAACAGCAGAGAACCGATCCAGCGGGCGGCAGCGAGCGAACCAATAATCCCAGCGGCGGCGCCGAAGCCAATCCATAGGGACGCTTGCCACACCATCATTCGGATGACACTCATTGGGGTTGCTCCCAGAGCCATACGAATGCCAATCTCTTGCGTGCGTTGACTGACCAACAGTGAGACGACGCCGTAGATGCCGAGTGCCGTTACGACCAGGCCAACGATGGCAAACAGAGAAAGCAAGGCCGCGCTGAAGCGTGGACGCTGGGCGAGTTTGGCGACACTCTGGCCGAGAGTATCCACATCCACCGGCAAGGTAAGGTCGAGCGTCTTGACGGTGTCGCGCAATTGCTCGCCTTCGGCTTGTGCCCCAATTGCGGTTCGAACCACAATGCTAATGTGCTGAGAATCGGGATACTGAAAGATAGCGTCGTCCTCTCCATGCCGGCGGACCATGTAGTACTCGGGACCGACGCGGCCCCCGAGGCCTTGATTTTGGGTGTTGCCGGTCACGCCAATTACCGTGTGCGCGACACCATCCCTGCCTTCCCCCTGGGGAAAGCGGATGATCCTGCCCAGCGGATCGTCGCCGGGGAAAAGCCGCTGTGCTAGAGCTTCATTGAGAATGACCGCGTAAGAACCGGGCTTGCGGTCCGCGTCCTCAAAGCTGCGTCCGCGCAACAGCGGAATTCCCAGAACCGAAAAATAATCCGGCGTAACCGATCTCCATCCCACCACTCCGCCGATGCCCTGCTCCGGCGCCAGAGGCGGGCGTCCCTCGGCCTGCAATGCCACCAATGGCACGGTGCGAGCTGTCGCACTCGGTGGAAGTGAGTCGCTTAAAGCCACGGAGCTGGTCCCAGGAAGCTCTTTCAGTTTCCCTTCCAGTTCCTCAAAGAACGAAAGACGCTCCCGAGCCCCAGAATATTTTTGCTGCCCCAAGGTGATCTGCGCCGTGACGATGTTTTCCGTGTTCATGCCCAGAGGTTCGGTTTCCAAATTGCGCAGACTACGCACGAATAACAAGGCGCTCGACAGCAGCACGACAGCCATCCACACTTGGGCCACAAGGAGCAGTTGCCGCAGTCGCGCGCGTTCGACACCCGCCGTGGCCGTGACGACCAGCGTCTGTCTCGTCGGCTTCTCGAGCGCAGGCACAGTTCCGAAAACTATTCCCGAAGCGAGCGACACGATGATCGCGAATAGCAGTACCCTTCCGTCTACCGTAGCGTCGGACAAGCGCGGAATTCCCGCGGGCGCAAGCACAACGAACACCCGGACGATAAACCAAGCCAGTCCTGTACCGGCAGCCCCTGCCATTAGGGCGAGCAATACGCTTTCCGTGAACCTCTGCCGGAACAGACGAACCCGGCCTGCGCCGAGAGCCGAGCGGATGGCCAACTCGTGCCGCCTTCCGACGCTGCGAGCCAACCCGATATTCATCGCGTTGGCACAGGCGATCAGAAGCACTGCAAGGGCCGATGCGAGCAGCAGCCACGCGGCCCGGCGAGAGTCATGGACCTGGAGATCCCGGATGGAACGTACTTCGAGACGAAGCACTTTTCGGAACGGCGGCGGCGCCGACTCGACAAAGCCGCGGAAAAGCGGTTGCAATTCCGCCTTGGCCTGGTCAACGCTGACCCCTGGTTTCATTCGCCCGAATACTCGGACGACCGTGCCCAACTGGTTCCGTTGCACAATGGATTCGTCGAGCGCTTCCGGGACGAGTATGCTGGTGCGCGCAAGTGTGGGAAATTCGAAGTCACGCGGCAACACTCCCAGGATTCGCGCCGTCTTGCCGTTCAGTGAAATCGTGCGGTCCACCACGTTGCGATCTCCGCCGAATCGGCTTTGCCAGAGTCCATAGGTCAGGAGCGCCACCGGCGGCGCGTTTGGCTGGTCCTCATCCCGGGTAAAATTCCGGCCCAACAGCGGCTGAATACCAAACGTCGGCAGGAATGTCGACGCTACCGAGGCGCATGTAACCCGCACGGGAGCCTCTTCGGTAAGATCGCAATCACTGACACCGGTCGACGAAGTGAAATCAGCGAACGGGGTCTGATGGTCTCTCCACCCGAGATAGTTAGCGGCAAACAGAAACTCACCGTCGATAATCGGCGCGATGACGCCGACGGAAACCAGTTCGTGGTCCTGCGGGTAGGGCAAGCTGCGGAACAGGATGCGATCGACAAGACTGAACATCGCGGTGGTTGCACCGATCCCGAGCGCGAGAGTCAGCACCGCGACTGCGGTGAAACCTGGGCTCAGGCGCAGTTGCCGCAGAGCGTAGCGAAGATCGTGAAATAGCCCGCTCATATCGCTTTCGCCCTTTTACTCATAACGCAACGCCACCATAGGATCGATCCGGGAAGCACGCCGAGCGGGAACGTAGCACGCCAAAAGAGCTACCGCGGCCAGAAATACCGCGCTCGCGGCGAATGCGACGGGATCGCGCGGACTTACCCCAAACAGCAGGCCGGACAAGACTGGAGTCAGCAGCAACGAAGAGATGGCGCCTGCTCCGACTCCCAGCAGCAGCAGCTTCATGCCCTCGCCCACAACCAGTGACAAAACATCTCCTCGGGCGGCTCCGAGGGCCATGCGAATTCCAATCTCGCGGGTTCGTTGGGAAACGCCGTAGGAAATGACTCCGTACACTCCCACGGATGCCAACAGCAATCCCAAGCCAGCCAGAGTGCCCAGAAGAGTAGCCGAGAATCTTCGTGAAGCGATCGAATCGAAAAGCACTTGGTCCAGGGTGGCGATGTTTGAAACTGCCTGTTCCGGATCGACCTCGGTCACTTGCCGCCGCACCTCCGCGGCCAGGGCCAGTGGGTCGGACTTGGTGCGCACTACTAACGTGAGGTATCCAGTTCTGTACTGCGCATGCGGCAGATAGATCTGCATCGTGGGAGGCGCATCCAGGCCAGCCTGTTTCACGTCTTGTACGATGCCAACTACGGTTCGCCAGGGCTGCGGCTGATAATCGAATCCGGGCACCTTTACGCGTCGCCCGATTGGGTCTTGATGGGGCCACCAGCGCTCGGCCGCAGTGTTTGAGATCAAAACCACAAGCGGTGCGTTCTGCTGATCTGCCTCCGTCAAAAGCCGGCCACGAACCAGGCGAATCCCCACGGCAGCGAGGTATCCGGGGGTCACGATGTAACGTTCGGGGTAAGGCGTTTCGCCCGGACCGTGTACGAATCCTTCCGGCTCCGTGCCGGCTGTGTCAAAATTTGCCCCTAGCGGCAGCACGTTCACTGCGCCTGCACGCTCAACACCGGGAAGGGCGTTGATGCGGCCCAGCAGGTCTCGATAGAAGGCCAGCGGTTTGTCAGTTCCCTCTGGATATTTGGCGGAGGGTAGGCCGATGTCCATGGTGAGGAGGTGATCGGAGCGGAACCCGGGATCGATACCGTACAGTTTGCTGAAGCTGCGCACGAGCAATCCGGCACCAGCCAGCAACACGAGACTCAGCGCGATTTCAGTGGTAGCCAGCGCTTTACGGAACGTGTCATGAGACACGCTGATGTTCCGCGCACCTTCCTTCAGCGTGTCACTGAGCGTGATTGCCGAAACCCGCAGGGCGGGAAACAGCCCGAACAGCAAACCTGTTACCAGACTCAAGCCGGCGGTAAATGCGAGTACCCGACCATCCAAAGACACGGCCGCAAGCTGAGGGATCACCTTCCGGCCGATGGCCACGATGACATTTGTGCTCCAGAACGCCAGCAGGATCCCGCCCGCGCCGCCACACAATGCGAGCAAAACGCTCTCGGTCAGAACCTGCCGAACCAGCCGCGCCCGGTTCGCGCCCAACGCCGAGCGGATGGCAATCTCTTTCTGCCGGGCCAGGGCACGCGCCAGCAGCAAGTTGGAAACGTTGGCGCAGGCGATCAGAAGCAGAAAGGCGATGGCTCCTAACAGCACCAGCAACGCCGGACGCAGCCCAGAGGCGATATCGTCCCCCAGCTTTACGACGCGCACTCCGGTGGTCGAATATTCATCGGGGAATTGGTTGGCCAGGCCGCGATGGACAACCTCCAAATCTGCCTGTGCCTGCTCGACAGAAACTCCCGGCTTGAGGCGGGCAATCGCGCGCAGGTGCCGCGACAATCGTTCCTTGTCGTCGTGTTTTTCTGCGACAGGGCGGTAAAACTGGGCGGGACCATCGACCAGTGTGACCGGCAGCATGGGAAAGTCCTTCGGCGTGACGCCTACGATGGTGTAGGGCTTGCCGCCCAAGCTAAGTTGCTTTCCGACGATCTGGGGATCCCCCGCAAACCGGTCCTGCCATAAGCCATACGTCAGAAGGATGACCTGGTCCTTACCCTCGATCTGTTCCTCGGGAAGAAAATCACGGCCCAGCAATGGCTTGACACGCATAAGAGACAAATAACCATCGCTGACCTGCATCCCCGGAATACGGGCTGGGGTGTCCGCTCCGGTAAAGGTGGCGCTCCAGTTTCCAAACGCGACAACATTCTCGAAGACGTGATTCTGGGAGCGGTAATCATCGACATCCGTGAATGAAAGCTGGTCGCGGTTGTCATCGCGTCCAACGCTCCAAAGTAGCGCCAGCCGCTGGGGATCTTGGAAGGGGAGGTTGCGGATAAGGACGCCATTGGCCACGCTGAAAATCGCCGTATTTGCCCCGATGCCCAGTGCCAGCGTCGCCACGACTACCACAGTGAAGCCCGGACTCTTGCGCAACTGGCGAACTGCGTAGCGGGCATCTTGGAGCCAGCCGTTCATGCACTGGTCTCCTGCAGGAGCTTCTTCAATTCTTCCTCGGCCACCACCTTGCCGTCGAACAAGTGCACTTCGCGCTGCGCATGCTTGGCGAAGCGCGGATCGTGCGTCACCATGCAGATCGTCGCTCCTTCGCGATGCAGGTTCTGCAACAGTTCCATCACCGCTTCGCCGTTGCGCGAATCGAGATTTCCCGTGGGCTCATCGGCGA
>Ga0302324_100013903_pt1 | contig 16273 bp, 13 predicted proteins | sample Palsa_T0_1_FD_201949 | JGI IMG/M metagenome (GOLD analysis project Ga0302324, IMG submission 201949) | Peat permafrost microbial communities from Stordalen Mire near Abisko, Sweden - Palsa_T0_1 | ecosystem: Environmental > Terrestrial > Soil > Palsa > Peat permafrost | place: Sweden: Abisko...
TGCTTGTCTGAACCAAAGCCGCTAATTGCGCATCGCAAGGGCTTCTATTACGAAGTCAAAGCCGGCAAACGCTACTCTTGGTGTCGTTGCGGGCGCTCCAAGACGCAACCCTTTTGCGATGGCTCGCACGTTGGCAGCGGACTTCTTCCGCTTGCCTTCGTGCCGAGCCAAGATGAGGACGTCATCTTCTGCGGCTGCAAGCACAGCGCCACCGCACCCTTTTGCGATGGCAGCCACAGCAACCTTACGGGGGGCTACCGGCTCGACGATCCGCAGAGCGCTGCGAACCGGCTGGTAAAAATGGTGGACGCGGATAACTCACCCATCGTGCGTTTGGACGGGCAGTGTTACGTTTTCTCTACCTCGCGCGCGCCGCTACGACTGCGCGCCGGCCTTGCCTACAGCCCCGTAGTCACGCCGCGCATGGGTGCGCTTTATCAATCGCAGTTTTACGCACGCTTTGAAAGTGGCACATCCTGCGTGATCTCGGCGGATGGCCGTCATACCGTGCTTTTCATTGCAAGCGGTGAAGGGGAGATTGAGATCAGCGGGCGGCGGTTTGCGATCACGCCGTGTACGGGAGTCTATGTCAGACCGGCCGAGGCTTATCGCGTACACGCCGCATCGGTGATGGAGGTTTTTATCTCGAATGGACCGGGTAGCGAAGATCTCGTCTGGCTCGAGCGCATGCCGGCCGACTTCGAGGTCGCCTACCCGCACCGGTGCGCACCGATCGATGCGGCGCGCCGGCAGCAGCTCGCAGAGCGCTACTACCAGCTGCTCGTAAATCGCGAGCATGGCTCCGCCGTCGTGACGCAGTTTATTGGCAGGATTCCCCTGTCCAAGGCCGAACCGCATCGACACCTCTACGAGGAAGCGCTGATTTTTTTAAATGGCGCTGGCGTCGTATGGACTGAACACACCAAGGCGCGGGTCGAGGCGGGCGATGTGCTGTTTCTGCCGCGCAAGCAGCTGCATTCGGTGCAGTGCACGGGGGCCGGTGGGTTCGACGTCGTGGGGGTGATTTATCCCGGCGATAATCCGGCGGTGAGTTATTAGCTGGCGACCATAGGCGCTCCTCGCTGACCTAAGCCTATGCATTTACTTGACATCTAAAATAAATCCAGATACATACGCTCGGCTATGAGGCGCATTGTTGCCATAGGCGGCGGCCCTGCCGGACTCTACTCGGCCATCCTTTTGAAAAAGGCGCTGCCGCGCGCGCAGGTTGAGGTTTATGAGCGCAATCGACCCGCGGATACCTTTGGCTGGGGCGTTGTGTTCTCCGATCAGACCATGGAGAACTTCAACGCGGCTGATGCGCCGTCGCACGGCGCCATCGTGGCAGGCCTGCGGCATTGGGATGACATCGCGATCCACATCCGCGGTGAGCGCTTCCTCAGTCGCGGGCACGGGTTCAGCGGCATTGGCCGCGTGCACTTGCTGACACTGCTGCAGGAGCGTGCCGCGGAACTTGGGGTTGAGCAGCACTTCCAGCATGAAGTGTGCGAGGAAGCGCAGTTTGCCGACGCCGACCTGATCGTCGCGGCGGACGGTGTCAACAGCGCCACGCGCAACCGTTACGCACACATTTTCGAACCCCAAATCGATGTGCGCAAATGCCGTTTCATATGGCTCGGCACGACGCAGTCCTTCCCGGCATTCACATTCGCCTTCGAGCAAACCGAGCACGGCTGGTTCCAGATCCATGCGTACCAGTTCAGCGCCGACATGTCGACGGTGATCGTCGAAACCCGCGAGCACACTTGGAAGGCGCATGGCCTTGATCAGATGGACGTTCGGCAGTCTGTCCAGTTCTGCGAGAGGCTCTTTGCCGCTTACCTTGACGGTCATCAACTGCAAAGTAATGCCGCCCATCTGAAACATGCGCCGTGGCTCAATTTTCAACGGGTGTTATGTAGGCGCTGGAGCCACGGTAACCTCACCCTCATCGGCGATGCGGCGCACACCGCGCACTTCTCCATAGGCTCCGGCACCAAGCTCGCGATGGAGGATGCCATCAGCCTCGCGCGCTATGCGGCCGGCGCGCCCGATCTTCCCGGCGCGCTTGCAGCGTATCAGGCGGAAAGGAGCATTGAGGTGCTGAAGCTGCAGAGCGCGGCGCGCAACCGCATGGAGTGGTTTGAGAACGTGCAGCGCCACACGCATCTGCCGCCGCGACAATTCGCCTATAGTCTGCTGACTGGTAGTCAGCGCATCGGGCACGAAAACCTCAAGCTGCGCGACCGCGCCTTCGTGGAGGAGCACGAGCGTTGGCTCGCGCGCCAATGCGGCGCACCGGTCGATGCGCGGCCGCCCATGTTTCTGCCATTCATGCTGCGCAATCTGCAGCTTGCAAATCGTGTGGTGGTATCGCCCATGGCGCAGTACATGGCGCGCGACGGCCTGCCGGGCGAGTGGCACTTCGTGCATTACGGCAGCCGCGCTCTCGGGGGCGCCGGGCTCATGTTTACGGAGATGACCTGCGTGTCTCCCGAGGGGCGCATCACTTACGGGTGCACAGGCTTGTGGAACGATACGCAACGCGAGGCCTGGCAGAGAATCGTGGCATTTGTGCACGGGAATTCGCCGACGAAAATTTGCTTGCAGCTGGGACACAGTGGTCGAAAGGGCTCGACCCAACTTGGCTGGGAGGAGGCTGACCATCCACTGCCCCACGACAACTGGGAGATCCTGGCGCCATCTGCCGAGCCTTATCTTGCGGGCGTAAGCCAGACACCACGTCCCATGACGCGGGCGGATATGGATAAGGTGCGCGAGGACTTCGTGCGTGCGACGCGCTTCGGCGAGGCCGCGGGCTTTGACATGCTCGAGCTGCATATGGCGCACGGCTATCTCCTCGCAAGCTTTCTCTCGCCGCTCACCAATCGCCGCAGCGATGAGTACGGCGGCGCGATTGAAAAGCGCCTGCGCTTTCCTCTGGAGGTTTTCGCCGCAGTCCGCGCGGTCTGGCCGCAGTCGAAACCGATTTCGGTGCGCGTGTCGGCGACCGACTGGTCGGCAGGCGGCTTGAGCGAGGAGGATGCGTTGCAAATCGCGCGTGCCATGAAGGATGCTGGCGCGGATATGATCGATGTGTCGACGGGCCAGACGGTCGCCGCGCAAGCTCCGGTTTACGGACGAATGTGGCAAACGCCGTTCGCGGATCGGATTCGCAACGAGGTCGGCATTGCAACCCTTGCGGTGGGCAATGTCTACGAGCCGGATCACGTCAATTCGATCGTTGCCGCGGGCCGCGCCGATCTGTGCGCGATCGCGCGACCGCATCTCGCCAATTCATCCTGGACTTTGCAGGCGGCGGCTCTGCAGGGTTACGCGGCGCAGTGGTGGCCGGCGCCGTATCTTGCGGCGAAGAGTCAGCTCGAACGCAATCTACAAAGGTCTCAGCAGACAGGACCGGTATGAGTGCCGGAATGCTCGCAGCTCAGCATGCAGTGGTGACCGGCGGCGGCCGAGGCATCGGCGCGGCGATCGCTCGCGCACTCGCGGCGGAGGGCGCGCGCGTGACGCTTATCGGGCGCAACAACGCGCTCCTTCAGGCCACTGCAGCGGCAATCACAGCGGAGTTGCCCGGCTGTGCAGCTGGAGCGGTTGCGGCGGACGTGTCCGATGGCGATGCCGTTCGCGGGGCGATCGATGCGGCGCGGGCGAATTTCGGACCCATCCACATACTTATAAATAATGCCGGGCAGGCTGGCAGCGCACCCTTCATCAAGACCGATGAGGCGCTATGGAATCGCATGCTGGCGGTAAATCTGACGGGCACATATCTTTGCACGCGGGCGGTATTGCCGGACATGCTGCAGGCCTCCTCGGGGCGCATTGTCAACATTGCGAGCACTGCCGGGTTGCGCGGCTACACCTACGTAACCGCTTATACGGCGTCGAAGCATGGCGTAGTCGGTCTCACGCGGGCGCTTGCGCTTGAGGTCGCCGCCAACGGCATCACGGTGAATGCCATCTGCCCCGGATACACCGATACGGATATCGTGGGTGATGCCGTCAAAACAATCGTAAATCAAACCGGCCGCTCGGCGGAGCAGGCACGCGCGCTGCTGGCGCGCACCAATCCGCAGCATCGACTGATCCAACCCCAGGAGATTGCGCAAGCCGCGCTGTGGTTGTGCAGAGCGGACACAGGAAGCATTACCGGTCAATGCCTCAGCATTGCCGGCGGGGAAGTCATGGTATGACGAAGGCAAAGGCTTCAGTGCGGCACAGCCCGACGATCCTCGATATTGAGACGCGCCTGACGAGCGACCATCATCAGTCGTTGCGCGTCTGGCTGCGCCTGCTCGCGTGCTCGAGCCTGATCGGCAACCACGTGCGCCAAAAGCTACAGGCGCATTTCGGCATCACGCTGCCAAGGTTTGATCTCATGGCGCAGCTGGAACGCGCGCCGGAGGGCCTGAAGATGGGTGAGCTCACGCGGCGCCTCATGGTCACCGGCGGCAACGTCACCGGTATCACCGATGCGCTTGAAGATGAGGGGCTGGTGGTGCGCGAGACGGACCGCAGCGATCAGCGCGCCTTTCGCGTAAGGCTCACCAAGGCGGGCGAACAGCAGTTCCGGCGCATGGCAATCGAGCACGAGCGCTGGGTCGTTGACCTCTTCGAGGAGTTGACTGCGAAGCAGAAGACGCTGCTGGCCGAACTCCTCAAATCGCTGAAAGCCAGCGCCGCGCGTCATGTGCTCGGCGCCGGGGGCTCACGTCTATGAGTTATGCGCAGCTGCAGCCGCGGCATTTTCTCTGGCACCTCGAGCAGGAGGTCGCGCTCATCACGTTGAATCGTCCAGAGCGCAAGAATCCGCTGACATTTGAGTCCTACGCAGAACTGTGCGATCTATTTCGCGGGCTGCGTGGGACGCGCGAGGTGAAAGCGGTGGTTCTCAGCGGTGCCGGCGCCAACTTCTGCTCCGGCGGGGATGTGCACGAGATTATCGGCCCCCTGACACGCATGGCTGAACCCGAACTGCTCAAATTCACCCGTATGACCGGAGATCTCGTGCTGCAGATGCGCCTTTGCCCGCAGCCGATCATCGCGGCCATCGACGGGGTGTGCGCCGGAGCGGGAGCGTGCATCGCGATGGCGGCGGATATGCGCCTCGCCACGCCTGCGGCGCGCACGGCATTCCTGTTTGCACGTGTGGGACTTGCCGGCTGCGATATGGGTGCGTGCCTAATCCTGCCGCGCATCATCGGGCAGGGGCGCGCCGCGGAGCTGTTGTATACGGCCCGGGCCATGACGGCCGAAGAGGGTGCGAGCTGGGGGTTTTTTAATCGCCTTGTCGCCTCAGAAGAGCTGCTGCCGCAGGCTCTTGCCTTGGGCGCCGAGATTGCGCGTGGCCCTACGCTTGCACATGCGATGACCAAGCGGATGCTGCACAAGGAATGGGACCTTGGCATCGAGGATGCCATCGAGGCGGAGGCGCAGGCGCAGGCCGAGTGCATGCGCAGCGAGGATTTTCAGCGCGCCTATCGCGCCTTCGTCGCCAAAGAACGGCCCACTTTCAAGGGCGACTGACGTATGCAGTCACTGGCGCACCTCGAAATCCCGTTCTTCGCCGATGCGCATCGCGAGCTTGCCGCACGGGCTCGCACCTGGTCTGCTCAACATTTGAGCGCGCACGCACCTGTGGAGGATCGCGCCGCGGTCGACACTCGCTGCCGACAACTCGTGCAGGACCTGGGTCGTGCCGGTTTTCTGCAATGGTGCGTGCGCGCGCAAAAGGACGGTGCAATGCGTGACTTTGACGTACGCAGCCTTGCACTGCTGCGCGAGACGCTTGCCTGGCACGATGCACTTGCGGATTTTGCATTTGCGATGCAGGGTCTCGGCAGCGCCCCAATCTGCCTTGCCGGCTCGCCGGCGTTGAAGGCTCGCTACCTGCCGGGCGTCGCGACGGGCTCCATGATCGCCGCGTTCGCACTGTCCGAACCGCAGGCAGGCTCGGACGTTGCGGCAATGGAATGTTTTGCACGGTCGGCGGACGGTGATTATTTGCTCGATGGCTGCAAGACCTGGATCTCCAACGGCGGCATCGCGCACTTCTACTGTGTCTTCGCCCGCACCGCTGCGGCAAAGTTGCGCGCCGATGGGTCGACACATGCCGCGGGCATCAGTGCCTTTGTCGTGGATGCGGATTCTCCAGGACTGCAGATCGAAAAGCGCATCGACGCACTCGCGCCGCATCCGCTTGCGACGCTGCGCTTTACAAACTGCCGGGTCCCGGCGGAACGACGTCTCGGAGCAGAAGGCACGGGCTTCAAGCTCGCTCTGGCGGCGCTCGATATCTTCCGCGTGTCCGTTGCCGGAGCGGCCCTTGGCTTTGCGCGGCGCGCGCTTGATGAGGCATTGTCACATGTGCGCGAACGGCGCTTGTTCGGACAGTCACTCGGTGACCTGCAACTCACACAAGGAGCGCTCGCCGAAATGGCGACGGACCTGCAGTCAGCCACCCTTCTAACCTACTACGCGGCCTGGCAGCGCGACCGTGGCCACATCGTCACGCTCGAAGCGGCGATGGCCAAGATGGATGCAACCGAGGCTGCTCAGCGAATCGTCGACCGCGCACTGCAGATGTTTGGCGGGCGCGGTGTCGAGTGCGGACACATCATCGAGCGGCTGTATCGCGATGTGCGCCTGCTCAGAATCTACGAAGGAGCAACCGAGGTGCAAAAGCTGATCATCGCACGCGCCTTGCTGAAGACTCCCGGGGGCAATCCGTGAAGGGCGCCCTTGAGATTCTTCAGCCCGCGCATTGGCCGCGTGCAAAGGGATTCAGTCATGGTATTGCGACGCGGGGTGGTCGATTGGTTTTCGTTGCCGGCCAGGTTGGCTGGGACCGTACCGGTCGCTTTGCGAGTGAGCATCTGCCGGGCCAGGTGAAGCAGGCATTGGAGAATATTGCTGCCGTGCTCGCCGCGGGCGGTGCGCGACCGGAGCATGTCACACGCATGGTGTGGTACCTGACAAGCCGCGATGAGTATTACGCCCGACTGAAGGAGATCGGCGCGAGCTACCGGGCAGTCATGGGCCGACATTTCCCAACGATGAGCGTCGTGCAAGTGGTCGCACTGATGGAGCCGCAGGCAATGGTTGAGATCGAAGCGACCGCCGTAATTCCGGAACCGGACTAGGATTCAACCGATGTGGCGTCCCGCGCAGCGAATCCGGCACGACTCGGGCCCCGGGCTCTGGCCCTCGGCAGACGCTGCTGCACGCTCTCGACTTTTCTCTGCGATTCAGGTCGGCTCTTTGGTACTGCGGCACCGCACCTGGGTTCCGGCGATGGTGCCTTGGCGCGCAACTGAGAACGGCGATGTCACCCCCGAGGTATTGGGCTGGTACGAACGCTTTGCGCGCGGCCGTCCGGCAGTCTTGGTCGTCGAGGCAACCGGGATTCGCGATGTGCCAAGCGGTCCGCTGCTGCGTATCGGGCACGAGCGCTTCTTACCGGGTCTTACCGAGCTTGTGCGAGTCGTGCGCAAGGCAAGCCACGGTCAAACACGGCTTTTCATTCAGATTATCGACTTTCTCGCCATCCGGCGCCGGCCGGATCGCGCCAGGTTTTTCGCCCAATATCTTGCGATCACGCCCGCGCACCGCGCAGCCTTTGGCCGTACCGACGCCGCCGAGACGGAGGTACGTCAGTGGCTGGGGGGCCTTGATGAGGATGCACTCGCCAAGGTACTCGATGAGCGTGAGATGCAAGCCCTGCAGCTGGGCCATCGCGAGCGTGTGACCGATATCGCCCAGCCGCACATTCGCAACCTGCCGCAGGTTCTTCCGGACTTGTTTGCCGAGGCAGCCTTGCGCGCGCGGAGCGCAGGCTTTGATGGCGTCGAGCTGCACTTTGCGCACGCCTACACGATGGCATCGTTTCTGTCGCGCTTGAATGATCGCCAGGATGGCTACGGCGGCACCCCGGAGGGGCGGCTGCGCCTGCCGCGCGAGGTAACCCGGCGGGTGCGCGCCGCGGTCGGCGCCGACTTCGTTGTGGGTTGCCGCATGCTCACGGAGGAGTGCATACCCGGGGGCACCGGCGTCAGCGACAGCGCATTTTTCGCGTGCGAGCTTGCTAGCGCCGGACTCGATTACGTTTCCCTCTCGCGCGGTGGGAAATTTGAGGACGCAAGCCAACCCAAGGTCGGCGAAGCCGCATATCCGTATACCGGGCGGAGCGGCTATGAGTGCATGCCATCCTACTTCTCGGATCCGCAGGGCCCTTTCGGCCGCAATCTCGCCTCTGCCGCGCACGTGCGCAGCCGTTTGCGCGATTCTGGATTAAACACGCCCGTAGTCGTGGCTGGCGGCATACACAACTTTGCCCAAGCAGAAGCCGCGCTCATTGCGGGCCAGGCCGACATCATCGGCTTTGCACGGCAGTCACTCGCTGATCCAGACTGGTTTCGCAAGGTGCGCCTCGGCCGTGGCCAGGAAGTGCGCCTGTGCACGTATACCAACTATTGCGAGGCGCTTGACCAACGCCACCGCCAAGTGACCTGCTCGCGCTGGGACCGGCTGGCGCTCGATGCGCCGGGCGTTGCGTTGTCCTCCGACGGCAAGCGTCGACTCACCGCCCCGCCGTGGGAGGCATGATGGGCACTTCGTTGAGCGTATATTCACGGATCAACGCACGCACTTTCAGGTTGCCACCATGACTAAGCCCGTCGATACCCTCGCTGCGGTGAGCGCCGCAATTCTGAACGGCACGATTCGCGTGATCGATCTCACCGTACCGCTTGAGCCGGCGACACCGGTGATCCGTCTACCACCGCAATTCGCACCGTCGAATGCGTTCTCGATGACCGAGATCTCCCGTTACGATGAGCGCGGTCCGGCGTGGTACTGGAACAATTTCGCGTGCGGCGAGCATACGGGCACGCACTTCGACGCGCCTGTTCATTGGGTCACCGGCAAGCACTATCCGAATAACGCAACCCACAGCATTCCGGTGGATCGATTCATCGGACCGGCCTGCGTGATCGATGTGTCGGGCCCAACACGCGCAAACGCAGATTTTCTGCTCACTGTTCCTATCATCGAGGCGTGGGAGGCACAACACGGACGTATCCCGCCACACGCGTGGGTCCTAGTGCGCACCGACTGGTCGAAACACAAAGACCCCGAGCAGTTTCTAAACATCAAAGAGGACGGGCCGCACACGCCCGGCTTTCATCCTGAATGCGTGCCGTTTCTTGCCAAGGAGCGGGACATCCTTGGAGTCGGCGTCGAAACCGTAGGCACCGACGCGGGGCAGGCGGCCACCTTCGAGCCAATGTTCCCTTGTCACACGATTATGCACGGCGCAAACCGTTTCGGGCTCGCAAGCCTCACCAATCTCGACAAGTTGCCTCCAACCGGCGCCATTGTGATCGCGCCGCCGCTCAAGATTGTGAACGGTTCGGGCAGCCCGTTGCGCGTACTGGCGCTGGTGCCAACCCCGGGCTAACACCGCATGGCCGAACGCTCATTTGCACGGGAGGTCGAATCGCTGCGTCTCGGCGAGGGTGAGGAATTTCGGGGCGAGGGGATTCTCGCCGTCACTAAAGCGCTGCTGCAGTCGGGCGTTGCCTATGTCGGTGGCTATCAAGGCGCGCCCATCTCCCACTTAATGGATGTGCTTGCCGATTCGCAACCTATTCTGGACGAGCTCGGTGTGCATTTCGAAGCGAGCGCCAGCGAGGCGACTGCGGCGGCGATGCTGGCGGCATCCATCAATTACCCAATGCGCGGCGCCGTTACCTGGAAGTCCACCGTCGGCACCAATGTCGCCTCGGATGCGCTGGCTAATCTTGCTTCAGCCGGCGTCAAAGGCGGGGCGCTCATTGTTCTGGGGGAGGACTATGGCGAGGGCGCGAGCATCATGCAGGAGCGCACGCATGCTTTTGCGATGAAATCGCAGATGTGGCTGCTCGACCCCAAGCCCAATCTACCCTCCATCGTGCGCGCGGTGGAGGAGGGCTTTGAGCTCTCCGAGGCGAGCCACACGCCGGTCATGTTGATGCTGCGTGTCCGAGCCTGCCATGTGTACGGGCGATTCACGGCCAAGAACAACCGCCGACCCCATTTTTCCGCGGCTGACGCGCTGGCGGCGCCGGCGCGCGACTACGGACGCATCATCCTGCCGCCGTCGACGTTTGCGCAGGAGAGGGAGAAAATTGAGACACGGCTGCCAGCCGCGCAGCAGTTCATTACCGCTCGCGGGCTCAATGAGACCCAAGGCGCAGAATCGGATATCGGCATCATCTTGCAGGGAGGTCTCTACAACGGCGTGTTGCGCTCCCTTGAGCTGCTCGGGCACGCGGACGCGTTCGGGCGCTCCAAGCTGCCGCTTTTTATTCTGAACGTGACCTATCCGCTGATCCCGGATGAAATCGTCGGTTTCTGCGCCGGCAAACGTGCGGTGCTCGTGATCGAGGAGGGGCAGCCTGAATTTATTGAACAGTCGATCTGCCGCGTACTGCATCAGCGCGGCGGCGCGACGCGCATCCTCGGCAAGGAGGTACTGCCGATGGCCGGTGAGTACACCGGCGATGTTTTGAAGAAGGGAATCAGCGCGTTCCTCAATCAATGGGCGCCGCGCGAACCTCAAGAGCGCTCGAGCACGCCGATGCGCGGCGAAGCAGTAATCCTGCCGGCGGGTCGTTTGGCGGCGCTGATTCCCGCGCGGCCGTCCGAACTGTGCACGGGTTGTCCCGAAAGACCGCTCTTCTCTGCGATTAAGCTCGTGCAGCGCGAGCTCGGTGCGCTGCATATCAGCTCCGACATCGGCTGCCACTCTTTTGCAACGCTGCCGCCTTTCAATATGGGCAACAGCATCATGGGCTACGGCTTGGGTGCGGCCGGAGCCTCGGCATTCAGCGCCAGTACCCAGCGGCGCCCGGTCGCGGTGATGGGCGATGGTGGTTTCTGGCACAACGGCCTGACGAGCGGCATCGGTAACGCCGTCTTCAATCGCCACGACGCCATCACCGTGATTGTCGACAACGGCTACTCCGCGGCAACCGGCGGCCAGGACATTCTCTCTTCGCGCGCGCCGCCCAAGCAGCGCTCAGCGAATCAGTCCATCCTCGATGCCGTCAAGGGTATAGGTGTTCAGTGGGTGCGCAGCGTGCACACCTACAACATGCGCCAGACACTGGCGGTGCTGCGCGAAGCCCTCACCACGAGCTACGCCGGCCCCAAGGTCATCGTCGCAGAAGGCGAATGCCAGCTCAATCGGCAGCGCCGTGTAAAACCACAATTCAAGAAAGCCGTGGCCTCGGGCGAACGCGTCGTGCGCGAGCGCTTTGGCGTCGATGCCGCACTTTGCACCGGCGATCATTCGTGCATCCGCCTTTCCGGATGCCCGTCGCTGACCATCAAAGAGAACCCGGATCCGCTGCGCACAGATCCAGTCGCCTATGTCGACAACTCTTGTGTCGGCTGCGGGGTATGCGGCGAGGTGGCGCACGCCGCGGTACTGTGTCCGTCGTTCTACCGCGCCGATGTCATCTATAACCCGTCCTGGTGGGACCGCCTGGTCAATGCGGTGCGCAGGAGCATCATCGACGCACTGCAGCGCCGGGATGAACGCGCGCGCCTGCGCTACGCGCTATGAGCATGAAGCCCTTGAAGCTTGCGATCGCAGCTTTGGGCGGGCAGGGCGGCGCAGTACTGACGGGCTGGCTGATCGAAATTGCCGAGGCCAACGCCTACATTGTGCAATCGACATCCGTTCCGGGTGTGGCGCAGCGAACCGGCGCGACTCTTTATTACCTGGAGTTCTTTGCGCGCGCGGCTCTCGAAGAAGGCGCGGGCAACGAGCCCGTGATGGCGCTCATGCCGGTGGCGGGCGATGTGGACTGTGTGGTCGCCGCAGAACTCGTTGAAGCCGGGCGCTCGATTGCACGTGGCCTCGTAACGCCCGAGCGGACCACGCTCATCGCCTCCTCGCACCGCGAATACACGATCGGTGAGCGCAGTGTCATGGGAAGCGCTCCGGCAAAAGAGGCCGAGCTCGCGGAGATCGCACGCGCCCAGGCAAAAAGGCTGATTCTGTTCGATATGGCAGGGATGGCCGCCAAACATGAAAGTGTGATCAGTGCCGTGCTTCTGGGTGCGATTGCCGGAAGCGCGGTCCTACCATTCGCCAAGGGTGCGTTCGAAGAGGCAATTCGCCGCAGCGGGATTGCGGTCGAAACCAATCTCGCCGCGTTTGAGGACGCATTTCGTGCCGCCGCTGCGGGTGCGGCGGTCGCTCCTGCGCTCGTCGCCCCCGCAGGTGTTTCTCAGGAGGTACCGACTCAATCGGGCCGACCTGACCTGCGGGCACTCCTGCAAGCCATGCGTGAGTTGCCCCGCGCGGTGCAGCCGCTGGCGCTTGCGGGTGTGCGACGCTTGCTCGACTACCAGGATCCGGCATACGCGGCTTTGTATCTCGACAGGCTTGGACGCATCGTACGAGCAGAGACAGCGCGCATCCAAGCCGACGCTGGCTGGCCCTTGAGCACGGCGATGGCGCGCGGACTTGCCCTGTGGATGAGCTTTGAGGACACAATTCGCGTGGCTGATCTTAAGACCCGCGGAGCGCGAGTCACCGAGGTGCGCAGCGAGGTCCGTGCGCTACCCAATCAGATTGTGAGTGTTACGGAATTCTTAAAACCGCGCGCCGCTGAGATCATCGGCACGTTGCCGGCGGCAATGGGTGAGCGCATGCAAAACAGCGCGCGTATGTCCGACTGGCTGAAGCGCTTCACTGGCGGCAAGTACGTGCGCAGCACCACGATCACGGGGTTTGTCACGCTCAGAATGCTGGCGGGGCTCAAACGCTGGCGGCGCGGGACTCTGCGTTATAAGGTTGAGAATGGACGCATCGAGAAGTGGCTTGGTGATATTGAGGAGCTCGCGCCGCGCAATTTCGAGCTTGCGGTGAAAGTTGCGCTCGCCCAGCGCCTGCTCAAGGGTTATGGCGATACGCACGAGCGCGGTTGGCGCAGCTTCTCGATCTTGATGAGTCAGCTCGAGCGACTCGAGAGCCGTGCCGATGGTGCCGAGTTATTCGGTTGCTTTGAGCAGGCGGCGCTTACGGACGAGGAAGGGGCAGCGCTTGCGCGTGAGCTTCTCAGGCTTGACCTGCCACCCGCGCACCCTTCGGCAGTAATCTGACTGCTGCGCAAACCCCATCGGCAACCAGAATCGGAACAAATCGCATGGGCTCTACCGTCAGCAGCGTGGTGAGCGCTTTTCTTCTGACGTTCGCGGGACTCTTTCCGATCGTGAACCCGCCGGAATCGGCGCCGTTCTTTCTGGCAATGACGAAGGGTCTCTCGACAGAGGTGCGTCATTCCCTCGCCCGACGAATTGCCGTGAACAGCTTCGCGCTGCTTCTGGGTTCCATGGTCCTCGGTCCGTGGCTGCTTGAGTTCTGCGGTGTTCAGCTGCCCGTGGTGCGTATCGCGGGCGGCTTCGTGGTCACGGCATTAGGCTGGAAACTGCTGACACAGGAGCAGTGGTCCGACCATGCCGGGGGTGCTTTTCCCGGCGGCAGCACAGAACCTCCCGGGAGCTTCTATCCGCTGACGATGCCCCTGACGGTTGGACCGGGCTCCATGTCCGTCGCAATCACGATTGGCAGTCACAAGCCTGCCAATGGCTATCACTTGCCGGAGCTTGCGTTGAACGCGCTCGGAGCTCTGGTAGGACTCATCGCCATTGCCGCATGTATCTATATCGCTTACCGATCCGCTGAGAGGATTGCCCGAGTACTCGGGACGACGGGCCTGGAAGTTGTGGTGCGCTTGTCGGCCTTTATCCTCATGTGCATTGGCATCGAGATCATGTGGACCGGCTATGTTGCGCTCGCCGCGGCCACGGCCCTATCAGCGTCACATTAAGGCTGCCCAAGTTAGCGCCCCTGGTTGAGCGGTGCGCCCCCTGCGACGTCATTTAAGCGCGCCGCCCAAGAGAGGCGCGAGCGGGGCCGAAGCCGCAAACCTTGAACGCGCTCAATACTCGGCAAATCGCCACAGACTCAGACGGTGAGGACATCGTCGTGGGGCGATTTCTCGTTCTCGGTCTTGTGCACGATGCCTGGAGCATTTGAACCATGAAGTTCGTGATTTACAGCTTCGCGCGGTCGACGAGAGGTCGGGCGCCGCGGAGATGTCTTTGGCGGGCAGTTGCTTGGCGGGCAGCGTCACATCGCGGAATTCCGTGCTCGCTAGTTTGGAATGCACGTAAGATCGGAGCAAGTGGGTTCACTCTGATCCCTTGCAATGAAAGCCGCCTATTCGAGGTTTCCGAGTAGCCTTGAGCGCCCATCGTCAGGAGGTAGCACCATGTTCCGCCGAATCTGCAACCCCTTCATTCTGCTGGCAAGCGTCCTACCTCTCGTCTCCGTCGTCGGCGCCAATCCCGCCGCGCCATCCGACAGCACCATTGCGCTGCTGCAAAAAGCCGTCGACGGCGACTGGCGCTCGGCGGCGCACAAGGCGCGCGATCAATACCGTCACCCCATCGAAACCCTGCAATTCTTCGGCCTGAAGCCGGACATGACCGTCATTGAATTGCAGCCGGGCGGCGGCTGGTACACCGAAATTCTCGCGCCCGCGCTTTACGCGCAGGGCCATTTGCTCGAAGCGTCCGATCCGAAGTTCGCAGACAAGATCAAGGCTAATCCGGCCGTGTTCGGGCACATCGGGAAGATCATCCCGTTCGACCCGCCCAAGCAGGTGGGACTCGGCGCTGAGAATTCTGCCGACATGGTGCTCAGTTTCCGCAACGCGCATGACTGGCTCATGGACAGCCCGGAGACGCTTGCTGCCGTCTTCAAGTCCGTGTTCGACGTGCTCAAGCCCGGAGGCGTCTTCGGCTTCGAGGAGCACCGCGCCAAGCCCTTCGCCACAGCCACGGAAAGCGCGATGGCATTCCACCGCATTCCCGAGGATTACCTGATCGCGGTGGCGCTCAAAACGGGCTTCCGCTTGGCCGGCGTCTCCGAGGTCAACGCCAATCCCAAGGACCCCGAAGACATCCTCGTGCATCGCCTGCCACCGGATCTGGCCGGTCCCGCAGCCGAGCACGCGAACATGCAGGCCATCGGCGAATCCGATCGCATGACGCTCAGGTTTGTGAAGCCTTGATAGTTGCAGACACCCGTCGATCGCCCTTGGATCGCTTTGGGGTCAAGAGCGGCGGTTCCGACGTGCTCCAATCACTCAGCTTCAATCATTGAGCAAGGCCTGGACGGCCCGAATAAGCGCCCTGGTATTTCGCTTCGCTTCTATGGTGGTCTTTGAGTATCGGCCGTGGATCGGCTTCTGCCCTGCGTAGAGCTTTCCAACTTGTTACCGCTCGGCGAATGCAGCAGTTTGCGGGGTGGCGCAGACTGGGCGCAAAGGACACGATGCCCGACAAGAAAGACGATTCCTGGTTCGATGTCGACGGATGATAGCGAATGCAGGCGGAGGCAAGAGATCGGGGATATTACGGTTTTGCGCCTTCGTACCCATGCCATCGAACATCAGAGAATGTTTAGATGGTGCCGGGGCCGGAATCGAAGCGGCAGCCTAATTGCCGCTTTCCGTAGGGTGCAGCGCTAACGCTGTCCCGAAGTTACCCCCAAACTTACCCCCGCCTGATTCGTTTTCGTCATAGCGCCGCCCGTGGCTGTGTCAGCAGCCTCGAGCGGCTAACCGCAACTGAACCAAGGAGTTCAATCATGGCTGCTGTCGATCCTAGCAAACCTGTTTCACCAAGAAATCCGGACGTGCGCTACGACCTCTTCGCTCACCCGAGCGGCGAGCACCTGGGCACGTTCCACACCGAGGCCGAGGCTCGTGCGTGCATGTCCGCCAGCCGGCCGCGCTACTCCGCATTCAGGATGCAGGAGACGCGCTGGCACCGGCCTTTCGACGAGGCCGCCCCCATGCGGCGCATTCCGGTCCTGGGGGTGGTGTCATGAACAGCGAATCCAAAATCGCAGTCCAGACCGACGAGCGCGACCTGCGTGCGCTCGTGCGCGAGTCTATCCGCATCGGAGTCGCAGTGACCCAAGACGAAGAGCAAGCCATTGAGGATGAATTGATCCGTTTGTTACAAGAGCGGTGCGGACTACGACCTCCGGACGAGCTAGACAAGCTATTGGGTTACCAGGGTTCAATCCAATGTACCCCACTCGATAACGCTATCGATGAGCAACGATCGCGACTGTGGGAAGTGCAGGCGATCGTCGATGTGACGGCCGAGGCATTGAATAGACATT
>Ga0302324_100013904_pt1 | contig 16272 bp, 23 predicted proteins | sample Palsa_T0_1_FD_201949 | JGI IMG/M metagenome (GOLD analysis project Ga0302324, IMG submission 201949) | Peat permafrost microbial communities from Stordalen Mire near Abisko, Sweden - Palsa_T0_1 | ecosystem: Environmental > Terrestrial > Soil > Palsa > Peat permafrost | place: Sweden: Abisko...
ATCTCGTCGCCGGGATGGGTGTGGGACGTCCGAGCCTGTATGCCGTCTTTGGGGACAAGCGGGCGATATTCTTGCGTGCCCTCAGGGCGTATGCAGAGAAGAAGGGCGCTCTCGCAGCCAAAGCACTCCTCTCGCCGGGGGCTCTTCGCGGCTCGCTCGCCGGCTTCCTGAGGCAGGCCGTAGAAATTGCGACCGAGAGAGGTTCTGCCCCAGGCTGTCTTCTCGTGTGCGTCGCGCCGCTTGTGAACGACGCCGAGGTCCGGAAATTCGCACAGAACGCTGCCGCTGCCGCCGTGGCGATGGTGGAAGGTCGTTTCCGGGACGGGATCAGCGCAGGAGAAATCCCGTCTGACTTTCCCGTAGCCGTGCGCGCGAGCCAAGTCATGGATTTGGGTCGTGGCCTGACCATGCGTGCGCACATGGGCACGCCGCGCAAGACGCTCCTCAAAGATGCCGAGGAAGCCGCCGACCTGGTGCTCCTGCCGCGGCGCGTCTGACGGGTTATCGGAAACAATTCACTGACAATGACCATGACAACTGACATGAGCGGGGGACCCGGGGCGTTTCGTCGTCTGATGAACAAAGTGGCGACGTGGTCAGAAGCACTGAATTACTCGGGCATTGACTACACCCTGGACCGGATAGCTTTTATCGAGCGGGAATTAGCAGAAATCAAGGATCGGCTGCGTCAATTCGAAGCCTCACGGCATGAGCCGCCAGATGTGCCTCCGATGCGCCGACCCGCTGAGTGAGGGGTTTGGCGTGCTCGCCAAGCCCCGGGCAGTCTCATTGTTTTCTTTTCAACCGCCTTAGGCCTGTAAAGGGGCAACTGCGGAGGGATTTTTATGAAGCAAATACCCCAAGTCAGTCGCGGGCGTGGCGGTCGTTGTAATGGTCAATAGCATAGATCATATGATCCCATGGGCGGGGCAGGTATCCAATGCAGATTTATACGGTAGGTCAGGGGCTTTTGACCGAAGTTGCAGGCATCAACAGCTTGGATTGAAATCACAAGGATATATGCAGGTACTTGTATAACTATACAATTTCGTGCATATTAAACTCCATGAAACCGGTTATTTGGATGGGTAGCAGCAAGGGAGACTTAATTGCTTTTCCGGAAGAGGTGCGGCGCGAAATTGGCTATCAACTCGAGCATGTTCAGGAAGGCATGGACCCCGAGGATTGAAAGCCCATGTCTACCGTAGGCGCAGGGGTGCGCGAAATTCGCGTCCGAGAATCGTCAGGAGCCTTCCGCTGTGTTTATCTGGCAACGCGGCCCGAGGGGATTTATGTCTTGCACTGTTTCCAAAAGAAAACCCAGAAAACTCGTCAGCAAGATTTGGATTTGACGCACAGGCGATTCAAGTCAATACAGGTGAAGTCATGAAGACTAAGAAAGTGATGCGTGAACGCGATGAACACGGCCCTCGTCATGTGACTCCGGCTGGCCGTAGTGTGTTCTACGACTTGTTTCCGAAGGCAGAAGCCGACGAACTGGTCATGCGTTCTACGTTGCTGAGAGGGCTGGAACAATGGCTTAAGGAAAGCGGCCTGACGCAGACTCAAGCGGCAAAGCTGCTGGGTATCACACAGGCTCGGGTGTCCGATATAAAGCGCGGCAAATTCGGTCAGTTCAGTTTGGACATGCTAGTTCGATTGGCATCGAGGGCCGGACTCAAGCCAAGACTGAAACTGGCGGCGTGACAGAGAGAGCGTTGATGTCCACTAACGTCCAGGGACAGCCAGTTTTAAGCTAGGCCCCAACATGGGGTCTTGGCAGAATCGACGAAGTAAATGTTGTTTATAATTAGGTCGTTGGAAGCGGAATATGGTGGGTACACGGCCCCCCATCCAATAGGCGCCCGCTCAGTTCGCCGAGCGCAGTCCGAGATGTTGAACAAACGGATCAAAATCGCGATCGCTGTACAACAATGAGAGTTCCTTCTCGATGCAACTCGTCGCGATCAGCGTATCAATGGTCTTCCGAATCGTTATCCCGAGGGCCCTGAGTTTTCGGAAATTCTTTGCCGCTTGAAACGCGATGTCTTCACCGACGAGCGGGACCAGAGGAATCGAAGCCAACAGTTTCCGGGCTTGATTGAAATCGCGCTCGCTGACGAATCCTTGTAACACTTCGGTCAATATCAAGTCGCCGGTAAACACCTGTTCGACTCCAAGAAGAGTGTCCAGTTTCTCAGACTGCGGAGTGACGACGCCGCGAAAGTAATCGATCCAGACGCTGGTATCGACCAGTATCATCAGTCCGTTCTCATCGCATCCAAGTCTCCCCGCCACGGAAGCTTGCCGCGAAACCGGCGGATTTCTTGCTGTTTGCGTAGGCGAACGATCGTGCGCAGCCCCAACTCGACCGCCTCCCGCTTGGTTTTCAACCCGGTGAGTCGAAGCGTTTCCTTCATCAACTTCTCATCGATGACGATATTGGTGCGCACAATGTGTACTCCGAGGCGATTTCATACACATTATAAGCTTCCCAATAAGAGAGGGCAAAGCCCCCCCCATTACCACGTCGTCACGGTTGTCCGACCAGATACGCGTATTGGTCATAGAGTGTCCGAGGACGTCCATCAACAGCCGCCATTTGGCAGGGCCATCGGTGGGGCCATCGGCAAATTTGTGGGAATTTATTGCTTCTTAAATCAATGGGTTGCGTCGCAAATGTGGTGGCTACACGGCCCACCATTTCCCCCCTCCGAAGACTTCCACCAACATCCAACGCCGATGCATAGAAAGCGCGAAAGTCCCGAAAAAACAGGCTCTTGCGAATTGTTGGACGTTCAGAGATGTCCTGAGGCAGCCGCTCAAAAACTTGCTTATTGCCTAGTTTCAGACCGTCGGAGCGCTGTCCTCAACTGGGAGGGTGTCGTCCCCTCCCACGTTCGGAAAGCCCGATAGAAAGAATTCGAATCCTCGTAGCCGAGCAGAAATGCCACTTCCGTGACATCCATCTCCGGGCGGTTGAGGTACTCGTGCGCCAGTTCCTGCCGCACTTCAAGAAGCAACTGCCGGAAGGTTGCGCCGTCATCGATGATTCGACGCTGCAAGGTCCGATCGCTCAACCCGAGCTCGCGCGCCACGGCCGCCATCTCCGGCCGGCTTCCCGTGAGCAGGCGTTTGAGAATCCATTTCACCTGCTCACTGATCGAACTTTGCGCACGGCGCTCTTCGAGCGCGCGTTCGAGCTGCGGATTCAACATGTCAAGCAGCTCGGCGTTGTAGGTAAGGAACGGCCGATCAAGATCGGTCGCGTGCAGGACGAGCGCATTCCGTCGCGCTCCGAACGTGATCGGGCCCTTGAAATAGGCTTCGTGTAAGCCGGTCGCCTCCGCGCTGCGCTTCAGCTCGACCCTCTTCGCCGTCACCAAATGCCCTGTCCCTTCGCACGGTCTTGCGGTGCGCCGTATTCCACGACCGTCGCTTCAACGAGTTGATCCATTCGCTTGACCACGGCGTCGTGCAGCCGCTGCAGGAGCACCATCCGGTATTCCTTGCTACTTTGCGAAAAGGAGTTGAAGGCCTCTTTCGCTGCACGGATGGCTCTTCGGGCGTCGATTTCGTCCGCCATGGTGACCTTGCCGATAACCTTGTTGTCGGTCGGGTTCACCAGGTCGACGATCTGCGTTCCATGGGGAGTGACGAACTGGCCGTTGATATAGGCGCGATCAAAGGCTCTTACCGGAATCGTGGTTTCATGTGTTTTCATTTATGTCACCCTTCATGAGGTTTCGGCTTTACCAAGGTGGCTGTGTCTCTCAGGACCCAAGCTCACAATTTCAGTGTGGCTCAAGAGCGGGTCGGCGTAACTAGCAAAAGATGCCAATGCTCTTGCAGAACGTGCCGAACGGTCTATTGCTGAACGAGGGTCACAAAGGTGGCACTGCATCGCTGAGTGTGGATTGGGCGTATGCGTCATTGATGCAACGTTATGAACGTTGTAAAATGCAACGCTATGAACGTTGTTGAGCGTAACAGACTGTATTTAAAGGGAATTATGCAGGGAGAGGGGCTCTTCCCTCACCTTGAAGCGGCCCCTGCCAGCGGATTCTTCAACTGGGACTTCGGCCTTGCCGAGCTACCGCGGGAACCCGGCATCATCGTCATTCGCGGGCCGCGGCAGTACGGCAAGAGTACTTGGCTGGAATACCAATTGCGGGAAACGCTCCGGCAGTTCGGGCCCGGGACCGCGCTCTTTTTAAATGGTGATTACATCGCGGGCCCCGACGAGCTCGAGGACGATATCGAATCACTGACGAGTCACTTTCCGGAAGAACCCTCGGTTCGGCGCCTCTTCATTGACGAAATTACGGCGGTCGCCGGCTGGCAGAAAGCGATCAAACGTCTTGCGGATAGGGGTGCTCTGCGAAAAGTGCTGATCATTACGACTGGCTCCAAGGCCAGCGACATTCAACGAGAGGCGGAGTTGCTGCCGGGCCGCAAAGGAAAGCTGGCGCGAACGATCTATTTATTCGTCCAGCTTCCGTACAAGATTTTCTACGACAAGGCTTTCCCGACGCTCAAGAGCCAGACTCTGGCGGCCTATCTCATCGCGGGTGGCTCGCCTCCCGCGTGTGCGGCCGTGCTTGAAACGGGTTCGGTCCCTGAATACGTATTTCAAACGACCGCGGAATGGATCTACGGCGAATGCGCGCTGGCCGGCCGCTCGCGGCCCATGCTACTGCGACTGCTAGAGCAGCTCATGCGCCGCGGTGCCTCGCCGATTGCGCAGACAACTCTCGCGGAAGAGTCCGGCATGGCAAACAATACGGTCGCGCACGGCTACCTCGACTTGCTGAGCGATCTTTTGGTTCTGGGGGCCAGCGAGCCTTGGGATCCGGCTCGAAAGGTGCGGGTCTCGCGCAAGGCCTCCAAGTATCCATTCGTCAATCTTCTCGCTGCTAATACTTGGTCGACAAACCGTCACACGACACCAGCTTCTTTGGAAAAAGTCACCGGCGAGGAAAAGGGTGTGTGGTGGGAATGGGCGGTGGCCTCGGAATTATTCCGACGAGCCGCGAAAGAGGGCCATCCGTCACCCTTGCAGTCGCTGTTCTGGCGTTCTGACAAACACGAGATCGATTTCGTCCGCCAGGGCAGACCTTGGATCGAAGTGAAGGCAGGTCACGCTTCGCCATTCGAATTCGATTGGTTTATCAGAACCTTTCCCCGCGAGAAACTGCTGGTCGTCAGTTCGGATCGGTTCGATGGCAGCGCGGTTCGCGGAGTCACTCTCGAGGATTTTCTACTGGATGAATCGTTGTAGGGCGCCTCTCAGGCTCATAGTCAAGAACTTACGTGGTACGTTTGCATCGCGCGCTTGCGATGTTGTGCCGGAGAACGGGGATTGGGTGGTGCAGGGCAGGGTGTTAGCGGCGGCTTAGACCCGCGGGATTTTGGCGGTCGGACGCGTTTTTGGGGCAACGTCGATTTTTTCGTTGACGACGGGCGGTAGTCAGAAAGGCGGATCGTCGGGATCGGTGAAGGGACTTTCCGCGGTCCGGGCCCGCCGTTGATGATTCCGACGCAGAAGTTCGCCGGCGTAGTGACGCTCGAGCGCTTCGGTCAGGTCGTAGAGGAACTGCAGGAGCGTGGCGGCATCGTCATCGCAAAGTCCCAGAGGCAGACAGACCAGCGGCATATCGTTCGGTTTCATAGACGCTAGCGCGATCGTTTCTGTTTGCGAGCGGCGCGCAGCGCGGCTTTGGCCGCGGCCTGCTCTTGAGCTTCTTTGAAGCGGTAGCTGTCGCCGTCGATGGCGAGGATCTCTGACCGGTGCACGAGCCGATCGACGAGGGTGACAACACAGGCGGCGTTGGGGAAGACCTGATTCCATTCCCCAAAGCTTTTGTTGGTCGTTAAAACGGTGGCCCGCTGTTGATAGCGGCGTGTAATGACTTCGAACAGCAGATCGGCGTAACGAGCGTCGTAGGATAGATACCCGACCTCGTCAATGCACAGGAGCGGCACACTGGTATACCGGCGCAGCCGGCGCGCGAGCTGCGTGGAGCTGTCCTGAGCGGCCAGATCGTGCAGCATGTCGGAGGCGACCACGAAGCGAGCGCTGTAGCCGCGCAGGATCGCCTGATGCAGCAGGTTCTTCGCGATCATGGTCTTGCCGACGCCGTTCGGGCCGACCAGGATGACGTTGGCGGCTTGCTCGAGGAAGTCCAGGGTCAGCAGCTCCTCAAGGAGCTCGCGATCGAGCTTCTTGGGCCACGCGTAGTCGAAGTCCGCGATAGATTTGAACTTGAGCAACCGAGCGTTGCCGAAGCGGCGCTTAAGGCTCCGTTGTTGCCGCTCGCCCTCTTCGATCTCTAGCACACGCGCGAGCCAGGGTTCGTTGCGGATCTCGTTGGCCTGGGCCAGTAACCCGTAGAGGTTCAGACGCTTGAGGCGCTGGCGCAGCGTATCAGTCGTCGTGTCGGTCGGGTTCGGCGCGGGCTTCAGAGAGGCGTTCATGGGAGTCCTTGCGGGTCAGTTGTTCGTAGTCGGCGAGGTTGTGCGGGCGCACGCTGAGTGCGCGCACGCGCGGATCGTCGGGCAGATGCACCGGGATCGGCGGCCGCGCGCCGCGTCGGGCGCGATGCTGATCGACGAAGTGGCGCACCGCGGCCAGGTGCGCTGAGTCCTCCGCGAGTGCTGCGATCAAGGCCGCCTCCAGCGCGGCGGCGCCATGGGTATCGAGCAGATCGGTCAGGCCGCGCGTGAGCGCGCCGAGATGTACCCCGCGCAGTGCCGCAGCGGCGAAGAACTTCGCGCCGCTCGGCGCCGCGTGGTGCAACCGATCCATGGCTCGGTGTCGCCGAGCGGAGCGCTTCTGATCGGCCAAGTCCTTGATATGCGGTGGATCCTCGACCTGCTCGCCGCGATCGTAGCTGCGCGGATGGGTGGCGATGACGGCACCGGCATCGAGGATGCGCACGGTACCGGGGGTGGCCCGGACCTCGAGGGTGCGCCGTACGTGGGTGTGCGGGACCGAGTAGTCATTCCAGTCGAAGCGGGCGTAAGGTGTCTTATGCACCCGCACCACGATGCGCTCTTCGCTCGGGAACGGATTATCCGGTAACGCGAGCAGCCGCGGCCGCTCTTCCTCGAAGCACTCATGCACGGTGCGAGTCCGATCCTCCGGACACGGACGCGCTGCCGCCTCCCCGCTGCACCAGGCGAGTGCCTGGGCATTGAGATCGGCCACATCGGTGTAGCGTCGGGCCGCAAAGAAGCGGTCGCGAACGAAGCGGATCGCGCGCTCGACGCGCCCCTTCTCGTTGCCGCGGGCCACGGCCACCGGCCGCGGCTGGAAGTGGTACCAGGCAGCGAGCTCGAGCAGCGTCGGGTTAAAACGGATGGCATCGCCGGAGCGCTCCAGCACGGCGCTGCGCAGATTATCGTACAGACAGACGCGCGGCACGGCCGTGAAGTAGGCGAAGGCCTGCACGTGGGCGTCCAGGAAGCTGCCGGTGCCGGCGTTCAAGTAAAATCGCACGAACAGATGGCGCGAGTAACTCAACACCATCACGAAGGCCATCAGCGAGCGCTGCGCGCGGCCGATGGCGAGCTTGCCGAAGTGCGCCCAATCGATCTGTGCTTGTTCCGCCGGTAATGTGCGCAAGCGAAGATATGCCTCGGCCACTGGCCGCGGTCGCCATCGGGCCACCATGTGCCGGAAGTGATGCGGGCAACCCACGTAGCCGCGTTCGCGCACCATCTGATACAACCGACTCGCGCGCAACGTCGGATATCGCGCGAAGGTCTCCTGGATGAACGGCACGTAGACATCGAGCTTCGAGGTCCGCGCGCACTCGCGGACCGCCGCGACACCGCTTTGCCACAGCACGCGGCGCACGGTGCTGTGATGGACGTGCAACTGACGCGCGATCGTGCCGATCGGCCAGCCTTCGGCGTGATACAGACGCAGGATCTCCGCCTCGACAGCACGCGAGATCATGAGGGGACCTGCGACTCGCCGACCGGTCGCTCATCCGCTCCAGCGCCACGGTCGTTGCCGGGTCCAATCGGGGAGCGCGGCACCACAAAACGCGCAGCGCTCGAGCGGTGGGCGGACTTTGGGGAGTTGCTCGGGCTCGCCGGGGCTCGCATCGATGGGTTGGCTCTGGATGACGGGACTGACCGCCACGATGCACTGGGTCACTGCGACCGGGGATCCCTGATGCGTCACTATTTTTGGCGTTTGTCGTTGCCGCTCGCGCCACCGGCGTTGCCGGGCGGCATGCCGCTGCGCACCGCTGCGGCTCCTCTGGTACCGCGCCTGAGCCCGCCGCTGCGACTCGCGGCGGCGGATCCTCGCGCACTCGCCGGCGCAATACACATTGCCGTGGTCGCAGCGTTCACAGATGCGCACCTGAACCTGACAATGCTCACAGTTGTACAGCCGGTACGCCGGCTCCCGCATCGCCCCCAACGGCTCCCTCCCCAAGCACTAGACAGCGCTCGGGCAGGCAGGCATAAAGGGCCTGCACACTGCCTTTCCCAGGCGCTGCGCATCGGGGGCCCGGGGTAGTGACGCCAATCAAAAACCCGGGCCCTCGCTCTACGTTCTTCACCGCAGCATAGCCGGAAGAACCGCCTCCACGCAGGCACTCCGCTCGGCACAACACCAAGCTTCACCATCGATGGAAAAGGAAAGCCATGAGCGTCTGCCGCTCGCGCGGCAGACCGCGTCTGGGTGGATCAGGGAATCAGGATCTCGAAGACCCAGTCCGGTCTTCTCAACCACTCAGCGAGGGCTGGTCTGGCGGTAACGCTCGGGGCAGAAAACGCGCTCACCGCCAGAATTACGCGGTTCTCAACCGCCGTTCACACAGGGCGACCGTCAGCTTCTAATGGCGTCATTCTGCGGCGGGGGCAGAGATCAAAAGCCGCCGCGCCAAGTAACAGCCCGCTGGCGACCTTCAATGGGTCTTGGCCTCCTGCTTACCGTCAAATTAGCCGGCCGCTCTCACCAAGTTGCTGAAAGTCTGAGCCCAAACGTTCGCGGTGCTTCAAGTCCTCCGGATGCAGGAGTAGTGGGAGTCGCGCCGGGCGACAACGTATTGTAAACAACGGAATTCTCGACGTTGTTTACGTAGGCCGCTATGCTCCATTTTGAGCCAGTTGGAGTATATGTAAGCGAAATGTTTGTGCGCGTGAATGCATCCTGCCGCGTACTAATGAAATTATTGAAGTTGCCGTAATAGCCGCCGTTGTAGTGAGTATCGACCTCGCCGAGGAGATCACCGATTGAGCCCAAATGCTCTGTGTGTCGCAGGCCGGCGAGGAGATTTACGCCTGGAGCATCCTGTATTTGGTTTCCGCTGTAGTTATATCCGACTCCGGAAAACTGATCGTAGTGAGCACTCTCCAACAAGAGGCCTGCATTGAGCCTGGTGTCGAAAGGTAAAATGGCCTCGAGGCTTGTGTCGGCACCGTAGATTATTGCTTGTTGGGCATTCAAAACGGTCGATAGTCCAGTGGCATTTACGACCGTGATAGCCTGGAAGTCCGAGTATCGGTAATGAAAGATTTCGGTGTTCAGCTCAAGCCGATTATCTAAAAATCGTGACTTCACACCACCTGAAAGTGCCAAAAGCCTGGACTCTGGTACGAGGGCTGACGGCTGCACATCAGGATTGTAGCCAAATCGAATGTAGCCGGTTTGAACATTGGCGTAGAGGAGGATTGCGGGAAAAAGGTCGTAGTCAATGCCAAACTTATAATCGGGCGTCGTTTGATGTCTTTGGAAATCAAATGGGGTTGACGACGCGCCCAGACCTGCGGCGGACACTCCATCGTCGGATGCTCTCGCTCCAAGAGTTGCACGGAGAGATTCATTGAACGAATAGACGGCCTGACTGAAAATCGCATAACTCGTGTCAGTTTGCGTGGTCGTATTTAAAGCTACTTCGGAAAACGCTGTTGCCGAATTCGGCCTAAATAGAGCATCGTTAAAATTAATTTTGTTGTCCGAATAGTATAGACCTGCACTCAAGTCGAAAGAACTTACGGTGCGGTTCCACCGCAGCTCCTGCGAATCCTGAACTTCATGGTCGTAGACATGCAGCAGATTACCCCCATATCCAGTAAAGTATATGTAGTTCGCCGTAAAATCGACAAATCCAGGAATGTACGTGAACCTGTTGTCGCCATATTTCCACTCGATATTGGCACCCACTATATCGCTCCAATTATCTTGGTGCGTAAAGCTGGCATTGATAGGGTTTCCAGCCGGGCCAATGGCCGGTAGCTCCCATGGATTATTCGGAAACTTGAGAGGTGAACTTGCGGCAGTGGTTATCGGCTTTCCGTGGTCGAGTGCTCCAGAGTAGAAGGCGAGTATGGTTAAATCTTCCGACGGCTGCGCAAGTACAGAAAAACGTCCTTGCATATTGTTTTGCGAGTTGATTCCGGCGCTGTAGTACGCGTCGCGACGATCATAGTTGATGGCACCCCTGACGCTGATATCGTCCGTTATGGGGGCGTTTTGAGCCACCGAAAGATGAACGCTGTCGAAATCGCCGTACTCGACTAGCGCGTCACCGTCGTAGTTGCCCGAAGGCTTCGCGGAATATACGTTGATCGCTCCGCCAGAAGCTGCTCCACCGTATAGCGTACCTTGAGGGCCAGCGATCGATTCAACGCGATCAAGATCAAACACAAGGCCGGATGTGCCATACCTCTGAATTACTATGCCGTCAAATAGAAACGAAGAAGCGGCAGCGAAATTGGGTTGATCCACCCGCGTTCCGATACCACGTATATAGACTTGGGTAACTGGCCCCTCCAGCCTTAGCTCCGCGCTGGGCAGAACATTTTCCAGCGACTGCGGGTCATCCACACCCATCGCCTCAAGTTGGGCACCACTCACCTCAACGATACTGGCTGGAGCTTTTTGCAAATTTTCCGATGTTTTACGGGCGGTAACCGTTACAGTCTCCAGTTCGGATGTGTCGCTGTCCGATGAGACGGATTGGGCGAGCGCCTCGATATCATCGAACATGGCGAAAAATGACGATACTGTTATCAAGAGACAGGCTTTCTTGAACATGACCCCCCCGTTCAAATTTTTGTGTTTCTAGGCACAGCGGATTACGCTGGAAAACTGATCCCTTGTCGCGCTTTCATGAAGCAGCGACCGGGATCGGCGACAAAGTAGTAAAATGGAGCCTCTCCTCCTGTCGCTTCCAATTCCTGGCAAGGTTTGTCCGCTCCAGCCAGGCCACCCAAGTCCGCTCCAAAAAACGATGGCTCGCTCATTTCGATTGAGGGAGGAATAGCCGGAACTGGACGCAACGAAGGTTCTGCGGCTCCAGAGGCGCCACACAAGCGCGTAAACCTCGAGCGATTTGCCAGTTGCATTCTCAAGCCTGCCCCCCGCGCACTATTTTGCTTCGATCTTACGAAACATTATTATCATTACGGGACTGTTGTACCATGAAGGTGCGATCGCTGTAAAGACCGCGGCATCCATCGGAATTTGAGCGACACTACGTTGCGACGCAGCGAGGAATGGATTGGCTTCGAGCGTCAGCGCCGAAACACCGTCGGCTGAAGGCACTGCCTCGACGATCGCGCACCGTTCTCACGTATCGACTTCTTTGTTGGTACCTCGGTGCGGCGTGCGTGACCCGTGCAGTCTTGATCCAAGCCCGCAGCCGACTCTCGAGATCCCATCGCAATGGCCACATTCCCGAGATTCGGTTCGAATCGTGTTATAGTTAATGTTCAATGAGCAGCCGATCGGAAAAAAAACAGGACAGTGCCAAGACGCGCTTGCCTCATGCTGATAGGTTGGAGGCGTATCTCGACTTAGGTCGAACGAATCAAAAGCGGCGCACGCGCGATGTACTCATTAACATCGCCGCCGATCTAATACGCAGTGGCAAACCGATTTCCGTCACAGATGTTGCCGACGCCGCAGGGGTCAGCCGCACAACCGCCTATCGATACTTTCCAACTTCGGAGATGCTCGGGGCACAGGCTACTCTCGTTGCAGCAGACAGCTTAGAGGCCAAGCACTTGACGGAATTCGTGCTGGGACCTGGCTCGCCAATGGAGAAACTCCAGTCTGTCATCAAGGGAAGTCATGAGATGACGATAGCTCACGAAGCTGCGTACCGATCTCTGGTCCATTTCACTGTTGAGCTTGAAACTGGCGATGTTTCTCATAGACCGACTTTTCGCCGCAAGTGGTTAGAAGATGCTTTGGGATCACTGAAGAAAGATTTAGGCCCAGCAAGATTTAACCAGCTAACCGCGGCTCTCTGTCTTCTCTGTGGGATTGAGTCGATGATCGTGTTGAATGATATTTGTCGACTGTCTTCAGGCGAAGCGCTAAAAGTTAAATCATGGGTGGGTCAGCGGATCCTACGTGCTGCAATTGAGGATGCGGCGGAATATCGCGCAAACGCTGCTGCACGGCCTGTGACCGACCGGGAACTCAAGTCGGGCAAGCAGCGCGTGGCGAAATAATACCAGCGCCTCTGCCGGTTTCACGCCAAGTCCCCGTTGGCATATCGGGCATAATACCGCCACATGCTGGCTATTCGGCGAGACGGCAATCCTGCTATCGGTTGGCGTTGCTTATTGCCAGATTCGATTTCAAATTGTCGAAATACCTCCTGGTCCTCTGACGAAATAGATCTCACATTACCAATGGCGCTAGCTCGGTAGTTCATTTCCGCTAGCGTATTTAGCTGTATGGCAAGGAGAGCTGCTTCTTCGACGCTGTTTGCTACGGTCGTGATGCCATGTCCTCGCATCAGACAAACCTGTGATCCCTCCATTGCCGTTGCCAACTGCGAACCTAAATTCGGCTCTCTAATGAGAATGCTTCGGTCAAACGTCGGTATACCGTTGAGCGCAAGCGCCAAACCAAACGGGTCATAAGAACCATAAATTGGCAAAAGCGGCCGATCGCATATTGTCATGAGCACTGCCGCCGATGGGTGCGCGTGAACCACTCCAAACACATCGGGACGTCGGCGATACAGTTGGGTATGAATGTGCACTTCCAGGGGAGCGCTATAGCCGTCGTCCGCACCTCCAATTCGACGGCCGTCCAGGTCGATCTCAATGACATCTAGATCGCTTGTGTACCGCACGCCGGACTCTTCATGTCCGCGAGCACGAATAAGAATTCGATCCGTGCCGGGAATCCGAGCGCTAGCGTGACCGAATATGGAGGGAGTTATGTCGAAAACACCCAGAACTCGGCACGCCTGTGCCACGCGCTCTTTGATCTGCTGCACATTTTCGCCATTTTGTTCCACTTTCATCTCCCTTACTTTTGCTTATCTCCTCCATTCCAACCGTAGATGGAAAGCGTGTCCTCCCCGGCGTTGATTCGCCTGAGAATGTCCGCTTCTTGAGTCTCACGTTTGACAGCGGACTCCACAATCTTGGCTGCTCGCTCTCTTGGCAGGCACACGACACCATCTCCATCGGCTACGATGAGGTCACCGGGCCGGACAATTTCGTCGCCCAATTTGATTGGGGCATTTATCCAACCGCGGGCCCCGAAATCCTTGCTCGTGCCCCGGATGCAAAGGCCGCGAGCAAAGACCGGAAATCCGATATCTCCAAGAAGGACGGCATCGCGAACGCACCCGTCAATGACCACCCCGGCAAGTCCCCGCACCTTGGCGGCCGTGGACATGACCTCACCCCAATATCCGTGGTCGTAAAAATCACCAACATAGACGACTAAAACGTCACCGGGCTCCGCATTATAGATCGCCCTGTGGATCCAGAGGTTATCGCCACCGGGCGAGTGAACCGTGATTGCTGAACCGGCTAGGCGCATGTCGGGCGCTACCGGCTTAATCGCGCGCGGGAGGGCTCCGATCTTACCGCCAGCTTCATGCAATGTAGCAGCGGGCAGATTTGACGCCTGAACGATGGTTGCGGCTGATGGGCGTTCGGACAGGCGCCGAGTTGTCTTTATGGGTTCGAAAATATCCGGCCCGATCATTTCTTACGGCTCTGCAACTGGTGATAATGATGAAGGCGTCGCGCTTCGTCCAAACGCATTCCAGTTCTGACTGTGACACGAATGAGTTCCTCTGCGTCGCCAATTTCTTCAGCGACGGCCAATACGGCCTCCTCGTGCTCCCGCGCGATGGCGACTACCCCATCTGCATCTCCCTTGAGAATATCTCCCGGCGCGACGCGGGCCCCGCCGATTGTGACGGGCCTGTTCACCCCTTCGACTTGAACCCGGTCCTTCCCAGTGCGCATCCAACTGTCTCGGCTAAACACTGCATAGTTCAACGATAGGCACAGATGTTTGTCTCGATTGATACCGTCGATAACCGTCCCCGCTATGCCGCGCCGGTGGGCAATTTCGGTGAGGATATCGCCCCAGACGGTCGCATCCTCTCGGCCTCCATTGTCCAGCACAATTACGCTTCCAGCTTCCACATCATCGATATAGTCGCCTACCGTTCCGGGTGGCGATGCCGCAGGGCCGTATAAAACGGTGAATGCGCGACCAGCCAAACGGAATCCCGCATCGCATGGTTTGATATTGCTGCACTGGCCAAGGAGGCCCAGCCTGTCGAGAGCGTCGCTCAACGTCGCCGTGTCAAGTCGCGCCGCTCTCTCCACATTGGCGTCGGGCTTCGATTTCGCTTCTTTTCCAACCATTGTTCACCCCTCGAGCATATTTTCGTAGTTGCCGCTCATGACTTTGCTCACGGCGTTTCCATCGAGCAACGCCTTCGCCATGTGCGCTTCTTTGGCCGCGATTTCCTCGCCCACCTGCAGTACTAGTGCGATCTTGTTTGCAGGAATGAAGGCGATGCCGCTTGAATCCGCAATCACATAATCACCCGGACTCACCCGCACTCCTTCAAAGATGATCGGCACGTTGTGCCCCACCTCAACCAATCGGCCGCGTGCGGTGCGAGCTGTAAATGAGCGCGCAAATATCGGGAATGCATGCGCGCGCGCCTCGTCGATATCGCGTACGGGTCCGTCGGCCAAAACTCCTGCAACGTTGCGGATTTTTGCTGCAAGCGTCAGCAAGCCTCCCCAGCTGCCAGCGTCATGGCCAGTGCGCTGTTCCACGACGATCACGTCGTTAGGACCAGAGTCTTCAATCGCGGCAGTACCTAAATGTCTGGGAGAACCTGGCGCCGGATCGCCCAACCCCAACTTTACCGTCTTTACACGTCCCGCAACGAGGCCATTTCCCGAACTTCTTGGTACACCAGTGACAACACCCTTCAGCCCCAGGCGGTCAAACGCATCAGAGACGGCGCAGCAATCTAATCGACGCAGGCGCCGGACGACCTCTTCAACGTCCGGTTTGGATACTTCAGTCGCCATTATATGTTCCCTGCCTCTCCTCGGCTCGCTCAACCGAGATAGCTTTCGAGATCACGGCAATTGCATCGCATTGCACGAGTATGTTTCCTGCCAAATGCTCGTAGATTAGAGTTTGGCGAGCCGGACGAGATGCCGGATCCGGAAAGACACCAAGCCAATGAGCATTGATAACGGCCCGTGCCTCGGCATTTTTCACGTAGAAAGTCATCTTGATAACGTCGGCAGTGCTGGCACCAGCCCCTGAGAGTATGCGATCGAGCTGCAAAAACATAAGCCCCGCCTGACTTTCAATCTCGTCAGCTACTTTCCCCGTTTCGGGATCAAGGCCGTAGATCCCTCCTGTCATAACAATCTCATTGATACGGCAAGCCGCCGGGATGGGCTGTGTCCCATGACTGAAACCTTCGATGACAACACTTCTACGGCTCATCTATCTCCTCCCCAATAAGCACAGCAACGCCATTTGCGGCCGCGAGTACCAACGCTCAGAGATCGAGTTTGCTGAACAGTCGGCGAGCGTTGGAACGAAATACGCCGTCCAAATCCGCCTCGCTCAATCCACCAATGCTTTCGATCGTTGGCTTGATGTCGTCGAAGAACCTGCCGCTCAACGGGTCAACTCCGCTACCGCTTCCCGGTCGCTCGGTCCCGAAACAACACCTGTCGGTGCCGACAACTTCGAATAGTAATGCGAGTGAGCTCTTGTTATGCAAGCAAGTGTCGTACCAGAACTTTCTTACGACCTCGTCGAAGCTGGCCGCAGCTTTAGGGATGTGGCCCGCTGCTTTCCCGCGCTCGAAATGAGAGCGCCAGCGCCCGACTTGGTAAGGGATGGCACCGCCGCCGTGGCTGACCATCAATTTTAAATCTGGGAAACGATCAAAAACCCTCGATCTGTAGATCGATGTAATTGCAAGGCTCTCCTCAGCA
>Ga0302324_100013906_pt1 | contig 16270 bp, 12 predicted proteins | sample Palsa_T0_1_FD_201949 | JGI IMG/M metagenome (GOLD analysis project Ga0302324, IMG submission 201949) | Peat permafrost microbial communities from Stordalen Mire near Abisko, Sweden - Palsa_T0_1 | ecosystem: Environmental > Terrestrial > Soil > Palsa > Peat permafrost | place: Sweden: Abisko...
TGTATTGGCGTCCGCTGCGTCCAGATGAACGGCTGAATGAGATCATTGCATTCAAAGGTCAATCCGAACTCCAGGATCTGGCCCGGGCCATCGGCCGTGCCGGCAACCGTTCCCAAATCGTTAATTGCAGCCGCCCAGCTAAACGTACCGCCTGGCAGGAGTCCTAGGGGACGCCAATGTCCAAAAGTCCAGATGTACGCTTGGCCGTTGTAATTGCCGACAACCTGAGCCCATTTATTTATGGCAGTCGGTGCGAGTGGTCCTAGATCGGTCACCGTGTAACTTTGTGCCGCTGCGAGTGCTGAGATCAAACAAAGCGAAAGTAGCGAGAGAGCTAGAGTGCTTTTGGTCCGCATGGGCGCTGTCCCTTCCTCGGAAGCAAATTTCGGACGGTCCCAACGACTGGAATGTTCTACCCTGAACCCTGCTCTGGAGTGCGGCGTGGGGCGCCTCGGCCCGAGCAGAGCAAACCTATCCTAAGTCGCTAGTCAAGTCAATGATTGGCGTCACGTCCGTCACGTCCTACCCTGCGTGCTAGCGCTAGGTGGGTTCGTGCAGCAGCGTGTCAATTCAGGGAAGGGGCACAACTTGGGCGGAATGACACGGGAGGGGTGCTGCCGCAGCCAATCCAATGTTGACTCCAATGGCAAATAATATGGAAAATGTGCCAGGCAACGAATCGCCCGCTGCCTGGCGAGCCGGTCTCTAGAATTGGTGCATTTGCTCCAGAATCACAGCTACTGCAACGAACCGATTTGATCGTCCTGGTCCTGGCCGTCGCCTGCTTGATCGTCGCCTATGTTTAGCACAAAGGTAAGCTGGATTGCGACGTCGGGAAACTTCGTGTCGTATAGGTAGTAGTTTCCGTGGTCTCCAATATCCACGTAGAGGTAATCCGTGCCGAGCGCCCAGTTTCCGGGTATCTGACCGATCACGCCGAAGTTACCGCCGTTCCAGTTGAAATACCACTCGCCGTTGAACGGAGTGAAGCCGCAGGTGGGGCAGCCCGGACCCCATCCGTTGAAGTGGAAGCCGTGCGAGTAGCCATAGTGGGCGGCGAAGTAATCGGGGAGAATGTGCACGCCATTCGGTCGCGTGTTGTAGGTCATGGCATGTCGGAGAGTCGGGGTGACCACCTGTGGCCGGACGATATTTACGTTCGCGTGGCGGAGGCCGGGGTTCGGACGGTTCTCTGGTTGGATATTGCCGGCTGGACGAGACTGAGGTTGTTGAACGTTGTTGTTATAAGGATGGTTTTCCGGTTGTTGGACGTTGTTGTAGAGACGGGTTTCGGGTGGCTGAACCTTGTTGGACGGACGATTTTCTGGCTCGACGTTGCGCGGCGTGTATTGTGGTGTGTACTGCGGCCTACTCTCTGGCGTGGGTTCGTTACGGGGAGCCGGACGCGGAGGATCTGGCCGCGGTGGGGGCGGCAGAGTATAGCTTGGCGTGGACGTGGTAGTAGTTCTCCGCTGCTGTGCCTGAATGCTTCTGACGGAACTCACGGTTAATGAAGTGAGAAGAACCAGGAAAGCGACTTTCTTCGGGGATGTCATGGAAGCCTCCAATGTATTTGTATTTAGAGGCCGTCGAACCATTTGCTTTCGGTTCCAATCGTCCTCACTCAGATACGCGATGTTTTTTCGGAAACGGGGTCATTGGCATCGGCGGGTATTGGCGAAGGTTGCAGTGTCAGCCGAGTAGCGCCAAGACGAAGGACAGGAGGGGGTGATGAGAGCCGGGATCGCAAGGGGGTGGGAGAAGCGACGTTATCAGATAGCAACGTCCACGCGGTGGAGCTGGCCGTTGATGGTTGGAAGCGGCTCAACGGCCAAAGCCCGGATTATCAATCACCGGCCGACCCGGCAAGTACCCACGTAGGACACGGTGCACATGTAGTTGGGATTCTCGTCGCTACCAAGATTCGCACATTGGTCACCGGTCTTGATGGAGCTGACAAGCACACCGGCAGCGCACTCCATTTGCATGTTGCCGCTGGCCTGCTGGTCGGCAGCCTGGTCGGCTGTAGCCTGGTCACCGGCGAAACCGACACCGATGCCCGAAACTGAGAGTTGAACTGCTCCGAAGGCCAACGCGGCCAGGGTTAGGAATACCGCAAGCGTCAACGCAGACTTTTTCATTTAAATTCTCCTCTTCCCGCAAGATTTCACCGACGAAGTAACCGTCAGGTGGTTGGGCAGATTCAGGAGCGTTTGCTTCCTTGTTCCGCCTTCACTTACTAACGCGACATGCGGAAGAAAAAGGGGTCATCTGCCGCAAAACTAAAAGTTCGCGCGGACCGGGGCTGATTTACTGCTCGTGTCTTAAAGGGTTGACGTAGATTTTGGTGGCAAGTAGCCAGTGATAATCGATGCTTCGATCAGGCGAACACTATTAAGGATGCAGACCAAGAGGCAGCCTTCCTACGGGAGTTAGAAAGGAGGCAGCATGTGCTATGGATGCATCTTGGATCTCGTAACTAATCGCCGAAACCGGTCAACTCAATCGGGGTGGGACTCGTTCCTCCACTGACCAGCAGCTGTAGATACGCAGTGTAGCTGCCACCGGGAGGACGCGGGGCGAACGTCACATTGATGTTGCAGTGAAGGCCCGGTCCCAGAGATGTGCCGCAGTTATTCGTCTCCGTGAACTCGTGCGTTCCGTTACCCACGAACTCGAATTTCGAAATGTTGACCGTCGCTGACGAGGTGTTGGTTGCGGTGATCGGCAAGGGCGCACTGGTGGTATTCACCGCTTGGTTTGGAAAGTTCAACTTCCAATTGGGGCTCAGCACAATGCCACTGCCGACGCCGAGGGTGAATTGGAGCGTGGCGTCCTCAGCCAGCGGAATGGCCAGGTCGATCGTTCCCGTACTATCCTCGCCCGATGGAGGAGCAGGCGGAGCTTCACTGACCATAATGTAGTAAGTGGTACCCGCCGTGGCCGCGAAATTCACGTAAGAGGATTGAACCATTTCGCCTGATGTGGGCGCATCGTCGTTGCAGGCAACCGGTGTGGGAGACGATGGAGAACCGGTGAACACATAGATGCCGGTGTCGTAACGGCTGTCCGCCGTGCTGGCCGCATAGTTGTTGCTGGTCGAGGGGGTGAACTTATACCACACGCTGCGAAAGACGCGATTCGCAGTCGTGGACCAAGTGCCATTGCAAGCCGTTCCGGCATTGGGGGTTGTCGGATCCTGAGGAATGGGATCCGATTGAGCATTTTGTTGGTTCCCCGCGCCTGCGCCACTCAGGATTTCGGTTGGGTTAGTCGCGGTGGTATTGACAAAGCTTTTAAAGGGCACTGCCTTGATATTGATCGCGTTGGCGAAAAGATCGTTTTTGGCAGCAGGCGCTGACTTCAGGGTCAAACCGCCGGCAGTGAGTGTATTGTCTGAAGCGTCGGTCACAACCGCCAGGAAGTTGGAAGAGGTAAAAAAGGCCGCAGTCAGGGTATTCGAGTTCGCATACTTGTCTATCTTATTGAATTCCTTCGGAAAGCCGTCTACCACCAGAACCAGGCTTGCTCCCGGAACAAACTGAGTGAAATCCCAGCGGGTGGTTTTGGCATCCGCCAGATCGATTGGCGTGGGCTCCAAAGCGTCCTCTGGATCCGATGTCTCCGAGTACAGCAGAAAACTGGGGTCCGAGATGCAGAACGGCGGCGGCAAGGGATTGTTCGGGGGAGTGGCACAGACCACGTAACTTGCGTCGTTGAGCCTGGACCCGATCACCAGCGACTGCAGGTGCATGCCGCTGGCGCCGCTGAATTGGACCAAAAAGATTGTTCGTTTGCTCTCGCCAACAGGATTTTGGCCACCACTTTGGCCGTCGCCTCGTTCCCATAGCGCTGGCGTCAATGTCACCGTGAAACCTGTTCCCTCAAGAGTCACTACGAGGTTGGGATAAGGCGAAGGCGGATTCGGCTTGTTCTTGTCGCTGCTCGGAGTGCATCCCGGGGGTGGAGACTGAGTGCCGTCGAGCTGAGCAAAAAAAGGGGTGGCAGCGGAATTTGGGCAGGTGCTGGAAGGACCTGTGCCATTCCCCGAACTTGAGCCGTCCGGCCGACGCAGAGCATAGAGAGGCAGTGCGGCGAGAACGCAACACAGCAGCAGGGTGCGAGACAGAATCCTAAGGCTGAGCATAGGCCGACCTTCCTTGAAAGTTGTATGCAGTGAACAGCGGGCCCGACGAGCGAGGGAAAACGGCGCCTCGAATTGTATTCAGTTTAATTTATCCGTCAAGTGAATCTTGCGAAAATTCTAGTGGCCGGGCAGGCTTGCTGTGCAACGATTTTCACACACCGGCGTGTGCCATTCGGGCGGTCAGCAATTTAAATCCGGCCCGCTCGGCGCGTTTATGGACGGAGGAGAGCGCCCCTCGACGAGCTACTGACGAGGTGTGGTTCCCGGTATCGAGTGTCAGGAGGAGTAGCTCTGCTTCGAGCGCTGCGAAATTCCGACCGCGCAACTTGGCATCCGAAGGAAGGGTGCGGATTTGTTGCAGCGCGTCGGTCATGTGCCCCGTCGCTTTCAGGTAGATAGCGAGACTCATGCGATTTTCGAAACTTGTATCTGGATCCTGGCTCGCGATTCGGCGGATGAGGTCGGCATAGGTTTGCGCCTGCGACGGCTTGGCTTCTTCGACCATGATTCTCAGAAGAATCGAATCGGCGTTTGATTCGAGATCGGGATCGGGCGCATCTTTAAGCTCTTCTAGGGCATCGAGCGCCTGGTGTTCGGCCTCGGACAGCCGATGAAGCTCCAGGTTGATCTGGGCTAGAGAGATCAATCCGAGGGCAACGCCGGGTTTGTCTTTTTGGTCCGTGCTGATCTGGATTGCCTCTTGGTAGGAGGCTGCCGAAGCGTCGAGTTCGCCGCGGTGATACTGCACATCACCCATATTGAAGAGGCACGTCGCTACTGCCGTGGGATCGCCGTTCGCTCGCCGCAATTTCAGCACTTTTCCGTAGGCGGCCAGTGCGCTGCCCGAGTCCGTTTCCGCCTGGGATTGGGCTAGAATGCTAAGGGCTGTGGCTTGGATCCCGGTGTCCCCTAATCCTTCTACCAGAGCAAGGGCCTTGTGCTCCTCCTCCGCCGCCTCAACTTGATTTCCTTCGGAAGAAAGCACCTGGCCTCTCAGAATATGCGCACGCGCCTCGTCTTCCTTATCTTGGACGGAGGCTGCCACGTGCAGCGCCGTGTCGATGTATGCCTTTGCCTCCCGGGGCTTGCCCATCTTCACCAGAGCAAAGGCGAGGTTCACATTTGCACCCGCCAGATCCTTTTGAGCCCCGGCGTCACGGTGGATCTTGATCACACGTTCGTAGGTCTGCCTGGCCTCCTCATAGCGGCCCCGATCCACATACCATGTGGCGATGTCGTTGAGAGCAACGGCCGCGTTGACTTTATCGCCGGATGCCGAGAAGAGCGTCTCAGCCTGGTTACATGCCGCAAACGTATCATCGACATGGCCCAAGTTGCGATGGGCCCAGCAAAGCTCGAGCTCTGCATCAGCCTGCATCAGGCGTGCACCGCGCTTCTGCGCTTCGGTTAGAGCCAGTTGAGCTGACCTAAGTTCGCCGGCGAAATCATTCATTGCTCCGTAGGTTTTGGCTTTGGCGATCTCAATGCGAGGATCGGTGTTCATCGGCGGCCGAAGGCCCGCGAGTTGATTCAGAGTGTCCAGTGCTGCCTTCGGCTGGGAGCCCTCCAGTTGAGCGTTGGCGAGTTGGAGGCCATAGCTCAGTTGCTGATAATGCGGGAATAGAAGCCCGTAGTCACTAATCGCACTAACCCAATCCCGTTTCATTTCTTCGGAGCGAGCGCGGGCGAGCACGATGTACTCGAATGGAAGCGCTGTTTTCCCGGCAAGGTCCGCGGCGTTGCTTGCCTCGTCGGCGGCCTCAGGATCATGCTTGAGTTGCGACCACGCATCTGCGAGCGCAGAGTGAATGGCGACGTTGCCAGGTTCCCGCCGCACCGCTTTTTTCAACAGCTCCAACGCGCCAGGAGCGTCCAGGGAACGAAGCTTGTCAAGGGCCCCGAAATATAGCTTGCGCGCTTCGGGATTACCCGGATATAGATTCTGCAGTTGAGAAGCTTCAGTTTCGGGGAGCCGAGCTTTTCCAAGTTTACTCAAGACCTCAGCTGCAACCTCGGTGACAAGCTTGCCGTACTCCGTCTCGTTGCCGCTGCGCTCGAAGTTAGCGACAGTTTTCCCGGACGAATCTTCGAGGCGCAGGTCAAGGGTAAGAGTCTTCTCCGGCGACTTGGCATTAATCGAGTAGCTTCCGAGCAGAACGTAGTTGGCGCCGAGAGCCTGACGCACATCCCCAATCGTCTCGCTCTCAAGATTTTGCGCTGGAGGAATGGAGAGCTCGGTGCGGATTTTGGCCAATTCGTCGGGCGGGACGATCTGGATGCCGGTCGATCCGCCGAGATCCGCGATCAGCGATTCGCTCAAATCGGTTGCAAGCCAGTCGTAGGCCGGGTCGCCGGAATCATTCTTAAGGCCGGCTACCACAACGAAGGGTTTCACGGCCGGGTGCATCCGACGCCACCCGTAAACGCCAGCTCCAAGTAGAGCAACAAGAATCAGCGAAATGGAAATGAGCGCAATGGAGGAACGCGTGGTCTTGGCAGTCGTCTTTGCAGTGGACGAGTGATGCGACGTAACTGTGGTCGGCTGCGAGGAATTTTCCACCAGGGCGGTGGCGACCGCGCGAGCGTTGGCGAACCGATCTGAGGGATTCCGCGCAAGGCACCGTAGGATCACAGATTCGCAGGCAGGACTCAGCTCGGGCGCGAGAGCGCGCGGGGAACGCGGCGCCTGCGTGAGACGCTTGAAAGCGGATGAAAGCGGGTTATCGCCAACGAACGGCTTTTCGCCGGTCAGCATCTCGAAGATCACAAGGCCCAGGGCGTAAACATCGGAGGCGTGAGTAGCGGGCCTGCCTTCGAGTTGTTCGGGAGCCATGTAGGCGGGCGTGCCCAAAAGACCTGGGCCGGAAGACAGAGATACACCTTCGTCTGAAGCCAGCGATTGCAGGGCGAGACCGAAATCCGTCACCACGGCGCGCTCTGAGTTCTGGCTGGGCACTCCAACCAGCACCACATTGCCGGGTTTGAAGTCCCGGTGCACGATGCCCACATCGTGCGCGGCTGCGAGCGCCGAAGACATCTGCCCGATCAACGGCAGCGCCTCGGCCATGCTCATCCGACCGCGCTCTTTGAGGCGCTCAGCCAAGCTCTTGCCTCGCAGCAGCTCCATACTGATGAACACGATTTCGTCTTGCCTACCGCCGACTTCAGGTTTGTGGCGAAAAAGATCGAAAATCCGGCAGACATTGGGATGAGTCACTTTTCGGGCCAGATGAACTTCGCGCTTGAAGCGAGCCATCGAATTCGGCTGTGCGAGGATCTCCGGCTTAATGGTCTTTACAGCAACCCGCTCGCGCAGTTCCTGATCTTCGGCCTCATACACCTCGCCCATACCGCCGCCGGCGATGAAGCGGACAATGCGAAACCGTCCGGCCAGTACTCGGGAGCCTGAGAGTTCCTGGGTGGTCGGCGCCGGATCGAGGAGGGCATCAACCTGCGGCGCCGTGGAAAGAAAGGATGCGGCCTGGTCGTGTTCGGCGAGGAGGCGCTCGACCTCGGCGCACACACTTGCGTCGGAGCACCGTTCCTTCAAGAATGAGGAACGGCTCGCCGCACTCTCCTCGAGAGCGGCTTCAAACAGCGCCTTTACTGCCTCCCAGTTGTCTTGCTGTGTCGCCATGGCTTGCTTTCAGCTCTCCGTGGAGCCAGGCCTTGGCCATGCTCCAATCCCGCTTCACCGTCTTGGGTGAAATGTTCAATAGGTCGGCCGTCTGCTCCACGGTTAAGCCGCCAAAAAAACGCAGTTCGACGATCTTGCCCTGCCTCGGATCAAGTTGCGTCAGCCGCTCTAGGGCCTCATCAATTTTGATCAGTTCCAGCGACTGTTCGGGAGCGAACACCAGAGCCTCATCGATGGGAACTGGCTTCTGGCCGCCGCCCCGCTTGTCGCGCAGATATCCTCGGGCGTGATCGACTAAGATTCTGCGCATGACCTGAGCCGCAATTCCGAAAAAATGGGCGCGGCTTTGCCAGTCTACCGAACGCTGCTCGACCAGCTTGAGGTAGGCTTCGTGCACCAACGCCGTGGGCTGCAAAGTGTGGTCGCTGCGCTCGCGCCGCATATAGCCCCCAGCCAGCCGGCGTAACTCCGCATATACCAGGGGAATCAGCTTGGACGCTGCTTCATCATTGCCCTTGGTTAGTTGTGTCAGAAGAACTGTCACGTCCTCAGGACTTGGATCCATTGGGTCTTCCCCACGTCAGCTGGTCCGCCATTCTAACCTAGTTCCCGCCGCATAGCCGGATTTCAGCGGCAATGTGACGTAAAGTCGGCGCTCCGCTACCGCCAGACGCTGGGACCGCCCTGCACCTCTTCGTTTCCCTGATGCGGTTTTCTTCGTGACCCCCTTTTCGACCGAATGTCGCGCTTGAAAGTGAGGGGAAGAAATAGAAATTCCGAGGAGAACTACGATGAAAAACCTGGGAGTCGCAAGGTTGGCGGTGATGTCATTAGTCCTGGCTGGACTGAGGTCGGCTACTCCGTGTGCTTTCGGCCTGCCGGCGCAGGTGCTCGGGTACCAGCTCTCCGCACAGCAAGAGCAACCGAAGAACCAGGCGGGATCACGATCGAAAGGGCCGCAGCCCAGCCTGGCGGTAAACGGCTCCCGCCCCAAGCTGAACGGCGCCAGCACTACCCGCACCGTAGCGCCGAGCGGCGAGATTTTCTACACCAGTTCCTTCGCCGATCACATTACGGAAGGCGACATCACAGGCGGTGAGGATCCTGTTGTGCGCAAGGCGGCCATCGATGCTCTCGGTAATATGAACGGCACAGTGGTGGCGATTGATCCGGCGACCGGACGCATTCTGGCCATGGTAAATCAAAAGCTTGCGCTCTCTAGTGGTGCCCAGCCCTGTTCGACGATCAAATTGTCGGTCGCTCTGACGGCGTTGAGCGAAGGCATCATCACCAAAGAAACCGAAGTGAAAATCGGAGCGGGCAAGCAGATGAATCTTACCGATGCGTTAGCTCATTCGAACAACCAGTATTTCGAGGCGCTGGGCCGCCAGTTGGGTTTTGAGAAAGTTAGCCTGCACGCTCACCAATACGGGCTCGGCGAGCTGGCCGGAGCCAACATTTCCGGCGAGAAACCCGGCATCTATCCGGCGGATGTGATCTCACCGAAATTCGGTGGCGTTGGCAAGATGTGCAGCTTTGGCGAAGGCATTTCAATGACGCCGCTACAACTTGGGGCACTGGTCTCAGCAATTGCCAATGGCGGCACGCTTTATTATCTCCAGCATCCGATCACTCAGGAACAGATCGCGACCTTCCAGCCAATCGTCAAGCGTCAACTCGACATCGCCCCGCTGATCGTCGAGATTTCCGACGGCATGGCGGGAGCCGTAACCTACGGCACCGCTCGGCGTGTGCGCTACACCTTCACTCAGCAAGAAGTTCTCGGCAAAACCGGGACCTGCTCCCGAGCTGGCACCCGCTTCGGGTGGTTTGCCTCCTACGCCAATACCAATGCAGGACGCATTGTTGTCGTTGTCTTCCTGCAAGGCGGCGTGCCAACCTTCGGTCCCAAAGCGGCGGAGGTTGCAGGACGGATGTACCGTCATCTTTATAACCGCGGTTTTTTCACGCCAAACCCAACTCCGCTAGCCATCAGCGCTGCGGCGAAGCCGATGACAGTGACGCGCTAGTGTGGCGCTTGCCAGATCTGAAAAGTGGTTGGTAGCTTTCTCGTGGCCTTCGAGCGGCAAGGTTTTGATTTACAAACCACTCGTGATTCTCGGCCAAATTCATTCGATCTAAAGTTGGCCGACCGGGGCTGCTGAAAACCTACAATGTTGTAGCTTTTTGGGTGGCTTTGACCAGGATGACCCGATTCTGCGCTCCTATTTTTATCTCAGCCGGAGTAAGGGTCAGATGAGTTAACTTAGACTAGATCGGGCCAGGGTTAATTCTTTTTGACGGCCCGCTTAAGCTTGAAATCCCAGACAAGTTACCACAGTTTCCAACTACACTGATTTTCGACTGAAAACGATGCTGCCTGTAAACTATTGAAAAGATGGTGCGCCCTGAGAGATTCGAACTCCCGACCTTCTGGTTCGTAGCCAGACGCTCTATCCAGCTGAGCTAAGGGCGCAAACTTCCAACTGTAACAAAAGCAAGGGGATCATAACGAATCGGGATTTCGCCTATCCCCTCAACTCCCCCAACTATGCGTGAACTATGCGTGAATTCCCAAATTCCTGACAAGCTGAAAAGTTATTGTAGCGTCTGGAATAGCAAAGCGGCAAATCGCTTTAAGCTGATTTCATGAGCGCTGCCATAGTCTCGGCCAAGTCCTTCTCCAACTTCTTCGTGCCGCGCGGGGTGAACTCGTAAACGATGCAACGGATCGTCTTCAGATCGAACGGAACGAAGTTCATGGATTGTGTAACTTGAATTACGTCCTTGCTGAGAGCGTGCGCGAGGCCGAGTTCGTAGAACACGTTCGGGTTTTGGTCGGTTAATTCTGCGATGAGGAAGCGCGCGCGATTGATACGTTCCCAAATATCCCAAGTAATCTGGGCGGTTCCGTGAATATCGTCTGCGCGCTCGCACTGCAATCTGGCGCTCCTAACGGTGGGACTAATGTGGTCGTCGTAGAGGGCTGCAACCTCGGGTCGAAAGGCGAAAACCATCCCAGCAAAGCGCAGCGGGCGGTTCGGTGGATCCCGCCCTAACCGCAAAGAAACGGCTAGGGCGGGAACGCGAAAGAGAATGCGTATTCCTATTGTCACTCCGCCGGGCGGTCCTCGTCTCTGGCTACTCCCGAGACCGTTCCCGTAAACTGCCCTGTCGCGTCAAAAATGAGAGGGTTGCCAAGGGCATCGAACAGCACGGCGTTTACCGTCTCCCTCATCGTTAGCGCTCCGGATGCGCGCTTGAAACGGCCAGTTCCACCAGTGATCTGGAAGGTCAATGTGCAGTGAGCCAGTCCGGTCGTCAGATTGATGCAGTCCTCTCCCTGCGTGAGATTGACGTTCAGCAGGCTGCCATCCTGGAAGCGAAAGACGCCCCCGCCGGCCAGTTCCGTAAGGAAGAGCTGATCTGCACCTGCACACGTGCTCGACGACCCCGCAGTATTGGAGATCGCCCGCACAAGTCGAACGTTGAATGCACCCAAAGTACCGTCCCCGGCGAAGTTATCGCCGTCATTGCTGGTATCGGGTTGCTGGAGATTGTTGGGGCTGGTGTCAGAAACTCCCGAAAACTTCAGCTTCACGGGCTCATCGTGCGCGTAGGCGGTTGCGACGGCGAGAACGAGCATCAATGCCACGGTTGCCACGCGTTTCATTGGTCCCGTCCCGGAACCCAATACAGCCGTCGCGGCGGTGTCAATCAACCTCAAGCGTTTCATAGTGTCTCCTTGGTTTTCGCTCGGTCGAGCGGGTTTGGTATTCATGCTTTCCTCCTAACTTCTGTTCTGCAAACGCATTGTCGTGCGGTCAGCTGGTTTTGTTGTTTTGTACGCGGGCCAAGAGGGAATTCAGGCAGATCAACGTGGCCATCCGTTGCCTGCAGGCGGTGCAATTCCCCCGAATTGAGCCATTCCGCCAAAGCGGCCCGCTCCAGGTTGGAGATCACGCCAACGTTTTCCAGCGCGATGGTCCGGACCTCGGCTTCGCAGTGTCGGCACCACACGCGGTCCCAAGTGCGTCCGTGTAGGATCCGCAAAGAGTTGGTTTCGATCGTGATTCTTATTAGTTTGGTCACGAACGCTCTACTCTGAGGAACTGGCCCACAAAAACGAGCGAAGTCTGACACACTCGCCCGGAACAAGTCCTTGCTATGCGGATGAAAATTTCTGAAAGTTTCTCGCGGAGGATTAATGCTTTGAAATACAGCAGCTTGCGGTAAAGGCCGTCGCCGTTGAGAACCAGCCGAAGCTGGCTCCATGTTAAAATCGGTGGCTCGCAGCGCCCCGGCTGCGATGTGGAGTATGCCGATGTCCGCGAGTCCCTCCCAGAAGGGCAGAGAACTCTACGGGTTTGGCCCGTTCCGGATAGATCCGGAAAAGGAGATTTTGCTTCGCGGCGGCGAACCGGTTCCGCTGACACCCAAGACTTTTCAGATCCTGCTTGTGCTGATTCGTCACAGCACCGAGGTCGTGACCAAAGATGAGCTGCTGAAATCAGTGTGGCCGGATACGTTTGTGGAGGAAGCCAACCTCAGCCGCAATATCTTCATGTTGCGCAAGGCGCTCGGCAATAGCGCGCAGGACCGCTACATCGTGACCGTACCGGGCCGGGGATACCGGCTAACCGAAAGCGTGCACCTGATTCCGGATAGCGAACTGAGCATTGTCTCTGCCCGCCATGCCGCGGTGCAAATCCAGGTTAGTGAAACCAAGCCATGGCCGTGGATCGCGCTGGCGGTGGTTTTGCTGGCTGCGGTAGGTCTTGCCGTTCGCCACCTGGTCCCTCATACGGCCGCACTCTCGGCGAAGGACACGATTGTGCTTGCCGACTTCGCCAACTCAACCGGCGACGCAGTTTTTGATGACACCCTACGCCAGGGTATGGCGGTGCAACTGGAGCAATCGCCGTTCCTCACTCTGATCTCCGATCGCCGAATTCATACGACACTGCAATTGATGGGGCAGCCTTCGGATGCCCGGCTTACCCCGCAGATCGCCGGCGAAATCTGCGAGCGGACCGGCAGTGCCGCTGTACTCGATGAATCCATCTCCAGGTTAGGCACTCAATACGTGTTGGGGCTGCGGGCGAAGCTTTGCGCAACCGGGCAGGTGCTGGCCGAAGAACAAGTGCAGGCGGCCCGCAAGGAGGATGTGCTGAAGGCGCTGGATAGCGCGGCGGTCAGCTTGCGCGGCAAGCTGGGCGAGTCACTCAGTTCTGTACACAAGTATGACACCCCGGTGGACGAAGCCAGCACGCCTTCTCTGGAGGCCCTGAAGGCTTACAGCCAGGGGCGGCGCATCATGCTTGCCCGGGGATACACCGCGGCTCTGCCTTTTTATCAGCGGGCGGTGGAACTGGATCCGCACTTCGCCATTGCCTACCGCAATCTCTCAGCGTCATACCACAGCCTGAACCAGGACGGCCGCGCAGCGGAGATGGCACGCAAAGCCTACGAACTGCGCGACCGGGTTAGCGAGAGGGAGCGTTTCAGCATCGAAGGAAATTATTATTTCTTAGCAACCGGCAACCTGGAAAAGGCCACGCAGGTTTTTGAATCGTGGCGGCAGATTTATCCGCGGGATTACATACCCCATCTGTATCTTGGAAACATCGCCAGCTGCCTGGGAGGCTTCGACAAGGTATTGCAGGAGCACTCGGAAGCACTACGCCTGGAACCGGGCAGCGAGGCCACAAATGCCGTAGCCGGCGCCGGTTATGCCAAGCTGAACCGCCTGGACGAGGCGGTCGCCCTGTTCAGAAAGGCCGAGGAGCAGGGGCTGGAAGGCGAGCTTCTGCGGAGCCAATACTATCTAGTCGCTTTTACGAGCGGCAATGCCCCTCTGCAGAAGCACTTGCTCGCGGAGGCGGCCGGAAAGCCGGGCGTCGAAGACGCGATGTTGGCCAGCCAAGCCAACACCGAAGCCTGGTTCGGAAGAATGGCGCACGCCCGTGAGTTGACGCGCCGCGCCATGAACTCAGCAGCCCAGCAAGATGCCCAGGAGAGCGCGGCCGCCTATGAAGCGGAGGAGGCCTTGAATGAAGCGGAACTCGGCTACCTTGAGCAGGCGCGCGCCGACGCCAAGGCAGCCGTTCGGCTCTCTCCCAACCATGACGTGAGGGACATCGCGATGCTAGCCTTAGCCATGGCCGGCGATTCGCGGGCTGCGGAGCGAATGGCGGCGGAAGTCAGCAAGGCCTACCCGGAGGACACTCTGATCCGCAACTATTGGCTCCCCACAGTGCGAGCCGCCATTGCGCTGAACCAGGGAAATTCAGCCCGCGCCGTCGAAGTCTTGCAGTCGATGGGCACCCGCGAACTCAGTCAACCTACGCCGTTTGCGATTTTTATGCACCCGGTTTACCTGCGAGCCCAGGCCTTCCTAGCGGCACGTAAGGGTGCGGAAGCAGCAGCTGAGTTCCAAAAAATCCTCGATCATCACGGCCTCATGCAGAATGATCCTATCGGCGCCCTGGCCCATTTTCAACTGGGCCGAGCCTATGCGATGCAGGGGAAAATTCCTGAAGCCCGAGGCGCGTATGTGGATTTCCTCAACCTCTGGAAAGACGCCGATGCCGAACTCCCAGCTCTCAAGGAAGCCAAAGCGGAATACGCCAAGCTGAAGGAAAGTCCAACGCCCCAGCATTGAAACCATCTTGCACATTGGCGCGCCCTTCCCACCACAAAGGGTAGTGCCTATCACAGCGACAATCAGCGCTTCTCGGCGTACTCCCAGGGGCTTCATGACAGACTCCAGCGACACTGTCCTGAAGTCGGGTTCGAGGAAGTTTCAACCACACCGATTTTGATAAAACGCGACCTATAATTGGTAACCGAGGTCCCCGGATGGTCGGCTGTTTTCGGAACGGATCCTGGATCCAATTTCCCATGCATCATCCGGCGAGCGCAAGCTGCGACTTTTCGAGCCGGACTCCTTCCGCCGGCTCCAGGGTCGTGGGTCTCAACCAAGATGGAATGAACCATGTTCCCAGTGCCCGCTCGCCAAAAACAGACGCATACATCAGACATAGCGCAGCGCAACTCACTGAGCAGGAGGGGCTGCCGCGAATGTACTGTTTTCAAGCCCAACACGTTCTCTAGCCATCGACGCCGGTTCCCATAGGATCGCGGGATTGGCTAGGAGTCTCCGAGATACCACGTTGATTTGGCGGCAGGCAAAGGCGATCCTCCAGAGCCTCACTCTGCGCGGAAAATATGTGCAAAAGGGAGAGATAGGAAAGTCTCGAGGATTGTCGCAAATTGACCATTCTTACCATCTCGCTTGCTTTAGACTTCGTCCTATAGACTTCGTCCCATGAACCAACATGAACCAAGAAGATAGCCGAAAAAGCTCAATCCGGGTTTGTTGTCCAACCTGCGGTGCCGCTTCGGGTGAGAAGTGTGAGTTGGGATCGGGGAAAGCTGCGCACGGATCCCCACAGGGAACGCCGATTAATGTTGGTTAGGAAATCGGGCCATACAAAAGCGAAAGATGATCTCGTCAGAAGGGTGCTGAAGTCCATCGGCTGACGTCAGCAAGTCCCTAATCGGCACAAAACCGGCTACTCTGTAGATATTCAAACTACCCCACTACCCCTGCTATCTCTCCTCCGAAGTAAATCTTTCCCGTTGGCGAGAATTTCCTACCCCGTAGAAACTCCACTGCTTGTTGATTTTGAACGAATTACGGATGGCAAGCGATGTGCTTAAGTAGGGTACAGACGAAGTGGCGCGCAACGGGGCGTTTCAAGGACGACTTCGGCCAGAGGTTCTTCTTGAACGCCCCTTGCATTGTCGCAGCTATTCAAGTCCTGCCGGCCAAGGCCCTCCCTTGAATCACTACCTGTCGACGCTTTTTTCAGAGCCGAGCTCAACGCCGGCCGATCTACTATGCCAGCGCGAGTTGCTCTCGCACGTCCACCCCAGCCTGACGCAACAGTCGAGCGATGACGTCCGCCTTCATCCGCGAAGCATCGAACTCCACCCGCACGCTTCGCTCTTTCTCATCGAACTGCACCCGGCGCACCCCGTAAACCTCGCGCATTCCGTCGATCGCCCTTAGTTCACTTTCGCCCGGACTCGCTCCATAGCGGTAAGCCACCTCTAAATAGGTCATTCAAATCCTCTGCCGCCTTAATGGGCTAAACCCTCAGCTTGGCTTAAGGCTGAATCCAATATAAAGCATCATCCATCGAAGCAGACAGAGAACGTAGGGAACGGAGAAATGAGGGAACCGAGAAACGAGAGACAGCGAGCTGGTTCTCCTGAAACTCTGCGAAGCAGTAAAGTTTTTATCTTGGGACGCTTTCCTGGGATGCTTCGTCAACTCCATCGAACTTAACTTATGCCCGCGGACTTGTCCAAACCAGCCTCAGCACTCGATCGCGACCCGGTCTGCGGAATGAATGTGAATCCCGCAACTGCAAAACATATTCACGGTCACGGGGGAAAGAACTACTATTTTTGCTGCG
>Ga0302324_100013907_pt1 | contig 16269 bp, 18 predicted proteins | sample Palsa_T0_1_FD_201949 | JGI IMG/M metagenome (GOLD analysis project Ga0302324, IMG submission 201949) | Peat permafrost microbial communities from Stordalen Mire near Abisko, Sweden - Palsa_T0_1 | ecosystem: Environmental > Terrestrial > Soil > Palsa > Peat permafrost | place: Sweden: Abisko...
GGAGGATCCGCTCATAGACGATTCAGGCCAGAAGATCATGCCCAATGTCACGCGTGTGTTCCGGCCCGGTCAGAAGATGTCGGTCTATCTGGAGCTTTACGATCCCGGCGTGTTTCAGTTCCCGGGGGCGGCGAATCAGAGCCAATCTCAGCAAAGTCAAAACGGCGGCATCACCAGCGTCACGGCCACCGTGGCGTTCTATCAGGGCGATAAGAAGGTGATGGAAACGCCGGCCGTCCGGGTAAACCGCGTCAATGCTAAGCGGCAAGGCGTCGTTCCCCTGCGGCTGCAAACGCTGTTGAAGGGCTTGCCCGCGGGGCAGTATGTGTGCCAGGTCAACGTGATCGATCAGCTTGGGCACAAGTTCGCGTTCCCCAGAAGTTCGATCGTGGTGCTGGCCGACGAGGCCGACTCGAAACCCGTGGCGCCGGCCCCGGCGCGCAAGACCGGTTGACGATTTATAGGACAATAGACTGTATGAGGTTTTGCCGCATCGCTGCCGTTTATGTGGTGTGCTTGAGCGTTTGGGCTGGTTCCGGCTACACCGTTGAGCAGATCAAACAGTTCATCACGTCCGCCGTTCAGCTCAAGAATCCCGACAAGGAAGTCGCCGAAACGCTGCGCAAAATGAAGCTGTCGGAACGCCTGGATCTGGATACGGTGGAGGCCCTGCAGAACCAGGGCGCTGGCCCGAAAACCGTCGCCGTGCTGAAACAATTGGCGACCGAATCGGAGAGCCTGCCCGGGGCGTCGCCGCCCCCTCCGAAGCCCGTTTACGTTCCTCCTCCTCCGCCCTCGTCCGAAGAGCAGGCGAAGCTGCTGGACGAAGTGCGGGACTACGCGGTCAACTACACCAAACGGCTCCCCGACTTCATCTGCCTGGAGCAGACTCGCCGCTATGTCGACACTACCGGCCGGGAATCGTGGCGGATGCAGGACATCATTACCGCGCGCCTTTCTTATTTCAACCAGAAAGAAGATTACAAGTTGGTCTCCCGAAACGATAAGGTGATCACCGATGTAGCCTACGCCTCGGTGGGCGGGGCCTTATCGATGGGCGATTTCGGCACCGGCATGCGGGACATCTTCGACCCTAGAAGCCATGCCGGCTTCGCGTGGGAAAGATGGGCGAAACTGCGCGGCCGCCGCACGCACGTTTTTTCCTACCGTATACCGCTGGAGTTCAGCCAATATACCATCGAGTATCAGGGCGAGAGCAAAGACGATGTGCGCCGAATCACGGTGGGCTATCATGGATCGGTCTTCGTTGACAAGGAATACAACACCATAGTGCGCATCACCCAGGAGGCCGACAACATCCCGCCCACGTTTCCCGTCCAGGAGGCCAAGGAAACGCTGGACTACGACTTCACTAAAATCGGCGATAGCGAATTCTTCCTGCCGCTGATTGCCACTGTGCGTATGCACTCCGGCAGGGAATGGTCGAAGAACGAGAAGGAATTCCGGCTTTACCGCAAGTTCTCTGCCGACTCTTTGATCAAGTTCGACGACAAGGATATGCCGCCGCTGCCCGACGATAAGACCAAGGAACAGCCGCCGCAATCGCAGCCGCCGAAGTAATCTATGAGCTTTCGCCGCATCGCTGCAGTCTATGTGATGTGCTTGAGCGTTTGGGCTGCTTCCGACTCCACGGTTCAGCAGGTCAAGCAGGTCGTCGAATCCGCCGTTCGACTCAAGAACCGCGACCAGGAAGTCGCCGAAACCTTGCGCAAAATGAAGCTCTCCGAACGTCTGGACCTGGAGACCGTGGAAGCGCTGCGCAGCCCGGGAGGCACTGCCGAAACTGAATCGTAAGGCTAACGAGGGCCCGCCGGGTTTTGACACGGAGAGGCCTAACTGATGGGGTTTGCCACGGTCGAAGGGTTTTGGGGTCGATTCGGGCAGGCCGGACGGAGCCCTATGCCTTCATGTAAAGCATGAAAGGATGCAAGCATGCATTCGCTGATGGCCGGCTCACGTTCTGCGGCGGCAATCTGTACACTGGCGCGAAACTCATGGATCGCCCGCCCCACTGGGTGGTTGGCGACGTTGACAACTCGCCCCAAAAGCAAATTACGATGGGCTCATGACTACGGAAGATCAACTTGAAACGCGCCCCTTGGGCGGCACCGGGCTGAAGGTATTCCCCATGGCGCTGGGCTGCATGGGGATGTCCGGCGTGTATGGCGCGGCCGACGATAACGAAAGCATCGCCACCATTCATGCGGCCCTGGATGCAGGGGTGACGCTGCTCGATACCGGCGATTTTTATGGCGCGGGTCACAATGAGATGCTCATCGGACGAGCGTTGCGGGACCGCCGCCACGAGGCGCTGCTGTCGGTAAAATTCGGAGCGCTACGATCTCCGGACGGCGGCTGGGGCGGAGTGGACGCGCGCCCGGCGGCGGTAAAGAACTTCGCCGCATATAGCCTGAAACGGCTGGGCGTGGACCACATCGACATATACCGTCCGGCGAGGCTGGACGCCACTGTTCCGATCGAGGAAACCATGGGCGCGATCGGCGATCTTATCCGGGGCGGCTACGGGCGATACGCCGGCCTCTCGGAGGTGGGACCGGACACCATCCGGAGGGCGCATTCCGTCCTGCCGATCTGCGATCTACAGATTGAATACGCCATGATCAGCCGCGGGCCCGAAGCGAGGATCTTTCCCGTGCTGGAAGAACTGGGCATCGGGGTGACCGCGTATGGAGTGCTTTCGCGGGGCCTGCTAAGCGGGTCCAAACCGGCCGGAAGGGGAGACTTTCGCGCACACCTCCCACGGTTCAGCGGCGAGAATTCCAGACAGAACGAGAAGGTGGTCGACGAGTTGCAGCAGATTGCCGCGCAGCAGGGTCTGACTCCGGCCCAACTGGCCATCGCCTGGGTGCTGGCCAAGGGGCAGCGGATTATTCCGGTGATCGGCGCACGGACGCGGCGGCAGCTTTCCGAATCGCTGGCGGCATTGCGTGTGAAGCTTTCGAGCGCCGATGTGGCGCGCATGGAGGAGAGGATAGCGCAGTCGGCTATTGCGGGAACACGGTATGACGAGGGCCAGATGCGGATGCTGGATAGCGAGCGGGGGTAGCTATAGCTTGATAGCTAAGCCCAGGGCCTCGGCGATTTGTTCCTCCGAGATCCTCCCGTAACCCAATGCGATTCCGGCTGATGGCGCCGGTTGAGTCGAGAAGCGGCTGAGAGGCGTGAGCGCAACGCCATGCAGCAGGGCGCGCTTGAGGAGCGGCTTGAGCCGGGATTCGTCTCTTAGGATACAGGCGATGTGCAGGCCGGCGACGGACGGGACGATCCGCCCGTAAATCTCAGGCGAGGCCCTCAGCAGGTCGAGCAACCTGGCGCGCCGCCGGGCGTAGATCTTCGACATGCGGCGCACGTGACGGGCGAGGTGGCCTTCCATAATGAAGCGGGCGAGCGCAGCTTGGGTGACGAGGGGTTCATGCGAGTCCGTCAAACTTCGCGCTGCCGACAATGCCGGAACCAGGGATTTTGGGGCGACGATAAACCCCACGCGAATGCCAGGGTGCAGCACCTTCGAGAACGTGCCCACGTAAACGACCAAGCCGCGCTTATCGAGACTCTGCAGGGCTTCGAGCGGACGCGGATCGAATCGGAATTCGCTGTCGTAGTCGTCCTCCAGGATGCACGCCCGGCGATGGGCCGTCCACTGCAACAGCTCGAGCTTCCGGCGCAGCGACATGGGCATGCCGAGGGGAAATTGATGAGAAGGGGTTACGTAGACCAGCCGGGCGCTGGAAGGCAACCGGGAGACGCAGATCCCTTCGGCATCCACGGAGACGGGCTTAACCTTCACTCCCTGGGTGGTCCATAACTGGCGGACAGGAGGATAGCCGGGCTCCTCGACGGCGGCAACGTCGCCGGGATTCAGGAGCACGCGGGCGATCAGATCGAAGGCCTGCTGCGCGCCGTGCGTAATTACGATGCAGCCTGCATCGCAAACGACACCGCGGGTAAACGCCACGTAGCGCGCGATGGCCTCGCGTAACCTGGGATCCCCTTGGGGGTCTCCGTACCGGGCATCCAGTTCGCGAACGACGCGGCTGCTGCTGGCTATCAGACTGCGCCAGAGCGCAAACGGGAACAGCGAAATATCCGGCATGCCCACCGCGAAGTCGAAGCGCGGGGCGGCAGGTTTCACGAGCGAAGGCGGATCGAGAACATCAGCCCATACCGCGCGCGGCCGGAGCACGGATTCGGCAGCGGACGGGTATCTCTTTGCGGGGACGATCTCGCAGGCGACATACGTTCCCGAACCGGGGCTTCCGGTGACCAGAGATTCGCTGAAGAGCAGCTCGTAGGCGCGCGTTACGGTCTTGCGCGCGACCGCAACCTGGCTGGCGAGGCTGCGCGTGGAAGGGAGGCGCTGCCCGGGGCGCAAGCGACCTCCCAGAATGGCGGCGCGCATTTGCCGGTAGATCTGGCCTGTAAGATCGCGCCGATCCGGCAACGTGATTTGAAAGTCCATACGGGGGTAAGTGGACTACCGGAATATGGGAAAAGCGGCTGCTTTCAATATACCAGCCTGCAGTTACCTTGAATGTAGATTGAGAGTAGACCACTGGAGAATTCCATATGCGAACGCGAATTTGCATCAAGACGGGCTGCCTTGCCGTGGCGGTTTTATGTGCGGCGGTGGCCGGGAGCGACAAGTCAACACAATCGCACGAGGTGCAGGCTCACGCTCTACCCCGGTTGGATGGCGCGCACCTCCAGGTGCACCTTGTGGAGGTCACTTACGGACCTGGGGGGCAATCCCCGATTCACAGCCATCCCTGTGCCGTGACGGGCTACGTGATCGAAGGCGCCGTGCGTATGCAAACGGAGGGCGCAGCGGAGGCTGTCTACAAAGCGGGGCAGGGATTTTACGAAGCGCCCAATAGCGTGCACCTGGTTTCGGCTAACGCGAGCGCGAAAAAGCCGGCGAAATTCATTGCATATTTTGTTTGCGATCGGGAGACGCCGCTCACTGTTCCGGCGGCGGAAGGAAAAGGCAAGTAGCGATGCGGGGCATGGAGACTTTGGAACGGCTCGCAGTGCTTTATGCGCGTATCGCGCTGGGCGGCGCTTTTTTGTCCGGCATCGCCTCCCGTTTCGGCCTTTGGGGCAAGAACGCCGGTTACGGAAGCTTCAGCAACTTTGTGCGCTATACGGCGGAAGTCAACGCATTTATGCCGGCGTTCACCATCCCATTCCTGGCGTGGGCGGCGACGATTGCCGAGTTACTGCTCGGCATCGCCCTCGTCGCGGGGCTGTGGCCGCGGTGGACGGCATTAGCCAGCGCCGTGCTGCTGGCCTTATTCGGCGCAGCCATGACCATTTCGCTGGGCGTGAAATCACCGCTGGACTACTCGGTGTTTTCCGCCTCGGCGGCGGCGCTATTGCTTGCGCTTATGCCAAATCCAACAATTAGAGGAAAAAGATGAGAGAAAGAATACGGTTCGCCTGGATTACGGTGGCTGTGCTGGGGACGATGGTATGGGGCTGTGCAGCGGGCCCCGGTGAGCAAGATCAGCTCTTGCAGACGCGGGACGCGGTCTGGCGCGCCTGGTTTGCCAACGATACGCAAGTTCTTGGAAAGCTGGTGCCGAAAGATGCCATTGTTATCAGCGCCGGCGAGGAGAAATGGAAAAACCAGGCCGATGTATTTCGATCCGCCGCGGAGTTTCGGGCCGGGGGCGGCAAACTGATCCGGCTGGAGTTTCCACGCACGCAGATTCAGCGGTTTGCCGATGTTGCGGTAGTTTACACCGAGTATGTGCTCGAAACGGAAGTGGGCGGCAAGCGGTCGCTCGACTCGGGACGCGCTACGGAGATTTTCGTGTTCCGCCGGGGAGAATGGGTCAATGCTGGTTGGCACACGGATTCGCGAAAGTGACTGTCGCGAGTCGCGCGTTGGCGCGGCCTGAGAGGCCGCTGCAGGCTGGGAGCCTGCCCCACTGATTGCCAGGGGGAAAAAATGAACCTATTATGATAATGCCTCGTTTCTTTGAGTGTGAGCCGGCTGAAGACGATAGGCCGGCGGCCGGCACGGGATTCAGCCCGTGTTGGCATCGGGAGGACACGAGGGGGTTATGGCGGCCGCGGCGCTGGCGATGGTTTCGGGCGCTCCGTTCCAAGAAAGAACGGACAGCGGCGGGCAATATTGGGTAAAACATAGTTTGGACCTCGATCACAGCCTGGTGGAGCGGTGTCTGAGCGGCGACGAAGCCGCCTGGGAGGATTTGGTTCGAACCCACACCCGCCGCGTATACGGGCTTTGTTATCGTTTCACAGGGAAGGACGGGGAGGCGCAGGATCTGACCCAGGAGGTGTTCTTGCGCGTCTACCGGACGCTGAAGACATTCCGGTCGACCGAAGGCGCGTTTACGACCTGGCTGGCGCGGCTGACGCGTAATCTGCTGATCGACAACTACCGGCGCTCGCGCCAGGAGCGGCTGACGGATTCGATTGAAGAGCAGACTCCGAGGATCGAGGAGTCGCTTTCGGCGGCTTCGCGGCCAGCAGCGCGAACCGACGCCATGGTGGCCGGGCGGGAGGCCAGCGAGATTTTGCAGGCGGGCTTGCAAAAGCTGTCGCCGGAGTTGCGCGAGGCGGTTATTCTGCGCGACTTACAGGATTTGGAATACCGTGAGATCGCGGCGATCCTACGGATTCCGGAAGGAACCGTGAAGTCCCGGCTGAACCGGGGCCGGGCCGAATTGGCCCGTGTTTTGCGAAGGCAGAAGGTACTGGTATGACGTGCGCGGAACTGGAACTTCTTATCTGCGACTACGTTGACGGCACGTTGGGGCCGGACGCCAGAACCACGGTCGAGCAGCACCTGGCCGGCTGCCGGAACTGCGCAGAGTTGGCGCGGGACGGGGCCGCCGCGGTCGGATTCATGGAACGCGCGGCCGAGGCGGAGCCGCCCGCGGAGTTGATGACGCGGCTGCTGTTCCAGCCGCCGTGGGCCAATTCCAGGACGACCGCCACGGGTGTAAAGAACTGGTTCCGCAAGGTTCTGCATCCGATTTTGCAGCCGCGCTTCGCCATGGGAATGGCCATGACGATCCTGTCGTTCGCCATGCTGGCGCGGTGGGTGGCGCCCGCGCGGCAGTTGCATCCGGCGGACCTTTCGCCCACACAGGTTTGGGCGGGCCTCGAAGACCGCGTTTACCGCGGTTGGCAGCGCACCGTAAAGTTCTACGAGAGTCTCAAGGTCGTTTACCAGATTCAATCCAAGCTGCACGACTGGCAGCAGCAGCAGGAAGAAGAACCAAAGCAAACGGATACGGAGAAATCCGGCCGCGGTCCGGACACGCACCGGCTGCCAGTAAAAGGAACCAAGCCGCGCCCGTAAAGGGGCGGAAACGCAAGGGGAAATATTATGAACTGCTTCAACCATTCCGAAACGCCCGCCGTTGCCTATTGCCGCGCTTGCGGCAAGGCGCTTTGCAACGAATGCAAGCGCACCGCGCAAGGCACCATTTTCTGCGATGAGCACGCACCGGCCGGCGCCACCGCCGCTGCGGGACTTGGGGGCATCCCCGTGAGCGAGCCGCGGCCGCCGGTAAGCGGCACCCCCTCCGCGGTATCCATTGCCACGGGCGACGTGTCTCCGGGGCTGGCCTGCCTGCTGGGCTTCATTCCCGGAGTGGGCGCCATCTATAACGGGCAATATGCCAAGGGACTGGTGCACGCCATCGTTTTCGGGCTGCTGGTTTCGATTACCAGTTCGGGCACGGCGGGAGACCTGGAACCGCTGTTCGGCATCCTGATCGGCGTATGGGTTATGTACATGGCGCTGGAGGCGTATCACACGGCCCGCAAACGCCGCGCGGGAGAGCCTGTGGACGAGTTCTCCAGCATTCTGGATGTGCACGGGCGCCGCGGCGGATTTCCGGTGGGCGCGGTTACCCTGATCGCACTGGGCGTGCTGCTGCTGCTGAGCACCACGGATGTGATCCAGCTCCGCTACCTTTTGCGATACTGGCCTATTCTGCTGATCCTGGCGGGCGCCTACATGCTGTACGTGCGGGTGGCCGGCAGTGAAGGCCCGATCCGGCCGGAGGTGCACCATGAACGCCAGTGATGTGAACCTGCTGCGGGCAATTCGCTGGCCCGTGACGCTGATTACGCTGGGCGCGCTGTTCGCCCTGAACAACTTCACGAATTACGGCTTCCATCAGACCTGGCCCGTGCTGCTGATCGTGTTTGGACTGTTCAGCCTGCTGGGGCGGACCGCGGGCAGCCCGCCTGCAGCGGCGCCTCCATCCGGGTCAAGGCCCGCAGCGGGAGGCACGCGATGAGACGCCACTCGGTGACCGGCCCGATCCTGCTGATCCTGCTGGGCGCCGCGTTCCTCGTCTACAATCTGCGGCCGGACATCGAGCTATTCGACCTGCTCTCGCAGTACTGGCCGTTTCTGCTGATCGCCTGGGGCTCGCTGCGGCTGGTGGAAGTGATGGTGGATTATTTCCGCGGCAGCCTGGCAAACGCTTCCGGCTTCAGCGGCGGGGAAGTGGTGCTGATCGTTTTCATCTGCTTCATCGGCTGGGGGGCCTTTGCGGCGCACCGCGAAGGCATCCACTTCCGGCCGGCCTGGGAAGCATTCGGCGAACATTACGATTACAATGTCGGCGACCAGAAGCCCGCGGGCAATGCCACCCGGGTGGTGTTCGAGAATAACCATGGCAACCTGAAGGTGATCGGCGCCGACACCACGGATGTGAAGGTGAGCGGACGGAAGACCATCCAGGCCATCAATCAGACCGAGGCGGATCGCGGTAACGACGGTACGCCGCTCGAGATCGTGTTGCAAGGGGATACCATCACGGTACGCACGAACCAGGATCACAACCCCACGCGAGGCAAGATCTCCGAAGATCTGGAGATCACCGTTCCCAACCGCGTCAGCGTGGAGGTTCACGGCAACAATGGCGACTACGACGTGAGCGAAGTGAACGGCAGCGTGGAGCTGCAAGCCGACCGCGCCGATGTGAGGCTGAACAAGATCGGCGGCAACGCGCGCATCGAGCTGCAGCGGAGCGACCTGGTGCGGGCCGCGGACTTGAAGGGCAAGCTGGATTTACAGGGCAAGGGCTCGGATATCGAACTGGAGAACATCGCCGGAGAAGTGACCATCAACGGCTCCTATTCGGGCAACCTGGAGTTCAAGAATCTGGCCAAGCCGCTGCACTTCGAATCGCCCAATACGGATCTGCGCCTCGCCGCGCTGCCCGGCCAGATCAGCATGGACCTGGGAGAGCTGACCGGCGATAACCTGGTGGGGCCGGTGCATCTGGTAACCAAGTCCAAAGACGTGAAGATCGAAGACTTCACCAACTCGCTGGAGCTGGAGACCGAGCGCGGCGATATCGAACTGCAGCCCAAGCGGCTGCCGCTGGCCAAGATCGATGCACGGTCGCGCAGCGGGCAGATCAGCCTGGTGCTGCCGGACAAAGCCGCTTTCCAATTGGTGGCCACCACGGACCACGGCGAGGCGGTAAACGACTTCGGTGTGCCCATTCAGAAGGAAACCGATGGACACTCGTCCTCATTGAAGGGGACCGTGGGACAAGGCGCCGCCATCCACGTGGTCACCGAACGCGGCACTGTTACGGTGCGCAAGGCTGGCGCCGATACCGAGGAGCCGGAGAAGCCGGAAAAACCGGAGCGGCCGGAAAAGCCGGAGAAGCCGGAGAAAGCCGAGACATAGAGCGCGTTACAGAGCCGCGGCCAGATCGGGGTAGAGACAAGGCGAATTTATTCTGATAGTCTAAGGTTTCCTTGCAGCCTGCAAGGGGAGGCCTGGAAAGCTTTGTATAGAGTAAAAGAGCGGGTATCGCATGCCGGTTTGTATCGCTGCACCACGTGCGGCGTAACGATTCAGGTGAACGCGGGTGAAGCGCTGCCTGTATGTCCCAGCCAGTGCGCCGACGCCATCTGGACTTTCTTCAACGAGTGGAACGCCCCGACGGGAGAAATCCGGGAAACCGCCGAGGCCTTTCCGGCTCTGGACCTGAGTGGCGATCCGCGGCAGATTCCGGTGGGCTCCCGGCTGACCGAGATCCATTTGGGGCCGGAGCGGCTGGCCTCCTTTCACTTTGACGGCCAGGTCTACTTTGGGAGCTCCGACGAATTGTTCCACAAAACGCGGGTGATCCCGTAGCGCACGCGCTGGCCCGCGCCGTGCCGCGTTGTGCAGCCTGGGGCAGCTTGGCGATCACAACCGAGGCCACCCGGGCACCTCTCCCACAAGCGGCGCGGCATACTCCCGAAACGCAGGCAGGATGTCGTTGCCATCCGGATGAATCCAGTCCGCGGGCAGCAGCCGTTCCAGGCGAGCGACAGTCTCTAAGGGCGTGAGGAACGTGGACGGAGTGAGCAACGCGCCGGAAGCCGGCCGCAATGCCACCATGACGTCCGCCAGCCCTTCGGCCGCCGCCACCGCGGCCGCGCGCCCGCAGGCGAATGCCTCCCGCCGGTCGAGCGGCACCGCGAATTCGCCGCAGCATCGTCCCAACAATCCGGGCTTTTCGGCGCGCGCGCGGATGCCCAGCTTTTCGCTCAAAAGGCGCGCCAGCATATGCCCAAGATTGGAAGCGAGTTGCTGCGCCGGGCTACCGGCACGATCCACGTCCGCTCCGAACGGCCGCCCACCATCGTCGAGTTGCCCCTCGCAGACCGCCACCACCACGCGGCCGAGGCGCCGATACACACGCTCCACATCCGTGGCGATGCGATCGAGGCTCAGCCGGCGCTCGGGGAAGTAGATCAGGTGCGGGGCATCGTCATCCCGGCGCCGGGCCAGCGAGGTAGCCGCCACGATCCATCCCGCGTTGCGGCCGAGCGTTTCGAGCACGCACACCGGCGAGGGCAGCGAACGGTTGTCCTCGCCCACGTCGCGCGCGGCACAGGCGAAGAAGCGCGCCGTGGATGCGTAACCCGGAGTATGATCGGTGACCAACAGATCGTTGTCGATGGTCTTGGGAACGCCGATCACCTGGAGATCGTAGTGCGCGGCGCGCGCGTGGCGCGCAATGCGCAGGGCCGTATCCATGGAGCCGTTTCCGCCGGTGTAGAAGAACGTGTGCGCCTCAACCCGGCGGAAGGCATCCAGCACGCGCGCATAATCTTCTTCGGCGAGCGGCAGCCGGCTGGAACCCAGCGCCGAGCCGGGAGCTTCGCCGATCTGCCGGACCAGATCCGCGTTTAGCGCCAACAGGTCCACCAGATCGCCGCGCAGCAGCCCAGCGAGGCCGTAGCGCGCTCCGTATAGACCGTAACCCCGGCGGCGGCACTCTTCGATGAGACCCGCCAGGCTGGCATTGATCACGGCCGTGGGGCCGCCGCCGTGCGCGACCACTGCGTTGACGCGCATCAAAGCTTGTGAAACTTGCGAACCGGCGCATCCGCCCAAGCCGCGACGCGGGCAAGCGTTGCGTCGTCGCCCAGGCTTCTGCGCATGCTGACCACCTGCCAGCCGGCCATTTGCAACTCGGATTTGCGGATCGCTTCCGGGTCGAGCGACGAAGGTCGCCAATAGGGCCTTGGTGGATGGATCGACCCCGCATCCGGCTGCCCAGTAAGGGTCTGCACGTGAGCAAAGAATTCGGCCGGCGGCATACCGCTGCCACGGGCCTCCTTGGCCAGCGCCGCACAGGCGAGATACGCCTCGGCGGCGCACACTGTGTGCTCCCAGGACCCGAGCTGGTTGGGTCCCGCAAACCCGCCGTCTACGAAGAACACTCCATCCAACGTCAGCTTTGTGGGCTTCGGACGATCGGGCCGGCGTCCGCCTCCGGCTGATATCCATCCCCCTCCCCGCGACAACTCATCCGCGGCCGGAGATCTCACATCCGTGTTGTCGCCATACACCTCTCCGTCGCACGTCATCAGGCGCTTGGAACCGGGGAAGATCGTATTCCAGTAATCGTCAACCTTCGTGCCGCGCTCGTCCCGGCCGAACGGCAAAAGCACGGAAGGATTGGTTCCTGGCACGCAAGTCAGGGCACCCTCCCAGGTATACGCCATCGCGGCGATCGCCACATCCGCCTTGTTGAGCAATATGGCGGACCCGCTGGTATCGTGCTCGGAAATGCGACTGATTACGCCATCCGGCACCGGGGGCGCACCCTTGGGGCGGGTTTGCAATCTCTGCTCGATATCCGCCAGCAGCTCGAAGTATTCCACCGTGGAGGGCGGCAGTAAGACGACCCCGTAGCGCGCCAGATCCTCGCAAACGAGCGCCATACTGCGATTGAACCATACTTCATCCGCGCCGCGAAACTAAAACCTGCCGTCCCGGGTTTCAAAGTGCGTCGGCTTATCCCACGCAGCGCCCCCGCTTCGTATCCATTCCGCCGTCCAAACGATCGCCGTCTCCGGAGTGACCGATGGAGGGCCGAACAATCCATGGCAGCGCGCGGCGTTGTTGAGCAGCGCAGTATCCGCCTCGCGGCCTTCGAACACCGGTTCGCGACCGAATAGTTCGCCGAAACGCTGCGCAATAGCGCGCACGGAAAGCGTCTCCGGCCCGGCCACATTGAGTACGGCAGGCGGCGATGCGCACAAGGCGAAGCTGCGCAGGCAGACCGAATTAGCGTCGCCCTGCCAGATTATATTTACGGCGCCCATGCTCACATTTACCGGACGGCCGGCAAACACTTTCGCACCGATATCGCGCAGCACTCCATAGCGGAGTTCGACGGCGTAGTTCAGCCGCAGCAGACACACGCGCGTGCCATAGCGCGCGGAGAAGAACTCGAACATGCGCTCGCGCGCCAAGACCGACTGCGCGTATTCGCCGACGGGTTCAGGTGCGGTCTCTTCGGCCGCGCCGCCGCCGGTTAGCGGAAGGAACGGATACACGTTGCCGCTCGAAAAGGCCACGATCCTCGCATGGCGATAGCGCTCGGCCACGCGCGCGGGCAAATAAGCGTTACTCGCCCATGTAAGATGGGCCGCGCCGGAAGATCCGAATTTGCGGCCCGCCATGAAGATTACATTTTCCGCATCGGGAAGGCTGGCCAGTTGGGCGAAGTCCAGCAGATCGGCGCGGATGGTTTCGATTCCGGCGTCCTGCAATTGCCTTTCCGCGGCCGGGTCCGAGAAGCGGGACACCGCCACAATGCTCTTCGATATGCCCGCCTGATCGGCTGCCCTACGGGCCCGCTGCGCCAGGCTTGGACCCATCTTGCCGCCGGCGCCCAGAATCAGCAGGCTACCCACAATGGCGCGCATGGCGGCGCGGTCTGCCTCGCTGGGGGCGGACAGCACATCGTCGAGTTGCCGTTCGGTGTAGATCGGCGTCATACCCGGCCACCGGCCATCGGCCACCGAGGAACGCCCTCCTATGAGGCTGATGAAATGGCCTAAGCTAGTGATTGTACCCTGCAAACGCAGGATCGGCATGCACCTATGACCGAAACGGATGCGGGGCCGCAATCCGCGCCAAAATTCGCAATTTGGAATCCTCCGGGGCAGCCCTTCCGCATCGAGTATTCCGTGGCCGTGCTGGAGCAGATCCGGGAGATCGCGGTGGACGGATATTATCGTCTGCCGCGCGGCGGTGTGGAGACGGGCGGCATTTTGTTCGGCACGCATCAGGGCAACGCGGTACGCATCGCGGCCTGGCGCGAGGTTGTCTGCGAGTACGCCAAAGGCCCGTCGTTCCTGCTTTCGGAGAAAGATGTAGCCGGTCTCGCGGAAGCGTTTAAGGTGTGGCGCGGCGATGCGGATCTGGCCAGCCTGGAACCCGTCGGCTGGTATCGCGCGCACACGCGCAGCGAAGTTCTGCTTGCGGATGCGGACCTGACTTTCTTCAACCGCTTTTTCCCACGGCCATGGCATGTGGGCTTGATTGTCCGCCCCGCCAGTTTCACGCCTACCCGCGCGGGATTTTTCTTCCGCGAGGCGGGCGGCGGCATCCGCGCGCAGAGCAGCTACCTTGAATTTACGCTGGCGCCCGTGGCCGCGGCCCCCATGCTGCGCGTCGCGGAAGCGCCGGACGTGGTGCCTGAGCCTGCGTCCGCCTTGGCAACCGAACCGCGTCCGGTGTTGCAGACAGAGCCGCACCTGCCTGTAAGCCGACGCGGATCGCCGTGGAAATGGTACGCCGCGGGCCTGGCCGTGCCGGCGGTCGCCTTTGGGTTCTGGCTGGTGAAGCCCTTCCACGCGAGCTTGACGTTGTCCGCCACGGATTTGGGCCGCCAACAACTGCGGATCGCCTGGGATGGCGCGGCGCGATCGATTGGGCATGCCAAAAGGGGATCGATCGAAATTGACGACAATGGGATCCGGACCAAGGTGAACCTGACTCCGGTGGATCTGCGCTCCGGCAACCTCTTTTATGAAAGACAATCCGGCGACGTGGCCGTGCGGCTGACCGTGGATGTGCCGGGGGATTCGCCTCTGGTGGAGGCTACCCGTTTCTTGAAACCCGGCGAGAGGAGCACGGTGGCGTCGCCGCAACAGGCGCCGCAACAGGACGCCGCGAAGCCGCCGGGACCGCCGCCTCCCCAGCCGCAGCCTACCGCCTCACTGCCTGCCGCCTCACCGCCTGTATCGTTGCAGCCTTCCGCGCCGGTAAAATCGACGCGGCGCGTGATTCCGTTCCGGGCGCCGTCGCCCCGCCAGCGGCAGGCGGCCACCGACATACGGGTTATCGCGCCGCCGAAGATCGAGATCGTGCCGGTCCCGCCATCTGTCATCACATCGATGCTGGGACGTTTGCCTGTCTCGCCGGCCGCACCCGCGCCGGGCGCTCCTCCTTCGCCGCGTCCAACGGCCGCGACAGCCGCCTCGGGGAGAATCGTCTGGACGGGCAAACTCGCGAAAAACGGCCGTTTGGTGGTCGAACGCAACCACGCCTCATCCGGCGCCGTAAACGGCGCGCTGCCCGCGGTAGCGGCGATGATCAGCGCATATCCCGGAGCCCAGACGGCCTCCGGCATCACCCTGTTCACGCCGGACCGTAGGTACGCGCGGCCGCTCACCGAGCAGGCCAGAGCGGAGAACGGCTGGAAACGCACGACGTATACCTGGGACCCCAAGCGCGCAGGCAGAATTAGGGTAGTGGAGCAACCCGGACCGCAGAACGGGTACAAGGTGGTGATCGAAAGCGATATACCCAAGCTGTCCGTGGTCGTGCTCGAATGGCATGCCACGCACTGAACCTGCCAGCCGTAGACGTCGGGTTTTAGCCGGTCGGGGTGAATTGGCTACTCGCAACGGAATAGGCTAATATTAGGCTAATGAGATGTTGACGCTCGACCCCGGTAAGCTGGCCGGCCTGGAGATCCCGCTGGGAACCGGCTGGCTTCTCGGCGCGTGCATGGAGGCGCGCGGAAAACAGGACCTTTGGATCCGGCAGAAGCCTGAAGTGCTTTTAGTGTTGCGCGAACAGGCGATCGTGCAAAGCGTCCAATCGTCGAATCGAATCGAGGGCATTACGGTCCCGCCGAACCGCCTGCGTCCGCTGGTGATTGGGAGGGCGCGGCCGCGGGATCGCGCCGAGGAAGAACTAGCCGGTTATCGGGCGGCGCTCGATTGGATCTACTCCAGAAAGCGCCGAGTGGCAATCACTCCCGACGTAATCCGCCGCTTGCACGCGCTTGCCCAGGGCGGATCTTCGGGAGACGCCGGCGAATGGAAGAAGCGCGACAACGAAATCGTCGAAATCCTGCCGAGTGGGGAGCCGCAACTTCGATTCGTGCCGGTCTCCGCCAAAAAGACGCCGGCGGCCGTGGAAATGCTGTGCCGCAGGTATCGCACCGCCACCGATGAAGAGCGCATTCCGCCTCTGTTGGTCGTGGCGACGTTCGTCCTCGACCTCCTTTGTATATACCCTTTTCGTGACGGCAACGGCCGCGTGTCGCGGCTGGCCTCGGCTCTGCTGTTACAATCTCAGGGCTTTCAAGTGGCCCGGTATATCAGCCTCGAGCGGCTGATCGAAGACAGCAAGGAAGAGTATTACCGGACTCTGAAGCTGTGCTCAGACGGGTGGCACCAAGGCAAGAACGAAATCATCCCGTGGTGGAGCTATTTCCTGGGCACGCTGCGGGGCGCCTACCGGGAGTTCCAGCGCCAGATCGAATCAGTCGAAGCCCGGCCCGCTAAGAGCGACATGGTTCGCCAGACTGTGCTCAGCCAAGTGGAGCCTTTCACGTTAGCCGACATGGCGGCACAGTTGCCGGTGGCCAGCTTCGCAACTCATTAAGAAGGTCCTGGCGGAAATGAAGAAAGCCGGCC
>Ga0302324_100013908_pt1 | contig 16269 bp, 9 predicted proteins | sample Palsa_T0_1_FD_201949 | JGI IMG/M metagenome (GOLD analysis project Ga0302324, IMG submission 201949) | Peat permafrost microbial communities from Stordalen Mire near Abisko, Sweden - Palsa_T0_1 | ecosystem: Environmental > Terrestrial > Soil > Palsa > Peat permafrost | place: Sweden: Abisko...
AACTTGGCGCAACACGCCCTGGGCGCCTGCCTCGTCGTGGCCATCGTCCGGCGTCTGAAGCTGCCCGGCGCATGGCTGGCCGGCATGGTCTTTGCCCTGCACCCGGTCTGCGTGGAAGCCGTGGCCTGGATCTCCGAACAGAAGAGTACCCTCTCCGCAGTCTTCTACTTGTCCTCTGCATACATATACTTGGGCTTTGATCGTACCCGCCGCCGCTCCTCCTACCTCTGGGCGCTGGCCCTCTTCATCCTGGCCCTGCTGACGAAGACCGTGACCGCCACCCTTCCGGCGGCCTTGTTAGTCATATTCTGGTGGCCGCGCGGACGCCTCGATTGGCGTCGCGACATCCGCCCGTTGGTTCCTTGGATCGGGCTGGGCGCAGCCGCCGGCCTGTTCACCGCCTGGGTCGAGCGCACGTTGATCGGAGCGCAAGGAGCCGCCTACGCCCTCACGATCACCCAGCGCTTCCTGCTGGCGGGCCGTGCGATTTGGTTCTACGCCGCCAAGCTGCTGTGGCCCGCCAACCTGATCTTCAGCTACCCACGCTGGAAGCTGGACCCCGCTGTCCCCTGGCAGTATGTGTACCCCATGGGTGTCATCGCGGTAGTCATCGGCCTCTGCCTGCTGGCCCGCCGGCACCGCGGCCCGTTGGCTGCTATGCTGCTCTTCGCCGGAACCCTCTTCCCGGCGCTCGGCTTCTTCAACATCTATCCGTTTCTGTTCTCCTACGTGGCCGATCATTTCCAATACCTCGCCAGCCTCGCTCTGATCGTACCCCTTTCGTACGCTTTGGTTTCGTTCGTCACCCGCCTCGGCCGTCCGGCCGATGTCGTTCTGCCCGCCGTCCTCCTGGCCATCCTGGCCACGCTAAGCTGGCGTCAGGCCGGCACCTATCGCGATACCGAGACACTCTATCGCGCCACGCTCCTCCGCAATCCCGCAAGTTGGCTGGCCCACAATAACCTTGGTGTGGCCCTTTTGGAGAAGCCCGGCCACCTGGCCGAAGCCAGGACCGAGTACCAGGCGGTGCTGGCACTGAAGCCGGACGACGCCGAAGCCCACAATAATCTCGGCAACGCGCTCGCCCGGATGCCCGGCCGCCTGCCCGAGGCCATTCGCGAATTCGAGATCGCCATCAAACTCGAACCCCGCCTCGCGCAGGCCCACCAGAACCTCGGCAACGCTCTGGCGCGCAATCCCCAGCGCATCGCCGATAGCATCGCTCAATTCAAAATAGCCCTGCAATTGAAACCGGACGATCCGCAGATTCGCAACAATTTAGGCGTTACCATGCTGGAATCGCCCGGCCACATTTCCGATGCCATTACGCAATTCCAGGACGCGCTCAAGGTCAGCCCCCGCGACGCGCAAATCCGGACCAATTTGGGGAACGCCTTGTCTCAGGTTCCCGAACGCCGCCCCGAGGCCATAGCCCAATTCCAGGCCATTCTACGAAGCGAACCCAATAATCCGCAGGCGCACAACAGCCTGGCCATCACCTTGGCCCAAATGCCGGGCCGCCTGCCGGACGCCATCGCCGAGTTCCAGGCCGCCTTGCGGGCCGATCCGCGCTTCGCGGAAGCCCACAACAATCTCGGGCGCGCCCTTTCCAGGCTGCCCGGTCGTATGCCCGAAGCCATCGCCGAATACCGGGCAGCCCTGCAAATCAAGCCCGATTACGCACAGGCGCGCGCCAATCTGGAAGCCGCCTGCGCCCAGAATTCACAATACTGCAAGCAGCCATGACCCTAAAAAACCCGATTACTCGTAAACTGTCCTTTGCCGCCATCGCGCTTGCCGCGCTAGCCGCCCTGCGCGTGGGTTTCATCGGCCCCGTCTTTGGCCAGTTCCAACGCGTGCTGATCACCGAGGCTATAGACGAGTCGAAACTCGTGACTCTTTCAGGCAACACTCGCCCGGAGGCCAGACGGAGGGAAAACGATCGCGGCATCGTCCCCGATTCCAAGCCCGTCGAGCACATGTTCCTGCAGTTGCGCCGCCCGCCAACGCTCGAGGGCGAATTCGTCCATCTCATCAATGAAATGCACGACAAAAGCTCGCCGAATTTCCGGCACTGGCTCACTCCCCAGGAGATTGGCGACCGGTTTGGCTTGGCGCAGCAGGATCTGGACACCATCAAGAGTTGGCTCGAGTCCAAGGGCTTCACGGTCCACTATGTGTACCCTACACGCATGTTGATGGACTTCTCAGGCACTGCGGGCATCATCCGCGAGGCGTTCCATACCGAGATCCACAGCCTGGAAGTCGATGGCAAGCAGCACTGGGCCAGTATGAGCGATCCACGAATTCCGGAGGCGCTTGCACCGGCCATCGTGGGTGTCGTCTCCATACACGACTTCCGGCCCCACCCCATGTACAAGAAGGCTATCCCCGGCTACACGTCGGGCTCCTTGTACGCGCTGCTGCCGGCCGATCTTCAAGTGATCTACAACGTGGATCCGCTGCTGCGGAAAGGTATTCAGGGGCAGGGCCAGACCATCGTGGTGGTGGAGGATTCCAATGTCTCATCCGCTACTTCCGTCAATACCTACCGCAGCACTTTCCTCAGTAAGTATGCGACGCCCGCTTTAGTGCAGTCACACCCAACCGGTACCGGCGGCACTTGCTCCAATCCAGGTACCAACAGTGCCGATGTGGAAGCCGATCTGGATGCCGAAATTGTCTCCGCCATCGCGCCGCTGGCCACCGTGAACGTGGCCTCCTGCTCGGACACGGGCTCGAGTGCCGCCAGTTTCGGCGGCCTGATCGCCCTCGAAAATCTGGTAAGCGCCGGCAGCCCTCCGGCCATCGTCAGCATGAGCTACGGACAGTGCGAAGCCGTAAACGGCGCGGCCGGGAACGCCGCATACTACAATGCGTACCAGTCCGCCGCCGCTGCGGGCGTCTCCGTTTTCGTATCTTCGGGGGATGAGAGCGCCACGAGTTGCTCGGCCGACGCCTCCAGTTCCACCACCGGCATTGGCGTGAGCGGGTGGACCTCCACTCCTTACAATGTCTCAGTCGGAGGCACCGATTTCGAGGATACCTACAACGCGTCGAAAGGATCTCCCGCCATTCCGGTCAGCACCTATTGGAGTTCCACGAACACGCCTACCGACGGCTCCGCCAAGTCCTATATTCCGGAGATCCCCTGGAACGATTCCTGCGCCAGTTTCCTGGTTTATAACTTCGCGGGCGCCAGCGCGGGGTATGGCTCCGCCGGCTACTGCAATTCCGGGGGCACTGGCGACCGTACCACCGCATCCGGCAGCGGCGGCCCCAGCGGCTGCGCGATGGGTACACCGTCCACGTCCGACATCGTCAGCGGAACTTGCGCGGGATGGCCAAAGCCTTCCTGGCAGGCGGGCATCTTCGGCAATCCTGCAGATGGCGTCCGCGACATCCCGGACGTCTCATTGTTTGCTTCCAATGGCATCTGGAACCACTACATCATCATTTGCGGGACCGGCACTTGTACTGGCGCCCCCAGCGGATCAAGTTGGGAAGGTCTCGGCGGCACCTCTGCTTCCTCGCCCATGATGGCGGGTATCCAGGCGCTCGTGAACCAGAAGTGGGGCATCCGCGCCGGCAATCCCAACCCAACCTACTATGCCATCGCCAATGCGGAGTTCGGCGCCAGCGGCAACACTGGCTGCTACTCCATCAATCAGCCCGACCGCCGCGGTGTCGGGTCCGCCTGCACCTTCTACGACATCACTCAGGGCGATATTGTGGTGAACACGAGTGGCACACATGTGAACAGCTATAAGCCGTCCGGGACTGATGGCGTGTTAAGTACCCAGGCCCTCACCGGGGTGACGGTTCTAACCGCCGGATCGGGCTACACGAGTGCGCCCACCTGCACCATCGCAGCGCCGAGCAACCTCAACGCCTACTTGAGTCCTACCGGGGGAACTCTGTGGGGCGGCGGCACCCAAGCTACTTGCACGGCAGTCCTTTCTGGCAACACCGTCGGCAGCATCACCCTGACAAATGGAGGCCAAGGCTACACTGATGGCGGCGGCTGCACGTTGTCCGGAGGCGGCGGATCCGGCGCGACATGCGTCCCGATAATATCCGCCACTACCCTTGCGCCGGCCTATCAGCCAGCCTACGGCGCCACCCCCGGATGGGACTTCGCCACCGGTATCGGCAGCGTCAACGCCTATAACCTGGTCATGAACACGAATTGGTAAAAGCATCCGCATTGCTCCGCGCCCCGCACTTCCGTGCCGTATAGCTGAGCGGCACTTCGCTACACGGAATTCGGCACCCGCGTGGCCTCTAATTTCCCGCAAGGCTACGCGTTGTTAAGGGACGAAATCGATCCGTGCCGCCTCCCCATGCCAAACCACAATTCGAGCTGTTGTAATCGCTTTTCTACATTTGCCATAGCTGTCGTCTTCAACCTGCGCGTTTTGTGGCGGCTAATTCCTCCAACATGCTCAACCGGCTTTCCAGATCCTCGGTGGAGAATGTCCCGTGCCCTATCTTCCACACTTCCAGCGCGGCCCGCATCCGGATGCCCGCTTTCGGGTCTTCCATGGCCTCGATCAATACCGAGATCGCCCGGTCGGCGGCTTGCTGCGCACGCCCCACCGCCCTTCCGAAAGCTTCCCAGCGCGCCTCCCGGTAGGCAGCCTGAACTGGAGTCCTGCAGCCAGCGGCGCAGGGTCTTCTCCCCGATACCGGCTACGCCGGCAGCCGCTGCCACGGTGGGCTGCGTGAGGAGCGCGGCGATCGCATCTTCCCGCTTCCGTGCGATTTTCGCGCCATGGCCTACGATCTCTAAACGTACACCCATAACATTCTCCTGAAGATTTTTCTACCGCCGCTGCGGGGTTCGCCCTCGGCGTCTGACGCAACATTCGCATATGTAAGAGCATGTTGTGACAAGCCTCTCAACAGCGCAGGGTGCGCCATCGAAGAGTGGCTCAAGCCTCTCAACAGCGGCAGTGTGCGCCATCGAAGAATTGCTTAAGCCTCTCAACAGCGGCAGGCTATCCGGGGAGAGTTGATTCAAAACACTTGATCAACCCAGACAGGAATTCCACGGTTGAGGCTTTAAAAAGCTTTACTTATGTTGTTACACAATCTCGAAGGCGCTGGTTCGCGCGGTCTTAGGAATGGGCGCGTACAGCCTTTTTCCCTGCTCGATACGATCTTCTTCCGCAAAGAAGAACCGCTTGACCGCACCTCGGCGACTCGATTAAAGGAGCTGCATGAACCAGGCCTTTGCCCCGATTGGCGAAATGCCTACTGCGCTGCTCTCGTGGGAGCGTTGGCGCGGGCAGGCACGACCTTTCCGGGCGAGGGCGCTACCGCTTGCCCTTCTGTGGCGCGCGCTTCGGTAGGCTGTTGCACCATCCCAGTGATGGCCGGTATCCGCGAGGATTCCCCGTATCAGCGAGCTTGCAGTCGCCGGGCACGCGTCTCTGCGTTCGCGCCCCTCATGAGCCTTGCCGCTTTGATCGAATGCTGAGACGTTTCCGATCTACAATCCGAGCGGACCAATCTCGCGCCGCTTCTCGCGGAGCCATCGGGTTGTGTCAGTTGGAGGCGTACGACTCGGCGCATTCGGGCAGCACTTCCGGGATTAGATCGACGTCATCTCTGATTTCATATTGCTGCATATCGAGAGATGCGGCTATTGCTCACGAAGAGGTGGCGCTCGCGCGCCCATCAGGTTCTTATACTATTTCTTGCAGAGTACATTGTATTATAAAGTATAGTGGGATACATGCGGTCGCCTGCGGTCATCTGCGGTCATCTGGGCGTGCGGCACCACATGCAGGCGCGTTGGAAGAGGGGGTGTGGGGAGAAACCTTTTGAAGGTTTCCCCTCCACTGGCCCGGCCTCCCATTGTTGCTAGAGTAGCCGTATGTGACGCATCGGACATACCACAACCGCAATGCCATACACCGATCTCAAACTAGACTTGGCCAAGAACGTCCTGACCTCTTTCGCCCAAGCCCTTCTGCCCGTCACCGGCAGCAGCATGTTCCCCTGCATGCAGCCCGGCGACCTGCTCGAAATCCGCCGCTCCGACTGCCCGATCCAAATCGGCGATGTGGTAGTGTTCGATCGTCATGGCCGGCTGGTAGTCCATCGAGTCGTCGGCCGCACTGGCGATTTGCTGATCACCCGCGGCGACCGTCTGCGCTATCCCGATGCGCCCGTCCCCCCCGCCGCAATTCTGGGCTGCGTCACAGCCATCGAACGCCGCGGCCGCCGCATCGCCCCGCACCTTACCTTTTGGTGCCGGTTAGTTTCGACGGTTCTCCGCCACACCGAATTCGGCACGCGCGTGGCGCTCTACTCTGTTAGGATGGTACGAACTTGACCCTCACCGCGACCCACGAGTTGGCGATCGATATCGGAGGCATGCCGATCCTGGTGCGCACCGACAGCGCCGAGTTCGCCGCGCTGCTCGAAGACCGCTACGGCAGCTTCATCCACGCCCCGTCTTCCGATCGGATCTTCTCGCTGGATATCGATCTGATCCCGCCGCGCACGATTTTGGAAGACGAAGACGTAAGCGTACGTATGGAGACAGGCCGCTGGATCATCACCCGCGGCGACTTCCGCGCCGAATTCGATCCGCGGACCCGCCATGGCTGCGTGCGCCAGAGCGCCAATCCCTATTCGATCGATGGCGTGCTGCGCATTCTGCATTCGTTGTTTCTGGCCCGCGAAGGCGGCTTTCTGGTGCATGCCGCCAGCGCCATCCGCAACGGTCGCGCGTTCCTGTTCGCCGGCGTCTCGGGTGCGGGGAAGACCACCCTTTCGCGCCTGGCGCCGCCGGATGCCGAGGTGCTCACCGACGAGGTCTCCTACGTGCGCCGGGCTACCGAGCCGCGACCGTCAGCGAGCGGTTACGAAGCCTTCGGCACCCCCTTCGCAGGCGAGCTAGCCCGAATCGGTGCCAACCTGCGCGCACCGCTAGCCGCGCTCTACTTGCTGGTGCAAGGCCCCGAGAACCGCATCGAGCCGGTGGACCCGCCGGAAGCCGCCCGCGCGGTGCTGCGCAATATCCTTTTCTTCGCGCACGACGAAGAGCTGGTCGGCCTGGTGTTTCAATCCGTCTTCGATTTCGTCGCCCGTGTGACGGTTCAGCGGCTGGTCTTCACGCCCGATGCGCGCGTATGGGAGTTAATCGTATGAATTCTGTTTACCCTGCGCGCAGCAAGCAGGTCGCGGCCCGCATGCTGGGCGGCGAAATGATGATCATGTCCCCCACCGATGCCAGCCTGTTCAACTTGAACGACGTTGGCTCGGCGATTTGGAACGCCGCCGACGGGCACACCTCGCTCGATGAAATCGTCGCCCGGCTTTGCGACGAATTCGAAGTCACGCCGGAAGCCGCCCGCCACGATGCGGAAACCTTCGTCGAGGAGCTGGCCGCGCACGGCATCCTGCACCTCTCCGACCAACCGATCGCACCCGCCGGAAGCGGGCGTCAGGAGTCAAAATGAGCGCCTTAATGGAAGAGATGAACCGCCGCGCCCTCGCGCTGGGAGTGCCCTTGGGCGCTCAACTGGATGTCACCTACCGGTGCAACGAGCGGTGCGTGCACTGTTACCTCGATCACGACGATCACGGCGAAATGACTACGTCGGAGATGCTGAATGTCCTCGACCAGTTGGCGGATGCCGGCACCCTCTTCCTGACGCTCAGCGGCGGCGAGGTCCTGATGCGCATGGACTTCTTCCGCATCCTGGAATACGCGCGCGAGCTTTCGTTCTGCGTCAAGATCAAGACCAACGCTTTCATGATCGGCGAGAAAGAAGCTGATCGCATTCGCGACCTGGGAGTGAATTCCGTGCAGGTCAGCATTTACTCGCACCGGCCCGAGGTGCACGACGCCATCACGCTGCTGCCACGCTCGCTCGAACGGTCCGTCAACGGTATCCGTTTCATGCAGCAGCGCGGTTTGAAGGTCATCATCGCCAACGTGCTCATGCGCCAGAATTTCGGCGACTACGAAGGCGTGCGCGCGCTGGCCAATTCGCTCGGTGTCGAGAGCACCATCGATCCCACCGTCACTCCCAAGATGGATGGCGACCGCGAAATTCTGGGCCTGGGAATCGGCCATCAGGAGTTGTTCGAGGTGATGCGCAATCCGGGCTTGGTGGGCAATGTGGACGAATTCTGCGCGCCGCCCGCCGAAACCACCGACGCCATGCTGGACGAAGTGCCCTGCAGCGCCAGCCACACCTATTGCTACATCTCGCCCTATGGCGACGTGTTTCCGTGCGTGCAGTTTCCGCTGCCCACCGGCAACGTGCGGAAGCAGAAGTTCATCGACATCTGGCGCTACTCGCCGGAGATGAACGATGTGCGTTCCATCCGCCCGCGCGAGTTGCCGGTGTGCGGCACCTGCTCGCATGTGGGAAGCTGCACGCGCTGCCCGGGTCTGGCCTACATGGAGGGCAACATGCGCGGCCCGTCCTCGCAAGACTGCGAAAAATCCTTCGCGCGCACCGGCATCCCCTCGGCGAATATGCATTTGAAGGCGGCCCGCGCCAAACTGATCCAGATCCGGGGAATGATGCCGGAGAGTGTATTGGTGCATTGACCCACGCCGCACAAGCTTTGTTGGACTGCGCGCGCGCCTGCGTCCATTCGCAGCAGGCCGATCCATCGGAAGAGTCGGATTGGGGCGCGATCGAGCCGCTGGCGTCGCGCCACGGTGTGGCGCCATTGCTGGTTCGCGCGCTGCCGGAACCGTACGCGATCCGGTTTCGCGAGGGGGAACGCGTGCGCACCAAGTGGGGCCTGCGTTTGACCGCGGAGTTGTTCCGCCTGCTCGACTTGTTGGAGCGCCATGCGATTCCGGCACTGCCATTCAAGGGCCCGGCGCTGGCGTATGCGCTGTATGGCGACGTGGCCATGCGCGAATCCTGCGATCTGGACCTACTGGTCCCAGGCGAATCTTTGCCGGAAGTCAAACGGGCCATGCTGGCGGCCGGCTATACCACCGATCTGCCCCCGGATGCCGCCCAAGAGGCGGCCTATCTCCGCGCGCGCTACGAGTTGCATTTCACCTCGCCGGATGGCGCCATCCCCATCGAGATCCACCAGGCGTTCATGGCCCCCTCCTACTGCCTGCCGTTCGATTACGGCGCGCTGTGGCGGCGTCTGGAGCGGCAGCCGCTCTGCGGCCGAGAGGCACTAGCGCTCGGCGCCGGCGATTTGCTACTGATGCTCTGCGCGCATGGCGCCAAGCATTCGTGGACGGAGCTGAGCGCGGTGTGCGACATCGCTCGGCTACTGGTGGTTGACGGAGAGCGGATTCCATGGCCTGCGATGCTGGGCCAGGCGCGCCTCATGGGCGCGAGGCGGATTTTGCTGCTCGGGCTGTCTCTGGCGGCCGATCTGTTGCACGCGCCGGTGCCTCCGGATGTGCTCGCCCAGGCGCGTGCGGACCGGGCCTTGGTCCGGCTGGCCGGACAGGTTCGCGCGGCGTTGTTCCAGGAATCCGGGAGCGCAGGCGGGTTGCGGTTTTTTCTCCGCACGCGCGAGCGCTTCCGCGACAAGCTTTCCTGTTGCGCGCGCCTGGCGCTGCTCCCGAACGAAGAGGACTACGCGTGCCTGCCGCTGCCGGCCTTGCTTTCTCCGTTGTACTACCCGCTGCATGCGTTCCGCGTGGCAGGGAAGTTTGGCTTGGTCTCGTTAAGGAGCCATTTGTGAACCGCGCGCCGCGGCGGCCAACAATTTGCACAGAGTTTCCGGATCCGGAGAATTAAGTAGCGGGCCGAAAGACACCGAGGTTCCCAGATGACCGTCACACACCCTCACGCGAAGCGGCGTGCGCTGATTCTTTGGATGGCGGCGACCGGCGGAGCCTTCGGCCAGTCCCAGGCACCCTCGGAGATCACCGTGGGCGGCGTCCACATCAAGGGCGTGCCGATGGACTGGAGCCACCGGCACGTCATCTTTTCCAACCCCGGCACGGAGGCGGAAGCGATCAAAGCCGGAACGCACGACCGGTGGCTGAAGATCGTCAACGACCCGCGCTATGCGATCCAGCAGCTTCAACGGCAGCAGCCGGGACAGGGGCCGGCGGGGGCGCAAGTCGCTAGTTTATTGGCGGCCGCGCCGCCCTCGGATGACACGCCGGACAAGAAGCGGAAGCATCGCGACTGGAGCATGGACCTCGGCACGGGCAGCGACGCGCCGAACACTTTCCCCGCTAAATGGTCATTCGGCACCGCCACCGCGAACTGCGCCTCCGACTTCGTGGTGTTCCCCAACGGGACGGCTGGTTCCTCCAGCCAGGCCACCATAGTAGCCTATAACAATCTCTACGCCGGGTGTGGCGGCACGGTCCCCAGCGTCTATTGGCAGTACAACACCGGCACAGGCTCGGACAACAACCTTTCGCCTGTGCTTTCCGCCGACGGCTCTCAGGTGGCCTTCGTGCAGTACTCAGGTACCGTTTCCAGCCTCGTAGTCCTGAAGTGGGCGGCGAACTCCTCTTTGGTGTCGCCCTCGAACACCCCGGCAGCGTCGTATCGCAACTGTACGGCGCCCTGCATGACCGTCCTCACCTTCAGCAACAGCGGGCTGGACGGTAACTCCGCGCCCTTCTACGACTACACCAACGACGTCATCTACGCCGGCGACAATAGCGGCGCCCTCCACCAATTCGCCGGCGTTTTCAACGGAACACCGGCCGAAGCCGGCACTCCCTGGCCGGTCAGCGTCGCCCCAGGCACAAATCTCTCCGGCCCGGTGCTGGATTCGGTCTCCGGCCGCATCACGGTGGGCTCTCTGAACGGGTATCTCTTTTCCGTCAACTCTTCAACCGGCGCTGTGGCTGGCACTTCCAACCAACTTGACGCCGTGAACGGGATCTACGACGCCTCACTGGTAGATTCCAGTGCGGCGAAGGTTTACGCCTTCGCCGGCTACGATGGAAAGAGCAACTGCAGCGACGGTCTTGGCCACACGGGATGCAGCGGCGTCTTCCAATTCCCCGTCGGTTTTATCAGCGGCGCGGGAACCGAGACCCAGGTCGGCTTCGGTTATGCCCCGCTCTTTTCCGGCGCGTTCGACAACCTCTATTACACTTCCAACTCCTCCAGCCCCACCGGCAATCTCTATGTGTGCGGCCAGACCGACACCAACGCGCAACAGACGCTGAACCAGATTCCCATCGCCTCCAACGCGATGGGAACGGAGGTTGCGAGCAGCTATCTGGTGGGGGACGGAACCGATTGCTCGCCAGTCAGCGAGTTCTACAATACCAGCGCGTCGACGGACTATATCTTCCTAAGCTCCGAAGGGGCCTACCAGGGCTGCCCTCAGGGGACAGGCTGCGTCTTCGGTTTCAACGTGACCAGCGGCACGGCGCCCGACAGCGCCGAATTCGGCGTGGCATCCGGGGGAACCAGCGGCATCGTCGTGGACAACTCGGTCGGCTCCGGCACGCTGGCGAGCGCATCCCAGATCTATTTCTCGACGCTCGGCAATACCGGGACCTGCGCCACCTCCGGCGGCACCGGCCTCTGCGGCATGCAGGACTCCCAGACTTCGCTCTACGTCGACTGGACCCAGTTCCACTTCACCGCCGATCACGATGGCTTCAACCAGTATGAACACGCGCTGAGTCCCAGCACAGTCGGCGGAATTGGCCTTAATTGGAGCTTCACCGCCGGCAACGTGGTGGAATCCTCGCCCGCGGTGGCGAATGGGGTGATTTATGTCGGCGCCTTCGACAGCAAGGTCTACGCCCTGAACGCCAGCGCCGGCGCGAAGGTGTGGAGCTACCTCACCGGCGGCGCGGTGTTTTCCTCGCCCGCGGTGGCGAATGGGGTGGTTTATGTCGGCTCCAACGATAAGAATGTCTACGCCCTGAATGCCAAGACCAGCGCCAAGCTGTGGAGCTACACTACCGGCTCGATTGTGGAATCCTCGCCCGCGGTGTTGAATGGGGTGGTTTATGTCGGCTCCGATGATGACAATGTCTACGCCCTGAACGCCTCGACCGGCGCCCTGCTGTGGACCTACACCACCGGTGCCGGAGTGCTTTCCTCGCCCGCGGTGGCGAATGGGGTAGTTTACGTCGGCTCCTCCGATGACAAGGTCTACGCCTTGAACGCCAGCACCGGCGCCAAGCTGTGGAGCTACACTACCGGCTCGATTGTGGAATCCTCGCCCGCGGTGGCGAATGGGGTGGTTTATGTCGGCTCCGAAGATGACAAGGTCTACGCCCTGAACGCCGGCACCGGCGCCCTGCTGTGGAGCTATACCACCGGCGGCCCCATTGCGAATGCCTCGCCCGCGGTGGCGAATGGGGTGGTTTATGTCGGCTCCGACGATGACAATGTTTACGCCCTGAACGCCTCGACCGGCGCCAAGCTGTGGAGCTACACCACCGGCAACACGGTGGAATCCTCGCCCGCGGTGGCGAATGGGGTGGTTTATGTCGGCTCCAGCGATGACAAGGTCTACGCCCTGAATGCCAGCACCGGCGCCTTGCTGTCGAGCTACACCACCGGCAGCTCTGTGTATTCCTCGCCCGCAGTGGCGAATGGGGTGGTTTATATCGGCTCCTTAGATAAGAAGGTCTACGCCTTCGCCCTCCCATAATTGTGGGGCAGGCAATTCTGCCCGGGGTACCCTTTGGTGGGACAGTGCCGTCATACATGCGCCTGACATTAGATTACGTTATTGCCAGGAAGTTTGAACCGATTTTCGGCGTTATGAGTGGTAAAACGTTTGTCTGACTGTATTTACAACAGATTAATATTTTCGGCTATTGATTCCTGGCGTGAGACACAGTAACATCAACTGATACTCCTTAACGAAGGGACTTCCCCGCATCGAGTTTGTAAGGCTGCGTGAAGGAAAGGACAAAAGAAAGTGCAATTTCTATTTGACGACGTTGCCCGAATCCTGGCAAAGCCCGCACCGCGGCGTCAGGCGCTCAGGCTTGCGGCCGGAGTATTTGCCGCGGGCATTCTCGGCGCGCTGGGGCTGAAGGCTTCGGGACAGGACGCAAAGCCCGACGCGTGCGGACCTTTGCATGTGGCTTGCGGCGCCCACGGTCTCTGTTGCCCGGTCACCGCCAAGTGCTGTATCACCGAAGCCAGGGGCGCCTTCTGCGCACCCAGCAAGTTGGACATATGCTGCGCCGCCACGGCCTGCGGACCGAAAGAGGTCTGCTGCCACGGTGTTTGCTGTCCGCCGGGCCAGACCTGCGTGAACAACCGGTGTTCGTCGTCGAAAGCCGCCTAGCGGCCGCTTAGCCGCGGGTAGCGCCGCCTCCATGTAGACGGCGCGCACTGCGTACCGGTCCGCGCCGGTTTCGTCGTATAATCGTTTCATTCCTCAGCGATTCTGCCTCGCCTCCCTCGCCGCTATTCTGGCGTACGCGGTGTATTGTAGCGGCGAAGCATCCGTTAGCTGGAACATCTGCCTGTTGGCGCTCGGCCTTGCGGCGGCCTTGTACTGGCTGCGTGTCCCCGCGCAAGACGGCGGTACCGGTGGGCTGTGGCTGCTGCTGTTTCCCTGCTACGTAGTTCTTCAATTACTCCCCCTTCCGCTGTTCCTGCTACGCCTTCTCTCCCCCGCTCGCGCGCGCATCGTCGATAGCTTGGCGCGGCTCATTCCGCCGGCCGGTTTCGCGCCCCTGGCTATTGCTCCGGCTATAACTGTCACTCACTTGCTGCGGCTTACTGCCTACGTAATCTTGTTTGTACTGGTGCGCGATGTGACCCGGCAACTGGGCCGCGGCCGCTGGCTTGCAGCGTTGCCATTGGTCGCGATCGCGGCGGCCGAAGCTGGCTTAGGTCTTTTGCAGAATGCGCACGGCGGAGAGGTTCAGGGCACTTACGTAAATAAGAACCATTTTGCGGGCCTGTTGGAGATGGCGCTGCCGCTGGCCGTCGCCTGTGCATCTGCTCTGTTTGCCCGGCGAACTCACGCCAGAGCAGCTGGTATGCTATCGATCGCGCTACTGATCTTCGCCGGACTGGTCTGCTCGCTATCGAAGATGGGTTTCGCGGCGGGCTTGGCGGGGCTGTTCGCCATGGGCGCGCTGGCGATCGCGGGCAAAGTGCAAGGCGGAAGGAAATGGCTGGCTGTCGCTGGGCTGGCCGCTCTGGTTCTGTTCGGCTTTATCTTCCTGCCCTCCGACGCGTTTATCGCTAATTATGGAGGGCTCACTTCCAAGGGGCCGGCCGCACTGGAGGGACGCGGGCCGATCTGGCGCGAGACACTCCATTTGATCGCGGCCTATCCGGTCTTCGGCTGCGGTCTAGGCAACTACGAGACCGCTTTCTTGAAATACCAGACCAGCGTAGTGGACCGCGTCTTCACATACGCTCACAACGACTATCTGCAGGTTGCCGCGGAACTCGGTGTGGCCGGCTTTCTGATTGCCGCGGTATTGTTGCTGCCTGTCTTCGCCAGACCCTTTCGCGCGGCATCGCAAGGTTCGGACCGCACTACCCGCTATCTGGGACTGGGTTGCGCAGGCGCGATCGTGGCGATCGGTCTCCACTCGCTGACCGACTTCAATATGTATGTGCCGGCCAACGCTTTGGCGATGGCGTGGGTTTGCGGCATCGGCGCCAGCCTGCCGCTGCGCGGTGAGAAGCCCACTGCGAATGGGCACAGGGCGTCGTTCAGCGGACTCGCCATCGGGCTGGCCTTTCTGCTGATCCTCTACGCGCCGATGCGCATGCTATTCGACTCGCAATTCCGCAGCGACGCGCGGGCCGAGAGCCTGTTTTGCCGCTTCGGCATATGCGACACGGATGCGGTGATGACCGCCCAGACGTTGGCCTACGGCGGGCGTGCCGGAGCCGTGCCGCCGGCCGAGTTATTCAAAGCCTTGCGCAGAGATCCCAACGCGCCGGCCCGTTGGTGCGACACAGGTGAAGCGATGCTGCGGGCCGGACGGGAAGCCGATGCCGACTATTGTTTTTCGCAAGCACTGGCGCTGGGCCCGCATATCCCAACGATCCTGATGCAGGCTGCGGATTTCTACTACACAACGTATCGGACGGCCGGGGCTATGGAGTGTATGTCACGCGTCTTGGCTGACACAGACGCCTATGACGGCATGATCTTCGGTTGGTACGCGCAGAAAAAACTGCCGCCCGGCGAGGTTTTGGCGCATGGCCTACCGCCGGGCCCGCGCGCTGCCGAAGCCTATATGCGCGACTTGATCGCCGCCGACAGGGGGGGGACGGAAGACGCATGGATCTGGATTACAGCGCGCGGTTTGGGCAGCGGCCGCTTGGCGCGGGAGTATGTGCAATACCTGTTCGCCAAGCGCGATTATCAAACTGCCGCCTACGCTTGGGCCCGCTATCTTGGCCCGCGCGAAAACGGCTACCTGAAGTCGAACTGGGTCTTCGACGGAGACTTCGAAAACGAGCTTTCGGATTCGGCCTTCGACTGGCGCATCAACGCCCGGGACGGTGTCGTGGCCGCCGAGGACACGAACGTGGCGCACACTGGATCGCGTTCCCTGCGCATCCATTTTGAAGGCAAGGAGAACCTGGACTACGACGGGGTTGGACAGGTGGCCTTCGTCAGGTCAGGGCGATATCGGTTTGAGGCGTACGTGCGGACCGATGCGATCACTACCGATCGGGGCATAGGGTTTCACATCTACGATCGCGAATCCGGCGCACGGCTGGACGTCAGAACCACGGAACTGACTGGTACGCATGACTGGCAAAGACTCGACCGGATTGTGGTAGTTCCGAGAGAGACCCGGCTGTTAGCGATTGAGGTGAACCGCCAGCGGTCCATGAAATTCGACAACCAGATCGGCGGCACGGTTTGGATCGATAGTGTCAAACTCTCGCCTCTTGACAACCCACGGCCTTTCTGAATCACGCTCCCGGCTGACTAACTCGTAACTTCAGACTCGCACCGGCCAGCGTGCGTAGCGCCATGCGAACGGACTTCCATCTGTACGTCGGTGGCCTGAAGAAAGAGCTGAAGGCATTAAACTGCACATTCCAAAACGCTTGTGCTTCAGGAAGCGCTATAACCACACGCGACGGAATCCGCGCTGGCGCAAACGGTCGCGGATTGGTAGGCACGGCCGGGTCGGCTGCCAGTCTGCGAATCCCTGTCTCTCCGCCATTTTACTGAAACGAAACCCTTCGATCTTTCGACCGCGTCCGGCGCGAACAGCGGCCGATGGCTCTGGTGCAATTTGGGGTTGAGAGACGCGAAGAGTAGTTTTGCGTCGTCAATCTGAGCGGGAGTTGGTTACGCAGCCAAGGCAGCTTGCCAGAT
>Ga0302324_100013910_pt1 | contig 16268 bp, 15 predicted proteins | sample Palsa_T0_1_FD_201949 | JGI IMG/M metagenome (GOLD analysis project Ga0302324, IMG submission 201949) | Peat permafrost microbial communities from Stordalen Mire near Abisko, Sweden - Palsa_T0_1 | ecosystem: Environmental > Terrestrial > Soil > Palsa > Peat permafrost | place: Sweden: Abisko...
GAACACCGTCCCGAGGGCGCCCGGCCCAACGATCCCGACGATCACCAGGTGCGCCGTGACATGCGGCGCGGGCCGTCGCTTTCAGCTGCGTCCGCGTTCGCTTCGGCATGCCCGTGGGCGCGGGCGCTCGTAAAGTACTCGGCCGCCGCGCCTCGGTTGACGCTCGTGCCGAGGCCGTAGTAATGGCAGCGCCCGCATTCGTAGAGCGCGTCGAGGTGGCCCGCGCGAGCGCACGATTCGTAGAGTCCGAAGGCGCGCTCGGTGTCGCGTTGGATCCCGGCCCCGCGCTCGCAAGCAATTGCAAGCAAAAAGCGGGCCTCGACGTGGCCGCAGGCCGAAGCGCGCTCCCAGAAATACGCTGCTCGCGCGTCGTCGCGCTCGGCGCCGATGCCATGATGACGCCAGTTCCCAAGCTCAAAGAGCGCTTCGGGATGATCGAACTCGGCCGCCTCTTCTAAGAGTGCAAGGATGCGCGGCGCATTGTGCTCGCGGTACGTCGTCGCGAGTTTCTGAGCGCGCCGGTAAAGCCGATCGGCCGCCTCCCGCATGGGAAGCGGCTTCGGCTCATTGCAAAGGGGCTACTGCGGCGGCGGAAGCGCGCCGCCCGGCCCGGCACGCATGCCGAAGAACATCCGGTCGCCGCCGTGACCGAGCGCGACGTTGAGGAGTGTCCGGCCCGGATCCGTGGATGCGCCGTGTTCTTCCATGTGGCTTTCCGTGCGAATTTGCGGGCGATTTGCCATCCGCGCGCTCATCGCCGCTTTCTGAGCGGGGGTTAGCGACGCTTCAAACTGGGCTCGGGCCGACTCCATCATCGCGTGTACTTGCGTACGTTCGTTTGCCTGGGCGGCCAAGATCGTCCGCCCCTCAGCTGGGGTCAGCGCGCGGTCCAGCGCCGCGGCGGCCGCTTCGCGATTGGGATTCGGTGCGATCGCAAGCTGGCCGGCGATATTCGCCAGCAGGGCGCGATGCGCGGGCGTCAGTGCTCCCAGGATCTGCGCACGTGCCTGGAGGTGGAGCTGCTTCATCTGGGCGTGCATCTGCTCCATCGCCGCCATGTTCGGATGCGGGAATGGTTGGACGTCCGGAGCGGGCGACTGCTGCGCAGCGGCCAACGTCGGAGCCATCGCAAAAGCAAAAGCGAGAATTGTGACAGGTCTCATGACCCTATTTTACGCCTTGAGGCTGAGCGCTCTCTGAGAAGCCTCGCCGTCTTTGTGCGTCTCGCCCAGGATCAGCGGCAGGAACATCGCGACCAACACGACGACCGCGATCGGCTGCATCATCCCGGCAAACGAACCGGTCGCGTCTTTCAGGGTCGAGATGAAGGCGGTCCCGACGACCGCCGCCATGCCCCAGGCGGAGATCTGCATGCCGTAATTGCCGCCGAAGTTCTTGACGCCGAAGAAATCCACGTTGAAGGCCGGCATCACGCCGAAACCGCCGCCGTAGCAGAGCAAGAGCAGCGCCATCGAGGCGGCGACCAGGGTGATATCTTTGCCGCTGCTGTCGAGCGCAACGAACGCAAGCGTCTGAGCGCCGAACAGGATTGCGAACGTCAGGCGTCGCCCAAGGCGGTCGGAAAGCGTGCCCCAGAAAAGCCGGCCAAGGCCGTTGCAGATCGCAAGCATCGCGTACAGGCCCGCAGCATCGGCGGCGGGCATCCCGGTCAGTTCGCGCATCAGCGGCACGGCGTTCGAGATGATTGCGACGCCGCCGAAAACGTTGACGAATAACATTGCCCACAAGATGTAGAACCGCGCGTCGCCGACCATCTCCGGCAGAGTGAACTGCCTCCCTTCGTACTGGGCGGCATACTTCGGATCGCTCACCGGCGGATGCTCGAGCAGCATGATCGCTGCCCCGCCGAGGACGGCGAAGGCGACACCCGACCACAAGAACAGCCCCATCAGCCGGGCGGTATCGTCGCCCGACAACAGATATTGCGACGCCGCAAACGGCGTGTGCGCCGCGACGGCGCTTGCCAGAGCTGACGTGTACGCCTGTGTCCCGGCGCTGATCGAGGCGAACGGTGCCCAAGACTTCACGACCGCGCTATAGACGAAGGAGCCCAGGCCAAAGCCCATGATGACGAGGCCGCCGCCGAAGCCGCGCGCCTGCGGAAACCAACGAATGACCGAATTGAGAACGGCCATGTAGACCATCCCGCAGCCAAAGCCACCCACGACGCCGTAACAGAGGTAGAGCAGCACGATGCTGTGCGTGCCGGCGAGGAGGGCGCATAGCGCGTTTCCCCCGGCCCATAGTGCGACGCCGATCACACCCGGCAGGCGCGGGCCCTTGCGATCCGAGAGCAGCCCTCCGAGCAATCCGCCGACGGCCAGGCTGAAGTTCGCGATCGCGAACGCCCACGTCACTTCGCTCGGGAGCCAGCCGAAGGCGGCTGCGAGCGGCCCGCCGAGCAAGCTGAACGAATACACGGCCCCCGGGCCGACTACGGCCAGAATGCCGGCAACAGCCACGATCCAACGCATCATCAAAAAGGTTGTCGGCACGCACGCCCCTGACACGTAGGTTCAGTCCCGGTATATGCGCGCCGATACCCTTTGTAAGTGGCTCGGTCGAGCCTTTTTCGTCCGTGAGGTTCACAGAGGGTTCATGTCGGATCAAGCAACGGTAGAGCCGCTGCAGCAGAGTAAGTCTCACAACACGGTCGTCATGACGATCGTCCTGCTGCTCGAGGTGTTCGCTTTCATGGGCGCGGTCTTCGGTTTCGCATTGACCGACTCGCTCGCCGCAAAAGCGAACGGACAGGCTCGGACGCTCGCCACGATCGCCGAGCGTCAAGTCTCGCTCATCCAACGCATCTCGGCCGATCTATCGCAGATTGCAGTCACTCCGAACGACGCGATTCGCGACGCAGTCCCCGCTAAAGATCTCGCCGCTTCGGAGACCGTTTTCGCCGAGACCCTCGCCGCGATGAAGAACGGCGGCCAGACGGTCGGTTTGTCCGGCGCGACGATTCAAATTCCACAACTGACCTCGCCGACCGCCGCGCAGAGCTTGCAGGAGGCGGACCGCTCCTGGAGTTCGCTCAAGAGCGCAATCGACGCAGCCACGAGTCACGGTTCTCGAGCGACCCTCGCCGAGGCCGTGCGCGAGGCTTCGATTTCGGCACCCGATATCTCCGACGACTTCACCACGATCGTCAGCGAAACCAACGGGCTGACCATCGGGCAGGGCGAAAACCGGCTGCGCTTCTGGCTCGAGCTGCTCGCGATCGGCATCGTCATCGCAATGGTCGTAACCCTGTTCTCGAGCGTCGACCGCGGCCGCAAGCAGCTCCAAAAGTACGCGCAAACGCTCGTCCAGCGCACCGACGAAGCCGAGGAAGCCCACAAGCAACTCGCCGAGGCCAAGGCCGGCACCGATCTCATCATGTCGACGGTCGACCGCGGCCTCTTCTTGATCGGCCCCGACTACCGGATCGCCGGCGAATACTCGGGCGAACTCGAGCGCATCTTCCGCACGCCGGAACTCGGCGGCTACAATTTCGTCAACATCCTTCAGCGTCTTCTGACGGAGCGGATGTTCGACATCTCGCGCGATTATCTCGCGCTGCTTTTTGACAAATCGAAGAAAGAGCGCACGGTTCTCCGCGTCAACCCGCTGGCCGAAGTCGAAGCACACTTTCCAAATCCCGCAGGCGGCTTCGACACGAAGTTCATCAACTTCACGTTCCGGCGCATCGTTACGGGCAATGACGTCAGCCGCGTATTCGTCGCCGTCTCAGACATCACCGATCGCGTCCGCCTCGAACGTCAACTCCGCGACTCGGAAGCGCGCAAGGAACGCCAATTCGAGTTTTTGCTCGGCGTCCTGCACGTAGAGCCGAAGTCGCTCGACGATTTCCTAGCGACGGCGAGCGAGCAGGTCGACGTAATGAACGATGCCTTGCGCGCGTCCGATTTCGCGACGTCGTCGGCAGGCCGCATGGACTTGCTGCGCCAGCGCCTTGAGGTCGTCTACCGGGCCGTCCATACGGTCAAGGGCAACGCCTCGATGCTGCAGTTGACGTACTTCATGAAAGTTTGCGACGGTTTCGAGAGCAAAATCGTGCAACTACGGGACCGTCGCGCCCTCGGCGGCGACGACTTCCTCTCGATCGTCATGGCTCAGGCCGAGCTGCGACAAGATCTCGAGGAACTCCAAGAACTGCGCGAGCGGTTTGTCGGCCTCGGGCATGCGGGCCGCCTTCCGGAGCGCAATGCTCCGACGGCATTCGCTCCGGCGGCTTTCGCTCCGGCGGCTTCCGCCCCCGTGCCGCAGCAGAGCGAACTGGTCACGCAGATCGCTGCGTTCGCCAACCAGATGGCGGGCGCACTCGGCAAGGAAGTGCGGGTCACGGCCGACGGTTTCAGTACGGACGGATTACCCGACTTCGTGCAGCGCACGATCAAGGACGTCGTCATTCAGCTGGCGCGCAACAGCGTTACGCACGGGATCGAAAACGCCGACGCAAGGCAATCGCTCGGGAAGGCGCGCTACGGCACGCTCGCGATCCGCGGCTTCGCGCGGACGCCGAACGACGCCTTCGTTTTCAGTTTCCGCGACGACGGCCGCGGCCTCGATCCGCAGCACATTCGCGAACGCGCCGTCGCCAAAGGCCTGATCGCAGCTGATCAGGCGGCGTCGATGACGGACGAGCAGATCGTCGCGCAGATCTTCCGCCCCGGATTTTCCACCGCCGAAGAGACGACGATGGATGCCGGCCGTGGCATCGGCATGAACGTCATTAAGGAAGCGATCGTCGACAAGCTCGGCGGACGCCTGAGCCTCAATTCGGAACCCGGCAAGTTCACCGAGTTCACCTTCACCTTGCCGGTGAAGGCCGCAAAGCTAACGGCGGACGGCGTTGCAGCGCTTGCGTACAACTAAGAGCCGAAACGAAACGACAGCAATGCGACTCCTCATCGTCGACGACTCCAACATCATCCGCCGTTCCATCCAGCGCGAGATCGGCGATCAAAACCACGAGATTCGGACCGCCGGCGACGGGATCGAAGCGCTCAAAGTCTTCGACGAATTCAAGCCGGACATCGTGACGATGGATATCACGATGCCCAATATGGATGGGCTGTCGTGCGTCGAGCACATTCTGCAGAAAAACGCACAGACACGTATTCTCGTCATCTCTGCTCTGGCCGACAAAGGCACGGCCGTCGAGGCCGTTAAGCGCGGCGCGACGGGATTTCTCCTGAAACCGTTCACGAGCGAAACGCTCGCAACGGAAATCACCGAACTCTTTGTGGATTAGCAGAAGGTAGACGCCGCACCGCATGATCACGCAGCAAGAAGTCGATACCATGCCTGAGGACGACCTCCGAGTCTTCGTCAAAGGCACCGAGTATTTTTTCCTTCAAGTCACTTCGAGCCGGGCCGAAGTCAGCACGCCGTTTATCAAAGAGGCGAGCGACAAGGTCATCGACGATTTTTCCGCAGTCATCGGGATCTCGGGCACGCAGCGGGGCTGCGTCTACTACAGCGCGCCGCGTGAGATGATCCGGGAACTGGTCACGCACTACGGCGAGACCGAAGCGAGCGACGATCTCTACGCCGACTGCGTGGGCGAGATCGCGAACACGATCTCCGGCAACGCCCGCGAGTACCTCGGCCCCGGCTTCATGATTTCCGTTCCCGTCGTCTTCCGCGGTCGCGCCGAAGATGTCCGCTTCCCGCACGACGCGCCCGCGTTCGTCATTCCGATTCTCTGGAACGGGCATCGCTCGTCGCTCATCCTGTGTCTCAAGAAAGACGAGAAAGAGCCGCCGACTTTCGATCCGGAGATGCTCAAGGAGATCGCATCATGACCGTGTCCGGCTTGGACGTCATCGCCCGCAGTTCCGAATTCGAAACCGCGGCCGCCCGCTACGAGCTTCGCCCCTGGCAGTGGCGCTTCTTGTACGCGCTCGACGATCGCGCCGAGTTGCGCGACGTCGCCATGGTCTGCGGAATTGCGCTCGCGGATGCACTCCAATTCGTGGACGAGAGCGAGGCTGCAGGCCTCGTGCGCGTGGTCGCGATGTCGCACGACGAGTACTGCCGTTGGTCGGGCGTACCTGCACCCGCCGATGACGAATCCGTCGCGCAAGCGCAGACCGCGGTCGCCGAGCCGGCGTACGCCGATACCCCCACGCACGGCAATTACTTTTCGACCTCGGACGGTCTGGCCGCGTACGAAACGCCCGTGCCGTCGTGGATGCTCGAGGCTCCAGCCGCCGAGCCGGCGCCGTTCGTTTCGCACGAAGAGGCACAACCGGTCGCGGAGTACCAGCCCGACGAGCCGGCCGCGGAATACCAGCACGACGAGCCGGTTGCGGAGTACCAGCACGACGAGCCGGTCGCGGAATACCAGCACGACGAGCCGGTCGCGGAATACCAGCACGACGAGCCGGTCGCGGAGCACCAGCACGACGAGCCGATCGCGGAGCACCAGCCCGACGAGCCGATCGCACACTATCACTATGAAGTCGCCGCCGAAGAATATCACCACGAAGAACCGGTCGCCGAAGCTCAACATGAAGAGCCGGTCGTCGCGGAACAGCACGAAGAACCGGTCGCGCAGTATCACTATGAAGTAGCGGCTCCCAGCTATCACCACGAAGAGCCGATTGCGGAGTATGCGGCAGATCTGTCGACGGCGCATGCCGAGCCCGAGATGACCGCGGCACAAACCGTCGCCGATCTCGTTGGGCAACATTCCGAGGCCGGCGAAGCGGTGCACGATGCGCCCGAGCGCAATGGCGTTTCGCTTTCGTTCGGCGACCCCGACCCTGCGGCGCTGTCGACGAACGGCTATCATCACGACGACGCGACCCGGCAGCCGGCGACGCTCGTTACGACCGTCGACGACCATTCCGAACACGCAGAGGCCGCGCACGACGCGATGCCCGCCGGCATCTCGATTTCGCTGTCGCACAGCCCAACCGCAGAGGCGGAGACCGCGCCAAAGGGAAGCGTCTCCTTCTCGCTATCGCCGGACGAATTCGCCCCCGCGCACGACGCAGCGCCGATCGCGCACGACGAAACTCCCGTCACGTTCCACGACGACGCGCCGGTCGCGATGCACGAAGAGGCGCCTGTTGGAACGGAGGCTCCGGTCGCAATGCACGATGAGCCCGCGACCAACGGACACATCGACAACACGCCGGTCACGGCGCCCGCCGCACCGCCGGCAGCCGCTGCTACGTCGACAACGGTCGACATCGTCAACAACCTGATCGCCCGCGCGCTGACCTTCCGGATCAAGTAGGACGATCGTGATACCGCTGCTCGATCGGATCGTTCGCGGACCGCAGCCGAAGCCGGGTGCACCGGGCCAACTTCCATACGTGATGGGCTTTAAGTGGACGGTCCGTACGCGCGCCGAGCGAGACGAGTTCGCCGCCGTTGAGGAAGCGATCCGCTCGGCAGCGATCGAGGACCTCGTGCTCGACAAAATCGAGCCCGGGCATAACGAACTTTCCTTTTGGTTTGAGACCTCGAATCCGAAGCGCGCCTTCAAAGAGCTTGCGAAGCTCCCGTGCGTTGCGGAGCGCATGACGACGCTACAAGCGGCCTATGCCGACCGCACGAAGCTGAAATTCTCGGTCATCTGGCCGAAGGGCGGAAGCGCGCTGGTTCCGCCGGGGCTCAAGTAGTTTTGAGCCGGGCGCGCGAAGCGCTCGGCATGCAAGCGCAGACGCTCGTTCGCGCCCTCAACGCACTTACGAAATCGCCTCAATTTTCCAACACGAAGGCGCGCGCAGCCGCTCGTCAGGATCCCGACGTCGACTGGCCGCGCACGAAAACCCTCAACGCCGACTTCAGCCCCGAAGTCGACGGCTGCGAATCGTTCGTGATGAAGGACGGTAGCATCTGCGAGTGGCTATCCGGCCGCTTCGCTTGGGTCGCGCGCCCGAAGACGAACGCAAGCGCGTAGAGGAGGCCGACGAGGGGGAGCAGACTCCGGTAGCCGACGATCAGCGATGAGTATTCGAGGATGCCGCCCACCATCGCGCCAAGCAAATTTGCGGCGAATGCGACGGTTGACGATCCGACGTCCCGGAATCGCTCGGCGAAAATGAGATTCGCGAGGAAGATCGGGGCGAATGCGAGCCCGACGGCGGCGCCGAACCGCAGCGGAAAGTCGAGCGCCAACAGGCGTTCCGGCGGGATCAGCCAGGCCACGGCGAGCGCGGCGAACAGCGCGACATACAGATAAACCGGGCGCCGGATACGAACGTGGCTTGCGAGTTCGACTGCAGCGAATACGGAAAGCAAGATGCCGAAGAAAACAAGCGCGTTCACGAACCACGTCGTTCCGAACAGGAGCGCGAACTGCACGACGTTCTTCGTCTCCAGCAGCAAGAACGCCGCGCCCATGAAGGACAGGTCGAGGTAGGTGCGCATCTGTCCGAGCGGCCCGGCGGCTGCCCGGATCAGAAGGAACGAGGCGAGCAAAATCGTCGCGATCGCGATCAGATAGAGCCACGGAATCGACCGCGTCCGCAGATACAGGAACGGATGATCGTCGTCGACCGGATCCGGCACGGGTAGCGCCGCCGGACTCCACGTCGTCGCGCACTTGACGTCGTCCTTGGCGTTCGCGACGATCAAGAGCGAAAACTTCCCGGCGTTGCCGATTGAGGAGTCGATGCATGGCCGTTGCCCGTAGGTGGCCTCGAGAGTTCCGGCGAGGCGGTCGCGCAGCCAGTCCTGCCGGTAGTAATTGTACATTCCAAACGCCCCGCCCGGGTTCAGGTGCCGTCGTGCGGCGCGCATCGCTTCGGCCGTGAACAGGTAGCTCTCGAGGCGCAGCGAGGATTGCCCCGAAACGAGCGCTAGCGAATCGGGCAGCGCGAAGAGAATCAGGTCGTACTGGTTGCGGGTTCGCTCGAGGAAGGCCCGGCCGTCGTCGATGTGCACGCTCACCTCCGGCCGTTGGTACGGGTGGTCGGAGTTCATCTCGCGCCCGATTTGGTAGATGCGCGGGTCGATCTCGACGGCGTCGACGTGCTTGGCGCCGGCGGCGAGCGCGATCGCTACATCACCCCCGTTCCCGGCACCGACGATGAGAACGTTCCGCAGGGGATTGGACGGGATGCGCGCGTAGGGCCGAAAATAGACCGGCTCCGTCCGCCTGCGCTCCGTCATCGATTCGATCATCTGATGGGGGATGCCGTTGACGTTCAACTCGAGCATGACCGGGCTAATCGGGAACACCGACACTTTGTAGTAGGGCGACCAGCTGTCGCCGGCTTTGATCGACTCCATGCCGAGCATGAGGATCATCGCCGTCATGGCGACGACTTGGACGCGCCCAAACGACGGGTTGTAGAGGACAAGCAGCGCAGCCGATACGACGCAGCCCCACGCGATCGGCGGAGCACCCAAGAACGAGAGGAGCGTGAAGCCCGCGATACCGGCGAGACTGCCGAGGATGTCCAGCCGGTACGCCTCGAGCGGCTCGAACGCGGCAAACGAGCGGGCGACGCCCTGAGCGATCGAGGCCATAACGACCGCGACTGCGACGAACACAACCGGCAGGGTCACCCACATCGGAAGCCCGCTTGGCGTGCAGCCGAAATAGATGAGCTGGCTTCCCGTACAATCCACGGTAACAACCGGGAAGACGCGGACGAATCCGATGAAAAGCGCGAGCACGACCGGCGTCCACGCAAACAGATCGACCTGGGCCCGAACTCGCAGAAACCCGATTCCGATCCCGAGAAAGCTGCCCAGCAACACGAAGTTCGAGAAGTACGAAAGGTAAATGACGTTCGAGCCGGCCCACCGGATGAGCGCCAACTCAACGAAAAGCATCAGGAAGCTCAGGAGGACCAGGCGGCCAGCGGGGGCTCTTAACACGAAGGCGGGGCTGTGATGCGAGTACTTGTGGGAATCGCGCTAACCTCGGTCATGGCAAGCCGTGCCGGCGGTGAACGTGCCTACCGGCGTCGCCGCGGCGATAATACGCGACGAGCGTGTCGCGGCCTGCGCTAGCGAGGCCGGCAAAATTACAACACGGGAAAAGCCAAGAACACGCAACCGATGAGTGCGATAAACGCACCACTGAGTACCTCACCGTAGCGTTCCAGAGGCCCGAGTTTTACGAGGCGCAGCCCCGCAAACGAAGAGTCGCAAAGAATGACGTACGTGGCGATCGTAGCGACGGCAAAGACGCCGGCCATGACGGCGATAAGCCCCGGTCCATATTTTCCGGCTGCGAAGAATGCGGGGATGCCTTCGACCATTGGCGACGACCCAAGGATGAGGAGCAACGTCGTGCGCGATGATTGGGCGGCTGGTTCTTGCAGTTCCCGGCTATGGTCGTGACAGTCGCCGCCCGACTGCAGTTCTCGGAACGACGAGATGGCAAACCAGCCGCCAAAGGCGATGAGCGCGATACTCGAAGCGATCGAGATGAGGTTGCCGAATCTCGTTGCAAAGGCAACGCCCGCAGCCCAAACGACGCCGCCGATAAGCAATGTCGATATCGTGTGCCCCGTTCCGGCGATGACGGCAGCGCGCGTGACCTCGCCGCGACTCCACCGTCGTTGCCGGGCGATGAGCGTAATCGGCGCCCAATGGTCCGGCACCATTGTGTGCAAAACGCCAACGCCGGCTACAGCCCCGACGAGAAGGACCTCCGGCGCCGCCGTCACCTTACGGATGCTCCACGAACTCAGCAATACGGCGTCGTGGTCGAAGTCGCCCAGGGCGCAGACAATTTCGCCGGCGCTGAGCGCGGCAATCGACGCTGCAACGGGCGTTACGGGCGAGGTGCAGCGGCCTTGACAGCGCGTTCGTGAACTCCTATACTCAACCACATGGTTGAGTATTCCGATATCACGCTCGACCGCACCTTTTCGGCTCTGGCGGATCCCACCCGGAGAGCTATCATCGCCCGGCTGCGAGGCGGAAGCCTTTCCATCAGTGCGCTGGCGGAGCCGTTCCCGATCTCGCTACAAGCCGTTATGAAGCATCTCGACGTGCTCGCGCAAGCTGGGCTCGTCAATCGCACCAAGACGGGACGCAGCGTCGCCGTCACTCTCGCGAACAAACCGATCGACGAAGCCGTCGAATGGCTTGCCCAGCACCAACGCGCGTGGGCCGAACGTTTCGATCGCCTAGATACCTATCTGCAACGCATCCAACATGGAGAATCCGATGACGACGAATCCTGAAAACGCTGCCGGTTCCGCCGAATTCACGATGACCCACGTTTTCAACGCGCCCCGCGACCTCGTATGGAAGGTATGGACGGACCCCGCCCATGCAAAGCACTGGTGGGGTCCGAACGGCTTCACGACGACGGTCTATGAATCGGACCTGCGCCCCGGCGGCGCGCTCGTGCGGCACATGCGTGCACCGGACGGCACGATCGTCCGGAGTGCGGGAATCAACGAGGAGGTTATTGCGCCGGAGCGCCTCGTGACATCCGGACAGCTGGAACGGCCGGGCGAACCCGCTTTTGAAATTCGGACGAGCGTAACGTTCGAAGAGCACGACGGGAAGACGACGGTCACGGTGCATCAGGCTTATTCGAAGATGACGGCGGCTGCCGCCGCCACGGCAGTTGAAGGTGCACGCACCGGATGGTCGCAGTCGGTCAACCGCTTCGAAGCCTATATTTCATCGCTATTGGAGCAGCAAGCCTAGCACATTCTGGTTGCGATGCGTTGCCCGTTCCTGTAACATATTGCCTTAGAGGCCATTGACAGTGTAGTATACTGCAGTGACAGCGAAATCGACGAGCCGGGCCCCCGGTCCGAAGTCGCGGCCGGGCGGCGCTCACGGGGAGTCGAGGTACCTGCGCAATTTGGGGGAGCGGGTACGAGAGGCGCGCGCGCGGCGCGGCATGACCCGTAAGAGCCTGGCCAAGGACTCAGGCGTCTCGGAGCGTTACCTCGCGCTCCTGGAATCGGGCAGCGGCAACGGGTCGGTTCTGCTCTTACGGCAAGTCGCGCGCGCGCTAGACGTTCCGCTCGGCCGGCTGCTCGCCGACGGCCCCGACGAATCGATTGCGTTCACGGACGCAGTCGAGTTCTTGCGCCGCCTGAGCGACGAGCAACTGCGGGGCGCGTACGGTACGCTCGTCGCGACGTTCGGTGCCGTCGACCGGCAAACGCGCGCCGGAAGAATCGCGCTTATCGGCTTGCGCGGGGCGGGGAAAAGCACGCTCGGAGCGCGGCTCGCCAGGGCGCTTGGCGTGCAATTTATCGAACTCGACCGCGAGATCGAGCGCGACCGCGGCCTCTCGCTCGGTGCGATCTTCGATCTCTACGGCCAAGCCGGTTTCAGGCGCTTCGAGCGGCAGAGCCTCGATCGGATCCTCGCGACGCGCGAGCGCTTCGTGCTGGCGACCGGCGGCGGCATCGTCGCCGAGCCGGCGACGTTCCAACAATTGCGGACGGCGTGCTTCACGGTTTGGTTGCGTGCAACTCCGAAAGAACACATGGAGCGCGTCATCGCCCAGGGCGACATGCGGCCGATGGGAGGCGATTCGGCAGCGATGGCCGATCTGCGACGTATCTTGGCGACGCGCGAGGGACTCTACCAGGAAGCCGACCTCGTCTTCGATTCGAGCGGGCGTAGCGTGGCGGAGAGCGCGAAGCTGCTCGCGCGCAAAGTTGTTAGCGAGACGTCCGGCGAGCGGCCGCCTAGCCGCATTCGACGCGCGAAGACGGCCGCCGTTCGTAAGCGTCCGCGCCAGAAAGTTGGTTCTCCGGGATGATAACGCTCGAACCCCCGATCCGTTTTGACACCCATCCGGATCGCTACCGGCACTGGAAACTTTCGCTCGACGGCCCGATTGCGACGCTCGCGCTCGACGTCGCCGAAGACGCCGGGATCAAGCCCGGCTACCGGCTCAAGTTGAACTCGTACGACCTCGGCGTCGATATCGAACTGCACGACGCCTTGCAACGCATTCGCTTCGAGCATCCAACCGTGCGCACCGTCATCGTTACGAGCGCGAAGGAGCGCGTCTTCTGCTCCGGCGCGAACATCTTCATGCTCGGCACGTCAACGCACGCGTGGAAAGTCAACTTCTGTAAGTTTACGAATGAAACCCGTAACGGTATCGAGGACTCGAGCCGCCACTCGGGTCTGCGCTTTCTCGCAGCCTGCAACGGTACGACGGCCGGCGGCGGGTACGAGTTAGCGCTCGCGTGCGACGAGATCGTCCTGATCGACGATCGGTCGAGCACCGTCAGCCTCCCCGAGGTCCCGCTGCTCGGCGTCCTCCCGGGAACCGGCGGCCTGACGCGGATCACCGACAAGCGCAAGGTCCGGCGCGACCACGCCGACATCTTCTGCACGACGAGTGAAGGCGTGCGCGCACCGCGTGCCAAGGAGTGGAAGCTCGTCGACGTCGCCGCGAAGTCGCATGAGTTCGGTGCAGTCGTCAAACGCCGCGCGGCCGAGCTCGCCGCGACCAGCGATCGCCCGGCCGGCGCTCGGGGCGTCGAACTAACGCCGCTCGAGCGTTCGATCGACGGCAGCGGCTACCACTATCGCTACGTCGACGTCCGGATCGACCGTGATGCGCGCAACGCGACAATCGAGGTCTCCGGGCCGGCGCAGGCGCCGCCGGCCGATGCCGACGGCATCTTCGCGCTCGGAACCGCGTGGTGGCCGTTCCAGATGGCGCGCGAACTGGACGATGCGATTCTTTTGCTGCGCACGAACGACCTCGAGATCGGGATGTGGCAGTTGCAGACGCGCGGCGACCCAAGCCTCGTGCTGGCGGCCGACGCAGCACTGATCGCGAACCAAACGAACTGGTTCGTGCGCGAGGTCGCCGGGATGCTGCGGCGCACGCTCGCACGGCTTGAGGTGTCGTCGCGCTCGCTGTTTGCGATCGTCGACCGAGGCTCGTGTTTTGCCGGGACGCTGCTGGAGTTGGCGCTGGCCGCCGATCGCGCGTACATGCTCGACCCAAGCAACGGCGAGGGCCCGGAGCTGACGCTGTCCGACGCGAACTTCGGATTCTACCCGCAAGTCAACGGGCTTTCGCGCCTCGAGACGCGTTTCTGCGGCGACCGGAATGCCATTGCCGCGTGCCGTGCCCGTATCGAAGAACGGCTCGATGCGCGCGCTTCGCACGCACTCGGACTGGTCACGGTCGCCCCCGACGAGCTCGATTGGGATGAGGAACTGCGCCTCGCGCTCGAGGAGCGGGCGAGCCTTTCGCCCGACGCGCTATCCGGACTCGAGGCCAATCTGCGTTTCCCGATTGTTGAAACGATCGAGACGCGGATCTTCGGCCGGCTCTCGGCGTGGCAGAACTGGATATTCTCTCGCCCCAATGCCGCCGGCGAGGCCGGTGCCCTCAAGGTCTTTGGTAAGGGCAGCAAAGCGAAATTCGACCGGGAACGGGTCTAACGTTGCGTTCGACGGAGACGACATGGACATAACCTATAACGACCGGATACCCAACAACGTCGGCCTCGCGGAGAACAAGGCGCTGCAGCGCGCGCTCGAGCACTGGCAGCCGGAGTTCCTTGATTGGTGGGGCGACATGGGTCCCGAAAACTCGCGCTCCCTCGACATCTACTTGCGCACCGCGATCAGCGTCGGCAAAGGCGGCTGGGCGCACTTCGATTACGTCAAGATGCCCGAGTACCGCTGGGGCATTTTCCTCGCCCCGCAAGAACCCGATCGCAAGGTGAATTTCGGCGCGCACAAGGGACAGCCGGCATGGCAGAGCGTGCCGGGCGAACATCGCAGCAACTTGCGGCGCATCATCGTCACGCAAGGCGACACCGAACCGGCCTCGGTCGAACAGCAGCGGCACCTGGGCCACACGGCTCCCTCGCTCTACGACCTGCGCAACCTCTATCAGGTCAATGTCGAAGAGGGCCGCCATCTGTGGGCGATGGTCTACCTCCTCCACGCGTATTTCGCGCGCGACGGTCGCGAGGAGTCCGAAGCGCTGCTCGAGCGGCGCTCCGGCGACCGCGACAACCCGCGCATCCTGGGCGCGTTCAACGAGAAGACGCCGGACTGGCTCTCCTTCTACATGTTCACCTTCTTCACGGATCGCGACGGGAAGTTCCAACTGTCTGCACTCGCCGAATCGGGATTCGATCCGCTCTCCCGAACGACGCGCTTCATGCTCACCGAGGAAGCGCACCACATGTTCGTCGGCGAGACGGGCGTGGGCCGCATCGTCCAGCGCACCGCCGAAATCATGGCGCGCGAAAAAACCGACGATCCCGAGAAGCTGCGCGCGCTCGGCGTGATCGATCTGCCGACGGTACAGCGCTACCTGAACTTCCACTACAGCGTCACCCTCGACTTGTTCGGCGCCGACGTGTCCTCGAACGCGGCGACCTTTTATTCGACCGGCCTCAAGGGACGGCTCGGAGAGACGAAGATCGACGACGATCACGTGCTCGAGAGCATGGAGTATCCGGTGATCGACACGGAAGCCGGAAGGCTCGTCACGCGCAACGTCCCGCTGCTCAACGCGCTCAACGAGCGCCTCCGCGACGACTACATCGCCGATACGATTGCCGGGGTCGGGCGTTGGAACAAAGCTATTGCAAAAGCGGGGGCGAGCTCCGAGCTGGTGGTGCCGCACAAGGCGTTCAATCGCAGGATCGGTCCGTTGGCGGACCTCCGCATCGATCCGCTGGGAAACGTCGTCTCCGAAGCTGAGTGGACGGCGCACCAGGACGAGTGGCTTCCGAGCCAATCGGACCGTGCGTACGTGGCTTCTTTGATGCATCGCGTCGTCGAACCAGGTAAGTTCGCGAACTGGATCGCGCCGCCGGCACGCGGCATCAACAACATGCCGCCCGACTTCGCCTACATCCGCTTTGCCTAGCACCGCAGCCGCGAGGCGTGAGTTTCCGCGGCACTACAACGCGGCCCATGACCTGATCGAGGGCAATCTGAAGGCCGGACGCGGTGCGAAGACGGCTTTCATTGACGATGCCGGCTCGTACACGTACGCCGACTTAGCAGATCGCGTCGATCGTTTCGGCAGCGCAATCCAGGCTCTCGGCCTCGAGCCCGAGCAGCGGCTGCTGTTGTGCGTCCGCGACGGCATCGACTTCCCAACCGCGTTCCTTGGCAGCATCAAAGCCGGTATCGTCCCCATCGCCGCCAACACGTTGCTTGGGACGGCCGATTACCGCTACATGCTCGAGGATTCGCGCGCGCGCGCCGTCGTCGTATCGGCGGGCTTGCTCGAGGCGTTCGCGCCGATTCTCGCCGACCGGCCGGCTCATCTCGAGCACGTAATCGTCGCGCAG
>Ga0302324_100013911_pt1 | contig 16268 bp, 16 predicted proteins | sample Palsa_T0_1_FD_201949 | JGI IMG/M metagenome (GOLD analysis project Ga0302324, IMG submission 201949) | Peat permafrost microbial communities from Stordalen Mire near Abisko, Sweden - Palsa_T0_1 | ecosystem: Environmental > Terrestrial > Soil > Palsa > Peat permafrost | place: Sweden: Abisko...
CTCGTCGGAGTGGCGGAATAGGCAGACGCGCCAGCTTGAGGGGCTGGTGCCCGCAAGGGCGTGGGGGTTCAAGTCCCCCCTCCGACACGATCAAATCCCGACTCCTTGAGTCCATCCAACCTCCTAGTAGAGGACGTGCACCGCCGGCGCTCCGTGCACTGTCACGTCGAGGTAATCCGGTAACACCGTGATCTCCTCGATGAACTCGTCGATCAGCACGCCCCGCTCGACGTCCGTCGCGGCCTTCCACGTCTTGTCGACGTCGAGAGTCGCGAGCAGTCGAGCGACGTCGTCGAAATGCTGGGCGACATCGCCCGTGCGCGCCACCTCGACGCGGACGTCCTCCGCCTCACGCTGTGCCTCACGGATCGCCACGGACAGGCGGGCCTCCTCCTGCGCGAACAGGTCGGCTCCGATCTTGTCGTCGTAGTAGAGGCGCAGCAGTCTTCGAGCCGGGCGACGAATTGCCGCGTCAGCTCGGCCCGCCCCGAGAGGTAAAGGGCGTCGATTTCCGACGCCAGTTCCCGAAGGCCGGGTTCGTGTAGCTGCATATTTGCGACTAGCTGTCGGACGTGTGCATAAGACTGAACGCCTTCGAAGTCAGCCGAAGAAGCCGCGGCTGCGGGCCGCTTCGAGCTGGCGGGAGATCTGCTCGGACGACGCGGTGTCGAGGTCGAGTTGGATCCAGGGAAAGACGAACTCGTCGGGGTGGGCGCCGTAGGTGGCCCGGAACCGGCGGATCTTGCGGAAGATCGTCGCCCGGTGCCAGCCTCCTCGCTCGAGGTTGTCGCACCGTTGCGACAAGAGACCCTGATGGAGGTAAAGCCGCAGGTAGGCCGCCCATCGGACGGCCGGACCCATGGTTACCACGGCATCCGCCCGGTCCCGTCAAGGCTTCCCCTCCGGCCTGCTGCGCCGGCCTTGACCGGCCCTGCACGTCCGGAGCTCGGTTGAGGTATGACTTTGTACGTCATATGGCGTACACTTGTGGCATGGCATCGAAGACCGAACGACTGAGCCTCAGGCTGACCCCCGAGCAGGACGCCGTCCTGCGCAGGGCCGCCGAAGCTCGAGGTGAATCGGCCAATGACTTCGTCTTGCGCCACGCAGTCGAGGCAGCCGAGACCGAACTCGCCGACCGGCGGGTGTTCTTCGTCGACGATGCCCAGTGGGATCAGCTGCAGGAACTGCTGTCGGCTCCGCCGGCGCTCCCGGCTGCGATGGTCAAATTGCTCTCGAATCCCTCGGTGCTCGAGCAACCTGCATAGTGGCCTACGTCGGTCCGGAGCTGTTGGCCGGTGACCACCTCGTCGGGTTCGACTGCGGCAAACCTGCTCTCAATCAGTGGTTGATCCGCCACGCCGGCAAGAACCAATCGAGCGGCAGCAGCCGTACCTGGGTCGTCGTGGAAACGGGCTCACGCGAGGTCGTTGCCTTCTACGCATCAGCGACTGCATCCGTCCTGCGATCGTCCACGCCGAAGTCCATGCAACGGAACCAACCAGAAGAGATGCCTGCCGTCCTGCTCGCACGGATGGCCGTTGATTCGAGACACAGCGGACGCGGTCTCGGAGCGGCACTCCTGAAGCACTTCATGCTCAAAGCCTTCGAGGTTGGCCAGTCGGTCGGTGTCCGGATACTCCTGATCCACGCCAAAGATGACGACGCAAAAGGCTTCTACACCCACTACGGATTCGTCGAATCCCCGTTCGATCCGCTCGTCTTGATGATGTTGCTAGGCCAGCCATAAAAAGCAGCCGAACCTCGCTTTCGGCTGCTAACGGAAGCAAGCGAATGACTGATTCCAGGCCGAATCGGGTGCCACCAGGCCGGCGGTGAAGTGGGGCAGTCGGACCCAGCCGGTATCGGCGCCTCCAGCCCGATCCCGATGACTACAAACAGGCCTGTGCCTTTGCCTCCTGAGGGTCGCCCTGTTTCGCCACGGCAAAGGGGTTGGGTCGTCGCCTATCCTGGTGCCTTCCAAGCCAGAGGTGTTTCTTGGCCATCGAGAGCACGACGATCCTTTTCACCGACGTGGTGGGCTCGACGGAGTTGTCGCAGCGACTGTCGCCCGACGCGGCAGAAGAGGTCCGCCGAGGGCACTTGTCGATCCTGCGCCAGACGATCGCCGAGGCCGGTGGCACCGAGGTGAAGAACCTCGGAGACGGTCTCATGGTGATATTCGCTTCGGCGTCCGCCGCCCTGGCTTGTGCGGTGGCCATGCAGCAAGGCGTCGAACGGGACAACCGGGACCGAGAACACTCCGTGGGCCTGCGGGTGGGCCTGAGCGGTGGGGAAGTGACCCGAGAGGACGACGATTGCTTCGGGGACCCGGTCGTTGAAGCAGCACGCTTATGTTCCATATGCGAGGGCGGACAAGTCCTGGCGACGGTGTGGGTGCGATTGACCGCCGGACGGCGCGGTCGTCATGAATACCGGTCCCTCGGGGAGCTGACCCTCAAAGGCTTGACCGATCCCGTCCAAACGTTTGACGTGGCATGGGAACCCCTCAGAGGAACCGCCTCGATGCCCCTGTCGGGTCGTCTGGCCGTGCGCCCTACCGCTGGTGTTGTGGGACGCAACGCCGAGATGCAGATCATGACCGACGCCACCAAGCGGGTTGCTGGGGGCGAGGGGCGCGAGGTGTTCCTCATCTCGGGGGAAGCCGGTCTGGGCAAGACCACGCTGGTGGCCGAGGCGGCCCGGGCAGCCTTCGACATGGGAACCTGCGTGCTGTTCGGTCACTGTGAGGAGGATCTCGCCACCCCCTACCAGCTTTTCGCCGAGGCCCTCGGGCATTACGTCACTCACGCTCCCGAAGAGCAACTCCTGGCCCACGTCGAGACTCACGGGTCGGAGCTGTCCCGGCTAGTTCCCGCGCTGGCCAGTCGCATTCGCGAACTGCCACCCTCAAAGGCGACCGACTCCGACAGCGAGCGGTTCCTGCTCTTTGCCGCCGTTGTCGGTCTTCTAGATACCATGGCCAAAGAACAGCCCGTCGTCCTCGTCCTCGACGATCTCCAATGGGCCGACAAGGGCAGCCTGCTTCTGCTCCGCCACCTGGCGTCGGCTGAACAAGCCAAGCGAGTGCTGGTCCTCGGGACCTACCGAGACAGCGAGTTGTCACAGACCCACCCCCTCACCGACACCCTGGCCGCCCTCCACTGCCTGCGCGGCGTCTCACACATAGAACTGGCGGGACTCGACAACAGCGGAGTGGTGGCACTCCTGGAGGCGGCTGCAGGTCAGAGTCTCGACGCCGCCGGGGTCGGCCTGGCTCATGCTGTCTACCGGGAGACCGATGGCAATCCGTTCTTCGTGAGCGAGCTGCTGCGCCACCTGTGGGAGACCGGAGCGATCTACCAGGACACCACCGGTCGGTGGGTGGCCGAGAGCACACTGGAGCAGTTGGCCCTACCCGACAGTGTGCGCGTGGTGATCGGGGCGAGGGTCGGGCGATTGGGGAAGGACGCCGGACGGGTGCTGTCGGTGGCGTCGGTCATCGGGCGTGACTTCGACCTCGACCTGTTGGCCCGAGCCACCAAGGCCAGCGAGGACGACCTGCTCGACATTCTTGACGCCGCTGCTTCTGCTGCTTTAGTGCGCGAGGTGGCCGACAGCGGCCGCTACAGCTTCGCCCACGCCCTTATTCAGCAGACCTTGTACGAGGACCTCGGTCACAACCGAAGAGCACGGTCCCACCGACAAGTGGCCGAAGCCCTGGAGGACCTCTGCGGGGATCGACCGGGGGAGCGGGTGGGCGAGCTGGCCCGGCACTGGACATGTGCCACCCAGCCCCTCGACCTGGCCAAGGCCATCGGTTACTCGAAACGGGCGGGCGATGCCGCGCTCGGCGCGTTGGCCCCGGGCGACGCGCTGCGCTACTACGCCCAGGCCCTTGACCTCTACCACCAGGTCGCCGACCACGATCCGGTGCTGGGAATCGATTTGGCGATTGGGCTCGGCACAGCTCAACGACAGACCGGCGACGCCGCCTCCCGAGAAACGCTCCTCACCGCCGCTCGACAGGCGGCTGATCTCGGCGATACGAACCGGCTCGTTGCCGCCGCACTGGCGAACGACCGGGGTTACACCAGCAATAACAATGCCACCGACACCGACAAGGTCGAGGTGTTGGAAATCGCCCTTGATCGCCTCCCATTCGATCACCATGACCGGGCGCTTGTGCTCGCCACATTGTGTTCAGAACTCTCCTATGGGAGCACTCTCGAACGGCGGAAGGCTTTGGCTGATGAGGCGCTGGTGATCGCCGAGTCTTCGGGTGACGATGCCACCATCGCGCGCGTGGTCAATCAGGTCCTGTTTCCACTGCTCGTACCTTCCATGTTCGAGCAGCAGTTGACCTGGACGGCGGACGCCTTGGCTCGAGCCGAGCGCGTCGGTGATCCGGTACTGCTCTTTCTCATGGCCCACTCACGGGCAACGGCCGTGTTCTTGGCCGGGGACATCGACGAGATGGATCGTTGCATCGAGATCATGTGTGCCCTGGCCGAGAAACTCGATCAGCCGATTCTGAGCTGGACGAATACATTCAACCTTGCCAAGCGAGCGCAGATCGCCGGGGATACCGAACTCGCAGAACAGCTGGCGACGAGGGCCCTACAAATCGGCACTGACTGTGGCCAGCCCGATGCTGCCCTCTTTTTTGGGGGGCAGCTCATGGTCGTAAGCGCCCAACGAGGAACGATGGGTGAGCTGATTCCACTTATCGAGGAGATGATTGACGAGGCTGTCGCGACTCCAGGAGTGTTTACCGCGGCGCTGGCGTTGGCCCACGCAGAAGCCAACCACGCCGAGGACGTCCGGCATATGTTGGAGGAGTTCGCAGCGGCAGACTTCGATCTCCCTGGGGACCAGGCGTGGATAACAGGGATGTTCTGCTACGCCGAAGCGGCCGTCCATTGTGGGGACCCTAAGTACGCCGAACCGATTTTCGACCGACTCGCTCCTTGGGCCGAGCAGTCAGTGGCTTCCGGTAGCGTCACCGCGTCAGGTCTGGTTAGCCAGTCGCTCGGTGGACTCGCAACCGTACTCCGACGCTACGACGAGGCGGACGCCTACTTCGTGAAATCTGCCGCCATGAGCGCCCGGATGAATGCCAAGTTTTTCGTTGCCGTCACCGATCTTCTTTGGGGGAGCATGCTCGCGGAACGCAAGGCCGAGGGTGACAGCGAGAAGGCTCTGGACCTTCTCATGAAGGCGCAGGCCGCCGCAGCAGCCCATGGGTACGCGAACGTCGAACGTCGGGCTGCGGCAGCACTCCAACTCTTAGACGCCTGACAGGCAAACGATGGGTCGCCAGCCCGATCAATATCGCTGCATCTTCAGTGGGCGACGTTGAACGCTCGCGCCGGCTAGCCACGGGCGGCTTTGTGTCCTAGCTCCCCAGAAGGGGCCTCTTGCACCTTGGCAAGCGGCTGGCGTCTTCGCCTACCCTGGAGCCCTCCAAGCCAGAGGTGTTTCTTGGCCATCGAGAGCACAACGATCCTGTTCACCGATGTTGTGGGGTCAACGGAGTTGTCGCAACGTCTGTCTCCCGACGCCGCTGAAGAGGTCCGCCGAGGTCACCTTTCGATCCTGCGCCAGGCGATCGCCCAGGCGGAAGGCACGGAGGTCAAAAACCTCGGTGACGGCCTTATGGTCGCGTTCGCTTCGGCGTCGGCCGCCCTTGCCTGTGCCGTGGCCATGCAACAGGTCGTGGAGCAGGACAACCGGAATCGTGAGCACTCGGTGGGCCTGCGGGTTGGCCTCAGTGGCGGGGAGGTCACCCGAGAAGACGGTGACTATTTTGGAGATCCTGTTGTCGAGGCAGCCAGGCTGTGTGCGGCTTGCGACAGTGGGCAAGTCTTGGCTACGGATGTCGTGCGGGCCATGGCCGGTCGCCGCAACCGCCACGAGTGCCGGTCGCTCGGAGAACTCACCCTCAAGGGCTTGTCCGAATCGCTTGAGACCGTCGAAGTGCTATGGGAACCCCTTCGAGAAACGGACATCGTGATCTGCGTACCTCTTCCCGCTCGTCTGGCTATGCGCCCAGCCGTCGGCGTGGTCGGGCGCGCATCTGACCTGCAGTCATTGACGAACGCCGCGAAGCGTGTGTCCGAGGGGGAAGGCCGGGAGGTTCTGCTGATCTCGGGCGAGGCCGGTCTGGGCAAGACCACACTGGCGGCTGAAGCGGCGCGGACCGCGTTCGACAATGGGGCCTGCGTGTTGTTCGGCCACTGCGAGGAGGACCTCGCTACCCCCTACCAACTCTTCGGTGAGGCCCTCGGTCACTACGTCACCCATGCTCGCCAGGATCAACTTGTCGTCCACATCGAAACTCATGGATCTGAACTGTCGAGGCTGGTCCCGGCCTTGGCCAGCCGAATCCCCGACCTCCCTCCGTCTAAGGCCACCGACACCGAAACCGAACGGTTCTTGCTCTTCGCAGCCATCGTCGACCTGTTGGCCAGGGTCTCGGAGCACCAGCCCCTCGTCCTCGTCCTCGATGATCTCCAATGGGCCGACAAGGGGAGCCTGCTGTTGTTGCGGCACCTCACTGCGGCTGATCAGGCCATGCGGGTGCTCGTGCTCGGGACATATCGCGACAGCGAACTGTCGCACTCCCATCCGCTCACCGACACCCTGGCCGCCCTTCGCCGGCACAGTGGGGTAAGCCGTATCGAGTTGGCCGGGCTGAACGACAACGATGTGGTGGCATACCTGGAGGCCGCCGCCGGTCAGACCCTCGACGACGCCGGAGTGGGCCTCGCTCACGCCGTATATCGCGAGACCGACGGCAACCCGTACTTCGTGAGCGAGGTGCTGCGCCATTTGGCAGAGACCAGAACCATCTACCAGGACGCCACGGGGAGATGGACCTCTGAGATCACCCTTGAGCAGGTGGCCTTGCCTGACAGTGTCCGCGAGGTCATCGGGGCGAGGGTGGGACGGCTCGGGAAGAACGCAGAGCGGGTGCTGTCGGTGGCGGCGGTCATCGGTCGGGACTTCGACCTCGAACTTCTGGCACGAGCCACCAAGACGACCGAAGACGATCTCCTCGACATCCTCGAAGCCGCCTCGGCTGTCGCTCTGGTGCGCGAACCCGATGATGCTTCGGGTCGGTACAACTTCGCCCATGCTCTCATCCAGCACACATTGTCTGAGGACCTTGGTCCCAACCGTCGGGCTCGGGTACACCGGCAGGTGGCGGAGGCCTTGGAGGATCTCTGCGGGGACCACCCCGGCGCACGGATCGGTGAACTCGCTCGACACTGGACTGCCGCCACACAACCCATCGATCTCATCAGGGCAATCGGCTACTCCCATCAGGCTGGCGACGCCGCTCTGGCATCCCTGGCCCCGGCTGACGCCCTGCACTATTACGCCCAGGCGCTCGACCTCTACGCCCGGACCATCGACAGCGATCTCGGGTTGGGCATCGACCTGGGCATCGGGTTGGGGACGGCGCAGCGCCAAACGGGGGACCCCGCCTTTCGCGAGACGCTCCTCGAAGCTGCGCGCCGGGCCGTCGACATCGGTGACACCGAACGGCTGGTAGCTGCTGCTCTGGCCAACAACCGCGGTTGGGTCAGCTCTGCCGGGACCATCGACACGGACAGGGTCGAGATGCTCGAACTGGCTCTCGATCGGCTCTCGGGGGACAGTCACGATCGAGCGCTCGTTCTGGCAACCCTGTGTTCGGAGCTCGTTTTCAGCACTGCCAGCGAGCGTCGCCAGGCACTGGCTCGAGAGGCCCTCTCTATCGCTCGGGCGCACGGTGACGAGGCCATCATCTTGCGGGTCCTCAACATCGCCTTCAACCCGATCGAGATGTCTGAGGCGCTCACCTGGTCCGCAGACGCGCTGAGCCGAGCCCAGCGCCTCGGTGACCCGGTACAGCTCTTCTTGGCTGCCGATCGACGCTCTGTTGCGGCTTGCCGCGCTGGGGACATGCGCGAAGTGGATCGATGTCTCGAGCTCATGGGGTCAACGGTCGAGAGACTCGTTCAGCCGTCGTTGAACTGGGTACTGGCCTTTGTGCGTGCCATGCGGGCGCAGGTAGCCGGAGATCCCGACGAGGCGGAACGGCTGGCTTTGGAGGCCCTTCGGATCGGCACCGAGATCGGCGAACCGGACGCCACCATTATCTTTGGCGCACAGCTCGCGATTGTCAGCCTTCAGCGGGGCATCATGGGCGACCTTGCTCCCTTCATCGAAGAGGCAGCAGCTGAAAATCCTGGGCTGCCGGGCTTCGTAGCAGCTCTGGCTGTGGCCCACAGCGAAGGTGGGCGCACCGACGAGGCTCGGGACCTGCTCGATGAGCTAGCGGCCGTGGATTTCGATGTCCCCGAGGACGTCACCTGGCTCACCACAATGGTCTCGTACAGCGATGCTGCCATCCAATGCGGCGATCCTCGGTACGCCGCGCCACTGTTCGACCGGCTGGCTCCGTGGGGGGATCTCTGGTCTACGACGATGGGCCCAACGGTGGAAGGACCGGTCAGCCTCTTTCTTGGAGGTCTCGCCAGCGTCCTTCGTCGCTACGACCAGGCAGACGCCTACTTCGCCCAATCTGCCGCGTCGAGCGAACGCGCTGACGCAAAGTACTTCGGCGCCCGAACGAATCTCCTCTGGGGGAAGATGCTTGCCGATCGACGAGGCACGGGAGATATCGAGAAGGCCCAGGACCTTCTCACGAAGGCGCACCTATCCGGGGCGGCCAACGGGTACGGGACCGTCGCACGACGCGCTGAGACAGCACTCCAACTCTTAGACGCCTTGCAGCCAAACGATGGCTCGCCAGCCTGATCGGTATCGCTCCACTTTCAGTGCGGCGGCGGTCCAAGAAACCATCTCCCATCCTTCGCTACGTTTTTCCGTTTTCACGCTCCAAAAATCATGGCGGAAACGATTCCCGACGCGGCGAGATCGCCGTCGCCTATCCAGGTCGGGTGAGATGCCAAAGATGGCGAGAGACTGCTGGTAGACGAAGACGCAGTAGGCCAAAGCCGATAAGCACTCGACAAAGATTGCGTAGACCATCGACTGCAATTTGTTCTGTGGTGTGGCTGATTGCCTTCAATCGGCAACCCATTTGACGCTCTTCAGGGCTACGTCGTTGGCGTGGTTGATGGTTTCAAAGAACTCCGCTTCAGAAACCCCCTCCTCGTCAAAGGCACGGTTCAGTTGCGCCAGTGCGTTAATTGCCTGTCGGAGCCGCTCAGCTTCGTTCCTCGCCTCGAGTTCCCACGATGGCGGTTTCGTCTCCCCATTGTGCGCCATTGTGCGCCATTGTGCGCCAGGTTGAGCGAAGGGGAAATCGAACGCTGATGCGCTTAGGTGAGCATCCAGATCATCCACGCGATCAGTGCCCACGTACCCAAGATCACAACGAGGCCAAGCAGTCTTCCTAGACCGAATGACGGCGGCGGCACCGGCGCATAGGCCTCGTCGTTGAATAAACGCATCTGCTGGATTGTTCCCCTCATGCTTAGAGTCTTTCCCATGTGGAACTGCAGTTCACAACGTCAGCACAACGGCCATTCAGTCCTTGAGTCGATCTGTGCGTGCATATGGGGGAACGTTGCGTGCTACAGCACTGCCTCGCAACAACCCATCGATGACTAGGCAGGACCGCTTCCGTTTTGATGCAATGACTGTCAATTCGACACGCAAGCGCCATTTTGAGCCAAGTTGTTCGACCCCACGCAACGATGCGTGTAAAGCCCATATCGGTAGAACTGCGGTAGAAGTCCCTCCATCGCCGCAGGTCAGCCGTCAGAAAGTGTGTCACCTAATCACACGCCCTTGACGAAGGATCACGCCCAATGACGACCAAAACAGGTCATGGAGCGGCGCGGCATTACTCATGGCCGCCATTCGAGGAAGGCAACACCGCTTCGCTTGTACACGGTGCCGACAGTGAGCGGACCCTGGAAGCCCAAGCGGCCCAAATTCGCCCAAGACTCTTCGAGCTGTGCCCGTGGGTGGAGGATGTCGACGCCATCGCCATCGCCATGGCTCGGTTCCTGCGCGTTGAGGCCCGCTCGCTGATCCTTGAGTCATCTATGGCCGAGATCATCGCCACTGCCGGACCAGGCAAGGTGCCAATTCGGATGTGGGAACAAGCCAACGCTACGGACCGGCTCGCTGGTGACCTTGGCCGCAAGCTCGGTCTTGACAGCGCGGGACGCGCCCAGCTGCGCCAGTCAGAAGCCAGCACCCAGTCATCACTTGCCGACCTCGCGGCAACAGGCCGCGCTATCCGTGAACGACGAGCAGCCGAACTAGCTGAAAAGGACGAAGCCCGCAGTGATAATGAGATCTAACCGACCGCGCTACACAGTGCCACCGGAGGCATCTAGAACGCCGCAGGAGGCGCTCACTAATTCAACTGGCCCGGGTTAAGTAGCACCGACGTGCATTCCCGCTAACGGCTGGGTCGCTGAGCGCTCTGACGACGGCGTGCGAACGGTCTTGCCTCTTTGCGGCTGGCTGGTGACCGCTTACGGCGAGCTTCGACCGTTGCCGCTCTCGCTGGACGACCGCTGGACGATCCGTCCACAGACCGCCCAAGACGAGGCACCCATCGCTGCGACCGCTACACGACTTCGACCAACGAGAAACATTCGCAAGAACTGGAGTTATTTCGACCGATGAACGACCTAACCAAACGAACAGCGCCCAAGTGCGCCAGCTGTGGCCAATATTCGACCCACGAGAATCTGGTTGCCGTGAGAACCAACGATGGCAGTGGCAAAACCTACAAACAGTCCGCCGGGTTGCTGGGCGTCAGTGTCGAGGGCAACCCGCCAGCCGATCCGCTCGACGAGGCTCTCTACTTCGCCGTGTCGTCGCGAAGTGAGGCGGTCGGCATCGCCGGCAACCAGTCGGCATCAGTCATCATCTCGCGCCTCGAGCCCGGCCAGCACACATTCGAGATGGTCTACAAGACCGTGGGCGGGACGACGATCACCTTCGCCGACCGATTCCTACAGGTGACGCCGCTCTAGTTTGCGAGAAATGGCCTTGAGTTCAACTGGCCTGCATTGTGTGCCGATCTAAACGAAGCGACCCCGGCCAGCTAGGGCTGGCCGGGGTCGTCTTCGGGCACAGATGCGACGTGTACCCGGCGGGGAGCATCCGTCGCGGGGGAGTAGGGACCCCTTCGTGCCACCCCTAGTCTGGCAAAAGGGAGCCAGCTTCGCCACCGGCGAGGAGTGGATACCCCTCATCAAGGCCACACAGGCGAAGATCGACAGCCCCACTGACGCCGAACGAACCCGTCGAAGGCCGAGGTTACGGCGAGGATCTGCTCAGATATCGTGCCCGAGCGAACCGGCCGGCACCGTCTCCTGGGGGGACTCACTGACACGGGGAAGCTGGCGTCCGGCCGGTTCGCTCGATTGGAGCCTACGGACGCCCGCTGTCGACACGTTGCGACTTTGCGTTACGGCTCCGTTAACGATGACGCGGGCGGCGATGCCGAAGGCCAGAGGCTTACGCATTTCGATCCCTCCATCGGTCCCCGCAGCTCTCGCACGGCCGTGAAGCCCAGATACCGCTGGGTCGTGGCGATGGAGACGTGCCCGAGTGCCACCCCTTGACTGTAGGCAAGGGGCAAACGCAGCCGACACCAATCGGCCGACGATGTTCTCGTGACCCTGATCGGCCGTTACGCAGCGACCGTGTGCTGTCGGCTGCTCAGGCAAACCGATGGAGCAACCCCGGATCGAAACGGAGGACCCCACTAAGGTTTGCAGGGTAAGCCAGAGGGAGCGAGGTGCTGCATGTTGATCGTGCGAGGTGACGATCAGGTCCAACCGTCGGGGTTGAACAAAGCGGCCACCGGCGAGGCGTGGTTCGATCCGATCATGCCCAAGACAGACGGTGTGGACGTCGGCACCGTGGTGTTCTCGCCAAACGCGCAGACGGCGTGGCATCAGCATGAGCACGGACAGTTGCTCCAGATCACATCTGGGTACGGCTTCGTCTGCAAGGACGGCGAGGCCCCACAGCGGGTGCGCGCAGGCGATACGGAATGGATCGCGCCCAACGAGCGGCACTGGCACGGTGCCACCTTGAGCACGCTGATGTCGCACACGACGATCACGATCGGTCTTGCCGAACTTTTAGAGGCCGTGACGGACGCCGACTTCGCCGCGGCAAACGCTGTTCCGCGCTCGACCTCGTAACCGCCGCACCCACGAACCAAGGCTGGGGTGCACGGGTGCCGGCCCGAACCGCACTCCCGACCACCGAAGGAGCAGCGCCCATGTCAGACAGCACCAGCGCCCTCACCCCCGACCCCACCGTCTTCATTCTCTACGGAGCAACGGGGGACCTGGCGCACCGACTTGTCCTGCCGGCCTTTTTTCAACTGGCCATCGCCGGATTGCTTCCCACCGACTGGCGCCTGATCGGCAACGGCCGGGGCGACCTCTCAGACGAGGACTTCCAGGAGCGCATGCGGCAGAGCCTCGAGGAGTTCGGACCGAAGCCCTCTCAGGGTCCATGGGACGAAGTCCGGGCCCGCGTGCGCTTCGCCGGTGGCGGATTCGAGACCTCCAATGCCGGCAGCCTGCTCGAGGTGGTGAAGCAGGCCCAAGAGGAATTGGGCGGCCACCCGCAGCTGATCCACTACATGGCCGTCCCGCCCGCGGCCTTCGGCCCTCTGACCGAAGCCATAGGCGCCCACGACCTGGCCCACGGCTCGCGGGTGGTCTACGAGAAGCCGTTCGGCACCTCGTTGGAATCGTTCACCGAGCTCGACCGCATCGCGCACGAGACGTTCGAGGAGAAGCAGATCTACCGGATCGACCACTTCCTGGGCAAAGAGGCAACCCAGGACGTTCACGTCATGCGCTTTGCCAATGGGCTCTTCGCCGGTGCCTGGGATCGAAGCCATATCGAGTGCGTCCAGGTCGATGTACCCGAGACGCTCGACGTGGCGATGCGGGCGTCGTTCTACGAGTCCACCGGAGCCATTCTCGACATGCTGGTGACGCACCTCATGCAGCTGGCGGCGGAAGTCGCGATGGATCCACCGCACTGCCTCGAACCCGAGTGCCTGGGCAAGTCACGGGAGGAGGTCATCGCTTGCTTTCGACCCCTCACCCACGACGACGTGGTTGTGGGCCAGTACGAGGGCTACCGGGAAACCGAAGGCGTCGCGGCGGACTCCCGGACCGAGACCTTCGTGGCCGTCCGGATGTGGGTGGACAACGAGCGCTGGAAGGGCGTGCCGTTCCTCATGCGCACCGGGAAATGCATGGCCGAGAGCCACCAGCGCGTCAGCGTGATCTTCCGGGACCCGGTCCCCGGTCTCCCGGATCAACCGATGGGCCAGAGCGTGCTCGGGTTCGAGCTCTCGGGCGACGGTGAGATCGAGCTTTCGCTGGTGGTGAAGGAACCAGGTGTCTCCATGAAGCTCGGCTCGTCCACCGTCGTCATTTCACTCGGAAAGGGCTTTCACACCCCCTCGCTCCCCGCCTACTCCCGTCTGCTGCACGACGTCTTGATGGGCGATCGTTCCCTGTTCACACGACCCGACGGGCTGGCCCATGTCTGGAAGGTGGCCGGCGAGATCCTGACCGACAAACCGGAGCCGGTCACCTATCCCAAGAACTCGTGGGGCCCGCCGGAGGCCGCAGCGTTGATCGCTCCGGACCACTGGCTCCTGGGTCAATGACGACGGAGTGAGCGGGGGGAAGCGGCGACATGACCCGAAATCACTGGACAATATTCACCGCGTCTGTGTGAGAATCGAGCGATGGCAGCGGAACCTGAACAGCAGATCGAGCTCGACGACGGGCGGCGCGTCGGCCTCAGGGTGAGCGGTCCGATCGACGGGCTGCCCCTCGTCTTCCACCACGGCACGCCGGGCGCCGACACGGCGATCCATGCCCTGGAGCGGGCGGCCCACGATCGCGGGCTGCGCCACGTCAGCTTCTCGAGGCCGGGCTACGGCGCCTCGTCGCGCCTGCCCGGTCGCCGGGTCGTCGACGTGGTGCCGGACACGGCCGCCGTGCTCAAGGCGATAGAGGCGGACCGCTGCCTCGTGGCCGGCTGGTCCGGCGGGGGACCGCACGCGCTGGCGTGCGGAGCCCGCCTCGCCGCGGTGGCCGGGACCCTCGTCATCTCCGGGGTGGCGCCCTACGGTCTGGCCGGCCTGGACTGGATGGCCGGCATGGGCGACGACAACGTGGCCGAGTTCGGGGCGGCCTTGGCCGGCGAAGCCGCGTTGCGCCCCTTCCTCGAGGCGGCGCGGGGGGAACTGAAGGACGCCGATGCCGCGGCCATCAGGGCCTCCCTCGAGTCGATTCTTCCCGCCATCGACCAGGCGGCGCTCACCGACGAATTCGGCGAGGACATGGCGGCCAGCTTCGCGGAGGCATTGCGCGACGGCGTCGACGGCTGGGTGGACGACGACCTCGCCTTCACCGAGCCGTGGGGATTCGACTTCGACGAGCTCTCCGGGCCGGTCATGATCTGGCAGGGGAGCGCCGACCTCATGGTGCCCTTCGCCCACGGCGAAGCGCTGGCCTCGCTGCTTCCCGCGGCCTCGGTCCACCTCGAAGAAGGGGAGGGCCATCTCTCGATCGGCCTCGGGGCGATGGACCGCATGTTGGACGAGCTGGTGTCCGCGGCCGACGGCCGTTGACTGGAGCGACCGGTCAGTCGCCGCCGCTCCGCCCGAAGATGTTCAAGAAGAACAGGAAGACGTTGAGGGCATCGAGGAAGATGGATGCCGCGATGAAGGGGGCGGACGCGGCGTCACTGTTTCTGCGTAGTCGTTGAAAGTCGAACATGGTCAGACCCGCGAAGATGACGAGTCCGGCGACCGAGTAGACGAGCGAGGCCTGCGGGATGTGCACGAAGATCGCCACGATGCCGAACAGGATCAGCGCCACCAGTGCCCAGAAACACACGCGGGCGAGGGACGAAAGGTCCCGCCGGCTCCCGTACCCTGCCGCGCCGAGTCCGACCATGAAGAGCGCAGTGGCCCCACCGGCTTGCCACAGTGCCGTGACGTCCGCGCTGGCGTAGTAGGCGAGGGTGGGCGCGACGGCGAGGCCGATGAGGATGCCGAAGACGAAGAGCAGGGCCACGGCCAACGAGGTTGATCGCCGGACGGCGACGCGCATTCCCATCAGGCAGACGAACGCGCCGATGAAGAGGACCCACCCCCAGCTGTAGCTCAGATGCCGTCCGAGGTACGCGCCGAGCGCGAAGAAGCCGACCGTAGCGGCCACGTACGTCATGGTCTGGCTGAACAGAGTCGCCGCTTGTTGGGTTGCGGCGGGGGTCTCCCTGCTGGTGCTCGGCTCGGTTGCCCAATCGCTCATGGCTCTGGCTCCCCGCTCAGGGTCTGTGGAGCTTCACGATAAGAGATGTGCGCGCGGAGCGGGAAGTGCTCCGTTGGGTTGATCGCCGCCCGCACCTGCCGACCGCCCTCCCGCGGATGGACTCGGTCAGGCTCTGTGGGACACGCATTGTTGGAGAGCACGCAGGGAGTCGGCCCATGCAACGCCCTCACCACCCCAGGGTGATCGACATCAGCACTGACGAGTGCATCGTCGAGTGCCCGCAGTGCCGGTTGGGTCCTGCGGGTGACGTCCCGATCGGCATTGGACTGCCGATGCGCGACCGGATGACCGCCGAGCTGCTGGCGGAGAACCACCGCGACAACCGTCGCAGCTACGCCATGGCGGGCAAGGGGTAGGCGGGACCTCCCTCCGTGTCGAAACGCTGCTCGCGTACTTCGGAGCGCCCGGACTCCACTTTGACGCGCGTCTCTCGGGACGTTTTTGCCTCTTCGGCGGACGCGCGCTCACCTGCGTGTCGGCGGAACGAGTCTTGACTGCAACACCAAACCGACGATGAAGCCCCAGGTCAGAGCCAGCCATCGGCAGTTCAGTCCACCATGTGCAATGGATATGTGCGTACGCTCTGCTCAGGCCGCCCACCCTTGGCTCTCAGCTGATTCCCTGCTAATTTCGGGTGGGGGATCGAGCCACGGGAAACGGGTACCGGGGTGGGGGCCGGGATGCGAGGTTCCCCTAGCCCCTCCACCCGGCCCCCACCTCCCTTCTAGCGGAGAGCGGAATAGCGTTGGGTCAGGAGCGCTCTGGCACGGAGCGCGGCGTCGGATTGAGCATCTGGGACGCGAGCTCTGCGGCGTGTTCTGCGGACCGGGTCAAAGCACCGTGGTCTGCCTCGATCGAGAGATCGGGAGATCGACCGGAGGGCGAGGTGACAAATCC
>Ga0302324_100013912_pt1 | contig 16267 bp, 13 predicted proteins | sample Palsa_T0_1_FD_201949 | JGI IMG/M metagenome (GOLD analysis project Ga0302324, IMG submission 201949) | Peat permafrost microbial communities from Stordalen Mire near Abisko, Sweden - Palsa_T0_1 | ecosystem: Environmental > Terrestrial > Soil > Palsa > Peat permafrost | place: Sweden: Abisko...
CCCAGGGGCTGCTGAGCTTTCAGCCCGGGCAGTACAAGGAGCGCGGAGCGCTGCTGGCCGCGAACGCTCAGATCTACACCGTCTGGGCCTCCAACTGCGACCTCACACCCTATAACGGCTGGATCCTGGCCTATAGCCAGAGCACCCTGGCGCAGAGCGCGGTGCTCAACTACACCCCCAACGGCACCCAGGGGGCGATCTGGGACGTGGCCGGTCTGGCCGCCGACAGCGCCGGGGTGCTCTATGGGCTGGCCGGCAACGGCAGCTTTGACAGCACGCTCGATGCCGCGGGCCTGCCCAGCCACGCCGACTACGGCAACGCGGCCATCAAAGTGCTCGCCGGCCCCAGCAGCCTGAGCATCACCGATTACTTCGCCTCCCCCAACACCGTGAGCGAATCGGCCAGCGATATCGATCTGGGCTCGGGCTCCCCGCTGCTGCTGCCCGATTTAAGCGATGCCAGCGGCGCCACGCGCCATCTGATGATCGGGGCCGGCAAGGACGGCACGCTGCTGCTGCTCGATCGCGACAACATGGGTCACTTCAGCCCCACTACCCCCCAGGCCTACCAGCGCCTGATCGGGGCGCTGCCGGGCGGGCTGTACTCGGCCTTCGCCTACTTCAATGCCAGCCTGTACGTGGCCGATGTCGGGGGCTCTTTGAAGGCCTTCGCCCTGAGCCAGGCTCGCCTACCCGCCTCCCCCAGCAGCCAGTCCAGCGCCAGCTTCCCCTACCCCGGCTCCTCCCCGGCGGTCTCGGCCAACGCCACCAGCGATGCCATCGTGTGGGCCGTGAGCAGCTCCAGCTCCGCCCCGGCGGTGCTGCACGCCTACAACCCGGCCAACCTTGCCCAGGAGTACTACAACAGCACCCAGGCCCCCAACCATCGCGATGCCTTCGGGGACGGGCAGAAGTTCATCACCCCGGTCATCGCCAACGGCAAAGTCTTCCTCGGCACCCCCAAAGGCGTGGCTGTGTTCGGACTGCTTTAGGCGTGTGACATACTGCGCGATGTTGCTGCTGCTCAGTCACAGGAGCGCTCGCCATGGCTTGGGTGGAGATCGTGACCTTGCTGGCCGTCGTCCAGCTCTTGGTATTTGGAATTCTGGTCGGGCGCGCGCGCGAAACCTACGGCATCAAGGCCCCTGCAACCGTCGGTCACGAAGTGTTCGAGCGTTACTATCGTGTTCAGACCAACACGGTCGAGATGATGCTGATTTTTCTGCCGGTGCTGTGGATTGCAGCAAAGTACTGGTCGCCGCACCGGATGGCGCTGATCGGGGTGGTCTACCTGATCGGCCGAGCGGTGTATTGTCGCGGCTATGTGCGCGACCCCAAGCGGCGTAGCGTCGGCTTTGCGCTCAGCGCCCTGCCCACCCTGGTGTTGCTCGTTGCCGCATTGGTGGGGGCAATCAGGGCGGCGCTGATCTACTACTGAAACGCGGCCCCTGCTTGCACGCTCATCGGCGCTTGTGCGCCTTCGACAGCGCTCGGATCGGCTTTCGGCGGAAGCAGTCGACGGCATGATCGTTGACGATTCCGACCGCCTGCATCCAGGCGTAGACGATCACCGGACCCACGAACTTGAAGCCGCGCTGCTTCAGCGCCTTGGACAGTTCCACGGACAATGGAGTCTGAGTGGCAGTACGGCCCTTGTTCTGAATCGGCTCACCGCCCACAAAGGTCCAGATGAAGCTCGAGAAATCCTCTCCGCCCGCCTGCATGGCCAGATAGGCCCGGGCGCCACCAATCGTCGCCTCGATCTTGGCGCGAGAGCGCACGATCCCGGCATCCGTGAGCAGGCGCGCAACATCGCTGTCATTGAAGCGCGCGACCCGCTTGGGTTCGAAGCGCCTGAACGCCGTGCGCAGGGCATCGCGCTTGCGAAGAATGATGCTCCAGGACAGCCCCGCCTGGAACCCATCCAGCATGAGCTTCTCCCACAACGCGCGACCGTCCCGTTCCGGCACGCCCCACTCCTCATCGTGATACGCCTGCATGAGCGGGTCGCCCGTTGCCCAGCTGCAGCGTTGAATCATGTTGATGCCCCCATGCCCTTGATGCCCGATCCTCCCGGCGCCGCTATACTCGCTCGAGTCCGATCAACATCAGAGCAAGAGATTCGCCCATGCTTGTGACCGGCGGCTGTCTGTGCGGGGCGATCCGCTACGAGTTCACGGCGCCACCGATCGTCACGCGCGTGTGCTGGTGCCGAGTGTGCCAATTTATAGGTGCCGGCAGCGGCACGGTCAACACCTGTTTCCCGACTGCGGCGCTGACGCTGCACGGCAAGCCAAACGAGTACCGCCGTGTGGCCGACAGCGGTAATGTCATGCACAGGCGCTTCTGTCCGGACTGCGGCACACATCTGTTCAGCGAGGCGCAGTCACGTCCGCACCTGGTGTTCGTTCGCGCCGGCACGCTCGATGACCCGGAGCTGGTGCGGCCGACGAGCACGATCTGGACTTCGCAGGCACCCAGCTGGGCATGCATCGATGCGGCTCTACCCCGGGTCGAACGCCAGCCGCCGCCGGTGGCATAAGCTTTCGCGTCAACCGCGAGGCCGTTCCATCTGCCGGCAACTGCCGACGAATTGACGCCGATCCTCGTCCGATTCGATCTCGGCCGCGAGACGCTGCAACAGCTGCTCGATGCCGAGCGCATCAGCGGCGGCTCGCCTGACCAGATGCCTTGCCACCGGACCGATGTAACTGGCCAGCCGCAATTCAATCTGCCTGAGTTCCGCCTCGCCGAACGCGCTGGGGATGACGGCACGATGCGCGGCGGTCGTGGCATCGGTGGCGACGACACCGGCTCGCAGCAATGTACGCAGATGCGCGCACAGACTGGCGTAGTGTGGTTCGCGAGGCGGGGGAAAGGCATCCAGCCAGTGCTGGGTGCTCAGGAAGAATTCCAGGCTTCTCTCCGGCTGCACGTCCTCAATGCGAAACGGCAGGATGATGAGCTGCTTGTGCGCGGCGCGCTCCACCTCGCGGCGAACCTGCGGTGAATGGTTACTCCCGGCCGAAAACACCAGCACCATGATTCGTGCAGCGGAGATCGCATCGATGATTTCCGCCGCCCAATCCGCCGCCGGCGAGATGTCGCGCGGCGCGATCCAACAGTCTATGCCTTCGGATTCGGCGCGCGCGACCAGTTCGAACGCGCACTCCCGATCCGATTGCGAGTAGCTGACGAAGACGTCCCTCGGCATGGGGTTCAACCCTCGAGCAACTTGAAGGCCTTATCGAGGCTGATGCGCATTCGATTGAAGGAACGCGCGAGCGCGGAGATTTCCTCGGCGCCGCCCGTTGGGAATGCCGGCGCCGAGAGATCGCCCAGGCTCAATTGATCGGCGATCTGACCCATGCGTCGCACCGGGCGCACGACCAGGAAGTACAACACCGCATTGATGACCAGAAGAATCGCCGCGAACACGCCCAGCAGCGACCCCATGAAGGCCCGAAAAGCTCTCTGGGCATTTGCCGTCGCACTGGCCAACGGCACCGAGACCACCTGCGCGCCAATGACCTCGTTCGCCTGCCAGCCGAAGCCGCTGCTGCTGCCGTAACGCGCGACCACGGTCTTAGGCGCCACGGCAGGTGAGCTGTGGCAGCCCAAGCAGGCCGGCTCGGCGCGGATGGGCCGCGCGAGATACAGCATGGCGCCCATCGGCGTGTCGCGCTCGCCGACGAATTCGTGCAGGCTGGTGTCGCCCCTGAATTGTTGAATGACGTCCGCCTCCCAGTCGGTGGCGCGATCGCGCAGATTTGTGGGATTCAGCGTGGCTTCCTTATAAGAATATTCGGGATGGCTGTGTCGCAGGGCCAGGAAATTCTGCGTCGCGGCATAAAACGGCACGCTCTGCGGCAGAAATTCGCTGCTCATTTGTTTATCGAGCAGCGGCACGACCTCGCTGGCCGTGTAGGCGCGAATTGCCAGGGCGCTGTCCATCATGAGTCCCGCCTGCGCAAGCACCTCGCGTCGCGCGTTGGCTTGCAGTATGGACCAGCAGATGAACCCCGCCGCCACGGCGCCCAAGGCAATCACGGCCGCCAGGGCCAGATTGATTCTGAGCAGCAAATTCATCTGCGTTTCCCCGAAAATTCAGCCGCGCGGGCCCCGCCGACCAGTGGTCGCTCACACAATATACGAAGTGGCTGCTCCGATGGCCAGTTCAGGTTGATCGCGCCCCTGCCGCGGCGCGCGAACGAAGGTACGCATCCGCCGCCGGTAACAGCAGCTGCCTTTCTGACATTTTGAAGCGCGCGGTTTGCAAGCCGCGCTCTATATTGGTCGCCATTTCGGCCGGAACCTGCGCCCGCATCCAGGCCTCGAGATCAGCCAACGGCACGCCGCTCCAGAACCATTGCGGCACCTGCTGTGTACTGATCAACGGCGCGTAGCGCGCAAACGGCGACAGCAGCATCGCTGCGTTCTGGGTAAACATGGCCCACGACAGAGCCGGATGATCCTGGGCGAGCCGAAAGATCAAATTCAGGCGTATTGAGCCCGCCTGGGGCGGGATTTCACTCGAGAGCGCGATGCCTGCGGCCTGCTCGGCAAGGTCTGAATCCCGTACAGCCATCAGCGCGCTGTAATAACGCCGCAGCTCGGATTCATCCATGGCGGCCTTGGCCACGGCGTGCAGCTGCTCGAAGCTAGCAGGATCGCAATACTGCGCGACGATGGACAGGATGAGGGCCTGATCGTCGGGTTCGATGGCGGCATGATCCTTGACGAAGGCGGCGAAGCGCCTGCGCGCTTCGTCAATGACCTGCTGGTCCCCCCAGGCGCCCAGATCGGCAATCAGCGTTCGGCGCAATTGCTGCACATCGGGAGTCTCACCGGCCCGTTTGCTCCAGCCCAACCGTTCAAAGGCTGGTCTGGCAATGGAGCGGGCATAGTCGGTAAATGCAACGTGTCCCGGCGTCCCGCGCTCGGCGAACTCGACGGTCTCGAGCGCGCGGGCGATCTGCTCCCAGGCGCGCGTATCCAGATTCGCGCCCATCGCTGAGGCGAACACCAGATAGGCGGGCAATGATTCGTCACCGGATTCCACCAGTGCCCATTCGTCGTCCAGCAGTGCGATGCGGTCGGCATCCGGCAGGCGATCGAAGGCTTTGGTATTGCCATCGAGCGTGGATTGATCATATCTGACTCGATAGTATCCGATCGCGTCGGCGTTGACGCTCAAGGGCTCCTCGCAACGACCGGCTGCGATCGCCTGCCCGTCCTGTGTCAGCAGCACTGACTGTGGCTCAGCGACGGTTCCCGATCGAATCTGCAACGGGATGCTCCAGCGGGACGGATTTGGATCCACTCCGCTCAGCAGAAAGCGCCGTTGCGAGAGGCGCAGCATGCGAGCGCCCGAAGCGTCGCACTGGCTCTCGACCGTGACCAGTGGGTAGCCGGCCTGTTCGGTCCAACCGGAAAGGATCGCGCGAATGTTCTTGCCGCTTGCCAGACTCAGCGCGTCCCAAAGATCAGCGGTGGTCGCGTTCGAGAACGCGTGCGCCCGCAGGTAGCTGCGAATCCCGCTGCGAAAGGCCTCGGCACCGACATAGGCCTCGAACATGCGCAGGATTGCCTGTCCCTTGCGGTAGGTGATCTGGGGATCGAAGGCGGCGCTGGCCAGAAGTTCGTCGGTCACATGCTGCTGCAGCGCATGCGAGGCGACGAGTGCATCGGCGCTCATCGCGTCTTCCTTGTCAGCGTCCCTGCCCTCCCACCAGTGCCAGTCCGGGTTGCGGTGCGCCGTTTCCTTCGCCGCCATCCATGAGGCGAAGCTTTCATTGAGCCAGATGTCGTCCCACCATGCCATCGTCACCAGGTCGCCGTTCCACTGGTGCGCCATCTCATGGGCCTGAACGCTGAATACGGTCTGGCGCATGCCGGTCGTGCTGGAGGGCGTCACCAGCAGCACCTGGTCGTTGTAGGTGATTGCGCCCCAATTCTCCATCGCGCCAGCGAAGCCGCCGGGTATGGCTATCGAGTCCAGCTTTGGCAGCGGATAGGGATACCCAAAATAGTCGTTGTAATCGCTCAGGATCTTCTGGGCATCGGCCAGGGCGCTCTCGCCCTCGTGCTGGCGGCCACTCACCGCCCAGATGCCGAGCCTGACGCCCTGAGTATCGGCAGTGATGGCGCTGAATTCCCCGGCGGTGAATTCGAGCAGATACGAGGGCATCTTCGGCGAACGCATAAAGCTCGTGGTCGCGATACTGCCGTGTAAACGACGCTGCTCGATCGGCATATTGGAGATCGTCGCCCAACCAGCCGGTACGCTGACCGTCAATTGATAGGTCGCGCGAAATGCCGGCTCGTCCCAGCAGGGGAACATGCGGCGCGCGTCGGTGGATTCCATCTTGGTCGACAGGATCAAGCCATGCCCGCCGTCTGCCCTGACGTAGGACTGCGCAAACAGGCCGCGGGGCACGGTCTCAATCCTGCCGCTGTAGGCAAACGTCAGGGTATGCATTCCAGCCGGCGCCGGGCTCGCCAGAATGAGCGTCGTCAATTGCTGAGCATCGTCCGTTGCCACGGCCAGGACCAGCTTGCCGTCCAGTCGAACGTCGCGTAGCGACTCATTCAGAGAATTGAAACCAATGGTGGCAGTCGGGGAACGAATTTGCAGCGACACGGACTCGGTGCCGGTGAATGTCAAGTTGGCGATGTTCGGCACGATCGCGATCGTGTAAGCCAGCGGCGCGACGTCCTTGGACAGCCGTCCCGGAGCCGAATCAAACGAAAAGGGCTGTTCCGCTCGCGCCGGCAGCGCAGGCATCAACGCCAGAACCGCCGGCAGCAGGTAGCGCGCGGTGGGCAGCATGCAGGGCATTATTGGTCGGGCGCCGGCGGCGCGCAATCACCGCGCAATCCGATCGGGCGCATGCCCGGAAATTCCACGATAATGTGGTCATGAGGTATCACACGCGAGAAGATCAGGACGCGGTCGTGCTGACGCCCGCCGGCGCCGCGCCGACGGCCAGCGTAATCTGGCTGCATGGTTTGGGCGCGGATGGTCACGACTTCGTGCCGATGGTGCCGGAGCTGCAGCTGCCGCCGACGCTGAGCGTGCGGTTCGTGTTTCCGCACGCGCCGGTGCGAGCGGTATCAATCAATCAAGGCCTGCGCATGCGCGCCTGGTACGACATCAAGGAGCTGTCAATCGGCGCCATCGAGGATGCTGACGGCATTGCCGACTCCGCCGCCCGCGTGGCGCAATATCTGCAACGCGAGCGCGCGGACGCAGTTCCCGCCAAACGTATCGTGGTCGCAGGCTTCTCCCAGGGCGGTGCCATAGCGCTGCACAGCGGATTGCGCGCAACCGAGGGTCTGGCCGGTGTGCTGGCGCTGTCGACCTATCTGCCATTGCGCGACCGGCTCGCGGCGGAGGCGAGCGATGCCAACCGCAAGACCCCGATCCTGATGTGCCACGGCCGGCTCGATCCAGTGGTGCCATTGCAGATGGGGCAGCTGTCGCGCGATATCCTGCTGGGACAGGGCTATGCCGTGCAATGGAATGAATATGCCATGCAGCATGCGCTGTGCGCACAAGAGCTCAACGACATCGCGGCATGGCTGCAGCGGTTACTCGGATAGCGCCGGCACGAGCCTGATCCATGGACAAGCTATTCATATCCGCCGACTCGCTGCTGCGGGACTCGATGGAGTTGGCCAGACTGATCGTCCGCAGCGGCCTCAAACCGACCTTTCTGGTCGCGATGTGGCGCGGCGGCGCCCCGATCGGCATCGCCGTCCAGGAAGTACTCGAATATCACGCCATTCACGCCGATCACATTGCGATCCGAACCTCTTCCTACACCGGTATCGACAATCAAACCAAGACGGTTCGCGTTCACGCCGTGGATTATCTGGTCTCGCGCCTGTCGGCCGAGGACGAACTGCTGCTGGTCGATGATGTGTTCGACTCCGGCCGCAGCCTTGAAGCAGTCATCGCCGAACTCAAGCGCCGTTGCCGCCGCAATCTGCCGGAAAAGATCCGGATCGCGACCGTGTACTACAAGCCGGCTCGCAATCGCAGCACCCTCATTCCCGATTACTATGTGCGAGCTACCGAGAATTGGCTGGTGTTCCCGCATGAGATTCAAGGACTCACCCGCGAGGAGATCCTGGAACACAAACCCGTCGGCAGCGATTTCCTCGATCCGATTTGATAACGACAATAATCGGCAGCGTGTAGGCCGGCACTGACAAGCAAAAGGTTTCTCGGGCCGCGCAGAAATTGCTACGCTCCCCGACGCCCAGCCGTTGCCGTGTCGACGAGCCAGGCCAATAAGAACCCAAGCTGGGCGTGTTCCCGGTGTCGATAGGGATAGCGTGTTTGTCTGATCATGCGTGACATCGCCGTTGACGGCCGAGCGACAACTGCGCCCGAGTTTCTGGCCAAAGGCGGGGAGACAGGCGCCCGGCTGCGGGCACTGGACTGGAGCAAAACACCTCTGGGTGACCCCAGTCTTTGGCCGCAGTCGCTCAAGACTATCGTCCGCGTCATGCTCGATTCACGTTACGCCATGTGGATGGCGTGGGGCCCGGCACTGACCTTCTTCTGCAACGACGCCTACCTGCCGACCGTCGGGATCAAGCGCAATTGGGTGCTCGGGAGCCGTTCCGAAGAGGTATGGAAGGAGATCTGGCCGGATATCTGGCCGCGCATCCGGCACGTTCTGCAAAGTGGCGAGGCCACCTGGGACGAGGCGCTATTGCTGTTCCTGGAGCGCAGTGGATTCACGGAAGAAACCTACCATACCTTCTCGTACAGCCCGGTATACGACGACGCAAACCGCATCGCCGGCATGCTCTGCGTCGTGACCGAAGTCACCGAGCGCGTGATCGGTGAGCGTCGCCTGCGGCTGCTGCGGGATTTGGCCGCACGCCTGGGCGGTGTCGGAGACGCGCGCGACAGCTGCAGCCGGGCCATCAAGGTCCTGGCGGAGTATCCCCTGGACGTGCCCTTCTCCGCGCTCTACCTTGCTGAGCAGGCGACACAGGGGCTGCGCCTTGTAGCCAGCACGCGCGAGCTGGACGAACAGCTGCTGCCCGCCACTGCCCCGCTCACCGGGCCGAGTGATGCGTGGCTGCTGGCGGATGCGCTGCGCGAACAGGGGCGCCAACACCTCAAGCAATTGCCGCGGCATGGGATCAGCATTACCGCGGCGCCTTGGGACGACCCGATCGAGCAAGCGCTGGTGCTTCCGGTCCGCGGCGCCGGACAGGACAGATTGGCGGGATTCGCCATACTGGGTCTGAGCCCGCGGCGCGCAGTGGATCAAGGCTACCTCGATTTCATCGACCTGGTCGTCGGACAGATGGGTTCCGCGATCGCCGATGCGCAAAGTTATGCCGCCGAGCGGGCGCGCGCCGAGGCGTTGGCCGAACTCGATCGTGCCAAAACCGCGTTCTTCTCCAACGTCAGTCACGAATTTCGGACGCCGCTGACGCTGATGCTGGGTCCGCTCGAGGACGCCTTGGCGGCCGATGCGCCGTCGATGGCGCCGGCAATACGCCGGGAGCTGCAGATCGTCCACCGCAACGGGCAGCGGCTCATGAAGCTGGTCAATACCCTGCTCGAATTCTCGCGCCTCGAGGCGGGACGCACCGAGGCGACCTACCAGCCGACGCCACTGGCACAACTGACGGCGGAACTGGCAAGCACTTTTCGGGCCGCCATCGAGCGGGCCGGTTTGCGCTTCGAAGTCGACTGCCCGCCGTTGCAGGGCGCGAGCTTCGTCGATCGTGGCATGTGGGAACAGATTGTGCTCAATCTGCTCGCAAACGCCTTCAAGTACACACTGGCCGGCACCATCCGGGTCAGCGTCAGCGAATCTGCAAGCCACGCAATGCTCGCGGTGACGGACACCGGCAGCGGCATCCCGCCCGAGTCACTACCCCGATTGTTCGAGCGTTTCTACCGCGTTGCCAATGCGCAAGGCCGCACCCACGAGGGTACGGGAATCGGATTGGCACTCGTGAATGAACTGGTCAAGCTCCACGGGGGCACCATTGCGGTGGAAAGCCAGCTCGGCATGGGTTCCACCTTTACGGTGTCGCTACCGCTGGGTCGAGCCCATTTGCCCGCGGAACGCGTACATGAGGGCGAGCGCCTCGACCGGAACATCGCCGTCGAGGATATGCTGGTCGAGGAGGCCGCAAATCGGGGCGCGCCACCTATCGAACAGCATCCCGAAGGGCTCGCGGACAGCGCCCGCTCCGACGGCACGGTACTGCTGGTCGACGACAACGCCGACATGCGCGAATACCTGCGGCGGCTGCTATCGGCGCGATTCCAGGTGGTCACTGCTGGCGACGGACAGGAGGCGCTGGAATGCATTGCCCGGGCATTGCCGGACCTGGTGCTCAGCGATGTAATGATGCCGCGGCTCGACGGCTTCGGACTGCTGCGAGCTCTGCGAGCCGATGCCCGCACTCGTGTGCTGCCGGTAATCCTGTTGTCCGCGCGGGCGGGTGAGGAAGCCGGCGTCGAGGGTTTACTGGCCGGTGCCGACGACTATCTGATCAAGCCGTTTACTGCGCGCGAGCTCATGGCCCGGGTCGCCAGCCACATCGCGATGGCGCAGCTGCGCGAGCAAGCCCAGCAAGCCGTCGAAACGCTGAACCTTCGGCTCGAGGAATCGGACCGCCGCAAAAATGAATTCCTGGCGATGCTGGCCCATGAACTGCGCAATCCACTGGCGCCGATTCTGAACGCGAGCGAATTGCTGGCGCGCCTGCACCCGGAGAACTCTCACAGCCAGCAGATGGCAGGTATTGTGCGGCGTCAGGTCAAGCAACTGGCGCGTCTGGTGGATGATCTGCTGGATATCGCGCGCATTACCGAAGGCCGCATCCAACTGGAGCGCCAGCCGGTGGAACTGTCGGCGGTGATAAGCCATGCGCTCGAGACCGTACAGCCGTTGATACGCGAAAAACAGCATCGGGTCGTGACGACCTCGACCGCGGAGCCGCTGTACGTCAACGCCGACGTCGCGCGTCTGATCCAATGCGTCGCCAATATCCTCACCAATGCCGCGAAATACACCGATCGCTGCGGACAGATCAATGTCGAGCTGCGGGCCGAGCACGGGCTCGCCGTGCTCGAGATCGTCGACAATGGTGTCGGTATCACGCCCGAGTTGCTGCCGAGGGTATTCGAATTGTTCGTACAGGGTGATCGGACATTGGACCGCTCCCAGGGCGGCTTGGGGGTGGGCCTGTCGGTCGTGCAACGCCTGGTGGAAATGCATGGCGGCAGTGTGATTGCTCGCAGCGAGGGGTTGGATCGAGGCTCGCGTTTTGAGATCAGGTTGCCGCTGATTGAAGCCCCAACCGCCCGCGTGACCGACACTGAGCGGGCGCGAGTGCAGGCCAGACGCGTGCTGGTGGTCGACGACAATGCCGATGCCGCCGATTCACTGGCGATGATGCTGCAGCTCGCCAGCCACGAGGTTCAGAGTGTTTACACCGCGCATGCCGCACTCGAGCAGCTCGGGCCTTTCAATCCCGATCTGGTGCTGCTCGACATCGGCTTACCGCAGATGGATGGCTACGAAGTGGCCCGCCGGATCCGGGCACAGAGAAAATCCGTGTTCCTGGTCGCGGTCAGCGGTTATGGCCAGGCCGAGGACAAGCGCCGTGCCCAGGACGCCGGCTTCGACGCGCATTTCGTCAAGCCGCTGGATATCGCCTCACTCGAACGGCTGCTGGACAACCTCGGCCGCGTCCAGCACTAGCAATCCTCCAGACTCACCGTAACTAGAGCAGGTAGCCGGCCACAAACACGCCCAGCATGCTCACCGCCAGAGCGATCTTGGCCAATGTCCCGAGCACGAGGCCCATCCACGTGCCGAATCCGACCCGAGCGGCGGCGGCGAGCGGTCGGCGGGCGATCAACTCGCCCACCACAGCACCGACGAACGGACCGAACACCAGTCCGAGTAGCCCGAAGCTCAACCCAAGGATGCCGCCAATGAGGCTGCCGATCAGCGCCTGCCGGCTCGCGCCGACGCGCTTTGCGCCCAAGGCGCTGGCGAGCAGATCAGCCGCCAGGACCAGCGCCGCCAGGACCCCGAGTATGGTCAGGGTCGGCCAGCCGATCTTCGTAAAGCCATCGATCCAGGCCGCGAGCCACATGCCGCCGTAGATCAGCAGCACGCCAGGCAGCCCCGGAATAACTATGCCGATGAAGCCCGCGACAATCAGCGCCATGGCGCAGATCCATAGCGCGATGTGCATGGGACGATTCTGCCACGCGAATGCGCCCTCGTGAATCGCCGAGCGGACTTCATCGTGTTATCTGTGGCTGGACCGCTTCCGATAACGCGTGGAGGATTTATGGGTGAATTGAAAACTCTGGCACTGACCGCTGTCGCTGGAATCTGCCTGGCGACGGCCGCTAACAATGCCGTGGCCCAGGTCAACATCAACATTGGGCCGGCCCCGGTGTGTCCTTACGGTTACTACGACTACGCTCCCTATGCCTGTGCTCCCTACGGCTATTACGGCCCGGAATGGTTCTCGGGCGGCGTCTTCATCGGCGTCGGCCCGTGGTTTCATGGCCCGGCCAACTTCAACGGCCACGTCGATAACCGCTTCGATGCGCAGCGCGGCTATCAAGGCCCGAGACCCAACGTGGGCGATAGGCCTGATCCGGCCAATCGCCTCGACCGGGTTGCCAACTTCAAAGCCAACGAGGTGCGCGACGGTCGAGGTCACGTAGTCGAGGACAAGCGCTAGCAGCAGGCACTGCGAGGGCGATCGCCCGGTCGACGTTCGGTCCGCCGGGCATCGTCCTGTTGGTAACCTGTGCTACATTTCTGCAACAGACGCGGCCCGCAGCATCCGCTGCGTGGCACGTTGTAATAAATGCAGTAGCCATTGAGCGCACAGACCTGGAGTTCCGAGGGCTACGCCAGCAACGCGCGCTTCGTAAGCGATCTCGCCATGCCGGTCGTGGAACTGCTCGCCCCAAAAGCCGGCGAACACATTCTGGATCTGGGTTGCGGTGACGGTGTCCTGACGAAGAAGATCGCCGAACTTGGCTGCAGCGTGGTGGGCCTCGACTCCAGTGCGGACTTTGTAAGCTCGGCAAGGAAGCTCGGGCTCACGATCGTGCAAGAGAGCGCCTCGGACATGGACTTCGGCCCGTGCTTCGATGCGGTTTTCAGCAACGCCGCACTTCACTGGATGAAGGACGCCGATGCGGTGATCGCACGGGTCGCGCGAGCGCTGCTGCCGAACGGTCGGTTCGTCGCAGAGATGGGCGGCCACGGTTGCGTCAAGATCCTGCTGTCGGCACTGGTCGAGGAGCTCGATCGCCGCGGATATGATGGCCACGCCGCCAACCCCTGGTACTTTCCGACAGTCGAAGATTACGGTGGGCGACTGGCTGCCGCCGGCTTCGATGTGCGCTATATCGCGCTGATACCGCGGCCCACGCGGTTGCCGGGGGATGTGATGGGATGGCTGACGACTTTCTGTGGCTGCTTCACCGCCGTTTTGCCCGGGGGGCAACGTGCGGACTATCTCGAGTGTGTGCGTGAGCGTATCAAGCCGCAGCTGTGCGATGCCGCGGGACAGTGGACGGCCGACTATGTTCGGCTGCGGTTTGCGGCGCATCTGCCAGCAAATACTGGAGTCAGCTCGCGGCATTCGACGTTCAGATGACTCGCATTCTGCAGCGACAAATAGGATCAACACTGCCTGTAGCGGTGGGAGGCAGAGGGGTCGAACTGCAGGACTCCGCGGGTCGAAGTTACATTGATGCTTCCGGAGGTGCCGCGGTCTCCTGCCTGGGTCACGGCCATCCCGACGTCATTGCTGCTGTGCACGCACAACTTGATCAGATCGCCTACGCGCACACAAGCTTCTTCACGTCCGAAGCCGCAGAACTGCTGGCCGATCGGCTGATTGCCGACGCTCCGGGCAATCTCGATCATGTCTATCTCGTCAGCGGTGGCTCGGAGGCGATGGAAGCCACGCTCAAAATGGCGCGCCAGTACTTCGTTGAGAAGGGTCAGCCCCAGCGTCGCCACTTCATTGCGCGCCGCCAGAGCTATCACGGCAACACTCTCGGCGCGCTCGCGGTGGGTGGGAACGAATGGCGCAGGCGCCAGTTCGAGCCCCTGCTCATCGAAACTCACCATATCGAAGCCTGTTTCCCCTACCGCTTCCAATTAACCAATGAGAGCGATCGGGACTACGCCGCCCGCAGCGCGCAAGCGCTCGAGGACCAGATCCTGGCGTTGGGCGCCGATTCGGTAATCGCCTTCGTTGCCGAGACCATCGTCGGCGCTACGGCGGGGGCGGTTCCGCCAGTTGCGGATTATCTAAAGCGCGTGCGCCGGATCTGTGATCGCTACGGCGTGCTTTTGATCCTGGACGAAGTGATGTGCGGCATGGGGCGCACCGGCACGCTGCATGCCTGCGAACAAGAGGAAGTGGTTCCCGACCTGCTGGTTATCGCCAAGGGCCTCGGCGCGGGCTATCAACCAATAGGGGCCGTACTGTTGGGCGCTCACATTTTCGAAGCATTTCGAGATGGCTCAGGCTGCTTTCAGCATGGTCACACGTACATGGGCCATCCGATGGCGGCCGCCGCCGCACTGGCGGTTCAGCAGGTGATCCGACGCGATGGGTTGCTCGCCAATGTGGTCGCCATGGGCGCCCTGCTGGATCGTCGGCTGAGGGAACGGCTCGGACATCATAGCCATGTCGGGGATATCCGTGGACGTGGCCTGTTCCGGGGCGTGGAACTCGTGGCCGATCGCGAGAGCAAGGCGCCGTTCGAGCCCACTCGAAAGGTGCACGCCCGGATCAAGGCGGAGGCCATGGCGCGAGGGCTGATGGTCTATCCAATGGGCGGAACGATCGATGGTGTAAACGGCGACCATATCCTTCTCGCCCCGCCATTCATCGTCGAGCCCGGGCAGATCGACTCGATCGTCGATCGTCTCGGGGACGCTGTCGATGCGGCGCTCGCCGACGAAGTGCGCGGAAAGCGATAGGCACCAGTGCCGACGGCAGCGAAATCAGCCGGCCTTTTGCCGCTATCCTACCGTGGTAGTAGGCTGACAGACTTTGTGGGCCAATTGGCGCCCAGCAAGCTGCGCGAGCTCGACAATGCGCTTCTCGTCGCGCTTGGGATTCCGACCCGCACGCGACCACCGTTCCGAGCACCAGCGGTTTAGGTGTACCGGGAGGCGACATTGACGACTCAGGGAGCCCTTCCCAGAGCCACGACATACCTTGAGCGAGCCCATAGCACCCAAAGGGGCCTGGCATAGATTGCGCGGGCGCCTCTTCTCCCGCATCCTGATTTCCGGAAAGATAAGCAAAATCCGAGGAATCTCAGTGACGATTGGATTGGGCGACACAGTCGCCGTCATTGGCATGCGGACCGGCCCGTGACGGAGTCGAAGAAAGCGGTGTTTCTGAGCTATGCATCGGAGGACGCCGTGGCGGCGCTTAAGATTTGCACAGCGCTGAGAGCCGCCGGCATCGAGGTCTGGTTCGACCAGAGCGAACTTCGGGGCGGCGACGCCTGGGACCAGAAGATCCGCCGCGAGATCCGCGACTGCGCACTTTTCATTCCAATCATATCGGCGAACACGCAGGCGCGTACCGAAGGCTACTTCCGACTCGAGTGGCGCCTGGCCGACCATCGCACACACCTAATGGGAAAGAGCCGCGCATTCCTCGTGCCGGTCTGCATTGATGACACGCGCGATGCGGATGCCGACACTCCGGACTCTTTTGCCGCCGTTCAGTGGACGCGCCTAATACGTGGAGAACCGTCGCACGTCTTCGTCGAGCGAATATCACGCTTGCTGATACCCGACGAGGCCAGTCGATCGATGGCAGTCAGATCAGCGACGAGCGGCGTCTTCCCCGCGGACCGTCCCGACTGGGCCGCCGAGGCCGCGGTTTCCCAGAAGTCGATCGCCGTGTTGCCATTCGCCGATATGAGCCCGGCGAGGGACCACGAGTACTTCTCTGATGGTCTCGCGGAAGCTCTCATCGATCTGCTCACGCAGGTGCGTGACCTACGGGTACCAGCGCGCACGTCATCATTTTCATTCAAAGAGAAGTCCGACGACATTGCAAGCATTGCAATTAAGCTGCGCGTGTCGCATATCTTGGAGGGCAGTGTTCGCAAGTCAGGCAGTACAATCCGAATCACTGCACGCCTGATTCGCGCCGACACTGGTTTCCATCTCTGGTCGAAGACTTACGACCGAAGCATGGA
>Ga0302324_100013913_pt1 | contig 16267 bp, 14 predicted proteins | sample Palsa_T0_1_FD_201949 | JGI IMG/M metagenome (GOLD analysis project Ga0302324, IMG submission 201949) | Peat permafrost microbial communities from Stordalen Mire near Abisko, Sweden - Palsa_T0_1 | ecosystem: Environmental > Terrestrial > Soil > Palsa > Peat permafrost | place: Sweden: Abisko...
CGGTCACCACCGAGCCTTCTGCCAGAGTCGATGCCAGGCTATCCCGCTTCGCTTGTTGCTCTTCTTCCAGAATGGCCCGGCGGCTGACCACCACATTTCCGCGTTTGCGGTTCAACTTCAAAACCCGCAATTCCAATTCCCGGTCTTTCCACCCTTCCAGGTCATGCACCGGCCGCAACTCGATTTGCGAGGCAGGCAGAAAAGCCCTCACGCCGATTTCCACCACCAGGCCGCCCTTGATTCGCTCCGTCACTTTTCCGGTTACGTTGCTATGGTCGCGATACGATTTCTCGATACGTTCCCACACACGCCGCCGATGCGCCCGCGTGTGCGACAACAGCACGTAGCCGTCTTTCTGCTCATGCAGCCGCTCCACTTCGATGGTCTGCCCGGAGCCGAATTCGATGGGCGTCCCGGAGTCGAGGAACTCCTGCGCCGGCACCAGCCCTTCGAATTTCCCACCCACATCTACGATCACGCCTGCGTCGGTCACGGCCAGCACGTGCCCGTCGAAAATCTCGCCCTCGCCCACGGCTGTTTCCGGCGTAGAGAACTGATCGAGGAGCTGGTCCATCGTCTCGTTTTCGGTCGCCTCGGGCGCAGCTGTTTCCGATGCTGCGGCTTCGCCGGCGCCAGGCTTGGCTTCGGGGATGGCTGCGATCGGCTCCGCCGCTAAGTCTTCTGTGAGGACGGACTCCGCAGCGGAGACGTCGCTTGCGCCTACGGCATTCGAAATGGATTGCGGCTCCGCTGGCGCTGGGGCGCGCACTACGGCTGTCGCCGCGCCACTCGAAAAGCTCTCCGCCGGAGACGGGGTTGAGGCGTCGGGGATAGAAGGTTGTGGGTTCGGGTCGTTTTCGGGTGACATGAAGTGCGGCCTCCGTACGAAATGCTGGCCCTGGTTGCCGGGAGTTCGACCTCGGTCACTCCACCCAGCTGGGGTCAGAGCAAAGAAGGGGATAGAGCGCCCACGCTCAACGCCGTATCGCCCAAAATGATACCTGCCCGCTTCGCGCATTGTCAACCAAACCGTAAGCCCCTTACTATTAAGCCGCTCATTCAGATTCGCGCTGCTGCCCGGCATTCTGGCTCCCCGAGGGTTGTGATAGAGTGGCCAGCCAATGCGCATTTTAGTTATGGGAGCTGGCGGCACGGGCGGGCTGCTGGCGAGGCTGCTGGCGCGCCAGGGCCACACCGTATGGTGCGGGGACCGCGACGTTGATCGCGCCCGGCATTTTCTCGGCAAGAAAAGCGGCATCGAAATCGTCGAGGCTAACGCCCGCAATGTTTGGTCAATCGCCCGCGCGGCGCGCGGAGCTCAACTGGTGGTCAACACCTCGCCTGCGGTGTTTAACAAGATCATTCTGCGTGCAGCTCTTCGTCTGCGTGCCCACTACCTGGACCTTAATTCGCATCTGACCGCGCATCCCTTCCGCCCCGAACAGTTCGCCTTTAACAAACGCTTCGCGGCCAAGAAACGCACAGCGCTGGTTTGCGTGGGCCGTTCTGGCCGGGGCGCGAGCGAGAGGTTTCCACATGAACGTGAAGATTACGCGGCTGAAAAAACAGGACGACGAAGACGAATTCTAACAAAGCCTTTGCTGTCCAACCGGCGAGCCGCATTTGACCGAATGTCGGGCGCGCCGCTATAATTCTTATCCCGGTTCCGCGGCAACTCCCGATTGAGCCCGGTGGAAACCCCAAGAGGAATTCAGGAGCGGTTATCATGAAAGCCACACTTTTGCGCGCGGGAATGATCATCAAGCACGAAGGCGATCTCTTCGTCGTCTACAGCGTCGACCATCGCACGCCGGGCAACAAGCGCGCGGCCATGCAGACCAAGATGCGGAACCTGCGCACCGGCTCGATGATCGACTACCGGTTCCGCGCGGAGGAAGCCCTCGACAAAGTGGTAGTGGACGAAATCGAACACGAATACCTCTACAGTGACGCCGAGGGCCACCACTTCATGAACTCCGAGAATTACGAGCAGATTGCGCTGCAGAACGACATTGTGGGTGACACCAAGGACTACCTCATCGCCAACATGCCGGTGAAAATCGAGTATTACGACGGCAAAGCCATCGGTGTGCTGATACCCGACACCGTCGATCTCATGGTCGTGGACACCGAGCCCAGCATCCAGAAGGCGACGGCCAGCTCGGTGATGAAACCCGCCAAGCTCGAAACCGGCCTGGTGGTCAACGTGCCACCGTTTGTCGGCACCGGCGACAAGATCAGAGTCGACACCTCCGAAGCCCGTTACGTCCAGCGCGTTCAGTAGCGAACCAACAAGAAGGAGTTTGTGGAGTGCGGCGGCTTGCCGCCGCTGTCTTCACGCCGAGCCGAACCCGCTTGCGAGAAAGCGGGAGCAAGCTCCCGCACTCCACATGAGCGGGAGTGTCGTCCGGGTTTTTCTATCTTGGGTTCAGACCGCGGCGGAGGATTTTGCGCCGAAGACGCGGGCGAAAATCGCGTCCACGGCGCGCAACTGGCGCTTCAAATCGAAGGTATGCGCGAGAGCTTTTTCGTCGAGAAACTTGCGAATGCCTGCATCGGCGGCCACGCGCTCCTGAAAGCCGGTTTCCGATTCCCATGCCGTCATGGCGTGGTTCTGGACCCATTTATAGGCGTCTTCGCGCGGGGCACCATGCTCGACCAAGTCCTGCAAAAGCTGGCCGGAGAACACCAGTCCGTGCGTGGCATTCAGATTTCGGAGCATGCGTGCGGGAAATACCTTCATGTTGGCGACGATCTCGCTCATACGGTGCAGCATGTAGTCGGCGAGGATGGTCGAGTCTGGCAGAATCACACGCTCGACGGAGCTGTGCGAAATATCGCGCTCGTGCCAGAGGGCGATGTTTTCCTCCGCCGCAATCGAGTTCGCGCGCACCACGCGGGCGAGCCCGCACACTTGCTCGCTCGAAACGGGATTGCGCTTGTGCGGCATGGCTGAGCTGCCGCGCTGCTCGCCGCCAAACGGCTCTTCGACTTCGCGCACTTCGGTGCGTTGCAGATGGCGAATTTCCTGCGCGATGCGTTCGAGAGACGCGGCCAGGATAGCCAGCGTAGCTACGTATTGCGCGTGGCGGTCGCGCTCGATGACCTGCGACGTGATGGGCGCGGTCTCCAAGCCTAGCCGCCGGCAGATTTTCTGCTCGATCTCAGGACCCAGGTGAGTGCAGGTGCCCACCGCGCCGGAAATCTTTCCAACAGCCATCTGCCGCGCGGCGGCGGCGAAGCGTTCCGCGTCGCGGTGGTTTTCGGCGTACCAGTTGGCGATTTTCAGGCCGAAAGTAATCGGCTCGGCGTGGATGCCGTGGGTGCGCCCGATTTCCGGCGTGTCCTTAAATTCCCAGGCGCGCTTCTCGAGTATTTCGCCGAAGCGGTCGATGGCCTTCTGGATGAGCTGCGAGGCTTCCCGGATCAGAAGCGCTTGCGCGGTATCCACCACGTCGTTCGAGGTGAGTCCGTAATGCAGCCAGCGCGCCGCTTCAGGGTCTCCAACCGACTCCTGCACGGCGACAGTGAAGGCAATCACGTCGTGGCGCACTTTGGCTTCGATCTCGTTGATGCGCGCCACGTCGATGCGTGCCCGTTCGCGCAGCTTGGCGGCGGCGGCACGCGGCACGGTGCCTGCTTCGGCGAGTGTCTCCGTTGCGGCCAACTCGACTTCCAGCCACTTCTGGAATTTGTTTTCCTCACTCCAGACGCGGCCCATCTCCGGGCGTGTGTAGCGCGGGATCACGCGGTGCTCCTCATCTCGTTTTTATAATTGTGCGCTCGGGAAGTCTTCGCGCTCGCAAATTTTCGCAGCAATAGAGGTGGTTGGCAAGCCTCGCGCAAGAGGAGCGGCCCGGAGCGAAGCTGAGCTCGCGGACAGGCTACGCAAAGCTGAGAACGACAACGAAGAGCACAGGCAAGAGTGCCTGCGCCACGAACCCGCCGGCTAGGTGGCGCGGAGGATCCAATCGTCGTTGGTTTCGACGAATTGGAAGCCGTAGCGTTGCCACGGAGCGCCGCGCGATTCGATGCGCACGGGTTGGGCGCGGCCGACGAAGCGCTCGGTATCGGTGACCAGGAAAACCTCCAGGGGCTCACCGTGCTTGAGCGAAGCGGAGCATGGGCAGAGGAAGCCCGAGGGACTGACGTTTTCTGTGACGGTAGTGAGCTCGAATTTCTTACCGGCGACGTCGGCGCCGCGCAATTTTAGCACCACGCGCATATTGAGGCGCACCTCGCCGCGGCGATTGGGAACACTGGTTTCGAGGATCTCGCACATGCGAGCCTTCAGCGCCTTGTAGTCCACAGGCTTCTCGAAATAAGCGGTAGCGCCCAACGATTCGCAGTGCGCGCGATATTTATTGGCCGATTCGCCGGAGATAACGAATATCGGAATGAGTGACGTGTAGCTGAGGGCGTGCAGCGTCTGGCAGAGCTCGAAGCCGGAAAGGCGGGGCATCATCAGGTCGAGCAGAATGGCAGCGGGCTTATGTTCGAGCGCCAGGCCCAGAGCTTCCTCGGGGTCTTCTGTCTGCACCACGTCGTAGACGTCTTTGAGGCGCAGGGCGTGAAGGTTGCGGACATCCTGATCGTCGTCCACGATCAGGATTTTTTTCTTCTTCGAATCCGAGGACCGCAGGGATTCGCGCGTTCCGGTGCCGGTAGCCTCGGCCACAGCAGTCTTTTGCATTGTGTCGCTCATGGTGATGGACTCCCCTGTCCTGCTTTGCTTAGCTCTTCGCCGCCGATGCATTGACCGGTGTGGCTGTCACCGGCAGATCGAGCGCTTCGCGCACCCTACTCGCCAATTGTTCGCGCGAGAAAGGCTTCTGAATAAAAAAGCTGCCCGGTTCTAGAATTTCCTTCTGTCCCACTCTCTGCCCGGTGTAGCCGGACATGAAGGCGACCCTCATTTCCGGACGCTTGAGTTTCAATTGGTCGGCGAGGGCCCGTCCATTGATGCCGGGCATGACCACGTCGGTCAACAGCAAATGAATTTCTCCCGGCGTGCGACCACTCACTTCAAGAGCCTCGGCGCCGTTTACCGCTTCCAGAACGGTATAGCCCTTGAGCCGCAATAAATCGCGCGTCAGCGTGCGGAGCGAGTCTTCATCCTCAACCAGCAAGATAGTTTCGCTGCCACGCGTGGCGGTGGGCTGGCCGGCTTCATGATCGTCCGCAGTGACACTCTGCGCCGAGCGCGGCAAACAAATATTGAAGGTCGTGCCTTTTCCCGGCGCGCTGATTACGTCAATGTAGCCGCCGCTCTGCTTGACGACACCATACACGGTGGAAAGGCCGAGACCCGTGCCCTTGCCTTTTTCCTTGGTGGTGAAGAAAGGCTCGAAAATCCGCTGTTGGGTGGCGGCGTCGATGCCGGTGCCGCTATCAGTCACGGTCAGCAGAACGTAAGGCCCGGTAACGACGGGATAGGCGTAGCGCTCCGCAAATTTCTGGTCGATTTCGAAGTTCCAGGTCTGTAGGGACAAGTTGCCACCATCGGGCATAGCGTCGCGGGCATTGACCACCAAGTTCATGATGACTTGCTCGATCTGTCCCTGATCGGCGCGCGTCGAACCTAGATTCGGCTCGAGCTGGATGGTCAACTGGATGTCCTCGCCGATCATCCGGTGAAGCATTTTTTCCATGTCGGAGACGACGGCATTAAGCGAAAGAATCTTAGGCTCGAGCACTTGCTGGCGGCTAAAGGCCAGCAGCTGGCGCGTGAGAGAGGATGCGCGCCTGCCGGCTTTCAGAATCTGATCAACGGAAACGCGCAAGGGATCGCTCTCCGGCACGCTTTCTTCCAGGATTTCTCCGTAGCCGATGATCACACCGAGAAGATTGTTGAAGTCGTGCGCCACGCCTCCGGAAAGTCGGCCGATGGCGTCCATTTTTTGTGACTGGTGAAGCTGCTGCTCGAGGCGTCGGCGCTCGCCGATGTCGCGATTGACGATGACCATGTACTGTACTTGTCCCGCGGCGTTGCGCACGACGCTGGCAGTGGATTCGATGAATACCCAGGTGCCATCCTTGTGGCGCATGCGGTACTCGATGCGGCGTCCGTTGCCGCTGCGGCGCGCTTCGGCGATGGCGTCGGTAACAAGCTGGCGATCGTCGGGATGTACTTGTTCGAGAGAAGATGTGGCCTCGAGTTCCGCCGAGTTGTAGCCCAGAATCCGCTGGTATGAGGGGCTGTTGTAAAGGCGCTTCCCTTCGGCGTCGACCACGGCAATCATGTCCGCGGCATTGTCATTGATGAGCTGGAAGAATTCCTCGCGCTCGACCAACTGGCGGCGAATGCGTTGCAGCAGAAACTGCTGGTAGATGACGTAGAGGTCGAAGAGCAGTACCGCCCCCACCAGTCCGCGAACGGCAAAAACGAGTTGGCTGCGTTCGAGATCCTCGTGGTGGAGCATCTCTAGGGCAAAGGAGGCAATGCCAGCGGTAAGCAACAGGGTGACGATGATGGCGGCCCAGGAAAGCGACCACTCGCGCCGCTCGATATGGCGCATGCCCGTGCGTTTGGCAGCCTTCGGTGAAGACATAACTTCCCCCAAGCGAGTAGCCTGTGGCAATACCCCTCATGGGTAATGACCTAGACTCGTATCTCTTTGATAGCGCGAAAGTACCAGAACCATGGGTAACTTTACTGTTAACTGTGTCCTAGTAAGTAATAATCGCAAGCAAAGCGACGCGAGTCGTCGAAAAAAGGGGCTCAACGAAGGCATGGGGAAGCGGTTATAAGTCGAATGGGCCCAATGGAATACGCTGCGAGGCGACGTGCAGTGTGCCGTGGAAAGCGAATTCGGCGGGCCGGCTTTCAAGCGCCTGCTCGGCGGAGATGCGAGCGACGTCCGGGTTGTTATTCTGCTCGGAAAGGTGCGCAAGAACGACGTGCCGTGCCTGGCCATCAAAGACATCGGGATCGGCGAGGAATTCACTGACCACGGCATTAGAAAGATGGCCGGTGCGGCTCATCACGCGCTGCTTGATGGACCAAGGATAGGGGCCGACCTTGAGCATTTCGAGATCGTGGTTGGATTCAAGAATCAGGAAATCCGCTTCGCGCAAGTGTTGCTTGACCAACTCGGGCAGGTAGCCGAGGTCGGTGACGATGGCTACTTTTACGCAATTGGCTCGGAAAGCGAATCCCACAGGATCAGCGGCGTCGTGAGGGATGGCGAAGGGGCTGACTTCAATGTCGCCGATTTCAAATCGCTCGCCGGGACGAACGTATTCGATTCGCTGCATTTTCTGGAAGGGACCACTGGGAAACATGTCCAGAATGCTGCGATGGGTCGGCTCCGTCAGGTACGCCGGGCAATTCCACTCGCGAGCCATTTGCGCGAGGCCCGAGGAGTGGTCGGAATGTTCGTGGGTGACCAGCACCGCGTCGATGCGCGCGGGACGTTCCCGGCCGAGGGCTTCGAAGCGCCGCAGCATTTCCTTACGGCCCAGTCCGGCATCGATGAGGAGAGTGGTGTGCTCGGTTTCGAGCAACGTGGCGTTGCCCGTGCTACCCGATGCGAGAATCGATATGCGTAACGAGATGCGGAGTCTCCGCGAAGGATCATGGCAAAGTGGCGCGGCGGCGTCAAAGGAAAAACGAAGGGAAGGCGCGAAGAAAGCTAGTCGAGGGATTCGGCGTCGATGCCAATATTCGTTTCGCCGGCGGCTTTTTTCTCGTTGTACTTCTTCACCCAGGCGGCAAAGCTCTTTCCGGCGGCGGTGTCCCGCCCGGTGAAGGCGAGCGAGGCGATGTCGCTATAGGGCACGGAGAGCTTGCCGGGATCATCCTTGGGCATTAGGCGGACGACGCAGTCGGATAGCGCCGGACCTTTTATTTTGCGATCGAAGACGTAGCCTTCGACGGTGCGGCCGTCCTTGAGCGTGAGGGTCAAATCGCCGCGATAGTCGAAAGCCTTCTCGATGGCGGCGCGGATTTCCGGTTCGCTGGTGACGGGAGGCACCCAGCCTTCCAGATCTTCGTGCACGACGCCTAATTTTTCGTCGGAGCTGGAAGCAGGAATACGTTGGTCGGACATAGCGCGGGCGTCAGGCTTTGGGAGCCGCGATTTGCACGAGACGCCCCGAATCGCTGCCGGCGCTGGTGGGCGCGCCGCCCATCACATCAGGGTCTTTGTACTTGTGGAACAGCGTGGCGCGCACAGTGCTGAGGAATCCGCCGAGCGAGCCGAACGTGTCGTTGACGGCGCTGGCTTCGTAGCCGCTGTGGACCATGCAATTGGCGCACTTGGGATTGCCGCTCTCGGTGCCGTAGCGCTCCCATTCCGTTTCGCGCATCAGCTCGTCGAAGGTGTCGGCGTAGCCGTCTTGCAGGAGGTAGCAGGGTTTCTGCCAGCCGAAGATGTTGTAGGTGGGCATGCCCCACGGCGTGCATTTGTATTGGCGCTTGCCCATCAGGAATTCCAAAAACAGCGGGCTCATGTTGAAGCGCCACTTCTCATTGCGGTTGCTTAGGATCTGCCCGAAAAGTTGGCGCGTCTTCTTGCGGCTGAGGAAGTGCTGCTGGTCGGGCGCTTTGTCGTAGGTGTAGCCCGGCGAAAGCATCATGCCCTCGACACCGAGCTCCATCATGTCGTCGAAGAACTGGCGGACGCTCTCAGGATTCGCGCCGTCGAATAGCGTGGTATTGGTGGTGACGCGGAACCCGCGCTGGAGCGCGAGACGGATACCCTCGACAGCCTTGTCATAGGTGCCTTCGCGGCATACCGAAAAGTCATGGTGTTCGCGCTCGCCATCCATGTGCACGGAAAACGAAAGATACTTACTGGGAGTGAATTCCGAGAGGCGCTCGGTGAGCAGCAGCGCGTTGGTGCACAGATAGATGTATTTCTTGCGCGCGACCAGGCCGGCTACGATGTCGGCAATCTGCGGATGCATCAACGGCTCGCCGCCCGGGATGCTTACAATCGGCGCGCCACATTCATCGACGGCACGGAAGCACTCTTCGGGCGACAGATTCTTCTTCAGCACGTGCGCGGGATACTGAATCTTCCCGCACCCAGCGCAGGCGAGGTTGCAGCGCAGCAGCGGCTCGAGCATCAGCACCAGCGGATATTGCCTGCGCCCCTTCATCCGCTGAGCGATGACGTAGGAAGCCACTGTCCACATCTGTGATACCGGTACGCCCATCTAATTCCTCACTCGCCCCGACAGGTTCAATCTGGGAGTTTCCGAGAAGTTCCTATGATACCGGGTTTGAGGCGCGCTGTGAATCATGGTTTCCATGAGGGGACGCCACAGAGACACGGAGGCGCAGAGATAAGGAAGCAAGGAAGGCCCAACCCCGCTGCCCCTCCGGGTGCGAGGAAGCTAGAAGGTTAGGTGCTCGCGGGTGAGCTCGAAGCCGTTGAGGTTGCCGACAATGCTGGCGGCCAGGCGTTCGGGAGCGAAAAACTCGCGAGCGATCTGCTGAATTTCCTCGGCGGTCACCGCTTCGAGCATGGCGATGAGTTCCTCGGGCGTGAAGTGGCGTCCGAAATAGATGTGATAGCGCGCAAGGCTGTTCATGCGCGAGCCGGAACCCTCGAGTGCGAGAAGAGTGGCGCCTTTCAGGTGATCCTTGGCGCGGCGCACCTCTTCTTCGTCAAGAGGCGTATCGCGCAGGTTTCGAAATTCCTCAAGGACGCAGCGGATAAGCTGTTCGGCGGTTTCGAGCGAAGTGCCGGCGTAGACCGAAAGCATCCCGGCGTCGCGATAGGAGTTCATCTCGCTGAAAATGGCGTAGGCGATGCCCAGGCGCTCGCGAATATTCTGAAACAGCCGCGACGACATTCCTCCGCCCAGAATGTTATTCAGGATAGAGACGGCGAAGCGGCGATGGTCGGTGAGGGGGAGGGCCGAGACTCCCAGACAGATGTGCACTTGCTCGAGTTCGCTTTTAGCGCGCTGGGTAATGTGTGGGGCGGCGTGCGGCTGAGGATCGGTAAGCGCGTCGCGAACCGGCGCAAGCTTCGAGAAACGTTTGGCCACCAGGTCGACCATCTGAGCGTGGGTGAGATGCCCCGCGGCGGTGACGACAAGATGGTTCGGCGCGTAGGAATCGTGAAACCACGATTGCAGCTTGGAGCGATCCAGCGCGGAAACCGTTTCCGGTGTGCCGAGGATGGGCCTGCCCAGCGCGTGCGGCTGCCAGAAATTCTGCGTGAAAAGCTCGTGCACCAGGTCTTCGGGATTGTCCTGGGTCATGCGAATTTCTTCGAGCACCACGGATTGCTCTCGGGCGATATCGTCTTCCGCGAATTTCGGTTCCAGCACGATATCGGCGAGCACGTCGAAGGCTTTCGGAAGATGCTCGTCGAGCACGCGGGTATTGAAGCAGACCATTTCCTTGGAAGTGAAGGCGTCCAGCATGCCGCCGACGCGATCGACCTCGCGGGCAATGTCTTCGGCGCTGCGCCGGCGCGTGCCCTTGAATACCATATGTTCGATGAAGTGGGAGATGCCGTTCAGCTCGGGAGGTTCGCGGCGCGAGCCGGAGCGGAGCCAGATGCCCACGGAAACGGAATGCACGTGCTCCATCGGTTCGGTGATGACTACCAGCCCGTTGGGCAGCAATTCTTTTTGCACCGTGGAAGGTTTAACCGTCATGGGTGAATCTATTCTTGCACGCCGTGAAACGAAAAGTCATGGTGTCTCTAGACGATGTGCTGGCCGCGTGTCAGCATCTCGACTTGGAAGAAGCACTAGGAGAGATCATCGGGCGTTCATTCGGCGCTTTCCTTTCGCGCATACCGGGGAAACTAGCCTACGTCGAGAAAGAAGACGGACGATGGATTCTGGAGCGCCAATAAATCACGTCATCGACAACTCCGTGCATCGTTCAAGCTTTCTGCCTAGAGTTCTGAGCATTCGCCCAAGCGGGGCGTATCATGATTAGAGGAGCTTTCTGTCATCTCCGTTATGAATCTGCTAGGCAAATCCAAAGAAGAGCTGCGGGCGCTGCTGGAGTCCCTCGGCGAGCCGGGGTATCGCGCTGCGCAGATTTATCACGCGCTCTACGCCGAACGGCGAAGCGATTTCGCGGCGATGTCGAATTTGCCGGCGGCGCTGCGCGAGCGGCTCGCGCGCGAGGCCTCGATCGCATTCCCTCACGTTGTGCGGCGGCACCTTTCTTCGGATGGCACGGTGCGCTACGTTCTGGCGCTTGGTGATGCGGCAAACGGCAAGCCCGCCACGGTCGAAACTGTGTTCATGCCTGAAGAGAATCGCCAGACGATTTGCATCTCAACGCAAGCGGGCTGCGCGGTGGATTGCCGCTTCTGCCTGACGGCCACGCTGGGATTGGCGCGGAATCTGACTGCAGGCGAGATTGTGGCGCAGGTGCTGGTGGCGCTCGAAGACAATCGCGCGGCGTTGAAGCCGCGGACGAACATCGTGCTGATGGGGCAGGGAGAGCCGCTGCTGAATTTCGATCCGGTAATGGCTGCGCTGCGGATTCTGCTGGACCCCGAGGGAGTCGCGATCGCGTCCAGGCATGCGGCCCTCTCGACCAGCGGGATCGTCCCGGGAATCGAGCGGCTGGCGCAGGAAAAGGTGCGGCCGAACCTGGCGATTTCTCTGAATGCATCGTCGAACGAGCAGCGCGATCAGATCATGCCGATCAACCGCAAGTATCCACTGGAAAAGCTTCTGGACGCGTGCCGGAAATACCCACTCCGGCCGCGGGAATGGCTCTTGTTCGAGTACGTCCTACTCGGCGAATTCAACGACTCGCCGGAAGACGCGCGGCGGGTTGTAAATTTGCTCGCGAATTTGCGCGCGAAGGTAAACCTAATCCCGTGGAATCCCGGCGACCTGCCGCTCAAGCGGCCGGAGCCGCGGCGTGTGGAAGAATTTCAGCGCGTGCTGATCGATAAAGGCGTGCCTTGTTTCGTCCGCGATTCGCGCGGGCAAGATGTGATGGCCGCGTGCGGCCAGCTGGCGCTGGCGGAGTCGTTGGCCGCGCCCCAGCATCTGACAGCGCGGGCAGCGGAGAAAAACGCCCACCTGAAGGTGGCCGCCACAAAAGCAAGACCCGCTGTCGCAAAAGGCGCGCCAGATGGGGCACCCGAAAAACTAAACGCGACGTCTCGCTTCTAACGAATGCCGATGGCGGCGACCAGGCGTCCGGTGATGCGCTCGCGGCGATAACTGAAAAATAGATCGCCGCGGCAGGCGGTGCAGAACCCTGCGGAGGAGATTTGCCGCGCGGGCACGCCGGCGTGCGCCAGGATGGCGCGATTGGCGGCGATCAAGTCAAGATGCACGCGCAACGGTGGCGGCGCATGGCCGGGCGGACGCATGGTGAGCCACGGCAGCCAGTTGGGATCGCTCTCGCCGGCAGCCAGCTTATCGTAGGGCCCTTCGAACCACTCGCGCGCTTCGGGAAATTTCGCTTCGAACTGTTGAGCCACCTCGGAACCGACTTCATAGCAGCAGCGGCCTATGGCGGGGCCGATCGCGGCGACCACGTTCGTGGGATCAGTGCCAAACTCCATGCGCATTTGGCCCAGCGTCTTTTCGGCAATACGCGCGAGCGTGCCGCGCCAGCCGGAGTGGATGGCGGCGACGGCTTTGTTTTTGGTGTCCGCGAGCAGGACGGGAACACAGTCGGCGATCTGCACTACGAGCAGCACGCCAGGCTCGCGGGCGATGAGCGCGTCGCCGGTGGGTGCTACCGCTGAGGCATCTTTCTTTCGGTCGCGGATCACGTGTACCACATCGGAGTGAATCTGCTTTAGGACAACTACACGCATCTCATCCCCGCGCCTCTTGTTATGCGTAGAGCCGGCGCCCATGGCGCTGAAGAATTTCTCGCGGTTCGCGACCACACGCTCGCGAATGTCCCAATCTGTAAAGCCGAGATTCAGGATGCTTCCGGCGGACTTCTGAGCACCGGCCGCTTTTCCGGCGCCGGAGGCCGGCATCTGGCTCTCGCCTCCCCTGCGGGTGCTGAATCCGTGCGTGAGCCAAGTGAGGCGCGCCAGCGCCGGGGCCTCGAGAATTTGTAAGCCGTCCGCGCGCCGCAACTTCCAATCAGTGGCCTTGGGGGTCTTAGCTGGCTGCCTACGGATTGAGGTCCGCCGCGACGCCGTCGATCGTTGCTTAACCATGAGCGGTATCATTCTGACATTTTCGCGGACGGAAGTTGAAGCATCATCCATTTGTCTTTCTCCCCGTCTCTGCGGTGAGAGTCTTTGCTTGTATAATCGCCGCAGAAGGCGAGGGTATATGGTCGTCGGCCTGGGATTAGACATCGCGGAGATCGATCGCATGGAGGCTGCCATCGTGCGGCACGGCGTGCCGATTCTCGAGCGGTTGTTCACCCCAAGCGAAGTGGCCTACTGCGAGAGCTACAAGAATCGGTTCGAGCGCTACGCGGGCCGCTTTGCCGCCAAGGAAGCGGCGATGAAGGCGCTCGGCACGGGTTGGCGCCACGGCGTGCGCTGGCGGGATATCGAGATCACGCGCCAGCCCAGCGGCAAGCCCACACTGCATTTGGAGGGTGTGGCGCGCGGTTTTGCCGATCGGTTGGGAGTCAAGAACATCTCGCTGTCAATTACCCACAGCGGCAATTTCGCCTTGGCACAGGTGATCTTCGAGAGTTAGCGAGGGCTTGCGTCCTGGCTGAAACCGGCGGCGTCGACACTGGGAGCCGCGGTGTCAGTATTGACACCGACCCGCACTTCGCGCCATTGGTTCGCGGGATGCTTCCCGGAAATCCTCACCTTCAGGTAGTTGCCCGTCAGTGTTTCCGTCCAGCCGTCACCCCCGCGCGCCAGTGTGAGCGCACGCAAGGTGGCGCCAGTCTGTGACGCGCGGAATTCCGAGGCTTTTCTCTGACCCAGCTGACGTAGCGTGCGCGCACGTTCGTGGACCATCGCCTCCGGCACAGCGGAGCCTAACTCAGCTCCGGCCGTTCCCGGGCGCGGTGAAAACGAAAACACGTGCAGATATGTGAATGGCAGGCGCTCAATGAACCCCACGGTGGCCTCGAAATCCTCAGACGTCTCCCCGGGAAAGCCTGCGATCACGTCGGCCCCAATGGCCGCGCCGGGAAGCAAGCTGCGGATGAGCTGGATGCGCTCGGCGTAGTGAGCGGTGCGATACCAGCGATGCATAGCTTGCAACACCGAATCGGAGCCGGATTGCAGCGGTACGTGGAAATGCGGCGCGACGCGGCTCCAGGAAGCCACCAGCGAAACGAAATCTTCGGTGATGTCTTGCGGCTCGATAGAGCTGAAGCGCAGTTGCTCGAGATTGGTTTCGTCCAAAATCCGCGCTACCAGACCCGGAAGCGATGCGCGCGGCGTCAGATCGCGGCCATAACTGCCGAGGTTGATTCCGCTCAGCACGATCTCGCGCGCCCCCGCGGCTGTCAGCGCACGCACGCCGCGCATGACATCGTCCGGCGGCAGGCTACGGCTCTTCCCGCGAACGAACGGAATCACGCAATACGAGCAGCGATTGTTGCAGCCGTCCTGAATTTTCAGAATGGGGCGCGTGCGATCGCCTGAAGCGGGAACCGCGCTGTCCGCGCGAAAGATGTTCTCGGCGAAAATATCGCCGGTGAGAATCTTCGCGGGGGCGTGCGCGAGGGACATCGCCTCACCTGCCAGACGCGCGGCCGGCACAAAATCCGGCGCTGCGCGTGTAGCCTTTGCGCTACCAGCGCCATCGCATACAAGCCGCGGAATTTCCATCCGGTGCGAATTTCCGACCACCCATGCGACGCCGTCGATTCCCGCCAGCTCGTCCGGAGCGCGCTGCGCGTAGCAGCCGGTGACGATGATTCGTGCCGTGGGATTGGCGCGGTGAATCTTCCGTGCGGTCTCTCGCGCTTGAGAATCGGCGGCCGCGGTCACGGTGCAAGTATTCAATACCACGAAGTCGGCGCGATCGTGGGCGGCAACCGGCGCGAGGCCTTTCTCGAGTAAGGCTGCGCGTAGGGCGGCGGCGTCCGCGTCAGTAGCGCGACAGCCGAAATTTTCAATGGAGAAACTGGGCATCCGTTGCGCGAGGCGCGAGAGAATTATAGCAGCGAACGTAGAGGCATTGATTCAACGCGAGGAGCGAAAGCTAGGCAGTGACGCTGCGGCGCTGGTAGCAAAGGAGGATCAAGTCGGCGCGACGGCGTACCCCGAACTTGGCCAGAAGGTTCGACACGTGGAATTTGACGGTGCGCTCGGAGATGTTCAGGCGATCGGCCACCTCCTTATTAGCCAGGTTTTCGAGCAAACCGCTGAGAACTTCCTGTTCGCGCCGGCTCAGATCGTTTGGCGAATCCGCTCGCAGGCGTCGCCCGTGCGAGGTGCTCAGAATGGAATCCACAAAACGGGAAAGGACATTGCGGGGGACCCAGATTCCCCCCGAAGCCACTTGGGCCAGCGCGCGGCCCAGCTGCTCGCGCGCCTCTTCGTAGGTCAGTATTCCCTTTACACCTTGCCGAAGTAGAGCATGGCTCTCCGTCTCTTTCAGGTGATCGGCCACAACCAACAGGCGGGCGTTGGGATAACGATCAAGAATGTTGCTCAGTAGCGCCCCCGTGGCCTGCCGGGCGGCATGGGCATCCACCACATACGCCGTCGCCTTCGGCACTTCGAGGTTGCGCAGGTCCGGCGCCAACATGGACTCGATCTGCTTTACGATGATGTGCAGCCCGGTATCTTCGAGCAGCCGGCGAAACTCCTCCAGCACCATTGGGTGCGGAGAAAGCAGGCAGACCTTCAAGCCGGCCTTGCCATTCGATTTGCCGTTCGATTTGCTCACTGCGAATAGGCTAACGGAATTGGCAAATGGGGGCAAGGCACACCGCACGGGTTAGTTCATACCAGACACGGGTGGACGTGGAGTGGATGGGTGAGAGAATTAATCGACGGGCGGCACTGTGGCCGAAAACTCGGGGTGCGAATCCACCTTCTGCCGCGGACGCTTCGCCGGAAGCCCGGCTTGGCGAACTTTATAAAGCAAAGCGCGATAGCTGATTTTCAGCACTTCGGCGGCTTTCCGGCGGTTCCAGTGATTGGCTTGCAGCACCCGGAGGATCAGCTCGCGTTCCGTGCGGCGGGTGACCTGCTGGGAAATGCGCTTTAGAGGAATCTTGCCGTCCTCGGTGAGCTCGTAAGCCACGTGTCCGGGTTTGCGTTCGGTACGCTCGGCGTAGAAGGCTTCTTCTGAGCCCAGGATCACGTAACGAGCCATGCAGTTTTCCAGTTCGCGCACGTTGCCGGGCCAATCCCGCTGCTGAAGCAGGTGC
>Ga0302324_100013917_pt1 | contig 16264 bp, 16 predicted proteins | sample Palsa_T0_1_FD_201949 | JGI IMG/M metagenome (GOLD analysis project Ga0302324, IMG submission 201949) | Peat permafrost microbial communities from Stordalen Mire near Abisko, Sweden - Palsa_T0_1 | ecosystem: Environmental > Terrestrial > Soil > Palsa > Peat permafrost | place: Sweden: Abisko...
TAGAGGTGACCCCTGACCAGGAAGGGTTGATGGCGGTTACCCCAGCTCAGGCGGCTGAGTTGAACCGGATCGCGGCAGCGGCGGCGTAGCAGAGCGGTCCTCGACATCCTCCAGACATCAACGCCATCTCCACCCCGAACCGCCTCACGTACGACCCCTCCGGGGTCGTCTCCGAGGACCGGGACAGGAACTCTCGCTCGCAACAACAACAACAACAACAAAACATCGACAACAACCCTCACACTGCCCCTGTTGCGCTGACTGCCCGACTCCGCCGACCCTCTGTGACTAAACGGCCCGCGACCTCCTCGCCTATCTCCTGCGCCGCGCCCAGAACTCCGAGGACGCTCCCATCCTCGATCTGTCGCCAAATGTCGTTCGTATCCGCGCTCACTGTGCCCGTCTCAAGCTGCGACAACAACTGGAACATCTAGGACCTGCCTCCCAGGCGCAACGCATAACATCTCCGAACTCGGACGGGACGATCGCTTTGCGCCGCCGGCAGCCCTGGCGTCCTGCGAGCGCTTTGGCGACGACTGTAAAGGCGACTTTATGTGACAGTTCGTCGCAGCCGCGATAGAAGGAGGTCGGCAAAGATGCCGCGCGACGTGCCGATTCGCGGACAGATGATCAGGCTCGGCCAGCTGCTGAAGCTCGCCGGCGTGATCAGCAGCGGCGCCGAGGTCAAGGCATTCCTCTCGGCCGGGACCGCATACGTAAACGGAGAACCGGAGTCACGGCGCGGTCGGCAGCTCTTCCCCGGCGACGTCGTCCTGGTCGGCGAACACGAGCTCCGCGTGACCTCAGCGGAGGACGTGCCCTGACGACCCGAGCCGGCGTCGCGGACATATGTTCCATTGCCACGGCCGGCGGCCTCGGAGATACTCGCGAGCTTGATCGAAGATCTTCAGCGTCACATCGCGCAGGCGGTCCTGGGGGGCGCGGATCTCGACGAGATCCAGGACATGATCATCGACCCGGCGCCACTGGACGAAGAGGAGAAGGCCGTACTCTGGCTGTACGCCGACGTGCTCGAAGGACGTCCACGGGGCAGGATCCTGGCCGAGCTCCGGGTGCCGATGCTCGTCTGACCGGTTCGGCACGTGGGCGTCCCGGGTCGGGCAAGCCCGCCGAGATGCTCCACTAGGCCGGGATCGATGCCGATGCGATCGCGGCCTTCTCGGCGCTAGCCCTGACGCCCTGACGACCCGATGACCATGTACCGTGAGCCGTCTATGAACTCGAAAAACCAATTACTCGCAATCGAAGCGCTCGGACAATCCGTATGGCTGGACAATCTCACGCGCGAGCTACTCGACGGCGGTGAGCTCAGCCGCCTGATCGAGTTCGACGGGCTCTCAGGCGTCACCTCGAATCCCAGCATCTTCGAGCGCGGCATCGGCCACTCCGACCGGTACGACGACGCCATCCGCGCTCTCGCGCGCGAGAACGATGACCCCCAGGCGATCTTCGAGCAGCTGGCCTACAGCGATATTCGGGACGCCGCCGACCTCCTGCGACCCGCGTTCGAGGAGACCCGCGGCCAGGATGGCTACGTCTCCTTCGAGCTGCCACCCTCGCTTGCCCACGACGCTGAGCGATCGGTCGAGGAGGCGCAGCGGCATCACCGCGCGATCGACCGCACGAACGTCCTGATCAAGGTCCCAGGGACAGGCGCAGGAGTCGATGCGCTCGAGCAGCTGACCGCCCTCGGCGTGAACGTCAACGTGACCCTGCTGTTCGCCGTCTCCCGCTACGAGGAGATCGCCGAGGCGTATATCCGCGGACTCGAACGTCGTGTCGAGCGGGGAGATCCGGTCGACCGGAGCGCGTCGGTCGCGAGCTTCTTCGTCTCGCGCGTGGACACCAAGGTCGACGCCGAGCTCGAGCGCCGCGGCCGATCCGAGCTTCGCGGCCGCGCAGCCGTCGCCAACGCCAAGCTCGCTTACGAATCGTTCCGGCGCCTGTTCTCGGGACCCCGCTGGGAGCGGTTGGCGGCCGAGGGCGCGAACGTCCAGCGCCCGCTCTGGGCCTCGACGTCGACCAAGAACCCCGACTATCCAGACACTCTGTACGTCGACGAGCTGATCGGCCCTGACACCGTCAACACGATGCCGGACGAGACCCTGGCCGCAGCCCGCGATCACGCGACACCCGCACGGACGGTCGATCGCGACGTCGAGGGCGCGCACGAGACGATGCAGGCGGTGCGCGACGCCGGAGTCGATGTCGAGCAGATCGTGGAGCGTCAGCTCGTGGACGAGGGAGTCGCCGCCTTCGCAGCCGCGTACGACTCGCTGCTCGGCACCCTCGGGCAGAAGGCCACCGAGCTCACGCCGGCCGCGTAAGAGGCTCGCCACCGCCCCGCCGCGTAAGAAGCTCGCCACCGCCCGGCCGCAGGTTCGTCCTTGCCTCAGCGGATGACCACGCGGTAGCGTGTCGCCCCCAAGGGGTCAACTGGAGAGCATGTTCGCTAGAGGACGGTCGCCGGCAGCGGGAAGGATCCACAACGTGCGGCGCCGCCGTGGGATCGCCGCCGCGCTCGCGCTGATCCTCGCCGGAGGGTCACTCGCGGTCGCCGGCGCCAGTGGCTCCGCGGTCCCCCCCATCGGGACGCGGCTGCTCGCGGGCACCGTGCCGCGGCTGGTCGCGCTCGCGCGCAACCTCGGCGCTCTCTTACCGTCGACACGGATCTCGTTCGCGCTCCCGCTCGAGCTGCCCCAGCACGCGGCGCTCAGTTCCTACGTAGCGAGTGAGTACACGCCCGGGAGCGCCAATTACCGTCATTTTCTGACGCCCGCGCAGTTCGGCCAGCGCTTTGGCGCACCGGCCTCCGAGGTCGATCAGGCGATCGGCGCACTGCGCGGCCTTGGCCTCAGCGCCGCCGCGCCGACCGTGAACCACCTGTACGTATCGGCGAGCGGTACCGTGGCAACCGTCGAGCGGGCGTTCGGCGTGCTGCTCGATCGCTTCCGGCTCGCGAGCGGTGAGACGTTCTACTCGAACACCGCCGACATCCGGCTTCCCGCCGCGCTCGCAGGCCTCGTCAGCGGGGTCGTGGGGCTCGACACGAGCGCGGTTCCACAACCACAGCTGGTCCACGCGACGGCAAGCCGGCAGCGGCAACACCTCGCGCCGCCGGTCGGCGTCGACGGCGGTGCTACCCCGTGCGCACAGGCAGTCCTCGGTGTCGGCTACACCGCTCCCGACCTCGCCCAGGCGTACGACTTCAACGGCCTCTATGCGAAGGGTCTCCACGGCGAGGGGATGACCGCCGCGCTGGTCGAGTTCGACGACTATCACGACAGCAATCTTGCGACGATGGAGTCCTGTTACGGGATCAAGACGGCCGTCACACGCAGGCTCGTCGACGGTGGCACGGGCGGCCCGCCAGGACCGGACGAGGCGGAGGACATGGCCGACATCACGACACTGCTCGAGATGGTGCCCCGCCTCTCGCACCTGTACGTGTACGAGGCGCCGATCAACGGTCTCGGGTCGCTGGGCGACCAAGGCGCCGCCGAGATCGACCTCTACAACGCGTTCGTGACCGACGACCTCGCGCCCGTCCTGTCCTCGTCGTGGGGTAACTGCGAAGAGGTCCAGAGCCAGGCCTACAGCCAGCTGTTCGGTGCCGTCGCCGAGGAGGCAGCGGCTCAGGGCCAGCAGATCTTCGACGCCGCCGGCGACAGCGGCGCGGTCGACTGTCGCGGCGAGGCCACACCAACCTCGGGCAGCATCAACGTCGAGCAGGAGGCGGCGGTGCCATGGATCACCGGCGTCGGCGGCACCGATCTGGGCGAGGATTCCACGGTGGCCGCGCTCGGGATCCACGACGAGGAAACCTGGAACGACTCCGGCGCGGGCGGCGGCGGCCAGAGCTCCGTGTGGACGATGCCGGCCTGGCAGGCGAGCTACCTCGCAGCGGCGCACGACAGTCCGGCGGGCGGGGCCAACGACTGTGGTGCTCCGGCCGGACAGCTGTGCCGGATGGTGCCCGATATCGCGCTCGACGCCGATCCGGATGCTGGCGGGGCGGTGGACCAGGCGCCGCTGCCGCCCCAGTTCTTCCCGACCGACGTCGGCTCTCCCGGCTATTCGATCTACTGCGCCACGCCCAACTGCAGCTTCACCGCGTCGCTCCTGCCGATACCGATCGGGGTGGCGCCGCCCGCGGGCGCCGGCGGCTGGTACCCGATCGGAGGCACCAGCCTCGCAACTCCGCTGGCCGCGTCGGCCGCGGTGCTCTGGGACCAGGAGGCCAAGCGGGCGGGCCTCGGCGACGTCGGCTTCCTGAACCCGCTGCTGTATCGCATCGCCTCGAACCCGGCGAAGTACGCGAGCGACTTTCACGACATCACGACGGGCACCAACAGCGATCAGTACGACACCCCCGACTGTCCGGCCGGCTGCAACCCGAACGATCTGTACGCGGCCGGCCCGGGCTACGACATGGCGAGCGGGCTCGGTTCGATCGACGCCGCCAAGCTCGGCGCCGACCTGGTCGCCGACGCGGGCCAGATCGACCTGACGCCGAGCAACGAGACGATGTACGGCTACCTTCGCGGGCCCAGGACGACGCAGCCGATCTCGGTCACGAGCGGCTACCAGAGCTCTGGCTACACGGCGAAGAGCAGCGCGTCCTGGCTCCACGTCGCCGGTTCAGGAACTGCATCTGGCACCCTCTCGTGGTACGTCGCCCCGTCCAAGTTGCGCAGTGGCGTCTATCGAGGCGACATCACCGTCACCGGCAAGGGCGGCTCGACCGCGATCGTGTCGGTCAGCTACACGGTCACGCCGCGGGCGACGATCTCGCTGTCGGCCAAATCACTCAGCTTCGCCGAGCGCGCGATCAATTCGAGTGGCGCGACCACAACGCCCTCCTGTGGCGCGACCGTGTGGAACGACGAGCTGAAGAACTCCTCGCTGCTGAACGGCACTTCGGACACAACCCCGGTCGACCCCAGCACCCTCCAGACGCTCTCGATCGGGAACAGCGGCCCCCGGTCGAGCGAGCTGCACTACGCGGTCTACACCGAGGCGTACACCGGCGAGTGGCTCACCACGGACCTGAATCCCGGCTCCAACCCGAACGGCTTCCAGGTCGCGCCAAATCAACCGCTAGTCCCGACCACCGGCGTGGTCAGCGGCGGCGGCGCGCCGGCGAAGCTGAAGCTCGCCTCGGTCGCCAACTCCAACGCCGTCGGCAGCTACCCGTCTATGAACCAGGGCACATATACGGGGCTCGTCCAGATCCGCGATCTCGCCGACCCCAGTGTGGTCGACACGGTGCCCGTGACGCTCGTGCTCGGCGATGGCAAGGGCACGCCGACGATCGCCGCGACCCCGGGCTCGTTCACGGTCACGCTCGCACCGGGCGCGAGCACCACCGTCAATCTCGCGCTCAGCGACCCCTCGCGCGTGTGCGGCTACGCGTACAGCCTCGAGTTCGACCAGCCGTGGGCGAGCACCGGCGCCGATCTGTACTCGGGGACGGTCCCCGCCACGCCCGCGACGGCGGCGCCCTCTGCGAGCGACACCGGCGGCGGCAACGGCTTCACACCGATCACGATCAGTGCAGCCGCCCTCGCACCTGGGACGTACCACGCGAACGTGATCGTCCAGTCGCAGAACGCGGCGGCGAACCCAACCAAGGTTCCGATCACATTGACTGTGACGGGCAGCCCGCCACCGGCCGCGTGCGTCGCGCCGAGGCGCCTGTCGTTCATGCTCCACGCGCCTCACGGCGCGCGCGTCGTGCAGGCGCTCGTATACGTCAACGGCAAGCTTGTCCACAGCTACCGGCAGCGCAGCCTTCACGACCTCGTGTTCTCGCGACCGCCCGCGACGCGGTTCAAGCTCAGGATCGTGACCAAGCTGAACGACGGCGAGCAGTTGCTGATGAGCGCCTCATACGACGGTTGCAAGCACTCAAAGGTCAAGCTCACGGTGCTGAACGGGCCGACCTAGCGGCCAGCAGATGTTCTCGCCGACCGGAGATCACCGCGCGAGGATCGCCGACCGGAGATCACCGCGCGAGGATCGCCGACCGGAGATCACCGCGCGAGGATCGAGTAGACAACCAAGTCGAGGTAGCGCTCGCCGACACGCTCGGCATCACGAAGGGTTCCTTCCTCGACGAACCCCAGCCGCTCTGGAATCGCCCGGCTGCGTCTGTTCTCGGCTGCCGCCCGGATTTCGACACGCCGCAGCTTCCAGGTGCCGATCGCATGAGCGATCAGCGAGCTCACCGCCACGGTCATCGTTCCATGCCCCTGCGCCTCTGCCGCGAGCCAGTATCCGATGCTGGTCGAGCTGTTCGCCCACGAGACCTGGTGGAACCCGACTACGCCGATGATGCGGTCGCGCTCATCGACGATCGCCGTCTGGAAGCCATCGTTGTCAGCCAGCTGCCGTCGGGTGCCGCGGATGAACGCGAACGTGTCCTCGAAGGTCTCCGACGCGGCCCACGGCAGCCATCGAGCGAGGTAATCCCGATTCGCGTCGACGAGAGCATTCAACTCGGCGGCGTCGGACTCCTCGAGCAGACGCAGCATCTTGCCGTTGTCCAGCCTAAATGACAGCATCAGGCAGAGTCTGACCAATCTCGCGCGCCGGCGCCCGCGGCGACTACCATCCACCCCGAGATGGCAGCGAGCCGCCGTGATCCGTACCTGACCCTCGGTGTCGGCCCCGGTGTCTCCGACGCGGAGCTCCGGGCCACCTACCGGCGGCTCGTGCAGCTCCATCACCCTGACCACAACGGCGGCTCGGCGGAGTCGGCACGTCGCTTCGAAGATGTCCAGGAGGCTTACGCGCAGATCCGGCAGATCCGCGACGCGTCGGCGCGATCGCACCAGCCGCCGCCGCGCCCGAGCCCGTCCCCGCGCCCGACCGCCACATCCCCGCGCGCCGCCACATCCCCGCCGCCGCGCGCCGGCACACCCCCGCCGCCGCGCCCGAGCGCAGACCCGGCCACCGATAAGCGCTTGGCGGACCTGGAACGTGAGATCCGCGAGGCACACCTGGCGCGCGAGCGCGCGCGGCAGGCCGCTCGCGAGGCGGCAGCCGAAGCGGTCAGGCGCCCCACGCCCGAGGAGCTCGGATACGTCACGACCGACGACAGCCTCGGCAAGATCCTCGCCGACGCCCGCTCGCAGGTATCGGAGCGCTTCGCGGAGGCACGCGAGCCCGTCACCAAGCGGGTAGCCGATCTGCTCGACGAGGTGGCATCGAAGCTGTCCGGCGACTCCCCGCCGCGTGCGCGCGACTAGCTCGCGCGCGTCCCCGGTCTAAAGCAGACTGTCCGTATTGCCGATGTAGATGTTGCTTGCGCGTGGTGTTGCTTCGGGACAGGGCCTGGGGGAGCGCCGGTGACGCCCGCAACCACCACCTCGGAGGACAGATAGTGCTTGGCCCAGCCCGCAGGTTTCTCGGCACTGTTTCGGCTGGTTGCGCGATCGGCGCAACCTTCTTGCTCGCATCATCGGCTTCGGTCGCTCAGGCCGCCCTCATCAACCTCGACGCGTGCAACACCGACGCGGTCAGCCAGCCGTTCGCTCCCTGGGGCGACCCCTCTTCTTACGAGCTTGCACCTGGCGGCGATTTCGAGAGCTCGGATTTCACGTCCTCTCCGTGGACGCTCAGCGGCGGCGCGCAGGTTGTTCCGGGAAGCGAGCCGTTCGCGGCCACCGGCACGCTCGGCGGCTCCTCACTGTCATTGCCTGCCGGCGCGTCCGCCGAGTCCCCGTCGACCTGCGTCGACGCTGCCTATCCCAGCGTCCGCTTCTTCGTCGCGGGCTCCGGGACGCTGGCCGTCAGCGTCGTCTACGGATCGCTCGTGATCCCGGCGGGAGTCGTCGTCGCAGCCGGCGACTGGGCCCCAACCCCGGTGATGATCACCGGATCTCTGGTGGGCGGGCTCCTCTCCGGCGGTACCGCGCAGGTCTCGCTCAAGCTGACCGGACTGACCGGGTCTCCGCAGGCTGATGACGTGCTCGTTGACCCGTGGTTCCGGAGCGGCTGATAGGTCGGTTCCGCGAGCCGCGGTTGGCGAGACTGCACGAAACCTGAACTAAGGCGATGATTTCGGTAAGGGAAGCCTGTGATCGGGGACAATTGGCCATCACGGCCAGCACGTAAAGCCATGGAAATAGACTCCTACGAGACCCCGGAGTCGGGAGGCTTGCTGATCGCGAGACGCGAGCGCCACGCCGAGGACAAGCGTGATCGGCGACTCCTGATCACCGAGTCGGTCGGCGCCATCGCGTTCCTCGCCGTCGCGATTTCGCTTGCGACGCTCGCGACCTGGACGCGATCGCTCTCGCCCGCCGCCCTCGCGGTTACCGTGGTCGCCTATCTGGTCGCCGCCCGCGTGAACTTTCCCGTCGGCAGCGCAGCCACGTTCCCGACGCAGCTCGCGTTCGTGCCGATGCTGTTCCTGCTGCCGACTCCGCTCGTACCACTGATCGTGGCGGCCTGCATGGTCGGCGATCTGTTGGCCCATCATCGCGGTCGCAATCTCTCGCTTGCGTTGGTGCTCACGCGAATCGGCGACTGCTCCTTCGCGCTCGGTCCGGCACTCGTGCTCGTGCTCGCCGGCCACGAGACCCTGTCGTGGGAGCGCTGGCCGGTGCTGGTGCTCGCGTTCGGCGCCCAGGTCGCCTGCGACGCTTGTGCCGGGCTCGCACGTACATGGTTCGCGGAGCGAATCAGGCCCTCCGTACAGCTGCCGATGCTCTGGGTGTACCTGACCGACGCCTGCCTGTCGTGCGTCGGCCTCCTCGTGGCCGCTGCGTCCCTCGGGCGACCCGGCCTGGTGCTGCTTATCCTGCCCTTGGTCGGACTGCTCTGGCTCTTCGCGCGCGAGCGCGAACAGCGCCTTGACCACGAGCTCGCGCTGAGCACCGCCTACCGCGGCACCGCGCTGCTCCTCGGCGACATGGTCGAAGCCGATGACCACTACACCGGCCAACACAGCCGGGACGTGGTCGACCTCGCGCTCGCTGTCGCCGGCGCACTCCACCTTGCCCCCGCCACCCGTCGTAACGTCGAGTTCACGGCACTACTGCACGACGTCGGAAAGATCCGCGTTCCCAAGGCCATCATCAACAAGCCTGGCAAGCTCAACGACGCCGAATGGAAAATCATCCGACGCCACACGATCGAGGGCGAGACGATGCTCAGGCGGGTCGGAGGCGTACTGGCGACGGTCGGGCACTTCGTCCGTTCCAGTCACGAGCACTATGACGGCTCCGGCTATCCCGACGGGCTCGCCGCAGTAGCGATCCCGATCGAGTCCCGGGTGGTAAGCGTGTGCGACGCCTACAGCGCGATGACGAGTAACCGGCCCTACCGCTCGGCCCTTACCACCGCCGAGGCTCTCGCAGAGCTGCGACGGTGCGCCGGCAGCCAGTTCGATCCACAGATCGTGGATGTGATCACGCGCATCGTCGGCCATCCCGCGGCTGTCCTTCCCAGCGCCACGAGGACGTGGGAGTTCTCGCGCCCCACTGACGCCGAGCCGATGTTCAGCACCAGCCGGTAGCAGCCACCAGCGCCGGCGGCGGACCACTCGAGCGCCGGCGGCGGACCACTCGAGCACCGGCGGCGGACCACTCGAGCGCCACCGCCTGATCCGGACTGATTCCAGAATCTCTGCCACACTTCGGGCGTGCTGGCGACCCGCTGATCCCGGAAGGGGTTCCCTTGTCTGATAGACCTGACGCCGTTGTTGGAGAGATGAACGAACCGCACGGTGGCGGCTGCCCAATCGCGCACGAGCGCGCGCTGCACCCCACCGAGGGCGGCGGCAACCAGCAGTGGTGGCCGAACCGGCTCAACCTGAGGATCCTCGCCAAGAACCCCGCGGTGGCCAACCCGCTCGGCGAGGGGTTCAGCTACGCCGAGGCGTTCAAGACCCTCGACCTCGCCGCGGTCAAGGAGGACATCGAGGACGTGCTGACGACGTCGCAGGACTGGTGGCCGGCGGACTTCGGCCACTACGGCCCGCTGATGATCCGGATGGCATGGCACAGCGCCGGCACATACCGCATCAGCGACGGTCGCGGTGGCGCCGGGGCCGGCCAGCAGCGCTTCGCGCCGCTCAACAGCTGGCCTGACAACGGGAACCTCGACAAGGCGCGCCGCCTGCTCTGGCCGGTCAAGCAGAAGTACGGCCAGAAGCTCTCGTGGGCGGATCTGATGGTCCTCACCGGCAACGTCGCCCTGGAGTCGATGGGCTTTCAGACCTTCGGGTTCGCCGGGGGCCGCGAAGACGTGTGGGAGCCCGACGAGGACGTCTACTGGGGCCCCGAGACCACCTGGCTGGGTGACGAGCGGTACACCGGCGACCGCGAGCTCGAGGAGCCGCTCGGCGCCGTCCAGATGGGCCTGATCTACGTCAACCCGGAGGGCCCGAACGGCAACCCGGACCCGCTTGCCGCGGCCAAGGACATCCGCGAGACGTTCCGCCGGATGGCGATGAACGACGAGGAGACAGTCGCACTGATCGCCGGCGGCCACACGTTCGGGAAGACCCACGGCGCGGCCGACCCCGACCAGTACGTCGGCCCCGAGCCCGAAGCTGCTCCGCTGGAGGAGCAGGGGCTCGGCTGGCGGAACGCCTACGGCAGCGGCAAGGGCGCGGATGCGATCACCAGCGGCCTCGAGGTGACCTGGACGGCCACCCCCACGGCGTGGTCCACCAGCTACTTCGAGAACCTGTTCGGCTACGAGTGGGAGCTGACCAAGAGCCCGGCCGGCGCGCACCAATGGCAGCCGAAGGACGGCGCCGCGACGGACACCGTTCCCGGCCCGGCCGAGGATTCGCCACGGCGTCCCCCGACGATGCTGACGACCGACCTCTCCCTGCGCTTCGACCCGGCGTACGAGAAGATCTCGCGGCGCTTCCACGAGCATCCCGACGAGCTCGCCGACGCATTCGCCCGGGCCTGGTTCAAGCTCACCCATCGCGACATGGGACCGGTCGCGCGGTACCTCGGCCCGGAGGTCCCGACCGAGACGCTCCCGTGGCAGGACCCCCTCCCCGAGGTGACGCACGAGCTCATCGACGCGGAGGACATCGCCACCCTGAAGAGCAAGATCCTCGATTCGGGGCTGTCCGTGGCTCAGCTCGTCTCCACCGCGTGGGCGTCGGCGTCGACGTTCCGCGGCAGCGACAAGCGCGGCGGGGCCAACGGGGCGCGCATCCGCCTCGAGCCGCAGCGCGGTTGGGAGGTCAACGACCCCGAAGAGCTGGCGACGGTGCTGAGCACTCTGGAGGGGATCCAGGAGGCCTGGGGCAGCTCCCAGACGGGAGGCAAGCAGGTCTCGCTCGCCGACTTGATCGTGCTCGGCGGCTCCGCCGCCATTGAGCTGGCCGCCAAGAATGCCGGTCATGAGGTCGAGGTCCCGGTCACGCCGGGACGCACGGACGCGTCCCAGGAGCAGACCGACGTGGAGTCCTTCGACGCGCTCGAGCCTTCCGCGGACGGGTTCCGCAACTACCTTGGTGAGGGACAACGCCTGACGGCCGAGTACCTCCTGATCGACCGCGCGAACCTGCTGACCCTGAGCGCCCCGGAGATGACCGTCCTCGTTGGTGGCCTGCGTGTCCTCGGCGCGAACTCGGGGCAGTCCCCGAAGGGTGTGCTCACCACGAGGCCTGGGTCGCTGACGAACGAGTTCTTCGTCAACCTGCTCGACCTGGGCACGGCGTGGTCGGCGACGGCCGAGGACGCGGGATCGTTCGAGGGCCGCGACGTCAGCACCGGCGAGCTCAAGTGGACCGGCAGCCGCGTCGACCTCGTCTTCGGCTCGAACTCAGAGTTGCGCGCGCTCGCAGAGGTCTACGCGAGCGATGACGCGAACGAGAAGTTCGTGCACGACTTCGTCGCGGCGTGGGTCAAGGTGATGAACCTCGACCGTTTCGACCTGACCTGATCGACGGGGTGCCGGAGAACGACGCGGTACGAATGGCGGGAGGCTTCTCTAGGCCTCCCGCCGACGTATGAACTGCACCCCATTCCAGTTTTCCCACACCAACCACCGGCGACCGGCGCCCCCGCCCCGATCACCCGCGCCTGAATCCGTTGTGAACCACACGGTAGGCGTGCCGGCACCGGTACACAACGTCATATGACACCCAGCGCCCCCCTGTCGATCCCCCGGACACCGACGTTCCTCCAGTCGCTGCTCGAGCCGGAGCGGCTCGCGCTGCTGCAGACAGGGCACACGATGGGCTGGCAGGCGACCGAGACCCTGGTGCGACGAGGCGCTCCGGCCGACAGCGCCATCGTGCTGCTCGCCGGGCTGGCGAAGATCCATACGAGCGTCGAGGGTGCAGAGGTCCTGCTCGGACTGTCGGGACCAGGAGACCTGCTCGGCGAGGTCACCGCTGTCCGCGACTCGGTCCGCTCCGCGACCGCGACCGCACTCGAGCCGGTCAAGGGGGTTGTGATTCCGGTCCTGAGGCTGCGGGCATTCCTCGCCGAGCACCCTCGCGCGGCCCTTGCGCTGCTCGACCTGGCGCTGACCCGGTTGTACGTCGCCGACGCTCGGCGGATCGAGTTCGCGACGTCTGAGAGTCTGGCTAGGGTCGCCGGCCGGCTCGTCGAGCTCGCCGAGCGCTTCGGGGTGCCCGGGACCGACGGTGCGATCGATGTCGCTCTCCCGATCACCCAGCAGGAACTCGCCTCCTGGAGCGCGTCCTCACGCGAGTCGACGGCGAGAGCGCTGCGCACGCTTCGCGGTCTTCGCCTGATCGAGACCCATCGGCGCCGTCTGACGGTGCTCGACCTCTCGGGTCTGCAGGCGCACACCGCACGGCTCTGAGGAACCCTCGGGAGCTTCGCGGCAGCGATCTGCAGAGCGAGTACAATGTTTAGTGGACGGTCGCTGACCAAGCCGACCAGCCGTTCGCTGCAGCTGACCTTTGCCGTCGCTGCGACTAGCCGACGTGATTTGACCTCCGCCCTAGTTGATCCCTTAGGGGGTTCGCGACCCGCCCGGGTGTTGCTCGGCGGGGACTGAAATCCAAGAGGAGAGGTTCTCATGATCGTTTTCGGCATCGTATTGATGGTCATCGCTGCCCTTGTACCCAAGCTCGTCGTCCTGTACGGCGTGGGCTTTATCGTCCTGGTGATTGGTGTCATCCTCGCGGTTGCGGGCATGATGGGGCGTGCGGTCGGAGGTCGTCGCCACTACTACTAACCGCGCGCCCGACGCCGCGCGCCCGACGCGACTGAGTGTCAAGCGCGACTGAGTGTCAAGCGCGACGGTTTGTCCCTACCCGTGACATCAGGATCACTCACACCAACAAAGGAGATACGCACCTATGGCTAGCAGCTCGATAGATACCTACTTGAACGATCATCTCGGCGGCGCGAAATTCGGCATTGATCTTGCCGAGCACATCCGTGACAGCCATGAGGGCACCGCACTCGGAGACGTGATGACGTCGATGGCGGGCGAGATCGAGCTTGACCGCCAGTCGCTTCTCGGGCTCATGGAGCGGATGGGGACCTCGCCGAATCCTGTCAAGCAGGCGACGGGATGGCTGGCCGAGAAGGTCAGCCGGGTGAAGCTCGCAAGCACGATGTCAGGCGACCACGGTGCGTTCATGGCACTCGAAACTCTCGCGATGGGAGTCGAGGGAAAGGCATCAATGTGGAGAGCGCTCAAGGAGGTAGCGGGCGAGTATCCGGCGTTGGCGACGACGAATCTCGACGATCTGATCAACCGCGCCGAAGCGCAGAGCACGATCCTCGAGCACGAGCGGCTAGTCGCCGGCAGGCAGGCGCTCAACAACGACGGAGCGACGACGCCGAAGCGAGTGAACCCGTACTCGGCTGGGAACCCGCCCACGAGCCCTGGCCGACCCGCATTCGAATCAGCGTTCAAGCGCTAGCCGCGGAGCCCTTACTTTCCGACAATCAATCCCCAGCGAAAGGAGCCAGTTCAATGACTGACAAGCGCGTAGACAAAGGCAAAGGCCGTGTGAAGGAGGCCGCCGGCAGCCTGACCGGTGACACGAGCCTCAAGAACGAGGGCAGAGCCGACCAGGCGAAGGCCAAGGTCAAGGACACCGTCGACAAGGTCGCTGATGCCCTGTCCGACACCGTCGACAGAGTCAGCAATACCCTCACCGGCCACCACGAGAAGTAAAACGGAGAGCTCGGCGCGCGGCGGCGGGCACCCGCCCGGTGAGGGCTCTCGTCACCGGCGCGGCCGGCTTCATCGGCGGCCACGTCGTCACTGCACTCGCCCGCGACGGCATGCGGGTCAGGGCGCTCGATCTCACGCCGCCGATCGCCGGGGTCCCCGACACCGTCGAGTTCATGCCCGGAGACATTCTCGATCCGGACACAATGCGACGCGCCGTCGAGGGATGCGACGCGGTCTTCCACCTCGCCGCCGTCTATAGCTACGCCCGCAGCGATGCTGCCCTGATGCAGGCGGTCAACGTCCGCGGCACCCGCACGGTGCTCGAGGCGGCCTTGCGCGGGGAGCACCGGCGGGTCGTGTACACCAGCTCTTGCGCGACCTGCGGACCCGCTCGCGGGCGCCGGGCCACCGAGCACGATCTGCCGGCGCCGCGAGAGCTCATCGTGCCGTATAAGCGCACGAAGCTGGAAGCAGAGCGGGTCGCCCTCGACGCGGCGCGCGCGGGTGCCGAGGTGATCGTCGTCAACCCGACGGTGCCCGTCGGCCCGGGCGATCTGCGTCCGACCCCTACCGGGAAGATGGTCGCGGACGTCGCCCGCGGGCGCGCCCGCGCCTATCTGGCGCGCAGCGCTCTCAACGTGGTCGCGGTCGAGGATGTCGCGCGCGGACACGTGCTCGCATTCGAGCGTGGCCGCCCGGGCGAGCGCTACCTCCTCGGCGGGGACGACATGACCGTGGCCGAGGTGTTCGCGGTCATCGCGCGCGCAGCCGGGCTGTCCGCACCCCGCCTGCCGGTGCCATGGGCCGCTGCCTATGTGGGCGCCCGCCTTGCCGACGCGATGCTCCGGCCGGTCGGACGAGAGCCGCAGCTACTCGTGCTCGACGAGGTGCGCGCCGGGCGGATCCCCCACCTCTTCGACGACGCCAAGGCGCGCGCAGAGCTGGGCTACGTCTCCCGCCCGGCGGTCGACGCCCTCGCGGACGCTGCACGGAGCGCACTCGCAGCACCGGCGTAGCTGCGCGGCTAGTGTGGGCGCCCATGGCCCGTCGAGCAGAGAGGGCGCAGGTGCGCGCCGAGCGGATCGAGCATGAGCGCAGGCTCGCCGAGGCGGCGCGACGAAAGCAGCGGCTCGGGCGCCTCACCGGCATCGTGATCTCGGCTGCGGTGCTGCTCGTTGCCGCGATCGTGATCAGCAACTCCCACAGCACCTCCGACGTGGTCAAGCCAGGCACGCCGGCGGCCAGAGCGGACGACGCTCGTGTCGACAGCCTGCTGGCGGGCATCACCGAATCCGGTGACAACACGCTCGGCGCACCGAACACGCCCGTCACCGTGACGGAGTTCGGCGATCTCGAGTGCTCGGCGTGCGACGATTTTGCGCTCGCGCCAACGGCGAGCACCTCCGATGGGGTTTCGGGATCCGGAGTCGAGGACCAGCTGATCTCGAGCTACGTCCGTACCGGCAAGGCTCGGCTTATCTACCGCTCCCTCGATACCGCCACGAAGGCGGGCGACGAACCCTCGGAGTTCGGAGTCCAGCAGACCGCCGTGCTCGCTGCCGGGCTGCAGCAGCGAGCTTGGTACTACATCGAGCTGTTCTACAACGAGCAGGGCCAGGAGGGCACGGGCTACGTCACCGAGAGTTACCTCGACGGGCTTGCGCAGCAGGTGCCCGGCCTGAACTACAGCAAGTGGCTCGCGGCCCGCAAGGACAGCAGCCTCACCGCTCAAGTGTCATCCGACGCGATGGCCGCGTCCCGGCTGGGTCTCCAGGACACCCCGTCGATCGTGGTCAGCGGACCCAAGGGCCGCGCGACGCCGATCCAGGGCGTGCCGACCTGGAGTCAGCTGCAGGCGGCGATCAGATCGGTCAGCTGACCACTCGGTCCCCGGGTCGTCGAGGGTATCGATCGCTGCGAACTCAGCAGGAGCGTGCGCGGGCCGTTAGCCGTGCCGAACCGTCGCCTGTACGCTCACCGCAGCGCTGTCCGCCCAGCTCGGGCTGGTGCCGTAGGCGATCTTGGTCGGTCTGCCGCCGCCGAACGGCACCGTTTCGATCACGCTGCGCTTCCCGCCGCACTCGCCCGACGGAGGCGA
>Ga0302324_100013919_pt1 | contig 16263 bp, 13 predicted proteins | sample Palsa_T0_1_FD_201949 | JGI IMG/M metagenome (GOLD analysis project Ga0302324, IMG submission 201949) | Peat permafrost microbial communities from Stordalen Mire near Abisko, Sweden - Palsa_T0_1 | ecosystem: Environmental > Terrestrial > Soil > Palsa > Peat permafrost | place: Sweden: Abisko...
GTCCGCCTGGCCCGACGCGGACCCCCATAACCGGTCGTACCAGGGCCCAGCCTTCTGTGGCACACTGCTTGTGACAAGGAAGTACGAAGAGCGGAACGAGTATCTGCATCTCCGCCATTTTTTGGGGGGTGGGATGAAAGAGGCCCAGTGGTTGGCTCTGGTCGCCATCGTGGTTCTGATCGCCGGGGTCGTTCGTTTCGCCTTCCGTGGTCAACGACGCCTCGGGACCCCGATTCAACGGGCCGCACACAGCGCCCTGCACACGGCGAGTCTTGCGGCGCCGGCCCTGCGAACCGGGCTCAACAAGAACGCAGCGGAGCGGTCCATCGGTTACCTCAGGGACCTCCTCGGTACCCGCGGCGTCCTCATTGCCGACGTCGACGGGATCCTGGCGTCCGAAGGCATCGACCCTGAACACTGCGCCCTCCTTCTGGCGCCGCTCCAGGCGGCGCTCGGCGCCGCCCGGCCCCGGGTAATAACGACCGACGATCTCGTCTGCCGAGATCCGAATTTCTGCGAGCTGCATTCAGGCGTGATCGTCCCCCTCACCACCGACGGGAACATCGTCGGCGTCCTCGCCGTCCTGGACGCGGCGGCCCCGGCCGGTCTGCTCCGTCTGTGTAGCGAGGTGGCTCAGTTCGTATCCACGCAGCTCGAGCTGGCCGAGCTGGACCGCTCGCGCCGGCGTGCCGTGCAAGCAGAGCTTCGGTTCCTCCGCGCGCAGATATCGCCACACTTCATCTACAACGCACTGACCGCAATCGAATCCTTCGTGCGTTCAGATCCCGACCGAGCCCGGGAGCTGCTCGTCGAGTTCGCCGATTTCATCCGCTACAGCTTTCGCACCCACGGCCAGTTCGTCACCATGGCCGAAGAGATCCGTCTGGTCGACACCTACCTCGATCTCGAGCGGGCCCGATTCGGCGATCGGCTCGCCGTCACCCTTCGGGTCGCCCCCGAGGTCTTGGGCGTGATGCTTCCGCCCTTCGTCCTGCAGCCCTTGGTGGAGAACGCCGTCCATCACGGGATCGAGCCGAGTGAACACCCGGGTCAGCTGGAGATCATCATCAAAGACGCCGACACCGAGGCTCTGGTCACCGTGGAGGACAATGGAATCGGCGCCGACCCGAGCCACTTGCGTCGCGCCCTGTCCGGGACCGCGGCAGAGGAGGGAATCGGCCTGCACAACGTCGATGAACGGCTCCGGGCCGTCTTCGGCGATGAAATGGGATTGACCATTGAGACGGCGCTCGGCGCCGGAACCAAAGTGACCTTGCGCATACCGAAGTTTCACGTGGGGGTGGCTGCGGGATGATCGGTCTCTCCGTACTTGCGGTCGACGACGAACCGCCCGCACTGGACGAACTGACCTTCCTCCTCGAGAATTCCGCACTGGTCAGCTCCGTGAGAGCAGCCAAGAGCGCCACCGATGCGCTGCACTACATGCACGACGAGCACTACGACGTCGTCCTCCTCGACATCGCCATGCCCGGGCTCGACGGGCTCGAATTGGCGCGCGTTCTCTCCCGGTTCTCCCATCCACCGGCGATCGTCTTCGTGACGGCACACGAGGAACACGCCCTGGCGGCGTTCGACGCCGGTGGCATGGGCTATCTGCTCAAGCCTGTGACGCTTGATCGCCTCGTCAGCACCCTACGGAGAGTGGTCAATCGCCCGCCTGACGAAACGCAGGATGCCGGGTCGCTGGAGACGATCCTCGTCGAGATCGGATCGCTGACGAAGATTCTGGCCCGAGAGGACGTCTCGTGGGTCGAATCAGCGGGGGACTACGTGCGCCTCCATCTTCGTGGCGGCGGCCATCACCTTGTTCGCATGCCAATTTCACTTCTCGAGGAGAAGTGGAGTGAACACGGGTTCGCCCGCATTCACCGGAGTTACCTGGTGGCGCTGCGAGACATCCATGAATTGCGCACGTCGGAGGGCCATACCGTCGTCGGGGTGGGAGCCTATGACCTCCCGGTGAGCCGACGTCACGCCAAGGAGCTCCGGGACAGGCTCATCCGCCACGCCCGCAGGGAGACGTCGTGACGATCTCCGAACAGCCGCGGCGCGAGGTCGTCCGTGCCGCCACGCGCCGACCTTCCGGCCGCTCTCTGTCGCCGATGCGCGACGACCTCTACGAGCCCGACGCGTACGGCCGGGAGTTACTGTCCTCACTCATGCGAGCCCAGGCCGGTGTCTCGCTCGCGGTACTTCTGCCTGCCATCTCGCTCCTGATCCTCTATCCCCTCCTGACCGTGCTGCTGCCACGACTCGCCACCTTTTCGGTCCTCGGCCTTCCCCTCACGTTGATCATCCTGGGGGGCGGCATCTACCCACCCCTGGTGCTCCTCGGCTATTTGTACGTGCGACGAGCCGAGCGCCTGGAACAACGCTTTGTCGAGCTGCTGAAGGAACAGTGACCGAACCGGCCACCATCGCGGCTATCGCTACGGTGACGGTCATAACCGCTGTCATCAGTGCGCGGGGCGTCCGCATTGCCCGTACGCCGGCGGACTTCATGGTGGCCGCCCGCCAGGTTCCCTCGTTCCTCAACGCCTCCGCCATCTCGGGCGAGTACCTCTCTGCCGCCTCCTTTCTCGGTATCGCGGGGCTGGCCATGCTCGAAGGGCTCGGCGCACTCTGGTACGCGGTCGGCTACGCCGCCGGTTACCTCGTCCTCCTCGTCGCGGTGGCCGCACCCCTCCGGCGATTCGGTGCGTACACGATTCCCGACTTTGCCGAGGGGAGGCTCGACTCGTCCGTCCTGCGCCGCGCCGCTACCGGGATCGTGCTCATCATCTGCGCCTTTTACCTCCTGCCCCAGCTCAAGGGAGCAGGGTTGACGCTCCAGGTGGCGTTCGGCGGTCCCCAGTGGATCGGCGTCATCGTCCTCGGAGCGATCGTGACCCTGGGCATTGCGAGCGGTGGCATGAAGGGCATCACGTTCGTCCAGGCGTTTCAGTACTGGCTCAAGATCACGGCATTGGCGATTCCCGCCCTTTTCCTGGTGATGGTCCTCCACCATCCCCCGATCGGCTCCGTTTCGAGCGCAGCTCCTCATGCATTCGGCCAACGGACGACGATCGAGTTCCCGCAGTCCGAACAGTTGACCGTCGGTCGCACCGTTCGGGTGGACGCGGCCGGCCAGGTCGACGGCGTGTCCCGCCACGGCGGCATTGCCCTCACGCGCGGCGTCCACAGCGTGCACGCCGGCGCCACCCTGGTCTTTCCAGCTGGGGCCGAGGCTCCGCGCGTCGAGAGCAGCCCCGCGCTGACCGCCCAGGAGTGGACCTCGCCGTTGCTGCACCTGGGGGGCGCACCGGACCACCCGCTCGCCGCTACGTACGGGATCTTGTTGGCGACCGTTCTCGGCGCAATGGGGCTGCCCCACATCCTGGTGCGCTTCTACACCAACCGGGACGGTCAGGCCGCTCGCCGGACCACCGCATTCGTGCTCTTGCTCCTCGCCTGCTTCTACGTCTTTCCCGCCATCTTCGCCGTGCTCGGAAGATTGGAGGCTCCCGGCCTCTATACGTCGGGCCAAACCGACTCGGTCGTCCTCGTCCTTCCCCGATTGGCCTCGGCCGGTATTCTGGGAACGTTGCTCGGCGCGCTCGTGGCGGCCGGAGCATTCGCCGCTTTTCTCTCGACCTCCTCGGGCCTCCTGATCAGCATGTCCGGCGCTCTCTCGCATGACATCATGGGTCGGGGGGTCCGCGCCTTTCGCACGTCGGCCATTGCAATCGGGGTCGTCATGACGGCGATCGGCATATTCGTGGCGAACATTTCGATAAACGTGCTCGTCGGGTGGGCCTTCGCCATCGCGGCCTCCACATTCTGCCCCTTACTTCTCCTCGGGATCTGGTGGCGCCGATTGACGTGGGTCGGAGCACTCGGAGGCCTCGCACTCGGAGGGGCAACGTCCTCGATCGCCGTGATCCTCACGATGGTCGGCATCGGCAAGACGGGATGGCCGGCCGTTCTCCTCGGCGAGCCGGCGATCTGGACCGTGCCGCTGGCCTTTCTCACCATGGTCTCCCTCTCGCTCGCAACCCCCCGCGCGCTTCCGAACGACGTGACGCAGAAACTCTTGGCCCTGCACCTGCCCGAAAGAGTCCGCCCGCCGGCCGGCCGCAGAACCGAAATGATCCCGTCGGCGGCGGTCCCGGTCGGGCGAACGACGCCGCCCTAAATCCTTCTTTGTCACTTGCCTTTGTGCAGCAGTGGGACCGGGCACGAAGGCCAGCTCCGTGCTACCTTGAGCGACGCATCTGAGCAGATGCGTCGCCCGGTTCGGGTGGCCCCTCGGGGGGGTCGCCGGCCCGTTGCTCATGCTTCGGGCCGGCGACAACGGGGGCTGAGCGTGATCAGTCCCGCACCGCTCGGTGGCGCTCCTGGCGAAGCGCCGACGCGAGCTCCGGCACGACGACGTGCCAGTCCCCCACGACGCCGATGTCGCATTGGGAGAACACCAGGGCATCGGGATCCTCGTTGATGGCCACGATCGTGCCGGCGGAGCGCACCCCCACCATGTGGTTGAACTTCCCGCTCAGTCCCACGGCCACGTACAGCCGCGGCGCAATACTCCGACCGGTGATCCCGACCTGACGGGCGCGCGGCGCCCAGCCTTTGTCGGTGACCTTGCGGGTCGCCGCCAGTTCGGCTCCCAGCAACGCAGCAAGGGACGACAGCTCCTCGTACTCATGGGGTTGCACGCCGGCACCTACCCCGATCACCACATCGGCGCGCGCCAAGACCTCGACGTCGTCGTCGCGGCGCTGCGATACGACACGGACTCGACTGCGCGGCGTGATGGCCCATGCGAAAAGGTCGGGGGCGTGCTCCCGCGGGGTCGGCAGCGGCAAGACCCCGGGGCGGACCGACACCAACCGGACGTCCGAGGTGCACGTGATGTCCGCCACCAGCGCGCCCGAGAAGGCCGGTTTCGCCGCCACCAGCTCACGATCTACGATCTCCAGCCCGATAGCGTCCCCGACCAGCCCCGCCCCCAGCGCGGCCGCCATGCGGCCCAGCACCTCTCGCCCGAACGAGGTGCTCGGTCCCAGCATGGCCCAGATGGAGTTGGCTCGAGCCCACTCCAGCACGGCTGCCGCCACGTCCTCGGCGTTGGGAACCCCGGTGAACCTGGTCACCGCATCCGCGCCGGATGCTCCCAATGCCCCGACAGGCGCTTCCCCGAAGGCCACGGCATGGACATGCCCACCGATGGCCGCGGCGAGTCTGGCGGCCGTTCCGAGGATCTCCGCTCCCACCTGAGGACGGTCCGGTTCGATGAGCACGGCGATCATGGCGCTGCCGGCTTTCGAGACGACCGCGGCCGTCGGCGCCTCGACCGGATCCGGTGCGGCGGGGACGAGCGCGCCGCGCTCGGACAGCATGGCGATCGCGTCGGCCACCTGCTCGGCCGGCGTACCGCTGAGCACCTTGCTCGCCCGCTCGTGGTGCATGGCGCGCGTGCTGCCGACCCGGGTCGGGCTTCCTTCCTGTCCCCAAGGACCGTCGCCCAGCTCTCTACTCGTCAGCAGGCGGATGCGGTCGGCCGCTACCTCGGCCCGGGATGGAGGAGGGACCTTGCACGGCTCGCAGAGACGTTCCGCCACCGAGAGCAGCACGGGAAGGGAGACTTCGACCTCTTCGCTCCCATCGTCGTGCTCCAGGGTCAATGAGAGATCCTCCCCGTCGATACCCATCTGCCGGACTCCGGTGGCAAAGGGCAGACCAACCAGCTGGGCGATCTCGGGGCCGACCTGACCGGTGTCGCCGTCGAGCGAGTTGCGGCCGACCAAGATGAGATCGAACGACCCCTCCCGCGCCAATGCTGCGGCCAGCGACCGGGCCGTGGCCAGGGTGTCGGAGCCGCTGAACGCGGGGTCGCACAGATGCACCCCACCGTCCGCTCCCCATGCGACGGCTTCCCGGAGAACATCCTCCGCCGAAGGCGGCCCGAGGGTGAAGACGGTGCAGGTGCCACCGCTCTCCCGCGCCCACTCCACCCCTTTTGAGACGGCACGCCGGCAGTAGGCGTTCATTTCGAGCTCGATCCCCTCACGCACGAGCCTTCCCTCGGACCCGAGCGTCATCGACTCACCGACCGGGATCTGCTTGATCAGGGCGGCAATGCGCAGTGGCCGCTCGAACCGGCAAAAAGGAACCTCGTCGACTCCCGGCATGGCCGTCACGATACTCGCCACATATTCCCGATCAGAAAGGGAGCAATCACCCCTGGGGCCTTCGCCTACACTCGTACACGCGCCTCTAGCTCAACGGCAGAGCAACGGACTCTTAATCCGCAGGTTTCGGGTTCGAATCCCGAGGGGCGCACTCGAAAAAGCCAGTTCAATAGAGGATTCCAACTCTGAATAAGGTGGATCGCTGACTCCGACCTCGGAACGCACCCCAGATCCACCTTACGATGCACCTAACCGATACACTTAACTCGTGGCCCGTCCAATCGCGGATTTGGCAACACGCTTCGAACGGCAGGTTGACCGTACCGGCGAACACCATTTGTGGCTCGGCAGCATCAATCCCGAACGCGGCACCGGCCGCATCAAGGTCAACAAGGTTGTGGTGACGGCGCACCGGGTGGCGTGGGAGCTTGCACACGGTTCCCTCCCTCCCAAGGCGATCGTCTTGGCCTGCCCTGTCAACCCTGCCTGCGTCCGTCCGGATCACCTGCGCCTGGAAGGTTCCTCAGACACCAGTGGAACGCGCCGCACAAGGGCACGCAAGGGGACGGGCTCGATGCGTCTCATCCGACCGGGCACTTGGGAGCTGCGTGTGACCGTTGGCCGCTGGGAGGACGGCCGTCCTCGAACCCTCAATCGAAGGGTCTCGGCAAACGGCGAGGCGGAGGCCGCTGCCCAACTCGTCACGTTGGCCGAAGAGATGAGCCGGGCGCAGCTGGCGCAGACACGCGGCGATCGCGACGTCACGGTCGATGAGGCGATCGAACGCTTTCTCACTGAGTACCTGGCCAAGGAGAAGGGTCGAGCCGACAAGACCATTACGGACTATCGCTATCTGCACCAGCGATGGTTCTCCCCCTCTATCGGCGCCAGGCCAGTAAAGCGCATAGGGAGTTCGGTCATGGACGATCTGTTTGGTCAGATGCGCCAGGCAGGATTGAGCGCCTCCCGCCTCAATCAGGCCAAGAGCCTCTACGTCCCCTTCTTTCGGTGGGCCAAACGACGCGGCATGACACTCCGAAATCCGATGGTCGACTTCGAAATGCCCACCAGTACCTACCGGTCAAAAGAACGCACGCCGCCCGAAGTCGAAGAGCTGACGCTGCTTCTGTCCACCGCGGTCGAAGTCACACCCGACATCGCTCCCCTTCTCGTTCTCGGCGCCGTCACCGGTACCCGGCGAGGCGAGTTGGTGGCAATTCCCCGATCGGCGGTGTCCTGGAAGAAGAACCAGATCACCGTCGACACCGCCATCAGCTCGACTGGAAAGGTCAAGTCGACCAAAACTCGTCGGGGACGAACCTTCCATGTCGATGCCGACACGATTGCCATGCTGCAACGCCACTGCGAGTACGTGGATGACCGTGCCAGCACGGCCGGTGTCGAACTCGGGAGCGATCCCTTTCTGTTCAGCCTCGTCCCGGACTGCTCAAAACCCATGCCCCCCGACTACCTGACAAAGCGAGTTGGGGTACTGAAGGGCTATCTTGGTATCGAGGACAAGCGCCCCGGAGTCGTTGCGCTCGAAGAGGAGGCGCTCTGCCTGCGTAGATCGCCTCCCCCACCCCGACCGAAAGGTCGGACTGGGCCCTCACCCAACGGTGGGATGTCCTTCCGCGAGATCGGTCAACAGTTGGGCCGCAGCGAGCGCTGGGCGAGTCTCGCGGTCGAAGCCGCCGAACGCCGGGAATACGCTGAAGCATCGGGCTATGGCGGTCTCAACTTCGACGGGTCAATCCTCGCTCTTCGCAAGTTCACCTCGTCGGAACTTCTCGATGCCGGATTCAATGTCAGCATGGTCGCCCAACGACAAGGGCACGGCCCACAAGTCCTGACTCGCCATTATTCCAAGTCGCGAGCCTCGTCGGACAAGCGAGCAGCGGAGCACCTCGGCCGTGTGATCCATGGAAACGATTCATAGCGAATGTCGTCCCCATTGTGACCAGTCAGCTAATCGTCAAATCACCGGGAATTGGCCGGTTATCGTCATTCCTCTGTCGAGCCTGAGGGTGGCTCCGTTATGGCCGTGGAGCTGGCGCAACGTTCCACTGTGCGTCAGGGTGAGTCCCATACGGTGGGATCACATCGCTGATCAGAGTAAGGACGCGAGGTCCACGAGATTGCGAGCGGAATCCTCCAAGAGGCGGCTGACCGCCTCCACATCGAGCGGGCGCGCAAAAAGGAAACCCTGCCCCGTGTCGACGTTCTCAGCGGCCAATTGCACCCGTTGACCGTCGTTTTCGACGCCTTCGGCGACGGTTTCGAGCCCGAGCGCTTTGCCCAACTGGACCATGGCGTGGACGAGAGCTACCGCACTAGAAGTGTCGGTGATGCCCGAAACGAAGGTCCGGTCGATCTTCAACACGTCGACGGGAAACTGGCGCAAGTAGGCTAAAGAGGAGTAGCCCGTGCCGAAGTCGTCGATGGCCAGGCGTACGCCGAGTGCCTTCAATAGGGTCAGACGACCGACGGTGTCATCGACGTTGTGCATCAATGTGGTTTCGGTGAGCTCTAGGACACAGAGGGCAGGGTCGAAACCGCTTGCGGTGAGGGCATCGTGCACGTCGGTGACGATCTGGTCCCGGTCGAGCTGTTTGGCCGAGACGTTGATCGAGACGGAGACGCGGTGGCCCTGACCGGCCCAGGCCGCACCCTGGCGACAGGCCTCGTCCAGCACCCAGCGGCCAACCGGCACGATGAGGCCGCTCGTCTCGAGGGCGGGGATGAAATCATCGGGCATGATCACCCCTTGAGTCGGGTGACGCCAGCGAAGCAGTGCCTCGACACCGGTGAAGGCGCCCGAGGACAGATCGAAGGTGGGTTGGTAGAGCAAAAAGTATTGCTGGGCCTCGAGAGCTGCCAGGAGATCCCTCTCCAAGATGAGGTTGTCGTTCACGGCATCCTGCATCGCTGGGGCAAAGACGACAGCGCACCGCTTACCGGCGGCCTTCGCCTTGTATAGAGCTGTGTCGGCGTCGCGCAGAAGCTCGTCGGGGGTAGCCCTCCAGCCTTCGGCAATGCCGATGCTGGCTGTCACCATGAGAGGAGTGTCACTGCCGGCAATCTCGAATGGCGTGGCCAGGACGTCGAGGATGCGCTCGGCCACCACCTCGGCTCCGGCGGCCAAGGACGCGCCCTCGGCGAGAACCACGAACTCGTCACCGCCCAGACGCCCGACGGTATCCTCCTGGCGGATGGCACTGGTCAAGCGCGCCGCCACCCCGGCTAAGAGTTGGTCTCCCGCCGCATGTCCCAAGGTGTCGTTCACGTCCTTGAAGTTGTCCAGATCCAAGAACAAAGCGGCCACCGGGGTGTGCTCGCGTCGGGACCGGGCCAGCATCTGCTCAATCCGGTCGAGGATCAGGACCCGATTGGGCAAACGGGTGAGCGAGTCGTGGAGGGCAAGATGATGGAGTTCGGCGGTCCGCTCGTCGACAAGCCCAAGTGCCCGCGAGCGGCTCGTGCCCAGCACATAGATCAACGCTCCCAGCAGCAGGCTTAGCACGAGTCCCGCCAACAGCAGAGCAACCGCACCAGAGTTCGCGGACAGTCCGGAGCTGTCCACCAGCGCGAAGGTCTCGACGTGCCACCCATTATGGAGATTGACAGTCGATGATTGCGCTTCGGTTGGAGCCGAGCCAGCCTTGTAGGTAGCTCCGGACGAGCCGGAACCGTAGCGGAAGGCCACGGCAGTCCCCGGGTGATCCTTGAGAGCTTGCCCAAGGTCGAAGCTGGGCAGGGTCGTCATGCCTATAAGGCCAAGGATGCTTTGGCTGCGAGCTTGCGCGGTAGCCGGTATCACTCCGCCGGGGTAGACGGGCGTCTCAATGGAAAAATAATCCTTCTTCCCTATCTTGTACGGCAGGTAGGTACTCCCGGCGAACACGGTTGTGAGGCGTGCGGAGTTGTAGCCGGCGCATACGTCGTAGTCGAGGGGTATGGACACCCCACCGGTTTGAGATGTGGCGTCTTGGAGACAGTAGAAGGGGCGGTTTCCCGACGGCGTGATCTGGTAGGACTGCCCCGATAGCAGCGGCGCCGGCGGATCGGCCAGTATCCGAGAAACGAACTGGGAGAGCTGTCCGGGCCGAACGACAGCGATAAATCCCAAACCGCCGACTTCGGGGAACCGTTTAGCTACCTGCATGGTGTCGGCCCAACTGACGAACTCGCTGTTAGAAACGTCTGGGTTCGCAACGACAAAGGCTTCCGCGCTTACTGACAAGCTGGTTTCCTGTTGGATTGCTAGCTTCAGCGACGACGCGATCTGGATCGAAGACGTGACGAACGAGGCGTGAGAGCGCTGGGCATCATTGCGGGCTACGCCTATAGCTCCGAGCACTGATCCAGCAATGCCGACGGCTACCAGCACGACCGCCGCGCCCAACCACACGCGTCGCGGCCTCATCGGTTCGACGCTTCCTCTACTGGCGTCGACGTGCATGGGGGGTTAGGAAATGATACTGACCGGCTGCGAACCATCAAAGATCCCTCTGGCAATCCCCGAAATAAACACCGGCTGATGCGGACGTCCGAGGAGCGCCTTTGAAGAATACAACACTTCTCCCGAAATCCTTGGCGGCATTGGGGATTGCACGGGACTCCATTGATATCGAGCACCGAGTACCGCAGCGACCTAATCGACTCGTACGACGAGGCGTATCTCGGTCAGCCGGCCGACGGTGGTGGCATCTCCACCTTCCTGGCCCAGTTCGCCCTCTGCGCCACGAACAATGAAATTCAAGCCTCTTTCTTGGCCTCCGGGGAGTTCTACGCCGAGTCGGATTAAACGCTCAGGCGTTCGCTCTGCCATGCCTGGCAACTCAACCGGAGAGTACGTGGACCAGCAATCCGAGGCGACGTCGGCCAACCCGTTCACCACATTGGTCGAGATAGCCCCGAAGCGGAATCTCTTATTTCCCAAGTCGCTAGAGGGGCGGCGGCTCAGAAGGAGTCTCGGTTGTTAGCTCGTTCTAAGCCGCTCGGGATAGGGCGTGTGGACCCGATGGAAGTCGAAGGGATTGGGCCACTGGTTGCCCCGGTGGAACTCTTCCCGGCTGCGGATGGCGGCCACCAGATCGGCTGGTTGCCAACCCTGGACAAGCTCCTTGCCTTGGAGGTCGTAGACCGGCCTGTCCAGTTCCAAGAGGAGCTGCAGGCTGTACGCGATACGCCCGGTCAGCGCGGCCGGATCGCCGGTGCAGAGGGCGAGCGCCGCTTCGGCCATCGTCTCCACCGGCTCGAATAGGTCGGGGTTGGGAACCAGCCCCGAGCCTGCGGCGTTGACGATTGCTACTTGAGGGGTCAGGGCGTTGACGGCGATCCCCAGCCCTTCGTTCTCGCCCGCGGCAGCCACGGTCAGCCGGTTGAGGGCCGCCTTGGTCGCTCCGTACATGGAACTGCCATCCTTGGCCTTGAATGCAAACGGCGGCCCGGGTGGCAGCTCACCGCTGAACGACGTGAGGTTAAGGATCCAGCCCCTCCCTCTTTCGCGCATCCCGGGCAGGACCTGGGTCATCAACTGCCACGGCGCCCAGAGATTCACTTGTCCGTACCATTGGAGCTCTTCGAGGGTGAACTCGTCCACCCGTTTCAGAGTGTGGGCAACCGCATTGTTAATCAAGATGTCGATGGGGCCGAAGGCCGCTTCCGTTCGTTCGACCAGGGTGGCCCGCCCGCCATCGGGATCCCCGAGGTCGGCGGGCATCACCAGGACACTCCCCCCAGCCTGCTCGATCCGGGCCCGGGTCTCCTCCAGTCCCTCCACGGAGCGTGCCGTGATGCCCACCTTGGCCCCCTCTGCGGCCAAACGGATGGCCACCGCACGCCCGGTGCCTCCTTGACTCGCACCGGTCACCAACGCCACCGAACCTTCGCAACTCCGAGCCACTTAGTCTCAGCCTCCCTTATCGTCACATCGAACACTGAACGAAACCTGCTGTTCCCCGGGATTCATCGCATGGCGGAACCACCTTCGGGCTTGCCCAACTTCAACAAGGTCTGTGGGTGGAACACCTAGGCGGGTATGACCTGGCGGGCGAGGTCTTCTCGCACCATCTCGCGGATCTGCGGGAGCTTTGCGTCGCCTTCAGCGGGCTTGAGGTAGCCCCCGCGCAAATCAAAATGGGCGATGAGTGCGGGGTCGACGTCGCCTCCACCGCCGCTGATCTCTTCGATAGGAGGGCCAATCTGTCTGGCGATCGCCGAAAGTCTGGCCCGATCGAGACCGAAGAAGCGGATCGCGTTCCCAGCGAGGATCAGTCGCAGCTCAATGTCGGGAACTCCGTCGAATGCCGCGCTGAGCCAGCGCTTGGTATTGGGCCACGTGCTTTCCGTATGCGGATAGTCACGGCCGAACGAGATGGTCTCGATCCCGAGCTCATAGCGCATCTCCACCTCGGCCCGGTGGACGAAGGAGAGGGTGGTCAGACAGTTCGAATGCCAGTACTCGGTGGGGCTCCGCTTGGCCGGCAGATCGGCTCGGTGTTGTTCGTAGACCTCGTCGAGGTATTGCAATGTGGCCGGCAACCAATCGGCGCGCACCTCGGTCATCACCAGTTGGAGGTCCGGATGGCGATCGAAGACACCACCGAACATGAGGTGCCACATGGCGCGACGGGGTCCGACATCCGAGAAGAAATCCTGGGTGAAGACCTCGCGAGTCACCCTCGCGATGACCTCATCCACCACCGCACCGGGGGCATTGAGCTCCGTGTAGATGGTGTCCAGCACCGGGAACAGCAAGCCCTGCTGCGAGCCGAAACCGGCATGGACGAACAGCGGAAGTCCACGGTCCTCACACGCCTGCCACACCGGGTCCCAATAGTTGTCGAACAGCGGCGGGACACCGGGGCGGGCCGTGAAGCCCGGAGCGTAGGTTCCGGCGAAATTGTGGTCCGCGATCCATTCCAGCTCGGCCACCAGCGCATCGATGTCAACGCCCTGGCCGCCGGCACCAACGAGGAACAGCCGATCCTTCGCCGCCCCGAACGTATCGTGCACCCACCGGTGGTACGCCCGAATGCCGGCATCACAGACGTCTGCCGGGTAGCTGCGGTTGAAGACATTGTGGAAGAGCGACGTAGCCCGATGATCACCGTGGTAAACGAACTCGCCGGCGATTCCTTCACGATTCATCTCCCGCAGGCGGATCTCGGGGTCCCAGACGCCACGAAAACCGCCCGCCCGGTAGGCACCGTCCGTGTCGTACACGCTCTGGACCTCGGCCGTCTCGACTCGTCGGCCCGCGAGCGTCCCCATGACCGAGGTGTACACGATATTCTCCTCCTGCAAGCCGGGCAGATACTCGCGGTAACGAGGTTCGAGGTACTCGGCCCATCTGTCCGATGGCATCTGTGCATGGGAGTCGACAGAGACAATGATTAGCTCGTCCATCTCATGCTCCCTCACCGTGCACCTTGATGTGCCACCCGAGACTGCTGATGCCTTCGCCGCTCATCAGCGCATCGTGCTGCCGCCATCGACAGCGATCACCTGTCCGGTAATCCACTCACCGTCATCGGACGCCAGGAAGGCCACCATGGCCGCGATATCGTCCGGTTCACCGACGCGCGGGCTTCTGATCGTGGCCAGGATCGGAGCCAGGGTGTCTTCACTCTGAAGGTACGCAAAGTTCTTTGCGGTGCGCACGAGACCAGGTGCGACCGCATTGGCGCGGATGCTCTCCTTGCCCCAGCGCCAAGTGATGTGACGCACCAGTGCGTTGATGGCGCCTTTGGACATCGCGTACGCCGGGCGTTGTGCTTCGCCCGTCAGCGAGGCACCCGAGCTGGTGAAGACGAGGGCACCACCACCGCGCTCGAGCAACGCCGGGATGGCATGGCGTGCGCACAGCAAATGACCCCGGGCTCCGGCCCGAATAGAGAGGTCGAATGCTTCCAGCGGGATATCGACGGCATCGCTGTCGCGGCCAATGGCTTCGGCTGACAGGTCGGCGGCGTTGGCATGGAGGATGTCCAACCCCCCGAATGAGGCAACCGCCTCGCCGACCAGATCGCGGACCTGCTCCTCCTCGCCGACGTCGGTCTTCCTGGCCAGAGCACGACCTCCGAACCCCCTGATCCGGTCCGCAACTTCGTCGGCAGCGTCCCCGTCGAGGTCGCCCACAACCACGGCGCACCCCTCCTGGGCCAGGCGCACACAGGTGGCGCTGCCGATGCCACCGGCGCCCCCCACCACCACAGCTACCTTCCCGTTCAGCCCTCGCACCACATCTCCCTTCTCCGGCTCCTCGCCGGCGAGTGACCAACGGGCTCTTCGCCCGGAGGCGAGCAGCCGGGGGGCAGGGACTCACCCCGAATAATGAGAGCGCATCTCAACTGAGAGGCTATCTAATATTTTGCGGCGTTGCCGGACTCGCCACGCAGCACGAGGCGTTGCCTTCAATGGGTCCGCAGAGTATCTAGGGCCGGGGTTGTCGTCTCGGGCGCGCGTCTTTGGCGCTCGACCCAAATAGCAACGCAAAGCTGTCGTCGACGGCGGCGGCCAGCTCACCCGGGCGACCGTCGGTCACCCACGAGTCCACCGCGTTCCCGAACACCGCCATGGCCACCGCGGCGACGAGCCGGGCTTTCCTGTCCGGGTTATCGAGCCCTCGCCGGGTGGCCAACCCGTCGCTGATGACTCTCTGCCACTTGATGCCGAGATGGAGGCTCGAATCACGCAGACGGGGCGATGACGTGGTGACCTGGTGCCGAAGGGCGACCCGGTCATGATCGAGCATGGGCACCCACTGCTGCACGACGGCTCGGCGGACGGCGACGAAATCCTCTTCCCGGTTGGGTCGCTCCACGATTGCCTGCTTCAAGGCGGAAAGCTGATCATCGAAACCGCTGAACAGTACCTCGTCCTTGGCGGAAAAATACCGGAAGAAGGTGGCCGTCGACACTTCGGCACGAGCGGCGATCTGGTCCACCGTTGTCGCCTCAAATCCCTGCTCGGCGAACAGGTCGAGGGCCGCATCCAGGATGGACAGAAAGGTCCTTCGCTTCTTCAACAAGCGAAGTCCGGGGCCTAGCGCAGGCACCTCCGCACTAGTGGGGCTCGACACCGAGCCATCGTAACCGGGCGGCCCGGAGCTCATGGAAGCGCCGGTGGCCGGCCTATCCGTCGACCGCAGGCGACCCTCGTAGGGCGAGGGCGAGGGCGGACTGCAGTCTCCGGGCGGACGCGGCAACGTTTCAGCAGTCGCACCCAACCTTGGGTATCGGATCCGAGACGCGGCCGAAGTTATCGCAGGCCAGACTGGTGGGGTGGGTCCACTCGAGAGCAAGGTCGCCATCGTCACCGGGGGCGCCGGTCAGATCGGGATGGGGGTCGCCCGGGCCCTTGCTGACGCCGGCGCACAGGTCGCCATCGTTGACATAAACGCCCAGGCCGCAGAGGCCCTCGCGGCGCGGCTACGCGAGGGCGGTCAACACGCCATTGCCCTCTCCGGTGACCTGACCGAACGCGAGCAGTGCGCGTCGGTGGTGAGCCGTGCGGTGGCGGAATTCGGCGGAGTCGACATCTTGGTGAACCTGGCCCAACAGTTCCGCGCCTTCATCCCCTTCATCGAGGTGAGCGACGACGACATGCTCGTGTCGTGGCAATCGGGCGTGCTCTCCACGTTCCGGATGATGCAGCTGTGCCATCCCCATCTGGTCGCCCGTTGCGGCGGCTCCATCGTGAATTTCGGGTCGGGCGGTGGGACTGCGGGAACCGCGGGCATGCTGGCGTACGGATCGGCGAAAGAAGGCATTCGCCTGCTGACCAAGGTCGGGGCCTGGGAATGGGGTCCGGCGGGCATCCGGGTAAACACCATTTGCCCGTTCGCCCACTCCCCGGAGAAATGGGAGGCCTCCCCCTGGCTCAACGACGAGTTGCTTGAACGGATCCCGTTGCGCCGCGACGGAGACCCGTACTGCGACATCGGCGCGGCCGTCGTCTACCTCTCGGGTCCTGGGGAGTTCGTGACCGGGCAGACGCTGTTCGTCGACGGCGGATCGGGCTTCTACCGCTGACGCGCATAGCCAACTTGGTGCTGCACTCA
>Ga0302324_100013921_pt1 | contig 16263 bp, 12 predicted proteins | sample Palsa_T0_1_FD_201949 | JGI IMG/M metagenome (GOLD analysis project Ga0302324, IMG submission 201949) | Peat permafrost microbial communities from Stordalen Mire near Abisko, Sweden - Palsa_T0_1 | ecosystem: Environmental > Terrestrial > Soil > Palsa > Peat permafrost | place: Sweden: Abisko...
GATTCCTTCGCAGTAGTTTCTTGCTTCTTCATCGAATTTCCTGCGCGGACCCACTTTCCGGTGGTGCGTCTCAAACGCTGGTCGCGTGGCTGGTTCGTTCGCTGACAGCATCAGCCAGAACCAGGGCGGTTCCGGCGTAGAGCAATGTATCAAAAACGTAATTTATCGCCTCCATGATCTCCGGCGTGGTTCCTCCGCGGGCGAGGATCCAAATAGGTACATATAGGAATAGAGTGATGCCGGTCATGAGCGCGCCAATCGAAATTGCGGCGATCCGGGATTCTTTGTTCAAGGCCAGGCCGATTCCAGCGATCAGCAGAATCGCTCCTGTTAGGTATGCCCATACGCTGGGAAATGGAACCCAGGACGGTGTCATCTTTTCCAAAGGAAAGCCCGGCGCAGACGCAGGATGGAGAAAGAATTCTACGGCAAAAAAGATCGCCGCCATCCCTATGACGATGCGGCCAAATGAAATCATCCATTTCGATAGCTGCGGTGACGAGGCGCGACTATGTGCGCCGGCGAGAGCCCATGCGCCGGCGGCAAACGAAAGATCTCTTAGCGCGTAGGTCCAGGCGAATCGATTGTTCGGGTCTGCCAGCGCATTCGGAATATGCATCAGGCAGACAAAGAGAAAGAACATCAATCCCAGCAGGCTAGACGACAGGCGTACGAACTTCCTCGCCATAAGACTGGTAGCCGCGGCGAACAGCGAGCATCCGACAAAATACGCCCAGAAGACGTGCGCCGGGATCCAGGACGGGATCATCTCCGGCACTCCGATCGGGATGCTGAAATGCTCGGGCGCGAACACAGCAAGTGAAACGGCGATGAAAATACAGCCCAGCCCGATGAGTTTGTCCCAGCCGCGGGCCGCGCCGATCTCTGGTCGATATGTAAACACTCCGGCGAGAAGATAGATAAGGCCGGCAAGACATATCCAGAAGTTTATTGATGAAAGCATCAGAAGGCGGTGACTACGAATGACGGAATCAGAATTGCGCAGCGTCCTATCTAAAATCAACCCGATCTCAATCGATAGCCGATACTAATCGAACTGATCTCAGTCGAGAAACAACGCGCCGGCTCCGATCCAGAACTCTGCAAGAAATTTGAGATTCTTCTTGTACGTGCGTGTGACCCTATATTCCTGCCGGCCCTTCACCCGCAGTCCGTATTCCCCCGTCGGGTACGGCTTGATCTCCTCCACAAACGCGGTATTCACCAGCATTGAGCGGTGGATACGAATGAATCCATGCGGCTGGAGCTTCTCGGCCACGGCCGATATTGATTCGCGTAGTAAATAGGAAGTCGAGTCGCGCTGCAGCAATACGTAGTTTCCCTCCGCGCGAACGCTCACCACATCAACAAGGTTGATGAAGAGAATCCTTCCTTTAACTTTGATGGCTACGCGCGGGGATTCTCGCTTTGGGATTACCTGCAACGCCGGAAGAGCTTCCACCAACCGCGGTGAAGGCTCGCCCGGGATCGGGGGGAAATCGGTGACTGCGGAGTAATTCATGGGAAGCGCTTTTTATCGATTGCCTGGTGTCGATGCAAATACAAACCGGCTTACCTATAGACTGCACCTGAGAATGGTCGGAGACAATAGCCACTTGACCTGATTTTGACATAGCCACTATGATCGCCAGCAGCCGCTATGCTGCCATCACAATCGGCGCCACAATCCCCACTACAATCGCGACTACGATGAAGAAAGCAGCCTCCGGCATTCCACCTCTCATTGCTATCGACCGGAAGGCTCCCAAGGCTCTGCACCGCCAGATCTACGAGGCCTATCGCCAGGCAATCGTCGTAGGAAGCCTGCGTCCGGGGCAGCGAGTTTTATCCAGCCGGGCGCTGGCGTCCGAACTTGGCCTGTCCCGTTTCCCCGTTCTTAATGCCTACGCCCAGCTCCTGGCAGAGGGGTATTTCGAGAGCCGGGTGGGAGCAGGAACTGTGGCCTCCAGTTCTATTCCGGACGAGGTCATGTCCAGCGGACCGATCGGTCCCGCATCCTCGTCAACTCGCTCCGGGCCTCGCTCCGGGCCTCGACCACTGGCGCGTCGCGCATCGATCCTCTCGCCTGTCGAAAGTTCGCCCTGGCTGCGGGGCTGGGGTGCATTCGGAGTCGGACAGGTGGCATTCGATCGATTTCCCCTTCAAATCTGGTCGAACCTCGTAGCGCGGCGGAGCCGGAATATGGACGCCAGATCATTTCATTACGGCGACCAGATGGGTTCCAGGGCTCTACGGGAAACGATCGCGACGTATCTGAGAACCGCGCGATCTTTGCATTGCGAAGCGGAACAGATCATGATCGTCAGCGGCTCTCAACAGGCGCTGGAGATTTCAGCTCTTTGTCTTCTCGACCCTGGGAGCCGGGTGTGGGTGGAAGAGCCCGGATATCAATTTGCGCGAGATGCCTTCGCGCTGACCGGCTGTGCCCCGGTGCCGGTTCCGGTTGATGAGGAAGGTCTGGACGTTGCGGTTGGCATCAGGCGGTGCAGGAAGGCGCGGGCCGCGTTTGTTACGCCCTCTCATCAGTTTCCGCTCGGCGTAACGATGAGCGCTTCGCGGCGGCTCCAGTTGCTCGATTGGGCCCAAAGCTCGGGATCGTGGATCATCGAAGACGACTACGACAGCGAATATCGTTACGAGAGTTCGCCAGTCGCATCCTTGCAGGGGCTCGACAGCAACGCTCGCGTAATCTACATCGGCACCTTTAGCAAAGTTCTGTTTCCGTCGTTGCGCCTCGGCTATGTCGTCATTCCCTCCGACCTTGTCGAACGTTTTCTAACTCTGCGCCGTGCCATGGACTATGGTCCGCCAACTTTCCATCAGGAAGTAGTTGCAGACTTTATTGACGAGGGGCATTTCGCGCGTCACCTTCGAAGAATGCGGGTTCTCTACCGTGAGCGCAGGAGCGTCCTGGTGGATAGCATCCGCAATGAACTCGGACCGATGGTGGAGGTACTCGGGAGCGAAGCCGGTATGCATCTGACGGCGACCCTGCGACACAAAACTCGCGATCGCGAAATCGCCGAACTCGCCGCTCGCCAGAACCTTTGGATCTGGCCCTTGTCCCCTTCCTATCTGGGCGAAGTGTCGCGCTCCGGGTTCATCCTGGGCTTTGGCAGTACGGCCGCGGCGGACATTCCCGGCGCGGTTCGCAAGCTTCGCGACTTGCTCACAACGAAGTGAACCCCCTTTTCCCTATTTAATCTACGGACGAATCTCAATCGGTGTCCCGTCCGGCACCACGCTCCAGATTTCGTCGATCTCCTTATCCGTTACCGCGATACAGCCATCGGTCCAGTCTTTCAGTCGGTGAGCCGCACCGATCGCACCGTAGCCGTTCGGTAGTCCATGAACAAACACATCTCCGCCCGGTGAAACTCCCCTTTGTGCGCCTCCGCCCGATCGCGCGCGTTGGGATACGAAATGTGGATCGACTTATAGAACTGGCTGTGACCATTGCGAAAATCAAGTACGTACAGTCCCTCGGGAGTCTTGTGATCTCCCCGCGCGGTCTTAGGCCCCACTGGATCTCGGCCCAAAGCGATTTTGTAGGTCTTGAGTACCTTCCCGTGACTGAGCAGCTGCAACGTGCGCTCCTTCTTGTGCACTAAGACGCCGTTTGCCTGTGGCCCACGCGGAGCCGCCGTCTGCGTTATGCCGATTCCGCACAACATCGTGATAACAGTAAGAAATCGGATGCGCATGCTGGCGATTATAGACGGTACGATTTATTGGAATGGTACGCTGATAAGGTGAATGTCTCCCGCGTTGCCGCTGCTTCTCTTTTCCTCTGCGCGGTTCTCCCAGCTTTCGCCGCCAACTTGACCGTGCACGCTGAGCCCGCTCGCCTCCTGAACGGCGCGCCGGTGTTGTTTGAAGTAAAGACGCCAACGAAACTGGATTCTCTGACCGGCGCGTGGCTGGGCCACCAGCTAACTTTCAGCTACAACCCGTCCACCAAGACATGGTTCGCGCTGGCCGGCGTCAGCATTGAAACCGCGCCGGGAAAGTATTCGCTCGAATTGACCGGGGAACGCGCCGGCAGCAAGACTCCACTCACTTTCGCGCACGGGTTCGCCGTGGCCCGCGCCAAGTATCCCCAAATCAAAGTTGCGCTCACGGTAGAGAAAAAATTCACCGAGCCCACGCCCGAGCAGCAAGAGCAAGCCACGGAGGGCGTTAAGATCAAGCAGGATTACCTGAATCGTGTAACACCGGATCGCGAGTGGAACGGAAATTTCAAAGCCCCCGCCGATGCTGCCATTTCTGACGTCTTCGGTTCGCAGCGCATCTTCAACGGAAAGGCGCAAAGCCCGCACCAGGGCCTGGATTTCCGCGTCCCCACTGGCACTCCGGTCACGGCTATGAACGACGGCACCGTCCTGCTGGCCCGCCCTTTATATTTCGAAGGCAACTTCGTGGTCATTGACCACGGCCAGGGCCTGCTCACCCTCTATCTGCATCTGTCTGAGTTCAAAGTAAAAGAGGGAGACACGGTGAAACGCGGCCAGGTAATCGGCCTGAGTGGCGGCACCGGACGAGCCACCGGTCCTCATCTTCACGTCGCAGTCCGCTGGCAAGGCACCTACCTCGATCCCGCCCGGCTGATACAGCTGCCGCTGCCCTAGGTCTGTGGGAATAACTGCGTTAGGTTATGTGGGGACAGCCGCCCCTTCGGCAAGCTCAGGGCAGGCTCTCGGCTGTCCGTCGAGCGCAGCTCGACTTCGCTGCCAGGCTATGTGAAGGATGCTCGAAGAGTTACGCCGCCCCGCCCGATAACCTGGCCCGCGGCGGTGGAGTGCGCGACCCTTCGCGCAGCCTCTCATTAAGCTCATCCTTCAAGCCCAGATTCCGGATCAACCGGTGCAGGTAATTCGGATGCACACCCAGAATCCCCGCTGCCTCCACGTAATTTCCCCGGCTCTGTTCGACCGCATCGCGAATCATTTGCTTCTTCAGGTCTTTCACTTGCGCGTGGTACTTACCCTCGGTCATGTCCGCCGCCGGAGTCTGCTCCAGCAGGGATTCCGGTAAGTCCTCCAGCAGAACCATCTCCGGCGATCCGATCACCAGCGCTCGTTCAATGGCATTCTCCAATTCGCGCACGTTGCCTGGCCATTCATAGTTCATCAGCGCGGCCATGGCCTCGGGCGAGACCGGTTTCAACTTAACTTTGCATCGCACAGAATATTTCTGCACGAAGTGGCGCGTGAGCATAGGGATGTCTTCTTTATGCTCGCGCAGCGGCGGCATGGCCAGCTTAACCACCGCCAGCCGGTAATACAGATCCTGGCGGAACTGTCCCAGCCGCACCGCTTCGTTCAAGTCACGATTGGTGGCCGCTATCAATCGAATATCGACCTTGATCGGGCGTGTCCCGCCCACCCGCTCGAATTCGCGCTCCTGCAACACGCGCAGCAATTTCACTTGCAGAGTCGGCGCCAGCTCGCCGATTTCGTCAAGAAAAACCACACCACCGTCGGCAACCTCCAGCCGTCCTTTTTTCTGCGCGGTGGCGCCGGTAAAGCTGCCACGCTCATGCCCAAACAGATCGCTCTCGAGCAAAGTCTCCGGGATGGCGGCACAGTTGATGGCGACAAAGGGCTTGTTGCCTCGTCCGCTAATTCGGTGCAGCGCCCGCGCGGCCAGCTCCTTGCCGGTGCCGCTTTCCCCTTCAATCAGGACCGTCGAATCAGAGGGCGCAACCTTGGCCAGGAATTGATAGATCTCCCGCATGCGCTCCCCTTCGCCCACCAAACTTTGTTCCTGCCTTACCTCCGTCGTGAGACGCTGGTTTTCCTGCTCCAGCCACTGCAAGCGGCGAGCATTCTCCAGTGCCACTGCCGAAATTCCGGCGATTGCCGCCACCAGTTGCAGATGATCCTCATGAAAGCGGTTGCTGATGGTAGTGTTGTCCAGGTAGATGCACCCAATGACGCGCTGAAACACGCTAAGTGGTACGCATAGCAGCGACCGTACTTCGGAAACCGCCAGACTCTCTACATCTCGCAGCACGCCACTCGCGGGCACATCCGCTCCCAGAATCGCGACATTCTCTTTCATGACCTGGCAGGCGATGGTTCGGCTCACCCGGATCAACTGCGGCTGCCCGGCTTGGCGCGTCCGCGCATACTGCGAACTCAATGCCTGCGCGCCAGTTTCCGCCAGCAGAATCGCTCCCCGAGTGGCGGGCACCACCTCAAAAATCAGGTCCAGCAATTGCGCCTGCAACTCTTCCAGATCGCGGATGGCATGAACCACGCGGCTGATCTTCAAGAGCGCGCTCAGATTGCGCGCCACCGGCGAGGTCGAGGGTAATTCCTTTAGCAACCGGTCCGGCTGCAGATACAGCACTTCCTTGGGATGAATAACCTTAGTTTCGGCAGCGCGGTGGGTATCATCGAACTCCACTCGACTTACCGGCACCGGTTGGTCATCTTCCAGTAGAAACTGGAATACTGAATCGCCGGTTGTGATCTCGTCTCCATGGCGCAGCCACTGTTCCTTCACCGCCAGCCCGTTGACCAGAGTTCCGTTGCGGCTATCCAGGTCTTTGATCTGGAATCGGCCGTCTTCAGCCCGGCGCAACAGGCAGTGTTTTCGCGAGACCGAAGGATCAATGACCGCCACTGCGTTGGCCGGATCCCGCCCCAGTGTTGCCTCGTCATTGAGCAAGGGGATTGTCGAATCTTTTAAAGGGCCGGCGGTAACCAGTAGTCTAGGCTGCAATTAGAGCCTCCGTGCGTGTAGAACTTCTTATCACAGAGTTGAGAGAAATGCATTTGCGGAATCCATAACTCAGCCTCCGAGTAAGATGGAGAACCATAATCCTGAAAGCCTGTCCCTTGGTCGCTCTTGGCTCGAAGAGTATATCCGAAGAGTTAGTCGGACTATCGAATCAGATAGCTTTCGGTTGTAAGTGCCATTGCGACAATTCCTCGGGCCGCGGACGGGTGTCCGCGTAACTACATGTAGTTAATAGAATTAGCTTAAAAGAAACGATGAATCATCCCCGGCGGCGAGTTTGGCACACGGCATGCACTTCTGTTAAACGCGTATCTTGGCAAAAGCGATGGGGGAAGCGCTTTTCGATTCTGTTCTCGCCGAGATCGCCGGTCAGGAGCTCGGGGGACCCCCTCATCGAGCTCCTGACTTTTTTCGTTTCTGCAAAGTTTTTGCTCCTGAACAGCCCCGAAACCAGCCATGTCATGCTGAGCAAGGATTGAAGTTCGCGAAGCGAAGTTCAACCGCAGTCGAAGCATCTCTATTCGATCGGACAGTTCGGTGGCAGCGCGTTTTGAGTCGGCCTTCGCATTCAAGTCAGCGCTCTACCCGGCCGCCCGGTCTACGCTGATCTCCTCCAACGGCGAAACTCCAACACCGTCGCGATAACTGACCGTCCGGCCGGAAATCGCCGGCACTCTCTCTCCCGGCACCAATATCCCGACTAAATTCAGCGGATCGGCCGCCGACAAGGTCAGCGTCTCGCCGCTTAACGGCAGACCGCGCATCCCTCGCACCGACTCCACTGCGACCGGCAAAGCGAACTGCTCGCCAAGAAATCCATCGACAAACCGACCGCCGCGAATCTCTCCGCGGTCCTCAAGCCGACGGAAGGCCATCAACAATTCCCGCCAGGGCGGCAGGTTCGATTCCCGCACCAGCAGATCGCGGATCACGATTCCGTAGCGTCTCAAGAGCATCCAGCAAGCGGCTTCGACGGCGCGTGGCCGCTCCACAGCCACATCCGCATGCAGCAGCGCCCACCGCCCTGAACTGTGCCGCGGACGCGTTGTGCGCCCGCTTCCCTGCCCCGCCCGCCGCTTGGGATCGATCAGCGCCCGCAGATTGTCGAACCCATCCGCCGTCACCAGACCCGCCGCCACCAGCTCCCAAAGCCCAGTCTCGATCTCCGCCTTGAGCTTCCCTGTAGCTCGCACGATATCGGCGAAAAATGAAGCCCCGCGCTGCCGCAAGAATTCCAGCACAAGCCGCGCCCCATGACTTAGTCCTCGGCCGGCGTCCGTTTCTGTCGGGGAAGGCGTGGGGTGCCCCATGTCTCGCCGGTTTTGCGAGACATGGGGATTTTCTTTCAACCCCATCCAGTCCGCTTCTTCGCGAACAAAAAACGTAATCGGAGCAACGCTGGTCGGAATGACGCGCCGCTGCCGAGGCGCGGCGGCGCCTTCCAACGATTCTGCGCGCGACGCCCCATTCCCGTTCGCCGTCCCCGAATCTACAGTTGCCGGATGAGGCGACAATCTTCCCCAACCCACCGCGCCGGTCATACAAAGCTGGTCGAGCCACGCCGGGTCGTAGTCGGCGATCCTGCGCGCAAGCACCTGACGCTCCCACGCGTTCGCCGGAATCTCGAATCCCTGGAGCTGTTGCAATACTTCTAACGTTCCGCGCTCACCCACCACCTGCGTGCCTGGCGCCACATGCTGCCAGTGAGCCAGCCAGCGCATGAAAGCCGCTGCCGTCACCGGCTCGATCTGCTTGCGTAGCATGCCCACAGTCAGCCGATGAATGCGCGCCAAAAGCCGCCGCTCGCACCACTCAGTCTCATGTGGCCGCGTGGTGGCATACGCCGCTGGAATAGCTTGTGTGGGGATAGAGCGCAGCTCGACAGGTTCATGTGGAGCGGACACTCCTGTCCGCTTGCCCGCAGTGCCGGAAAAACTTCCCCGGAGCACAGTCCCACTCGCTTCCATTCGCAGCAACGCATTCTCGATATCCGAAGCAGCCAGCCCCAGCATCCCGCCCAGTTGCGAACCCGTCACCGGCCCCAGATGCGACATCCACCCAGTGACCAACGTGAGCAGGGCATCATCTCGGGAAATCTCTCCGGTCTCGACTTGAGCCAACGCCTGCTCAAACTTCGCTGCAGGAAACAGCGCCACAAAACTCCGCGCCCGCTCCGCCGCCACCCAGTACCGCCGCCCGTCAACCGAAGCCACGCCAGCCCGCCCCGCGTCCACCAGTCGCTCAAAATAGGCAGACCACGCATGGTCCATGGAGGGGCTTGCCCTGAGCGCAGTCGAAGGGTCCGCCCAGCTCAGCGCCGCTGTACCACTCTCCGCAAGCATCAATCCGCTGCCAGAAAAACCCAGTCGAGCTGCGCTCGCCTGGACAGCCGGGAGCCTGCCCTGAGCTTGTCGAAGGGGCGGCTCTGCCCACACAACCTGTTCCCTTACATCGTGAGCAAGCTCGTGGGGCAGCGCCACCAGCGTATGCAATACATCATGCAGTTCATCCGCATCGCGCACATCCGGCCAGGCTTCTTCCCGCACCTGCGCAATTGCCCCGGCGTCGAGTCCGCCCACTTCCTCCAGCACTGACTCCGGCAGTACGCGGCGCATATTTACCGCGCGCGCCCGCCGCTCCTCCAGCGGCGCGTCATCCAGATAGGCGTAGGGATTCGCGTTCAGAATCTCGTGCGAAAACTGCGACGGCACCGGCGTATCCACAGCAATCACGCGAATCTCTCCTGAGGCCATGCCGCGCAGGAGGGTCTTCAGGCCCTCGACATCCATGGCTTCGGTCAGCACATCTTTCATCACTTCGTGAACCAGTGGATGATCGGGAATCTTTCTCTCGCCTTCAATGTTTTCGAAACAAGCTGCGGCGTCGGGAAACACCGAGGCCAACAGATCGTCGGACCGCATACGCTGAATCTGTGGCGGAACTTTCTTGCCATTCTGAAAACGCAGGAGCGCGAGCGCCCGGTTGGCATCCCAGCGCCAGCGCGTGCCGAAGATGGGAGAATCCAACGCCGCCTGCTCCAGGATCGGCTGCACCGTATCGGCCTGCAGAAAATGAAACACATCGCCCAACGGAAAACTGTGCTGCTCGGCCAGCGCAATGTTCAGCCCGTTGTCGGTCGCCGCCGCCTGCAGTTCGAAATTAAATCCCACGCAAAAGCGCTTGCGCAGCGATAATCCCCAGGCCTTGTTGATCCTTCCGCCAAACGGAGCGTGGATCACCAACTGCATCCCGCCGGCTTCATCGAAAAACCGCTCTGCAATCACCGTCTTCTGGGTCGGCACAGCGCCTAGCACCGCGCGGCCTTGCAGTATGTACTCAATCATCTGCTCCGCACCGGAATCATCCAGGCCGCATTCCTGCTTGAGCCACGAGACCGCCGCGGCCGCTTCCGGCTGCGTCGCCGAGAATCCTACCGGCGAAGTGTGCGGCAACATAGCGCTGATTTTCTCTCGCAGCTCGCCCACGTGCTCCGACAATTCCTGCGTCCGCGCTGGAGCCTCGCCGCGCCAGAACGGCACCGTCGGCGGCGCTCCATGCGCATCCTGCACCAGCATCCGTCCGGAATTCGTCTCCACGCGATGAATCATCCACGAGGTATTTCCCAGCAGCATGATGTCGCCGCGATTACTTTCGACCGCGAAATCTTCATCAACAGTTCCGACGACAACACCGTCGGGCTGCGCCACAACTGTATACAACGAATTGTCCGGAATCGCGCCACCGCTCGTAATAGCCGCCAGCCGCGCCCCACGCCGCGCCCGCAACTTCCCGTTCACCCGGTCGCGATGCACATACGCCCCATACCGTCCGCGCCGCGCTGCAATCCCCTCCGAAAGCATTTCGAGAACGGAATCAAATGTCTCGCGCTTCAGATTGCGATACGGATAAGCCCGCCGCACCAGCGCAAACATCTCGTCCTCGCCCCAACCGTCGTCGGACTGAATGTGTGAAGCGGACTCGCCAACCTCCGTAGCGCCGGCGTCCCCGCCGGCTGTCGCGAGGCCCTCTTGGCCTCGCTGCTGGTGCCCAGAAGAACCTGTCGAGTTTTGCGCCGAAGCGCACGTCGCCACAATCTGCTGCGCCAGCACATCCAACGGAGACTCCGGAATAATCAACCGGTCAAGATCCCCCAGCTTGATCGCCCGCACCAGCGCGGCGCACTCCATCAGATCGTCGCGCGTGGTCGCGAAGAATCGTCCCTTCGGCACCGCACCGCGCCAGTGTCCCGATCGCCCGACTCGCTGCAACGCTACTGCAATCGCCCGCGGAGAATTGATCTGAATCGCCAGGTCGACGGTGCCTACATCAATTCCAAGTTCGAGCGATGCCGTCGCCACCAGCACCCGCACCTGGCCTTCTTTCAACTTCTTCTCTGCCGCCAGCCGCAGCTTGCGCGACAGGGACCCATGATGCGCCGCGACATTCTCTTCACCAATGCGCTCGCCCAACTGATGGCACAATCGCTCCGCCATGCGGCGCGTATTCACAAACACCAGCGTCGACCGATGCTGCTCAACCAGCGCCACCACGCGGTCATAAATCGTGTCCCAAAGTTCATTCGAGGCCACTGGCCCCAGCGGCATCGGGGATACTTCAATTCCCAGGTCGAGTTTTCGTCTATGCCCCACATCGACGATAACTGGATCCGCGCGTCCGCTGCCGGTGAGAAAGTGCGCCACTTCCTCAATCGGCTTCTGCGTGGCCGACAATCCAATGCGAGTGGGCGGCCGGTAACACAGCGCTTCCAGCCGCTCCAGCGAAAGCGCCAGATGCGCGCCGCGCTTGTCGTCGGCGACCGCATGAATCTCGTCGACAATCACGGTTTCGACATCGCGCAGAATGGCGCGGCTCTTATCCGCAGTGAGAAGAATGTAGAGCGACTCCGGCGTCGTCACCAGAATATGCGGAGGCCGCTTCAGCATCGCGCGCCGCTCGTGGGCTAGCGTGTCGCCAGTGCGCACCGCGGTGCGAATCTCCGGCATCAGCAGCCCGCGATCGCACGCCAGGGCAAGAATTTCTCCCAACGGCCCTTCCAAATTTTTCTGGATGTCGTTGCCCAGCGCCTTGAGCGGCGAAACGTAGAGAACTTCTGTACGGTCGGTCAGTTCCCCAGCCAGCGCCTTGCGCACCAGCCGGTCAATGCAGGCGAGAAATGCAGCGAGAGTTTTGCCCGACCCGGTCGGAGCAGAAATAAGGGTCGTCCGCCCGGCCAGGATGTGAGGCCATCCCTGCTCCTGAGGTTCGGTCGGCGTGCCAAACTTCCGCACAAACCACTCCGCCACCACGGGATGAGCCCAGGCTAGAGACTCGGGAAGAGACTGCATCGGAATATTGTAGACCGGGATCGCATTTTCGTAAAACGTTCGCTATTTCTCGCCGGGCATTTGGTGGAGCGGATCCCGTCGGCAAGTTGAGGGCAGGGTTGTCCCTTCTCTGCTAGTGAATGCGATGATAGTCCGCTCCGGCTTCTGGAGCCCCGGACGCCCCCGTCCGGGGTGGGCGGACGAGGGCGTCCGCCCCTCCACTTCCCATAGCCTCCGCCTACAGCTGCCGTGGTCTAATCCTTTTCCAGATATTCCTCGGGCACATCGTCCTCGGGAACTTCGTGGGTATGAACTTCCTGTTCATCGGCGTTATCGGCCGCTTCCACGCCCGACACCACGTCGGCCTCAAAGGCATTTCCTTCGTCCAGCAACTCGTCCACACTTTCCGAATCCGCGCCTTCGCGATCCGACAAGCCCTGCAAATCTCCCGCCTGTTCGCCAGAACGCGAGCGTCGACTTTCCGGTAAGAACGCCGCGGCGGCCACACTCTCATCTATCGTCCGCGCCGCTCTCCTGGGCGGGACCGCCTTCTTCTTCGCTTTTATTTTGTGGAGAACGGGCTTGCTCTTCGCAGTCTTCTTGGCGGGTTTCGACTTCTTGATAGATTTCGACTTGAGAGCCTTTGCCTTCTTCGGCGCTACGGTCTTCTTGCTCTTCTTGGGCTGGGCAGATTTCTTTTTGGTTTTCTTTTTAGTAGCCATGGGCGAAGTCTAGCACCGGCGCTGGCATGTGGTAAAACGGCGAGCCCGAATGAGCCAAGCCCACAGACGGGAAGAAGCTCGGCAACAGATTGATTACGAAAACACCGAAGATTGCGGCTAAATAGCCCCCGTCCGCGCTCTGTTCAATTCGAAGACCGATCGCGCGACTTGGGCGGAACGATCTCGTGTACTTCAGCTTTGTAGCCGCCCGGAAATTCAACGATTGCCGTGTTCCGGTCGCGGGCCTTGAACGTCGCGGATAAAACCTTCACTCCCGCCGCTTTCGCCTTGGCCAAAGTTACTCCCAGGTCCCGTACCTGATATCCGGTTGTCTCCAACCCGAACGGATACGGTAGGTGACCGTCCGTGACCAGCACCACCATATTGCCGAATAGCGAAGTGACTCGGATCCGTCGATAAGTCTCGCCTGCGCGGCCAATTTCTCCGGCGTCAGCCTGCCTGTCATCGCCGAGCACTTTTCCGTGCGCAAAGTGGAGGAAGCTGCTTACAAAGTTATCCGCCGCGTCTCGCGATACATAAACCCGATTCTCGGGAACACTGTCCAGCGGCGGGTTAGTCGGCGGTGTGAAATGCCAATAGAGCTGCATCTTCACCCCACCCGGCCACTGGATCACCGCGTCCATTCCGATCGGATCCTTAAACGGCTCCACGATGACTTCGGCACCCGCAGCGCGTGCAGCCTTGACTGCCGCGTCCATATCGGTGACCAGATATCCGGTACGCTCCTGGCCGTACGGAAACGGCACCGGCGTCTCGTACGCAAAGATCGAGAGCGCGCCTACAGGACTCAATATGTATTGCATCTCGGTATTGCTGGGCACCGGCGTGACAGTCCCCTCGATGCGCTTCGACGGCTTGCCACCGAACGTGGCCACAAAGCTGTTGACGAACGTATCCAGGTCAGCAGGGGCAACATAAACGTGCGTAGTGTTGTATTGCGGACCCTCGGCAACAATGCCGTCTGCCGCGAGCGCGTCCTTTCCGTCGCTCTGCGAAGCCCCCAGAGAAGCGGTCAGAGTTGTGGCCAAGGCCATTATCCAGATCGAGGCGCAGATCAACCTGGCATAGCGAGTTCGCAATCCTATCCCGATGATCCGCTCGCCTCCACATTCCCCACAGCCAACAACTTTCATAGAAACTTCACCAGAGCCTCGGTCGTTTCCTTCGGCCGCTCTTCCATCAGCCAATGCCCTGTATCTTTCAGTACGACCACGGTCACGTCGGTTGCGATCAGCTTCGCCTGCTCACCCATCACCACGCCGTTCCCTTTGTCTCCGCCGATGGTCAACACCGGCATCGTCAACCTGGTCTGTGCGAGTTGGGCGAAGTCGTGGGCGGCTTGCTGGAAAGAAACAAAATAGGCCCATCCCGCGTGCATCCGTCCCGGGCGGGAATAAGCCGCTGCGTAGGCCTTTCGATCGGCCTCGGGAATCGAATGATTCTTGTCGGCGGCAAAGTCGTTCCAGAAATAATCGAAGTAAGTTCGCTCGCGGCCCCGAACCAGCGCTTCCGGCGTTGGCCCGTTAAACCGGAAGTGCCAGATGCCGGGATTGTTGTATACAGCCTCCCAACCGCTCACGCCGGGAAGAAACGCATCCATCAGCACAAGCTTCGTGACCTCCACCGGAAACTGAGCGGCATAGGCATAAGCCACCATCAGGCCGATATCATGGCCCACTACTTCAGCCTTCTGCACTCCGAGCGACTTCACCAGGTCATGCATGCGCACCGCTGCGCTTTTCATGTCGAGACCATCCGGCGGAATCTCCGAATCTCCAATGCCGGGCAGGTCAGGCGCAAACACCGTGAATCTTTCTGCCAATCGGGGGATAATCGGCCGCCACATCAGGGAGGATTCGGCATAGCCATGCAATAGAACGAGCGCTGGACCGTGACCGGCCGTCAAGTAATGCAACTTGACGCCGTTGATTTCCGCGCTGCGCGAGGCTATTGTCGCGTCTTTCGCATCCCCGTAAGCGCGGGGGGAGGTCGAAAAGAAAAAGAAAAGAGACCCGAGCACTGCCAGACCCAGAAGAGAGTTCACAGGAAAGTTCAGCAGAAAGCTTAACGCGCGTTTCATTAACGCTCCTGACGAGGAACAGGCAAAATAGCCTCTCCTCCGCATACTTGGATAAAAGTCAGGGAATTCTAGAGTGTTGGGCGAAATGTAACAAGCTGGCATCGCCGTCGGTAGTGGCTGAATTTGAATCAGGCCAGAATCGAAACAAATCAGCGATGCTTGATGAATTCGCCGGTTTGAAGTTCGGCCATCGCCTGCTGAAGCTGATCCTGCGTGTTCATTACGATCGGACCGTACCACGCCACCGGCTCCTCGATCGGCTTCCCTGAAACCAGCAGGAACCGAATCCCTTCGTCGCCGGCCTGCACCACGATCTCGTCGCCGCGGTCGAACAACACCAGCGAATGATTTCTGGCATCGTACTCCGCCGGCGCATCCGGACTCTCGACCTTCTCGGTCAGCACCGCTCGCGGCCTGGAAGAGTCGCGAAACGTGCCCGAGCCCGCGAACACGTAGGCGAAAGCGTTGCGCGTCACGTCGACCTTGATCCGCCTCTTTTGTCCCGGCCTCACCGAAATATCGACATAGCTCGGATCGGCCGCCACACCTTCCACCGGTCCCTTTTTTCCCCAGAATTCGCCGCAGATGATCCGGGCTCGCGTGCCGTCATCGTCAGTCACTTCAGGAATCGCACTCGATGGAATGTCCTGATACCGCGGATCCGTCATCTTCAGCGATGCCGGCAGGTTCGCCCACAATTGAAAACCATGCATGCGCCCGTCGGCATCTCCTCTCGGCATCTCCTGATGCAGAATGCCGCTGCCCGCCGTCATCCATTGCACATCCCCGGCGGTCATCTTGCCCTGGTTGCCCAGGCTGTCGCCGTGCTCGACCGAGCCGGCAAGAACGTACGTGATTGTTTCTATCCCGCGGTGCGGATGCCACGGAAACCCTTTCAGATAATCCTTCGGATTCTCGTTGCGGAAATCATCGAGCAAAAGGAACGGATCGAATTCCTTCGTCTTGCCGAAGCCGAATGCGCGCTGCAGTTTGACGCCAGCGCCCTCGATCGTGGGCGTAGTCTGAATAATTTGTTTTACCGGGCGGAGTGACATAACTCTTCCTCGTTTCTGGGCCGCGCGGCATCTACTGACGCCGCGCGGCCAAATGATTGGGCCTTGCAAAATGATTTAGGCCGTGATCTGCGCCTCGATCTACGCCTCGATCTACGCCTTAATGAATTCCGCATCCAGCGTGATCGTCACTTCATCACCGACCATAAAGCCGCCGGTTTCGAGCGCTGCGTTCCAGGTCAGGCCAAAGTCTTTGCGGCTGATTTTTGCGGTTGCCGCTACCGCAACCCGGGTATTGCCCCAGGGATCCTTTGTGGGCGGAGTTGGGCCTTCGA
>Ga0302324_100013926_pt1 | contig 16260 bp, 16 predicted proteins | sample Palsa_T0_1_FD_201949 | JGI IMG/M metagenome (GOLD analysis project Ga0302324, IMG submission 201949) | Peat permafrost microbial communities from Stordalen Mire near Abisko, Sweden - Palsa_T0_1 | ecosystem: Environmental > Terrestrial > Soil > Palsa > Peat permafrost | place: Sweden: Abisko...
GCAGCGTCGTGGTCCTGCAGCAGCGACGGTCCGAAGAAGATCCCCGACGCAGCGATCCCGGCCGGGGGCCAGGCGGCGATGCGCGCCAGCTTCTTCTGTTCGAACAGCTCGGTGAACGGCGACGAAGTGAACACCGCGTCGACGGCGTGGCGTTCGAGCGCAACTTCCTGATCTGGGTTCGCGACGTTGACCGCCTCGATGTCGGCCAGGCGCAGCCCCACCATCCGCAGGATGCGCGCCACGTAGTACGCCGATGCGGCGCCGGTGTTGCCGATCCAGCCGATTCGCTTTCCTTTGAGGTCCGCGATGCGCAGGCCGGTCGCCGCGAGATCTTCGCGCACCAGGAGTGCCGAGGGGTGGGCGCCGCGCGGCTGATAGGCCGTCGACGCGACGTACTTCACCTCGAGCCCGCGGCTGACGGCGTTGAAGAACGCCGCCGAGAGCGCCGCGCCGGCGAGATCGATCTGTCCTTGCGCGACCAGCGCCATCGAGTCCGCGCCGGCGATGATCGGCTGCAGTGTCTCGTCGAAGCCCGCGTCCCGCAGATAGCCGCGTTCCGCAGCGACGAACAGCGGTGCGAACAGATTCGAGGGCACGTAGCCGATCGTCAGCGTCCGGCGCGCCTGCGCGCGCCGCGGCAAGGCGACCGCCGCCGTACTCCCGGCGAGTGCCGCGAGGAAGCGCGTGCGCGACGTCATGCCGCGCCGTTCACAGAGGATGCGATGCGTGCTCGCCGATCTTCCCTGCGGCGATCGCGCGCGCGCCCGCGGCCGCATCACCGGTTCCGCACGGCACCGACGCGTCGCTCGCATCGGTCGCGCCGACGACGTCGAGCAGATACCCCGTCTTGCGGAAGCGCGCGGCGCTCACGACGGCACCGGCGTACGTATCGTGCTGGCACTGGTGGTCGCAGCGGCGCCATGTCGACGGGTTCTCGCGGTACGAATTGAAGCGATGGTCCGCGAACGCAGCCAGCAGGCTCTCCGTCTTGGTCGTGCCGGCGGCGTTCATGCGCTCGATGAGCTGCTGGGTCGCAAGGTATCCCAGATACGTCCGGTTCGAGATGAAGCCGCCGAGTTTGCGGTGCAGGTCGGCCGCGAACCGGCCCGCGCTCGGCGAGACCGACGGCATCCACAACGAAGCGAACACCGAGCCCGCCAGATCGTCGAGCGGCAGCGTCTTGTAGTAGAAGTCCTCAAGGGTCATCCCGGCCAGCCGCATCTTCTTGTGCAGGCCGTAGGTGACGAACTGCCGCGCGGCGAGGGCCACGTCGAGGCCGCCTTGGCAGAGCACGACTTGCTCGGTATCCGTGTTGCGGATCTTGGTCAGCGTCGAACTGAAATCGGACGTTCCGACCGGCAGCACGTCGGCTCCCACTTCGGTGCCGCCCGCACGCCGCAACAGCGCGGAGAACCGCGCGTACGCGTCGCGCCCGAAGGCGAAGTCTTCGACGATGAAATACCAGCGTTTCCCGCCGGCGAGGATGCGCTGCGTGACCGGCTTCACCAGCATCGCGCAATCCTGCGCGAAGCGATACGCGGTCGCCGTCGCGCGGTCGGCCGAGAGCGAGGTGTCCTGCGGACCGATCAGCAGCGTGAAGACGCCGGCTTCGAGCGTGATCGGCGTGATCGCAAGCGCAACCGCCGACGACGTGCCTTGCATGAGCACGTCGACCTTCTCTTGGTCGACGAGCCGATGCGTTTCGCTGATCCCGACCTGCGGCTTCGAGTTGTCGTCGCCCGTGACCAGCGCGTAACGCACGCGCCCGCGCGCGTTCGCCTCTTGGAGGGCGAGCTTCACGCCGGCAGCATGATACCCGGCGATGTCCGACAGTACGCCCGACATCGAGTCCAGATATCCGATCGTGACGGTTGCGCCCGGCGCGGCGATCGCGTACGGGGAGAATGCCGTCGACGCTGCGGCGGCGGCCGAGCCGGCCAGCAGCGCGCGCCGTTTCACGCTAGCGTCCGGCCGCGACGGGCGCCGAGATCGAAACCGGACTGCGCAGGATCCCGATCTTCGAGATCTCCACTTCCATGACGTCGCCGTCCTTGAGGAATTCGGGCGGCTTGCGGGCGAAGCCGACGCCTTCCGGCGTCCCGGTCGCGATGATGTCGCCGGGCTCGAGCGTGGTCCCGAGCGACAGGTACGCGACGATGCGCGCCACGCTGAAGATCATCGACGACGTGTTCGCGCGCTGCTTCGTCTCGCCGTTGACCCGCAGCATCACTTCCAAATTCTGCACGTCGCCGATCTCGTCGGCGCTGACCAGCACCGGACCCAGCGGACAGGTATCGTCGAGCGTCTTGCCCTTGAACCATTGGGTCGTCGCGTTCTGCAGGTCGCGCGCGCTCACGTCGTTGAGCGCGGTGTAGCCGAAGATCATGCCGAGCGCATCTTCCTCGCGCACGTTCTTGCAGCGCGTGCCGATCACGGCCGCCAGTTCGGCTTCCCAATCGTACTCGTGCGACGCCGCACCGTCGAGGTGAAGCGTCGCGTCGGGGCCAGCGATCGCGGTCGGCGCCTTGGAGAAGAGCGTCGGCACCTTGGGCAGCGTCAGCTCCTCCCCGCGCGCACGCGCGCCCTCTTCGGCGTGCGCGAGATAGTTGCGGCCGACGCAAAACACGTTCTTGTGCGGCGCGAGCGGCGCGTGCAGGCGGGCTTGCGCGAGCGGCACCGGCGGCCCGAGGCGGCCCACGGCAGCCGCGCGTTGCGCGGGATCGAGTGCGAGCAGCGCATCGAGCGAGGCGAGCCCTTCGAGCGGGCGCAGGTTCTCGCCGTCGACGACGGCTGGCCGCGGGGCTGACGTTTGGGTGCTGAACAGGGCGAAGCGCACGTGGGACCTCCAACAGCCGATTGCGAATCGAATCTTGCGATGCAGAGGGACCGTGTCCCTCGGGGCGAGGAGCACCTGCGATGATTGCGACGGATTCCGTCGAGCGTCTGTTTGAGGAGGCTGAGAGGCAAGGCGCTCAGCCGCTGTGGACCGTGATGGACGGTATGGTCCCGCCGCATCCCCAGCCCAAGGCTGTCCCGCACGTGTGGCGCTACGCCCAGATGCGGCCACTGTTGGAGCGCGCCGGCCGGCTCGTCGGCGCCGCCGACGCCCAGCGCCGCGTCCTCATGCTCGTCAACCCGGCGCTCGAAGCGCCGCAAACGACCGATACCCTCTTCGCCGGTCTTCAGCTGATCTTGCACGGCGAGATCGCACCCGCGCACCGGCACGTCGCGTTCGCGCTGCGGTTCATCATCGAAGGCGACGGCGGTTATACCGTTGTGGCGGGCGAGAAGATCGGGATGACCCGCGGCGACGTGATTCTCACGCCCTCGTGGACCTACCACGACCACGGTCACGAAGGCACGCAGCCGATGATCTGGCTCGACGGGCTCGACCTGCCGGTCTACCAATTTTTCCCGGCCAACTTTGCGCAGCCGTACTCGTCGGAGCGGTATCCGCCCCAATCGACCCCCGAGGATTCGCACCTCAAATTTTCCTGGTCGGAGATGCAAGCGCGGCTCGATGCCGATCCCGGCCCGTTCGCGACCGCCGACTACGTCCACCGGCACACGGGCGCGGCCTTGTCGCGCACGATCGGCGCTGCGGCCGAGCGGGTCAGCGGGCAGTGCTCGTCGCCGACACGGCGCGAAACGGCCGGCATCGTCTATCACGTCTACGAGGGACGCGGTGTGACACGCGTCGGCGGCGAGGTGCTCGAGTGGCAGCGCGGCGACACGTTCTGCATCCCGGCTTGGTCGCCGTACCGCCACGAGGCCGCGCGCGACACGTATCTCTTCCGCTACGACGATCGCCCGGTTCTCGAAGCGATCGGGGCGTACCGGGCCGAACACGACGGCGGGTGAGCGGCTCCGCGGCGTTGCCCTATCCCGACGCGGACTTGCGCGTGCATCCGCCGCGCGGACCGCGGGTCATGCTCGCTGGGCTCGTGTTCCTTCCGCGCACGATCGACAAGACGCGCGCCAAACTGCAAGGAACGCCGGGTTTGTATCAATTGACGCCGGGGATCTCGGCGTACCTCTTCGAGTGGCTTGGGATCACGGAGGAAGAGTTCACCGAAGCTGTCCGTCAGGCGCGCTCGGACGACGATGTTGCCGCGTGGATCCTGGCGCGCTGCGACCCGAACACGTTCGACTCGATCAACGAGCGGCTGACGATGCGCGGCATTCGCGACGACGAACATTTTCGCCAGGTTCTGCCGCGCTATCCGATGCTCGCCGAGTACCCCGCGCTGCGCAATTGGTTCGAGATCTTCGAACTCGACGACGTCTGGACGTTCGATCCCGCCAACGCCGCCAAGGTCGCGCCGGCCGTTCCGCGTTAGCGGATCCCGGTCTACCCGGGTCGCCGGGTGAGGTGCCAGAAGCCGCAATAGCGGCACTCGTACGAAAAGAGCACGTCACCCATGCCGTTCATCAGCGCATGCGCGCGCGCGTCGGCTTCATCGGCGTACTGCTGTTTGGACGTGCACGAACGCGCGACGTCGGTATCGATCCATGCATCGGAGGCAGCGCGGTCCTTGAGGTACCACTGCATCAGATCGTCGCCCGGAGTGTCGCGCTTGGGTGCGCGACGGGAACGCCGGGGCACGTTAGTGCGGCGGGGTGTGCATCACTTGCGGCAAGTCGGGCAGACGTCGCGCGTTATCGGTCGGCGCCGGCTTCGGAGTGGCCGACGTGGCCCGCTGCCGATTTCCGTTGCGGCGCGCGATCTCCATCATCTCGGTTGCGGCACCCTTCGCATTGGGATTGACGCCGCCCACGTGCACGAGCGCGACGTCGCGCCGCACGCGCAGCGTCTTGGGATCGTAATCGTAGCTGAGCCGATAGCTGCCCAGCACGACGTGGCCGTCCGGCGTGCGAATGAACGCTTGCAGCGCGTTGCCATATGCATGCCGGTCGAAGCCCGGGTTGTGCGACGGCTTGATCGAACGCACGCGCGTCACTTGGCCGAGTCGATTGACCTCGACGATCAACTCGACGTGCAGCCTCGTCTTCGGCGCGAGCGAGCGCGGCTGCAGACGCTCGACGTTGATGCGCGGGGGCGTCGTCGGCGCGGGAGTGGCGGCGCCGGCCTCCGTGCCGGCACATAGCAGCAGCGCCGTCGCGAGGAGAAGCCGGTGCATCAGTTTCGCGCGAGCGCGACGAACGCAGCGCCGCACGGCGCGCACGCGACGATCACTTGGAACGTGGCGCCCCGATCACGCAGTTCGAACGAGCGCTGAGCTGTCTCATGGCTCCCGCAGTAACGGCACCGCGTCTCGGTTGAGTTCCCTCCCGAGCGTTCGTCGTCCATCCGCGGAGAGTTCCCGCAGCGAACGATCGCCCCCTCGGCGCGGGACGCCGTCGCGCGATCGCCGAACCCAGCGACGTTTCATGTCGCAGCGTCTCGCGCTCGCCCTGCTGCTCGCCTGCGGGCTTGCCGCCTGCAAACAGGACGATACGCCGGCAGGTCAGCAACGGGTCGCCGGATTGGGCTCGGTCCGCGTGCTTGACGCTCGCGTCGTCCCAACAGGCGACAGTTCGGCACAAACCTCGGCCGGCACGTTGAATTATCTAATCGTGCGCGTGGAACTCAGCAACGACAGCCGCGCTGATTTCACCCCGCAAATCGATCACTTCTCCTACCTCGACCGGGACGGAAACCGGTTCCAAGCGCAAGACAGCGGATCGTCGGTGTTCGCGGGGGTGAGCAACTCGCAGATGGTGCTCAAGCAGGGTGAAAAGCGCACCTACACGATGGGCTTTCGCACCACGGATCCGTCGACCAGCGGGACGATTTCGTACGATTTCTAAACGCTTCGTTGCGCTGTTCGCAGCGCTCGCGCTGCTCGGCGGCGCGCTCCCAGCGCGCGCGGCGCGGCCGCTGCCGGATTCCGGCAAGTGGGATCGCACCTTCGCGCTCTACGCGCGCGACGTCGCGGTGCCGTGGAAGCGCATCACCGTTCGGCTCGACACCTACAGCGGCGCGCCGGTCGATTTCGCGGCCTACGCCGTCGATCCGGCCGACGTCCTCGTCGCGGGCTCAGCGCGTTCGCGACCGATCGACGCCTCGCGTCGAACACCGGTCGCACGCTGGCGGTTCACGCCGCCGACCGGGCTCCGCTACACGCCCAACGACGTCGAGGTTCCGCTCGAGAATCGGGAGGGGTTCTTCGTCATCGAAGCGCGGCGCGGCGATGCCGCGCAGCAGGCCTGGCTGAACCTCACGCGCGTCGGCCTGCTGACGAAGGAGTCCCCGGGTGGAATCGTCCTCTACGGCGCCGACCTCGGCACAGGCCGCGCGCTGCCCGGAATGCGCATCACTTACCTCGTCGGAACGTCGTTCACGTACGGGCGCACGGACATCCATGGTATCGCGCGCTGGTCCGGAAATCAGCGCCCGCGCTTCGCGCTCGCCGAGTGGGGACACAGCGACGCGTTCGTCTCGTTTCTGCCGCAGCCGCCGGTGCCCGCGACGCTCGTCGGCGTGCGCGCCGAACGCGCGAACGTGCGCGCCGGCGACCACCTGCGGGTCGTCGGCTTCGCGCGCAAACGCGTGGGGACGGCCTACCGTCCCGCAAGCGGCGATCTGCGCGTCGCGTTCATCGTGCGCGGTCGTACGCTCGCGACGGCACAAGCGCACCTCGACGCCGCAGGCGCGTTCAGCGCCGAGCTCGCGCTGCCGCCGGATGCGCCTGGCGGTGACGCCACCGTGCTCGCGACGCTCGGGACCGCCAGCGGCGGCGCCGCCGTGCACGTCGACAGCGTCGGCGACGTCGTGCTTTCGGTCGTCGCGACCTGCGAGCCGAGCTGTACCGCCAATGCGAACCTGCCGGTGGCGATCGGCGTCAAGCTCCCCAACGGAACGCCGGTCCCAGGCCGCGACGTGCGCGTCGAAGTCGTGCGCTCTCCGCACGTCCCCGTACCGGGTGCGGCCAGCGGCGTGACGTGGGGGACGACCAAGATCCTCGACCTCCACGCGGTCACCGATGCAACCGGCATCGCGCGCGCGACGATCCCGGCGCCGACCGACGGGCTCGCATCGACGTACGGCATCGTTGCGTCGAGCGGCGCGTCGACTGCATCGGCGCGCGTCATCACGCCGAACGCGCGGATCGCGCTGGATGTCGAACCCGAACGGACTGACCTCGATCTTGGCGAGCCGGTCGTCATCGACGTGCGCGGCTTCGACGCCGTCGACGGGCGTCCGGCCGCGGGGCTCGCGGTCAGTCTCAAGCTCGTTCACGGCCCGAGCGCACAGTCGCAGAGCGTCGCGCTCGGCCCTGATGGTCGCGCGCGCGCAATCTTCCGCGACGTCGTGCCGGGGACGAACCTCGCCTACGCGCAAGCCGACGTCGACGGCCGGGCTGCGCTCGACGTCAGCGCAGTCACCGTCGCGCCGCAAGAACAGGTCGGGACGCGCGCAAGGCGCAGCGCCGACGTGCAGATCGCGACCGACCACGCCCGCTATCGCGTCGGCGAACACGTGCAGGTCGACGCCGCGCTCAACGGATCCACCGGCGACGCCTTCATCGACTTCGAAGGGACGCGCGCGATGGGCGAACAGACGGTCGCCGTCGCGGGCGGCCGCGCACGGGCGAGCTTCAGCGTCCCGGAGACGGTCGGCGACGCCGCCGTCGGGGTCGCCTTCGTCCGCGACGGCGCCTTGGAGTATGCGACGCAGCGGCTCGTCGTCGACGGGCCGGGCCATCCGCGCGCCACGACCCTCGCCGCCGACCATGCGATCTACGCTCCGGGCAGCACCGCACACGTCACCATCGCCGACGGCGGGGAACGCTCGCCGGCGACGCTCGCGATCCGGCTCGCCGATGCGCGCGCCGCCGACGGCGCGTCGTTCGACGACGCGGCCGCGGTGCTCAGCGGGACGGGGACGACGACGCAGGATTCCGCATCGACCGACCCCGCGTGGCACGCTTCGGTGGCGCCGCGCCAGTCGACGGTGGTCGACCTGGCCGACAACGAGCGCAGCGCGCCCGAGAGCGGCCCGCTCGGTGCCGCCTCGGAGCGCTCGCTGTTTTGGCGGATCGACCGCACGGATACGGAAGGCTTCGACGTGCCGCTCCCGCAGACACCGGGCCGTTACGTCGTCTCCGTCCTCAAGGTCTCCGACGACGGCGACGTCGGCGCCGGCACGCTCGCGATCGAGGTCCGATGACGCCGGGAACGGCACGCCTGATGCTGCTCGACACCTACGGTCTGGTGTACCGCGCGTTCTTCGCGCTACCGGCGCTGACCACGACGCGCGGCGTGCCGATCAGCGGTGCCTACGGTTTCACGATGATGGTCAGCAAGATCATCAATGACGAGAAGCCGACCCATGTCATCGCCGCGTTCGACAAGGGGCGGGCCGCTGCGCGCATCGCGCTGTATCCCGAGTACAAGGCGAATCGTACCGAAACGCCCGACGAACTGCGGCCGCAGTTCGCGCTCGTGCGCCGGATTCTCGGGGTCTACGGCATCCCGATCGTCGAGTATGACGGCGAAGAAGCCGACGACGTGATCGCGACGCTCGCCGCGCAGGCCGAGCGCGACGAGCAGCAGGTCCTGATCGTCACCGGCGATCTCGACCTGCTGCAAGTCGTCGACGAACGCACGACCGTGCTGACGACGCGGCGCGGGATCACCGAATTGGGGCGCTACGATGAAGCCGCGGTGCGCGAACGCTTCGATCTCGCGCCGCAGCAGCTGCCCGACTATCGCGGCCTCAAGGGCGATCCGTCCGACAACCTTCCCGGCATTCCCGGCGTCGGCGAGAAAACTGCGATCAAACTGATCAAGCACGCCGGCTCGCTCGACGCGCTGGTGGCGAACCCCGCACTTGCCGGGACGCCGAAGCTCGAGGCGCTGGTGCGCGAGTACGGCGAGCAGGCGCGCGTGTGTCGCGACGTCTCGCTCGTCAACCGCGACCTGCCGCTGCCCCTCGACTGGGAGGCGGCGCGCTACACCCCGCCGGCGAACGACGAGCTGTACACGCTCTACCGCGACCTCGAGTTCAAGACGCTCTTGGCGCGGCTCGAACCGCCGGCCGAGCTGGTGCCGCTGCCGTCGGATCAGGTGCTGCAGGGCGACTACCAGTCGTACACGGCGGTGACCGAACCGGCGGATCACGCGCGCATCGCGGAACTGCTCGAAGCGGCGGCGAGTCGCGAACGCGTGGCGCTGGCGCTGCGCGAGGACGCCGTCGCCGTCTCGGTCGACGACGGCCACGCGTTCGCGTTCCTGATCTCGGCGCTCGATGCGCCGGCGATCGGTGACGCGTTCGCACGGCTGTGGCAGCGGGTTCCGCAACTGATCGCGTATGACGGCAAAAGCGTGATGGGACGGTTGCGGCTCCCCGTGCGCAGCCTCGGCGACGATCCCATGCTCGCCGCGCACGTCCTCAACCCGTCGCGCGCCTTCACCGACCCGGCCCAGGCGACGAGCGAGTTCCTCGACCGCGTCCTGCCCGAGGAGCCGGCCGCGGTCGCCGACGCTGCCGGGCTGCTCGCGCGCGCCACGCGCGCCGAGCTCGAACGCCGCGGTCAGCTCTCGCTCTACGCTGACGTGGAACTGCCGCTCGCCTCCGTGCTCGCCGGGATGGAACGCGCCGGCATCGCCGTCGATCGCAACGCGCTGCAATCGCTCGCGGTACAGGTCGATGCCGACGTCGCGCGGCTGCAGCGCGAGATCTACGACATGGCAGGCGAAGAGTTCAACCTCGGCAGCACGCAGCAGCTCGGGCGCATCCTGTTCGACCGGCTCGGCTTGCCGGCCGGTCGCCGCAACAAGACCGGCTACGCCACCGACGACGCCGAACTGCAGCGGCTGCGGTCGTTTCCGATCGCGCAGAAGATTCAGGAATACCGCGAAGTCTCGAAACTCAAGAACACCTACATCGACGTCTTCCCCACGCTGCTCGACGAACACGATCGCATCCACACGATCTTTCGCCAGACCGCGACCGCCACCGGACGCCTCTCGTCGATCAACCCCAACCTGCAGAATATCCCCGTGCGCAGCGACCTCGGACGCCAAATCCGCAAAGCCTTCGTTGCGCCATCCGACGACCGCGTGCTGCTCGCGGCGGACTACTCACAGATCGAACTTCGCCTGATGGCGCACTTGAGCCGCGACGAAGCGATGCGGACCGCGTTCCACGAAGGCCAAGACATCCACGACTTCACTGCGCGCCGCATCTTCGACGTCGGTCCGTTCGCGGAGGTCGATCCGAACCAGCGCCGCATGGCGAAGTCGGTCAACTTCGGACTCTTCTACGGGATGTCGGATTTCGGTTTGGCGCAGCGGCTCGAGATCGACCGCGCGGCCGCGAAGACGATGATGCAAGCGTACTTCGCCCGCTTCCCCGGCGTGCGCGGCTACATCGACCACGTGCTCGAGGAAGCACGCGAACGCGGCTACGTCGAGACGATCCTCGGCCGTCGCCGCTACATGCCCGACCTGCGGGCGAAGAATTACATGCTGCGCGCGGCGGCCGAACGCGAAGCGACCAACGCCCCGCTGCAAGGCTCGGCCTCCGACCTCATGAAGCTGGCGATGGTGCGCCTCGACCGCCGGCTGACAAGCGAGGGGCTCGATGCGATCATGCTGCTGCAGATCCACGACGAGCTGATCTTCGAGGTCGCAAAGGCCGACGTCCCGGCGGTAGCCCGCATCGTGAAGTACGAAATGGAGCACGCCCTCGAACTCAGCGTCCCGATCGAAGCGACGATCAAGACGGGTCCGACCTGGTACGACGTCGCGTCCTTCGATGTTGATGCCGACGTTGTAGCGGAAGACGTCGTCGGCGCCGGGGCGTGAGGGCATCACCGCAGCTCTACGCGCGAGCCGCGGGAGTGCTGTACCTCATCGAGATCGCGTTGGCGTTCGCCGTGAACCCGGTGTGGTCGAAGCTGTTCGGCCCGAGCGGACTCCTGGTAACAGGGGTGCAAGTGGCGGCGCCGCTCTCACCGTGGCGGCTCGCATTTGCCGGCGAGGTGCTGACGTACGTCTGTTACGCGGCGATCGCCGCGTTCTTCTACGCGCTGCTCCGGCCGGTCAACCCGGCGCTCGCGCTGCTCTCAGCGTTCCTGCTGTTCGCGCACGCGGTCATCGGTGCGGCGAGTGCGCTCGCGCGCTACGCGGCCTTGCTGCTTCTCGGCGGCTCCGGCCGTCTCGCAGCGTTCGATCTTCCGCAACTCCAAGCGCTGGCATTGCTTGCGTTCCATCTCCACAACGACGGCCACAACGTCGGGCTCGTCTTCTTCGCTTTTCACAGCGCGGTGCTCGGCTACCTCATCTACCGCTCGGGCTATCTTCCCCGAGCCTTCGGCGTGCTCTTCGAGCTGGCCGCGCTCTGTCTCTTGACAAGCGTCGCGACGGACTTTCTGATCCCGGCCCTCAACGCGGCGATCTTCCCCGCGATCGTCCTGCCGTTCTTCCTGACCCAGCTGTTCTTCGCGTTGTGGCTCACGATCAAAGGCGTCGACCTCCGGAAATGGCCGGCGGGCGTTTGAGCAGGCGCGGCTAACATGGAGAGCGTGGCTGAGGAAAACGCCGATTGGGAGCAACGTCTGGCGGCCGCATGGGCGACGCTCGACGACCGCGATGAAGATCAGTTCGTCGCCGCGATCGACGACCTCGTCGCCGAACTGCCTCCGCAGAGCGCGATCGGCCCGTTCGAGCGCGCGTGCGCCTTCGATTCGACCGGTCACTCCGATCTCGCAGTGCCGTTGTACAAATCTGCGCTGAACATCGGTTTGACGGGCACGCGCCGTCGCCGCGCGGTCATCCAAATGGCAAGTTCGATGCGAAACATCGGACGGGCCCAGGAAGCGGTTACGCTCCTCTCTGCCGAGCTCGAAGCCGAACCGGATGAGCTCACCGGAGCCGTCCGAGGGGTCCTCGCGCTCAGTCTCGTCAGCGTCGGTCGCGAACGCGAGGCGGTAGGCGTTGCGCTTACGGCGCTCTCCGAATACTTGCCTCGTTACAATCGATCCATGGCCAACTACGCCCGCGAACTCAGCGAGAGGCGCGACTAGCTTCGGCCCGATCGAGGCCGAGACTCGCGTGCAGGCGCGTCAGCGCTTCGCGGACGGGGGCGACGTGGGCGGCGGCGACGCGCGCGAGGGTGTCTCCGCTTTCGAAGGTGCCGATACCGATGCGGACGTCCTTACACGCGTCTGCGATCCGATCGAGTGCGGCGAGATCGGTGCGGCCGCCGAGGATCGTGAGCGTGCCGATGACGGTGTCGGCGTCGTCGAGGACGCCGTCGAGCTGCAGGACGTCGATGAGCGCGATATGGTCGTTTCGTTCCACCTTCATTGCCGTGCGCACCGTGGAGCCGGCAGTCCGGCTGACGATGTCGCTGATGACGGCGCGCGCGTCGCCTTCGAGCTCCAGGGTGAGGTGCGCGTCGAGCGTGGCACCGGCGGTGACGATCGTCGGTTCGTTGAGAAGTTCGAGCGTGCCGCCGTCGGCGACGGTCCAGGCTGCGTGCGTCGCGACCGGCACGCGGCCGGGGAGGATGCGGGTTGCCATCTGGCCGGTCACGATCAGGTGCGCGTTCTGCCCCACCGCTCCCGTGGTGTTGAAACGATCGCCGCGGATCATGCCGGGACCGAGCTGCGAGACGACGACGTGGGTTGCGATGCCTTCGCGGAACGGGCGGCTCGAGCGCCATAAGCCTTGCGCGTGGACGCGCGCGAGCACGGTGCTGCCGTTGCGCCGTTCCGCTGCCAGGTGCAGCGTGTTCGAGATCATGCGATGCGGTCGAGCAGTGCGGCGCGTTCGACGAAGGCCACCAGGTCGTCGATGCCGACGCCGTGACGCAGATCGGTGAACAGGAACGGGCGCGTTCCGCGCGCGGCGGCTGCATCGCGGCGCATCCGTTCCAAGTCGGCGCCGACATGCGGGGCGAGATCGATCTTGTTGATGACGAGCAGGTCCGCGCGCGAGATTCCCGGTCCGCCCTTCGCGGGGATCTTGTCGCCGCCCGCGACGTCGATCACGTAGATCGTCACATCGGCGAGATCGGGGCTGAAGGTCGCGGCGAGGTTGTCGCCGCCGCTTTCGACCAGCACGAGCGCCAAATCGGGAAAGTGCCGCTCGAGCTCGGCGATCGCTTGCAGATTCATCGACGCGTCTTCGCGGATCGCCGTGTGCGGGCAGCCGCCGGTTTCGACGCCGAGGATGCGTTCGGCCGGGAGGCAGCCGCTGCGGGTGAGGATCTGCGCGTCTTCTTGGGTGTAGATGTCGTTGGTCACGACGGCGAGATCGATGCGCGGGTGAAGGCGGCGCGCGACCGCCTCCACGAGCGCCGTCTTGCCGGCGCCGACCGGACCGCCGATGCCGACGCGCGCCGCGCTCACGATGCGAACAACCGTCCGTCGAGGCGGCGATGCCGCAAGCCGTCGATCTCAATCTGCGGTGCGCCGATGGCGAGATCGTCCACGCTGCGCGCGTCCGCGGCGCGCTCGACCGCAGCGCGGATCGCGGACTGCAACCGCCAGCGCACGCGGGCGACGGCGCGTTGACCGAGGGGCACCGCACGCGCGGCGACCGATGCCAGCGTGGCGACGGTCGTACTCGCATGCGCGGTGAGCGCGGTGACCCACGGGACCTCTGCGGCGCGGTACCCCAGCGCGGCAGCCAGCACGTGCTGGCCCGCACAGCGATCATCGTCGATCGCCGCACCGTACGCGTCTAACGCCGCCGACTGCAATCCGATGGCGGCGAAGGTCGCGAGCGTAGCACGCGCGAGATGCGCGTTCGCGCGCCGCAGTTCCGGGTTGGGCTGCGCGGCGGCGAGCCGCTCGTCGAGCAGTTCGGCGGCGATCTCGTCGCGAGCGGCCAGCACGAACGCAGCGCCGTCGAACGTCGCCAGGGACCCGCGCAGGTACGTCCGCAGCCACGCTTCGAGGGAGGCTTCATCGCGGACGCGCTCCTCGGCGATCGCGGTCTCGAGCCCGAACGAGTGGGCGAAGGTGCCGGCCGGGAACGCGGCGTCGGCGAGCTGGAGCAGCGCGGTGAGCTCAGGCATGGCCGTGCGGCGCGTGCGCGTGGCGGAACGGCTGCGTCAGCACGCGCGCCTCGCGCGTAACCGCGACGCCGTGCTCGGCGAACAGTGCGGGGAGGAGCGGATCGTAGCGCACGACGAGCGTGTCGCCGTCGACGTGCATCGGCAGGTGGCGGTTGCCGAGGGCGTGCCCGATCGCGAGTGCTGCGGCGATCGTCGCGGGTCGCGCGACGAGGACGTCGTCGGGAGCGACCGCGACGGCGATGACGACGCGCTCGTCGGCGTGCACGACGTCGCCGTCACGCAGGCGCCGTGCGCCGTCGAAGCGCAAGCCGATGTCGCCGATGCTCGTCGCGAGCCGCAAGAGCCGCTTCGCGCAGTCGTCGCTGGCGATCGCGACGCGCTCCAAGCGGCGCGTCCCGACCGCGAAGTCGGCGAGGTTCCCGAACGTCGTGTCGTACAGCATCAGAACAGCGCGTAGCGCTGCGCGAGCGGCAGCACGGAGAGCGGTTCGCAAGTCAGCAGTTCCCCGTCGGCGCGAACCTCGTAGGTCTGCGGGTCGACGTCGATGCGCGGCAGCGCGTCGTTGCGCACCATATCGCGCTTCCCGAGCGCGCGCACGTTGCGCACCGCGGCGAAACGGCGACCGCCCGGCGAGCGTTCGGGAAGCCCGGCGTCGCGCGCCGCTTGCGAGACGAAGGTCAGCGCGATCGCCTGCGGGGCGCTGCCGAAGGCGCCCCACATCGGACGCATGCGGACCGGCTGCGGCGTCGGGATCGAGGCTGACGGATCACCCATCGCGGCCCACGCGATCGCGCCGCCTTTGAGGACGAGTTCGGGACGGTAACCGAAGAAAGCCGGCTTCCAGAGCACGAGGTCGGCCAGTTTTCCCGCTTCGATCGAGCCGATCTCGCCGGCGAAACCGTGCGCGATCGCGGGGTTGATCGTGTACTTCGCGACGTACCGTTTCACGCGTTCGTTGTCGCGCCGTTCCGCGTCGCCGGCGAGCGTCCCGCGCTGCAGCTTCATCTTGTGGGCGGTCTGCCACGTTCGCGTGATCACTTCGCCGACGCGCCCCATCGCTTGTGAATCGGAGCTGATGATGCTGATCGCGCCCAGGTCGTGCAGGATGTCCTCGGCGGCGATCGTTTCGCCGCGAATGCGCGAGTCGGCGAAGGCGACGTCCTCGGGGATGCGCGGATCGAGGTGATGGCATACCATCAGCATGTCGAGGTGTTCGGCCAGCGTGTTGGCGGTGTACGGACGCGTCGGGTTCGTCGACGAGGGCAGCACGTACGGCTCGCCGGCGATGCGGATGATGTCGGGGGCATGGCCGCCGCCGGCGCCTTCGGTATGGTAGGTGTGAATCGTGCGGCCGGCGATCGCGGCGATGGTCGTTTCGACGAACCCCATCTCGTTGAGCGTGTCGGTGTGGATCGCGACCTGCACGTCCATCTCGTCGGCGACGCGCAGCGCGGTGTCGATGGCGGCGGGGGTTGAGCCCCAATCTTCGTGCAGCTTGAGGCCGCAGACGCCGGCGCGGATCTGCTCGCGCAGCGGTTCGGCGCCGGCTGCGTTGCCCTTACCGAGAAAACCGACGTTGACCGGCAGCGCATCGGTCGCGGCGAACATCGTGCCGAGATGCCATGCTCCGGGCGTGCAGGTCGTGGCGTTGGTGCCCGAGGCGGGTCCGGTGCCGCCGCCGAGCATCGTCGTGACGCCGCTCGAGATCGCGCTCTCGACTTGCTGCGGACAGATGAAGTGCACGTGGGCGTCGACGGCGCCCGCGGTCAGGAGCATCCCTTCGCCGGCGATCGCTTCGGTCGACGCGCCGACGATCATCCCCGGCGTCACGCCCGATTGGATCAGCGGGTTCCCGGCCTTCCCGAGCGCGACGATCCGGCCGTCGCGAATCCCGACGTCGGCTTTCACGATGCCGCCGGCGTCGACGATGACCGCATTGGTGATGACGGTGTCGAGCACGCCGTCGGCACGCGTCGCGCTGGGATGCTGGCCCATCCCGTCGCGGATCACTTTGCCGCCGCCGAAGGTGATCTCGTCGCCGTAGTGGGTGTGATCCGCTTCGACCTCGATCCACAGTTCCGTGTCGCCGAGCCGGATGCGGTCGCCGGTCGTCGGCCCGTACAGCCGCGCGTACGCGGCGCGGTCGATCACAGCTGCACGCGCGGCGCGCGCGCTTCGCCGCCGAATGCCACCAGCGCGACGCTGCGTTCGATGCCGGGCTCGAA
>Ga0302324_100013927_pt1 | contig 16260 bp, 14 predicted proteins | sample Palsa_T0_1_FD_201949 | JGI IMG/M metagenome (GOLD analysis project Ga0302324, IMG submission 201949) | Peat permafrost microbial communities from Stordalen Mire near Abisko, Sweden - Palsa_T0_1 | ecosystem: Environmental > Terrestrial > Soil > Palsa > Peat permafrost | place: Sweden: Abisko...
GTTCATCCGGCTCCGGGCCCTGCACCACCTGGAACGCGGCCTGATCGTGCTGCTCGCGGGCGGCATCGGCCAGCCCTACGTCACCACCGACTACCCGGCGGTGCAGCGGGCCCTTGAACTGGACGCCGATGCACTGCTGGTGGCCAAGCGCGGGGTGGACGGAGTCTACGACAGCGACCCCCACCTGCATCCGGACGCGGTGCGCTACACCAGGCTGACCTACGACGAGGCGCTAGCGGCCGGGGTCCGGATCATGGACACCAGTGCGTTCGTGCTGGCCAACGAGCAGGCCCTGACCATGCACGTGTTCGACGTCGCGGCCGCGGGCGTCATGCGCCAGATCTGCGAGGGTGCTGAACTCGGCACCAGGATCAGCGTCAAGTAACTGCTCTGCCCGAGACGTCACCGATGCCCGGAAAGGCATTTGGTCCTATGACCACAGCTTCACCGACTGGATCTACGGACCCACCGCACTGACCCCCCGACCAGGAGCCTGCCTTGTATCGCGAAATACCGCTGGAGTCCGTCGAGCCAGATCAGCGCTCCCACGGCGAGCTGCCCTCCAGCAGGAGCCGAGAACCGGGTGGCAACCCCTGATCCGGTCTCGCCCGGGGGCCGGGCGGTTACGCTGCTAGCATCGCCGGTATGGCATCCCTCCCGGATAGCGCCCGTACCGTCCTGGAATCTGCGGCCCTGGCCCATCTGGTGACCCTGAACCCGGACGGGAGTCCCCAGGTCACGGTGGTATGGGTCGGCCTGGACGGCGACGAGATCGTCGCCGCGCACCTGCCCGAGCACCGCAAGATCCGCAACATCCGCAACGACGCGCGGGTCGCACTGTCGCTGGAGACGCAGCAACGCAACCCGATGGGCCTGACCGAGTACCTGGTCATCTACGGGACGGCCCGGGTCACCGAGGGCGGCGCGGCCGAGGTGCTGCAGCGGCTGGCACACACCTACCTGGGGCCGGACGTGAAGTTTCCGCCGATGGACAGCCCGCCGCCCGGCTACATCACGCACATCGCCGTGGACCGCATCGCCGGCGTGGGGCCCTGGGCATCCTGAGTGGACAGGCTCACAGTCAGTTCGCCTGGGTGACCCGCGGCGGCCACGGCATCGGCGCGGCCATCGTCCGCCGGCAGGTACCGCGTCCGCCGCGATATGCCTGGCTCCTTCGGGGTCCGTACCACGCAGCGACCGATAGGCGTTCATAGCTGCGGGCAGCCAGACGACAGTCATTCCAGCACCGCGCAGCTGGACGCTGACGGTTGCCGGTACGGGTGCGCCGACAGCGGCAGCACAGCGACGCGGGCCGTTCAGGGGACGCCTCCCAACCGAGTCGGTACCCGGCTTCGGGCCCGCCAGAAACTGCCCGAAGGCCACGTTGGCGGCTCCCCACACGCAGACAATCACGATGACCGCCCTGGCTACCGCTGACCTCGCTTGCGTGGCCATCTGGGCCTGATTAAGGATGCGGGATGCGATCTGAAGGACACCGAGAGAGCGCCGACGCCGCGACGCTGCGGGCACGGCTCCGGCATGTCTACTGGATCGGGGGCGGGAGCGGCGCGGGCAAGTCGGTCATCGCGCGCCGCGTGGCGGCCCGGCACGGTCTGTCCCTGTACGCGACCGACGACGTGATGCCGGACCACGCCAGCCGGTGCGCGCCCGCAGACTGCCCGTTCCTGAGCGAGTTCGCGGCCATGGACATGGACGAGCGATGGGTGAACCGGCCTCCGGAAATCATGCTCGAGACGTTTGGCTGGTTCCGGGGCGAGGGCTTCGGCCTGATCGTCGAAGACCTCCTCCGCCTCCCGAGGGAACCCGGTGTGATCGTCGAGGGCGAGGGTGATCGCGCCGATCGGGCACGCAACGGGCACAAGACGACGGACAACCCTGGTGACGGCTACTGCGCTGCGCTCGAAAGACACCGCGCTAGCTGCTCATTCTCAAGTGGAGCGGGCGACCGGAATCGAACCCGCGCTGTCAGCTTGGGAATCTGTATCGTCCGGGCCGCTATGCCGCGACTCATATCGACTACGATGTAGTCATGAGCAAGCGTCCGGCAACCCCCGTCAGGTTCGACCCGCCGGTGGCAGACCGACTCGCCTCCTTCGTCGCGGCGAATCCGGGCATGTCATTGTCCTCTGCCGCAAACCGACTAGTTGACGAGGCCCTGCGGATGGCCGAGCATCCCGGGGTCATCTTCCGGTCCGGTCTTACCGGGCGTCGCGCCGCCCTGGCCGGAGGCCCGGACGTTTGGGAGGTCATCCGCGCCACCAAGTCTGCTCACGGGGCTGAGCCTGGGCTGAACAGCGATGACCTAGTTAACCTGGTCAGCAATAACACCGGGATAGCGCTGCGCCTGGTGAACACCGCTGTCCGCTACTGGGCTGCCTACCCCCGCGAGGTCGACGCGGAGATCGCCGCCGCCGACGCGGCCGAGGAAGCCGCCGAGCAGGCCTGGCTACGCGAGCGCCAACTACTGGCCGGATAGCCTATGAGCCAGCCGCTGCTGCTAGACGAGATGTTCTCCGACGACATCGCCCAGCAACTCCGCGCTGAGGGCTACGACGTCACCTCGGTTGTTGCCGACTCAGCCCTAATAGGGCTCCCCGACGACCAGGTCATCGCGTACGCGACGACCGAGGGACGAGCGCTGGTCACCGCCAACATCAAGGACTTCGTCCCCTTGGACGGTCGCTATCGTGCCGCCGACCAGTCTCACGCGGGCCTGATCCTAGTGTCAACTAAGACCTTCCCGCAGAACCGCGGTTTCCCCTCCGCGATTACAGCCTCCCTCGCCACGCTGCTCAGCGACACGGCCAAGATCCAGTCCGGCCAGGTGCTGTTCCTCGCACGGGACTAAGCCGGATCCAGACCGCCGTCTGGCCAGACGTCGATGCATGTCGGCACTGTCAGCTTGAACAGCTGATGGCGCGAGCGGAAGCGCACCACGCAGGCACTTGATGGCGCCTGACAGATCCTCCGACTCGGCTTGCTTTCGCACTGAAGGCTATGACCTGCACCTTTACCTGTGGAGCGGGTGACGGGAATCGAACCCGCACTGTCAGCTTGGGAACCTGTGCCATCCGGGCTGTTGTGCGGCCTAACCTGCGGGACGGGCTACCCGTGAGTGACCGTGAGGGACCCTTCGTTACCGGGGTTAATGGCACGGTAATGGCACGACGATCTTGGCCCGACCTTCATCGATCACCCGTTGCCCTGCTCCTCCCCGTCCTCCTCGATAACTGCCATCCCCAGGGCGGTGGCCGCCGCTGTCGGGGATGTTCTGGCAATCACCCTGGAGTTTAGCGTTACCGGGCTGCCCGGCAAAGATGCCGCCGCCCATACCTGGTCGCCCGAGCTGTCGGCGGGGGTGGTTTCGCCGGTCATGCGAGTCAGCCTGATGATCATCACGCCGTGGTAAGGATGCCGCCACCGCCGCCGCCGGAAGCGGTGTTGTCATCGACCTTGCTGGCGTTCAGGATCAGCGTGCGCGATGGTTGAGGATGCCGCCCGCGCTGGCCGAAGGTGTGGTGCGAGGTAAGTCCCTTTCATTAAATCTGTCAATACGTTAGATTATTGTGTATTGGCTGCCCTAGACCTCGCGCAGCGCTCGTCATCGCGAGTAGCGACGAGGCAATGGAGCCCGCCACATGGTCTGTGACCATCAGCTGACCATCAGAGGCCTGCGTATCCACGCCCAGTCGGCAGGCGAAGGCGCCCCGATCCTCCTCCACTCCGGCATCTTCAGCGAGATGCACCACTGGGGGCCGCTCATTGAGCACCTGCACGGCTTCCGGGTGATCACCTACGACGCCCCGGGCATCGGCTCCTCCCAGGTGCCGTCATCCCCGATGTCGATGCGGGGCCTGGCCGACATCGGCGCGGGCATCCTGGATCACCTGGGCCTGGATTCCGCCCACGTCCTGGGGGTGTCATTCGGCGGCGCGGTCGCCCAGCAGATGGCCCTGTCCCACCCCGAGCGGGTAGACAGGCTGATCCTGGCGTCTACCTCGTTCGGCGGGCCAGCCATGCCCGGCCGTCTTTCGTCACTGCTGCGGATGATGCACCCGCGCGGCTACCACCCTGACCGGCTCGCCAGGAGCGCGGGTGCCATGTTCGGCGGGAGGATGAGGACCGAGCCGGGACTGGCCGCGAACTTGAAGATGTCCAAGCCGGGAAGCCTCCGGGCTGCGGCGTTCCGCCTGTCCGCGCTCGCCGGGTGGACCAGCCTGCACCGCCTGTCGTCGATCCGGCACGAGACGCTGGTCCTGTGCGGGGACGATGACCCGGTGACACCGCACGTGAACCACCGGGTGATGGCGAGACTGATCCCGTCGGCGCGGCTGCACACGGTCAAAGGCGGGGGGCATCTCGTCCTGCTGGACAGCGCGCACGAGGTCGGCCCGCTGATCACCGCATTCCTGCACGGGAACAAACGGGTCGAGCTGCAGGCGGCGTGAGATCCTCCCACGGCTATTCGGGATAGGACACCCCAGTTCCACCCGTACGCTGCCGGGTTGGTGGCAACTCATGGCCCTCTTCATTCCCGAATCGGCGTGCGCGAGGTTCGGCACCGACCAGTACTGCTGCCGTCGAGAATGGGCACCTCGGTCAGAGTGCGACCCGGCCAAGTGGCCGGTGGACTACGCGGCGGTCTTCAAAAAGGCCGAGCCCTACGCCTACTCGTACGTCGATGATGACGCCACGAGCGTCTTCACCTGCAAAGGCCGGTGTGCCCGGCCCGGCCGAACACCTCGTCATCGAGCGTCCGCTGCAGGCCAGATGCCCCTGGTTGTGCTTTACCTGGCCCGGACCTAACTGCCGCCCGCCCGACTCGCCGAGGTATAACAGGCAGCATGCGGATAGGTGTGGTGTTCCCCCAGACGGAGATCGGCGCGGACGTAGGCGGGGTTCGGGCCTACGCGCAGCGGGTCGACGAACTCGGTTTCAGTCATGTGCTCGCCTACGACCATGTCGTGGGGGCCGACCCGGAGGCCCATGCGCCGTGGACCGGCCCGTACGATGTGCGCACGACGTTCCATGAGCCGCTGGTTCTGTTCGGCTACCTGGCCGGGATCACCGCGCTGGAACTGGTCACCGGGATCATCATCCTGCCGCAGCGTCAGACCGCTCTCGTGGCGAAGCAAGCCGCGGAAGTGGATCTGCTCACCGGCGGTCACTTCCGGTTGGGTGTCGGGCTGGGGTGGAACGCGGTCGAGTACGAGGTGCTCGGCAAGGACTTCTCGAACCGGGGCCGCCGCATCGAGGATCAGGTCGCGCTGCTGCGCCGGCTGTGGACCGAGCAGAGCGTGACCTTCTACAGCGAATACGAGCGGGTCACGGCGGCGGGCCTGGCGCCGCTGCCGGTGCAGCGCCCGATCCCGGTGTGGTTCGGGGCGCAGTCGCCGCGGGCCTACGAGCGAGTGGGCCGCCTCGCCGACGGCTGGTTCCCCCAGGTGGCACCGGGGCCGAAACTCGACGAGGCGGTCGACATCGTGGCGGCCGCGGCCAAGGCGGCCGGCCGGGATCCGTCGTCGCTCGGTATGGAGGGCCGGGTGAGCTGGCGCGCGGCGGGTACCGAGCAGGTGGTGGAGCACGTGGGCCGGTGGCGCGACGCGGGCGCGACGCATGTGTCGGTCAACACGATGGGCGCCGGCCTCGCCGCTGTCGATGACCACCTGAGGGTGCTCGCTGAGCTCGCGACCGCACTCGGCCTTTCCGCCTGAGCCCGGAGAAGGCACCTCACCCGGGGTTTCCTTGCCCGGTCGGGAGCCATGCGTACCATAGGCGGGGGGCGAGGGTGACCGCGTAATTCGGGCGAGGAGAAGCCGGTGCCGCAAGCGCCAGCACGCCGGGCTACCAGCGAGTCATCGGATGTTGCCAAGCTCGTCAGGCTGCATCACCGGCGGCGCGGGTGGGTCTGGGTGGCGACGGGCAGCGTAATCGGCCTCGCGGTGTACGCGGGGATCGTCGTAAACCCGTTCGATAACCTCACCGGGACGGCGGAAACCCTCAGCGTGATCCCGGTCTTCGTGCTGCTCGCTCTGGTTCTGGCTGGGCTAGTTGTGGTAATAATCGACACATCACGCATTCACCGCGCCGACACGGCCGTCCGGGTGAGCGCGAAAGGCAGCGTTTCGCATTACCCGCTGTACGCTCACGCGTATCGCTATCCGCCGCGCCACCACGGCAGCTGGGTGTTCGCCATCGTCATGCTCGTCGCGATGACTGGTTTCACCGTGTTCATCCTGCCCGCTGAAGTGAACTCGTGGGCATATGCGGTCGGCGCGGAGAACCAGGACACCTTCAACCCGGTGTCGTACGGTCAGGCCTGCAACGACATGCCCCGGGGCGGCGGCTGCCACACGGTGACCGAGGGCTACCTTTCCAAGAGCGGCGCGGACGTCACCTGGGGCAGCCAGGTGCCACTCGGCCAGCCGTTCAGTGTCCGCGACTCGCTCTGGGCCTGGGGCAGCGGGCGGAATCTCACCAGCGGCGACGGCCCGGCGATCGAGACGATCGTCGCGGGCCTGTTCTTCGATGGAGCAACGCTCCTGCTGCTGTACATCCTCGTCGTGATAGTGCGCGACACGTCGTCGAGGCCAAGCCAGCGGATGCCCGTGCCCGCTAGCACAGCTCCGGGCGCAGTCCGCCAAGCACATCCTTCCGGTCGCGGTCACCACGGCAGCGGCGTTCGCCGCCGTGCCCGTCGCCGACCTCGAAAAACACCGCGCTAGCTGCTCATTCTCAAGTGGAGCGGGTGACGGGAATCGAACCCGCACTGTCAGCTTGGGAATCTGCGCGATCCGGGCTGTTGTGCGGCCTGAACTGCGAGGCGGGGTGTCCGTGAGTCACCGTGAGAGACCTTTCTTTACCGGGGTTAATGGCCAGCAAAGGGCATTTTCATCGGCACCGCCCCGGACTGACAAGGACCACCCGGTCTACGGTGACGGCGCAGGTGAGCCACGTCCAGCGACACCATCTCCGCCGTTGCTCCAGCTGCCCCGCCCGCTCGGCAGCCAGACCCACAGCAACCAGCCGCACACCAACCAGCCGCACACCAACCCGACCAGGTTCCTCGCCGCCTCGGCCGATCCGCTTGAGTAGCAGCCGGACGATGCGTGCGTCAGTTCAGGCGGCCGCCGCGGCCGGTCGTCGTCCGTGGCGCCCAACCGGTTCCGGCAGCGCCCATTCTGGCCAGCCGAAATCCGAACCGACGCGGTCATCCCGGTCCTGGTCGTCGACGTGCATGGCGAGCAGAATGGCGCCATCTATCAGAAGGTCACGTTCGGTAGGAGTGATATCGCCCCGGTCAGCCTGCTCGTAGAAGATCGCGCAGATGTGCTGGAGTGCCTCATCAACGGTAAACACGGTGATCACAATTCCCACCTCCACCCCTATGCGTACCGCCACGGATGCATGGCCGGGGCAGGGGCTTTGGTCCTCACTGTGGGGCGACCTTATTACCCATGAAGATCATCAGCCCGAGCCCGAGCTTCGCCTCCGGCCTCGTCGTGCCCGTGGGCCAGTGGCACGCGGTCGTCGCCGACGCACCAACGGACTGGATACCAGAGACCAGCGTGAGCCGCTGACCTGGTGTTTCGCCGTGGAGCGGGTGACGGGAATCGAACCCGCACTGTCAGCTTGGGAATCTGTGCCATCCGGGCAGTTATGCAGCCTGACCTGCGGATCGGGGTGCCCGCGAGTGACCGTGAGAGACCGCTCGTCACCGGGGTTAATGGCACGCTAATGGCATGACGATCTTGGCTCCGGCCGAGGTCTGCTGGCCTCCGACCGTCCCCTTTTTTAGGCCGAACATATCCCAAGGTGCCATAAATCGTGCGAGTGTCCTGCGCTGTGGCCGTTCGCCGTTGCTTGCCATTGGTGGCCATTGTTGCTGTCACCGTTGCTGTCAGGTGAGCCTCGGCCGCGCGGCGCGGTGATGTCTGACGTCATCGACCGATCGTCATCGGTTGTCTCGGACTTCCCACGCGTAGACCAGGCCAGCCGCGAACACGCAATGCACCAGTTGGCGCAGGGGCGCGTGCTCATTGGCAGACCGCAGGTGACGATCTGACGTGATTCGGCGCGTCTCCAACTACAGGATGCGCCGACTGGCATACTAGGCACGACGAGTTACAGTGACGGTAAGTAACTCCTCCAAACGATCAGTGACTTACCACAGATCAGACTTCCCTAAGGCACGTCAGAGCGTTAGGTTGGTAAGCATGGCACAACGATTCCGCGAATCTTACCACTTCGATGCCGGTCTTGAACAAGCTGTCATCGATCTAGTAAGGGTCGGATCTACCGGATTTGGGTCCGGCGTGCGCCAGCTCGCGACCAGGCTAGCGCGGACGGTCCCACCCAGCGTGGAGGATCCAGAGCGTTTCCGCACGGCGTTGTACGACGCCCTGTCTCAAACGTCCGCCCGGACAGGTCTCCGATTCGCTCCTGGAGAGCTGCCCACAGATGATGGCAGCACTCACGCCCTGGCGCGCGTGGATCCACAGCCTGACGGTTCGGGCCTAGCGCTGGCGAAGGAGACTATGACTGCCCTGAATGAGATTACGCAGGAGCGCCAACGAGCCCCCGAACTGATCCGCGCGGGCGTGAGCCTCACACGTACTGTGCTCCTCGATGGGCCCCCTGGAGTTGGAAAGACGATGACTGCTAGATGGCTAGCAGAACACATCGGCGTTCCGCTAGTAACGATGGACCTTTCGGCAGTGGTATCAAGCTTTTTGGGGAGTTCAGGCCGCAATATTCGATCGGTTCTTGATTATGGGAAATCAGGTGACTGCGTACTACTCCTCGATGAATTCGACGCAATCGCTAAGCGTCGCGATGACGATACTGACATAGGTGAACTAAAAAGAGTAGTGAACGTCATTCTCGTAGAGCTTGACCGTTGGCCGGACAGCAATTTGCTCGTTGCTGCAACTAACCATAGGCATTTGCTTGATCCCGCCGTCGGTCGACGTTTCGACCGTCATATCGAACTCGGACTTCCCGGAAAAGATCAGCGTCTAGAGATCTTGACTTACCTAGCTATAGGCTCAGACGCTGAGAATTCTCCGGTTATTGATGTGATAGCGGAAGTAACCGACGGCCTAACAGGCTCTGATATTGCCCGGCTTTGGAATACAGCTCGCCGCCGAGCGGTTCTTGATGATCATAAGACTACCGATGAACTTGCAAAAGAAGCAGGGCGGTACGCGGGAACCAAGGGCGCTGCCCGCGACAGGCTTTGGCTGCTAATGTCCAATAATTTGGGTATCTCAATTAGACAGATCGCAGCAACCGCAGGTGTAAGTCATCCGACTGTAAGTGCAGCAATAAAACGTTCCAAGATAAGGGAGGAAGCATGACCGCTGAATTTCCACAGTCTTCTGCACGAAGGCCTTTGCTGGTCAACGGCGAAAGTTTAAGAATCGAAGTGACCGCTCCTCGTTCGGCAGGTGGCGAAAAGTACGAGCCTCAATCACCTGAGGAGGCGCGCCAACTACTGCTGCCGCAAATCGAGAGCGTAATTACGACGGTCCATTCCCTGCCGCAAGAACTCAGGGCTGCAAGACAAATTTACATGGAAGCTCGCCTTTTGCCAAACTACATGGCGGCAGGCCAGTTCCCGGATATGCTGATAAACGGAATCGGCGCGATCGCAGTCGGATCACGAGCTGATCGAGCTTTGTATCAGACCAGGACCCGGCAATTTGAGACAGGTACACGACGAGTCGTTCTAGCGATCGAGGATAGTGGTCTTGAACTACTATCAAGTCTAGTTACCACACGTGGCAATAATAGAAGCGAGCAGCAAGCGTTCGAAGAGATCCGCAAGTTGGATCAGGTCACAATACCAGAAGCCGACTCGATTGTACGCGGCCACCCAGAAGATCTAAGCGAAAGAATTACATGGGAGGCAATTCTGCACCCCATGGGTCGGAGAGGTAGCCAGCTGCTTCCTCTAGATGAGGAGACGCTGCGCAAGTGGTTTACCCTCATCCGCCAAGAGAATGGTCAAGTCCATGAGAACTATATCCGGCGAGCTGGGGGTTTGACATTCACCCCTATTACAATGACCGACCAGGCCGCTCTCGCAGTTGCCCACTTCAATCCGTTGCGCGCACTTCGCCCGATGCCGACTATTCGCCCCACCCCACGGGTTACTATCCGGTCAGCGCCACAACTCCAACCACCAACCGACCCGACGCCACGAGCGTTTAGCCCGACTGTCGCGGTTTTCGATGGTGGTGTCGAGAAACGTGACCCCCAGGTTCTTTTCCCCCGCAGCACAGTGGATCTTACCGACCAGTCGCCGATACGCGATCTTACTGACCATGGGACCGGCGTGACAGGCGCTGTCCTGTGTGGGTTGGCAGGCCCGGGGGAACGGGCTGTTCAGCCACCTCTACCAGTCGATAGCTTCCGTGTACTTCCTCCTCCTCCTCCGGTAGATCTAGAGATTTATTGGATCTTGGATCAGATTAAGGATGCGGTACTCAAGAGTGGCGCCAAAATTGTAAATCTGAGCCTCGGCCCATCGGAGGCTGTAGAGGACACAATGGAGCCAAATCGTTGGACCAGCGAACTCGATCAACTTGCATGGGAAAACGATGTACTCTTCGTTATCGCAGCCGGAAATGATGGCGACAAGGACCGCGCTACCGGACTCCACCGAGTACAAGTCCCAGGAGATATGGCAAATGGCCTTACCGTAGGGGCATGTGATGTCGAACCGCCCCGTATGCCCTGGACCCGAGCTCCCTATTCTTCAATGGGTCCTGGACGTTCCGGTAACCGTATCCAGCCCATTGGCGTTCAGTTTGGCGGCTGTGCAGATAGACCTTTTCCAGTCCTACGCTCCGACGGAACGTTTCGCGATTCGGCTGGAACTAGCTTCGCGACGCCGCTTGTTACGCACGCACTCGCGGAACTTGCAACTCGGCTTCCTGAAGTGAATCCGAATATCCTACGAGCCTTCGCGGTTCATTTTGCTGAGCGGCACAGAACTTACCGGAGGCTAAGAGAGGAGGTAGGTTACGGCCGACTACCTCTTTCCTTCGCCAATCATCTCGAATGTGCGCCAAATGAGGTGCACGTACTCTATGTGGATGAGATTACTCGCGGTGATCTACTCGGTTACCAGGTTCCTATACCTGTCTCATCAGGCGCGGTCGAAATAAGGGTTACACTGGCTTATGCCTCAACGGTGGAACCTACACAGCCCACAGAATATACAAACGCATCCCTAGAACTAGCCTTCCGGCCACATCACCAGCGATATCGTTTCAGACCCCCAACTGGAGAAAGCGGTAGCGCCATCGAGTTGGATTACACCTCAGATGACGCACGTAATCTTCTAGCCGCTGGCTGGCAGCCTGGACAGGAACCAATTACAAAAGGACTGGGCACGGCCGAGAGAACCCCGGAGAATCAGCTAAGAGATAGCGGTAAGTGGGAAACGCTGCGACACGCGAGAATCAACTTGAAGGCTGGCGACGCAGCGGAACCTCGTTTGGAAGTCTCGTACCTTGCCCGCCGCGCTGGCGGGCTCGATAATTCACCTACTGCTGTGCCCTTCGCTTTGCTTATTACCGTTATCGATAATTCTGGTGCAGCGGACCTGTACGACCGCGCGGCGAGACAATTCGCTTCGTTGAGGCCAGTTCAGCCGATACGTGCTCGGCTTCGCGTGCAGGGTACGTGATCTATCGCAATGGGCATTGGCTCATAGTGGGGAGTTAGGGACCTCATTTTGATGACATCCGCCACTGCCTGACATTACTAGTTCCCCCCGTCTTCCTCATAGGCGCTGAGTCCCTGGGAACGGTCACCGGGTCAACCTGACTTGGCTCACGATCGCGGATCTTGGGATCACGCGTGGTCGTGACCTGCGGGTTCTTGGCTTACGACACATGAATATGCGCACTACTGTAACCGAGGCCGTAAAGTGGCCTGGCGCCGCGCATGACGTGAGCCAACTCAGGTCATGTGCAACTAAATCTGATCGACCACTTCGTGTGGCAGCAGTTCCCGCCAGTTCGGCGGCATCCGCGCGGTCGCCCGCTCCTTCACCAGCGCTTCGATATCGCGGCCGAGCGAGGGGAGTTCGCGCAGGTTGAGCGCGGGCGTTAGCTCGCCGCTTTTCTTGAGCGCCTCGTACAGCAGCCATGCACCGTGCAGGTAGACGGGTGGGGCCACGAATTGCGCCGTGGGCTCACCGCGGAGCACCAGGCCCTCTGGATGTTTCTCCAGAAGTAGATCGACCGCCAGCATCGTCGGATGCGGCCCTGCGTTTGACTGGTAGCGGTAGAGCCCGTCGTAGAGGAAGCTCAGGCCGACATCACGGGCTTGCTGTTCGAGGCTGGGCATGCCGGGGCGTCCGTTTCCGAGTTCGGCCGCGAGCTGTGTGCGGCCTGCGGCAACCGCCTCGCCTTCCTTGCGCTGCTCAGGCGTGCGCGATGCCACAGCGGCATCGTGCAGCGCCGGTGCCTGCTGCCGGATCTTCTCTTGCCGCAAGTCGGCGGCAACATGCTCCTTCGCCATCCAGAGTGCCCAGTTGCGGTCTGGATCGTGTGCGAGCCAGAGCTGGCGAACGAGGAATTCCAGCATCGAGCGCAGTGGCCCGACCGCTTCCAGCACCTGCCCGGCGTCGGCGAGTGTGTAGGCGGCACGGAGAAAACGGCGCTGGCGACCGGCAAGGCCAATAATCGCGCGGCGATGGGGCGGAAAGCGCAGGTCGCCCTCGAAACTCGGGATCACGAAGCCCTCATAGATACGGCTCGTGTCGAGGAGCGCAAGCCCAAGCGACCGCGCCTTCGCGTCTTCCTCGCCCGGCTCCGCCATATGGCAAAGCCTACGACAGCTCATCCACCGCACGGATGGTGCGCACTAATTTGAGCCAACTCGGGTCATAGGCGCTGAGTCCCTGGGAACGGTCACCGGGTCAAGGGTCGCGAAGCGATCGCATGCGACGCCAAAGGCGCCCTTGACCCGGCGACCGTGACTGGGACACTGGTGCGCCGAGGAAGACGGCTCACGCCAAGCGCCATGATGCTGCCGCTGAGCCTTTCTGATAATCGGATCGTTCGCTGAGTGGCCCGGTGCGTCGGGCCGGGTCGGCCCCCTAGGGCCGCAGCCCGGCCCAGGCGCGGCCGGGCGCGGCGAAGCGCAGCGGAGCCGCCTTGATCCAATAACGGCTAATTTCGGCAATGACAGACGTATTTGGCTTGTCCTGTCCCGGTAGATACTTGACATTGCAGTCCCACCACATGGTTTACAGGTGCCGTTGATTCGGCTTGCCTGTCATTCGTCGTTTGCGGGCGTCGGGTGGCGGGAGGCCGGGATTGGCACTGGTGGAGGTGTCCGTTGTTGAGCAGCGGTATCGCGCTGTCCTGGAGGTGCGGGCCGGGGTGCCGGTGACCGAGGTCGCGGTCCGGGCTGGGGTGTCGCGGCAGAGCGTTCATGCCTGGATTCGTCGTTACGAGCAGGGTGGCCTGGGCGCGCTGGCCGATCGTTCCCGGCGTCCGGAGTCGTGTCCGCACCAGGTCAGCGCCGAGGTCGAGGCGGCGGTGTGCGAGATGCGCCGGGAGCACCCGAAGTGGGGTCCGCTGCGGCTGGCGCACGAGCTGGCCGGGGCCGGGATGGTCCCGGGGCCGTCGCGGATGAGCGTCTACCGGGTCCTGGTCCGGCACGGGCTGGTCGAGCCGGGACCGCGGAAGCGGCCCAGGGACAGCTACCTGCGCTGGGAGCGGAATGAGCCGATGGCGTTGTGGCAGCTGGACATCGTCGGTGGGGCGTTCCTGGCCGATGGGACCGAGGCGAAGGTCGTGACCGGGGTCGATGACCATTCCCGGTACTGCGTGATGGCCTCGGTGGTGGCCCGGGCGACCAGAAGAGCTGTGTGCCTGGCGTTCGCCGCCGCGCTGCGCCAGTTCGGGGTGCCCGCCGAAGTGCTCAGTGACAATGGCAAGCAGTTCACCGACCGGTTCGGCAAGGGCGGGGAGGTGCTGTTCGACCGGATCTGCCGGGACAACGGGATCACCCACCGGCTGACCCAGCCGCGCTCCCCGACGACCACGGGGAAGATCGAGCGGTTCCAGTGCGCCACGAGGCGCGTGGTCGTATCCCCGGCGTAGCCGGGAGGAACTCGGAGGGAGGTTCCTGGGTCTGATGGCTTACCTGATGCCGAAAGGCTTAGGGGACAAGAGCATGCCAGCTAACCAGAGGCCGGGTCCAGGCGTTGGGGACGGTGCTCTGGGGGACCCGCGTGACATGGCGAAAGCTGGATTGCCTGAATCCCAGTCTCCAGAAGATGGAAGTTCGCATCCGCCGGAAAGACGCCTGAAACCGGCGCCGGCCCTGCCGCCTGAGTGGAAAAAGGACGGTGCAACCTCCGGGGCCAGGAGCGATGCCCAGTGAGGGCATTGAAGGAGACGAACGGGACGCCTAAATCACGCTGTGACGTATGACCACGACGAACGTGGGATCGCCTACCGGGCGCGAGCCCCAGGGCGACGGAGGCCTCGTAGTAGTCGCCGGAGTCACGACCGGCCAGGGAGGACGGGAAAGCCGTCCGCAGGGCGAAGGGGGCCAGGTGATCCGGACACCCCGGACAGGGAGGTATGCGAAATGCAGAGCGCCGAAACGGTGCTGGGTGTCCTGCGTGAACGCGGCAGGCGCGGCCTGCCGTGCACCGAGCTCTACCGTCAGATGTTCAACCCGCAGTTGTATCTGCTGGCCTACGGCCGCATCTACGCCAACAAGGGCGCGATGACGCCGGGAGCCAGCCGGGAAACCGCAGATGGCATGTCGGAGAGGAAGATCGGCCGCATCATCGATGGGATGCGCCACGAGCGCTACCGGTTCTCTCCCGCCCGGCGGACCTACATCCCGAAAAAGAACGGGAAAATGAGGCCGCTCGGCATGCCCACCTGGTCAGACAAGCTGGTCGGCGAAGTGGTGCGCCTCCTGCTGGAGGCATACTACGAGCCGCAGTTCTCTGACCGGTCGCACGGATTCCGGCCCGGGAAAGGCTGCCATACCGCGCTGCGGGAAGTGGCCAACACCTGGACCGGGACGACGTGGTTCGTCGAGTCAGACATCGCCGACTGCTTCGGGAGCTTCGACCACCAGGTCATGCTCTCGACCCTGGCGGAGAAGATCACCGACGGCCGGTTCCTGAGGCTGATGCGGAACATGCTGCAAGCCGGATACCTGGAGGACTGGACGTGGAACGCGACGCTGAGCGGGGTTCCGCAAGGCGGGATCGCATCGCCCGTCCTGTCCAATATCTACCTGCACAGGCTGGACATCTTCGTGGAGAAGGTGCTGATACCGGAATACACCCGAGGGGCGCTGCGGAACCGGAACCCGGAATACCGCAGCATGGAGCGCGCGATAGCGCGCGCCCGGAGGCAAGGCGACCACGTGAAAACGCGGGAGCTCTACCGGCGGCTGCACGCCCTGCCCAGCCAGGATCCCCGTGATCCGGGCTACCGCAGGCTGCGGTACTGCCGGTATGCCGACGACGCCCTTTTCGGGTTCGCCGGCCCGAAGGCCGAGGCCGAGGAAATCAAGCGACGGCTGGGGCGGTTCCTGCGTGACGAACTCAGGCTGGAGCTGTCGCCCGCCAAGACGCTGATCACCCATGCCCGCACCCAGCGGGCCAGGTTCCTCGGCTACGAGATCTCGGTCGCGTCCAGCACGCGCCGGACGAGGAAGCCGTCCGCCAGCGACCGCCGCAACCGGCGGTCGCTGAACGGCACGATCGTCCTGCACGTGCCCGCCGACGCGGTCCGGGCCAAGTCCGCCCCGTACTTGTCACGCGGCAAACCCGCGTGCCGGAACCCGATGGTCAATGAGGACGACTACAGCATCGTCGGCCGGTTCGGGGCCGAGTACCGGGGCATCGTCCAGTACTACCTGCTCGCCAGCGACGTCTTCCGGCTTCACCGGCTGCGCTGGATCATGGAAACCTCCATGCTGAAAACCCTGGCTGGGAAGCACCACTCGTCCGTGACGAAGATGGCAGCCCGCTTCAAGGCCAAGATCGAGACCCAGCACGGGCTGAGAACGTGCTTCCAGGCCGAGGTGCAGCGCGAGGGCAGAAAACCACTGGTCGCACGGTTCGGCGGCATCCCACTCAAACGGCAGAAGACGGCGCTCCTCACCGACCGCCTGAACACCGGGCCCGTCTACCCGAACAAGGAGCTGATCAAAAGGCTCACCAAGGGAAGATGCGAGCTC
>Ga0302324_100013928_pt1 | contig 16260 bp, 16 predicted proteins | sample Palsa_T0_1_FD_201949 | JGI IMG/M metagenome (GOLD analysis project Ga0302324, IMG submission 201949) | Peat permafrost microbial communities from Stordalen Mire near Abisko, Sweden - Palsa_T0_1 | ecosystem: Environmental > Terrestrial > Soil > Palsa > Peat permafrost | place: Sweden: Abisko...
TTGCGCCCCCGCCTCGGTGACGCTGGACGGACCACCGCCGGCCGTCGCCGCGGCGGCCTGAGCGGTCGCTTGGGCCTGCGCGAGCTGCGCTTGCGCCTGCTCGAGCGCCGCGTCGAAGGTGGTCGGATCGATGGTGGCCAGGACTTGGCCCTTCTTCACGTGCGAGTTGTAGTCGGCGTCGATCGCGGAGATCGTCCCCGAGACCTGGGTTCCGATGGTGATCGTGTTCTGCGGGTTGAGCGTTCCGGTCGCGGTGACGGTCTGCGCGAGAGATCCCGTCTGCGCCGGCACGCTCGTGTAGCTCACGGCCGAGGCACGCGAACGTACCAGCAGCAGCGTGGCGAGGATCGCGACGATGCAGAGCACCGCCGCAACGGCGAGCCAGAGGCGCGGGCGACGGCGCGTCGGCTCCAGGATGATGGTATGAATGCGGCCGTTCGTCGCCGGCCGCTCTGCGGTAAACATGGCTATCCTGGCTACGCGCCCAGGCGAGCAATCGTGCTGAAGGCCGGGTGAGAATCGCCCTCAGCCGCATACCAGAATGGCGTTACGTTTCCGGTACGGAAGAGACGCGCCGATGAAGCCTTCGCGGTACGAGCGCCGGCGGGCGCACTGGGTCGGTGGGAACCTGACGCACGAGGACTTCGAGCAGGTCGTCCGCGAGGCGTTGGATGCGCTGCCGAAGCGCTTCGCGGAGATGATCGAGAACGTCGTCATCGCGGTCGAAGACGAGCCGAACGCGGACGACCTACAGGCGCTCGCCGGCGATGGGGACGAGGACGACGACGAGGGTTCGGAGATCGTCGGCATCTACCGGGGCGTCGCGCTCACCGAGCGCGACCGCGACGCGGCGCTACTGCCGGACGAGATCGCGATCTTTCGCGGGCCGATCAACCGGATCACCCGCACCCGCAAGGACGCCGTGCGCGAAGTTCGCGACACGGTGATCCACGAACTGGGCCATTACTTCGGCCTCGGCGACGACGAGATGCCGCACTGACAGCTGTTTCCCAGCTTAGCGCGAATCTTATCTTTTTCCCAACGGTCCCTTCGTTATTTCTCGACGGTCCCTTCGCTATTTGACGACCGTGATGAATTGTTCGTCACGGGGCGCGTCGAGCGTACATTTAGGCTAACGAGCGAGCACCCGGCAGTCGAAATCCCGATGGAGGCGGCTAAGCGGCCAGTCTCACCATCGAAAGGATTCGAACGTGAAAAGAGCACTCGCTGCTCTGGCCATGCTGGGTGTCGCAACGGTCATGGCGGCGCCAAGCGCGGCAACCACGACGGTCTACGGTTCGGCCCAGATCAAGTACACCGTCAACGCGACGGTCTTGGTCTCGATCGCGACGAACTATGCGACGACGACGCCCTACAGCCAGAGCGCCGCGGCCTCCACGATTCTGCCCTCCGTCGCGGGGAACTGCGCCGCCGGCGCGGTCGAGACGACGGCCACCCTGACCTTCGGTGGGGTGACTCCGCCCGGCTCCGGCTACACCGGCTGCTACTATAAAAACGCGGTCGAGGTCGGCGTCGACTCGAACGACGCGTCCGGCTACAAGGTGATCGAGTACGTGGACACACTGATCGCCGGGACGCAGATCTGTGCGTTCCGGCTGAACGCCACCCCGGCAGCGGCGCCATCCGTCTCCGGCGCGACCGGGAATCCGGCGGCCTATACGGCCTCGTGCCCGACCGTCAACAGCGTGGCGGGGATCGCCCTGGCCGGCCTCGGCGCGGCGACGGCGGGAACCGGCTTCGGCGGCGCCTCCCAGCCGGCCGGCATGACGACCGACGTCACCACGACGCCGACCGCGACCACCTACACCTCGGGCGGCTTCACGATGTACAGCGGCGCGTCGCTCCTGACCGGGTGGAACTTCATCGGCCAGGACATTCAGCTCAACGTCGGCTCGACGGCGGCCTCCGGCGCCGACACCAACGTCCTCACCATCGCGGTCATTCCGAACTAACTACGCCGAGCGAGTCGAGCGCGAAATCTTATCGATTTCTCCACGATCTCTTCGCGATTTAGACATCCTGGTAAGGTTTTCGCCCCCGGTAAGCGTCAAGCGTACATTGGGGCTAACGAGCGAGCACCCGTCGGTCGAACTCTCAATGGGGGCCGCAAGCGTCCAAGCCCCCTTCGAAAGGATTCGAGCGTGAAAAGTGCTCTGGCCTTGGTGGGGATAGCGAGCTTTACTGCGGCTCCTGCTTTGGCTGCCACGACGGTCTACGGGTCGGCCGACGTCAAGTTCACCGTCAACGCGACGGCCGAGGTTGCGATCGCGACCAACTACGCGACGACCGCGCCGTACGGCCAGAGCGGGACGGCCGCGACGATTCTCGACTCGACCCCGGGCAACTGCGCCGCCGGCGTCGTCGAGACGCTGGCCACGCTGACCTTTGGCGGGGTGACGCCGCCCGGCACCGGCTACAACGGCTGCTACTACAAGAACGCGGTCGAGATCGGCATCTCCTCGAACGACACGAACGGCTACAAGGTGATCGAGTACATCGACACCATCGTCACCGGGACGCAGGTCTGCCTGTTTCGGCTGAACGCGACGCCGGCTGCGGCGCCGACCGTCTCTGGCGCGACCGGAAACCCGGCAGCCTACAGCGGGGGCTGCCCCACCGTCAACACCATCGCGGGGACGGCGTTGACCGGCCTCGGCGCAGCGACGGCGGGGACCGGCTTCGGCGGCGCTTCGAACCCGGGTACGGGCACCTGGAACGTCACGGCGACGCCGACCGCGACCACCTACACCTCCGGTGGCGACACCGTCTACAGCGGCTCGTCGCTCCTGTCGGGCTGGAACTACATCGGCGAGGACATTCAGCTCAACGTGAGCTCGGCGGCGCCGTCGTCCGCCCAGACCAACGTCCTGACCGTCGCGGTCATCCCGAACTAGCGCGCTCCCGCGCCGAGCGCGGTTGGAGAGCCGCATCCCGGGCCGCGGTTGCGCGGTCAGAGAAGGTCATGGCCGACCTTTCGCGTCCGTCACCGTCGATCGCCGTCACCGGTTCGACCGGCGAGCTCGGTGGACGCGTTGCGCGGCGCCTGGCGAGCCTCGGCGTCGAACAACGCCTCCTCGTGCGCGCTCTGGACCGCGCGCCGCAGCTGCCGGGCGCCGAGGTCGTCGAGGTTGCGGGATACCACGACCGCGCGGCGATGACGAGCGCGCTCCGTGGCGCACGGCTCTTGTTCCTCGTTTCGGCCCGGGAGTCGCCGCACCGCGTCGCTGAGCACGTGAGTGCCGTCGACGCCGCCTTGGACGCGGGGATCGAGCGGATCGTCTATGTCTCGTTTCTGCGAGCGTCTCCGAATGCGACCTTCACCTTCGCACGCGATCACTATGCCACCGAGCAACACATCGCTCAGACCGGGCTCACGTTCACGTTCCTGCGCGACAGTCTGTACCTGGACTACCTCCCGCGCATGGCCTCCGCGGCGGGCGTCATCGCCGGCCCGGCCGGCGACGGCCGGGTGGCGTGCGTGGCGCGCGACGACGTTGCGGACGTTGCCGTCGCGGTGCTTCGATCCGACGGGCACGACGGAAGGACGTACAACCTCACCGGACCAGCAGCGCACGACCTCGTCTACGTTGCCGAACAGCTCGCGCACTTCTCGGGCCGGCCCGTCGTCTACCGGAACGAGACGCTCGCGGAGGCGTATGCCTCGCGCGCAGTCTACGGCGCGCCGCAATTCGAGGTCGACGGCTGGGTCACGTCCTACCTGGCGATCGCACGTGGCGAACTGGACGTCGTCTCCGACGACATCGCGACGATCTTGGGCCACCCTGCGATGACGCTGCCCGACTTCCTCACCCAACATCCGCAGAGCTATCGACATCTCCTCGCCGAGGCGCCGACCCAGAACGCTCCCACCCCGGCGGCGAGGCTGACCAACCCGTAGCCGATCGCGGCGGGACCGGCGCTAAGGAACGCGTAGCCCCAGCCGGCCAGCGCGATCAGCGCCGGCAGCGGATAGAGCAGCATCCGGTACGGCGCGCGCACGTGGCGCGCGCGCAGCACGGCTAAGGCGACGATCTGCGCGATCGACTGCACCAGCACGATCGCGGTCGTCAACGCCGCGATCACCTGATCGAGCGGGAAGAGGCAGGCGGGGAGCGCGAGCACGCCGATCACCACCAGCGCGACGTCCGGATAACGCAGGCGCGGCTGCAGGTGGGCGAACGCGCGCGGGAAGAGACCGTCGAGGGCGGCCGCGTACGGGATGCGCGAGATACCCAACAGGTTGCCGTAGACCGAGGCGAACGTCGTGACCAGGATCAGCACCGTGACGACGATCGCGACGCCGGCGCCGGCCGCGCGGGCGACGATCGACGAGGCGACGTGCTGGCCGAGGCCGTTGGGGTCGGCCAGGATCGCCTGCCACGGCAGCGCGCGCAGCACGCCGATCTGCAGCGCGACGTAGAGCACCGCGACGATCGCGACCGCCAGCACCGTCGCCCGCGGCAGCGTCCGCGGTGGATCGACGATCTCGTCGCCGATGCAGGCGGCTTGACCGTAGCCGAGATAGTCGTACATGGTCAGGATCAGCGCCGCGCCGAAGCCGGCGCGCACGACGCCCCACGCGCCGGCGCCGCTTTCGCCGAGCGCGAGCGGGTGCGCGACCGTCGGGTGCGCATACGCGGCGGCGATCACGCAGACCAGCGTCACGATGACCGCGCCGCCGAGCGCGACGCTCGTGCGCGCGATCGCGCCGATCCCGCGGGCCAGCGCGAGCAGCGTCGCGACGCCGACGGCGACCGCCAGCGCTTTGGTCTGCCAGACGGCGAGTCCGCCGGGGATCAGGTAGGCCGCGTAGTCGGCGAAGCCGATGTAGCCCGACGCGAGCAGGAGCGGCGCCGCGAAGCACGTCTGCCAGGCGAACAGGAAGGCCGGCAGCGCGCGCCAGCCTGCCGATCCGAACGCGGCGCGGAGGAAGCCATACGTGCCGCCAGAGCCGGGAAAGCGCGAGCCCAGCTCGGCCCACACGAGGCCGTCGCAGAGTGCGACCAGGGCGCCGGCGAGCCAGGCGACGAGCGAGAGCGGGCCGGGCAGCGCCGCGAGGACGAGCGGGATCGTGATGAGCGGGCCGATCCCGACCATCGTGATGACGTTGATCGCCGTGGCGCCCCGCAGGCGGACGCCGCGGACGAGCCCCACCTCAGCTGAACTGCGCGAAGTACCGCTCCCGCGTCGTCGCGGCGACGCCGGCCGCCGCCGCCGCCGCGCGCGCGACGCCGAGATCCGGCTGCGGCCGCACCAACAACAGGCTGGCCGGCTCCGCGCCCAGCGGCGCCACCGTGACGTGCGCGCAAGCGGCCGGGATCAGCGCGCTCTGCCACGGTGCGAGCTCGACGCTCGTGCCGTCGGCTTCGAGTCGCAGCGGGAGCGCGCCGACGGTGAGCGTCACCGGGCGAGCGTCGAGCGGCAGCGCCGCGGCGGCCGGCACGACGACGCGCTCGACCAGAAAGTGCCGGTCGGCGATCAGCAGCGTCCGTTCCAGACCACCGTCGACGAACGTCAACTGCGCGACCGCGCTAGGCTGCGTCGCGCGGAAGTCGAGCACGTCGGCGGCCTTGGCGACGTGCAGCTCGCGCGGCTTCCCGTCGGGGCCGACCCGGTTCCAGTCGAAGATCCGATAGGTCAGGTCGCTGGCCTGCTGCGTCTCGAAGAGCTGGATCCCGGCGCCGATCGCGTGCAACGTTCCGGCCGGCAGATAGAAGGCGTCGCCCACCGCGACCGGGACGCGGCGCAGGATGTCGCTCAGCGTTCCGTCGGCGACGCGGCGCTCGTACTCCTCGCGCGAGGTGTCGCGCGACCAGCCGAGCACGAGCTCGGCGCCCGGCTCGCAGGCCAGGATGTACCAGCACTCCGTCTTGCCGTTGGGCTGGTGCTCGACGCGCCGCGCGTACGCATCGCCGGGGTGCACTTGCACCGAGAGCGGCTGGTGCGCGTCGATGATCTTGGTCAGCACCGGGAAGATTTCGTGTGCGTCGATCGGACCGCACAGCCGTGCGCCCAGCTCGCGGCGCAGATCGGCGACCGTCTGCGGGGCGAGCGGACCGTTCACGATGCGGTTCGCGTCCCAGCACTCCCACGACTCGCCGAGCGCCTGCGCCGGATCACCGGCCTTGCCGTAGCGCCGGACCAGCGCGTCGCCGCCCCAGATCGCCGGCGTCTCCTTGGGCTCGAGCACGTAGGGGTAGAGTGGGTCCGTCACCGGTCCACTCTACGCCCCACCGTCGCTTCGTTCCGCCGCTACTCGCGCCGGATCGTGGTGGTCGTCGAGCTCGAACGCCCGCCCGCCATCGCCACGAGACCGATGATCACCACCAGGAAAACGGCGCCGATGACGATCCAGGTCCAGTTGAGCGTCGTCGTGGTGGTCGTCGTCGACGTGGCGGGCTGGTTGCCGGTCTGCGCGCCCCCCGTGCCGCCACCGGTCGTGGCGGCCCCGCCGGTCGTGGTCCCGCCGGTGGTGGTGGTCGTGGTGGTGCTCCCACCGGTTGTCTGCGCCGCGCCGACCACCGGTGCGAGGACCAGGAAGAGTGCGAGGGTGCCGGTGACGGCCCGGGCCAGTGTTCGCGTCATGCTCGGTGCTCCTTTCGTGTGTGCGCGCGCTGCGTCCATCGGTTCCGGGTCGCCGTCGGGCGAGCTTGGGTCGGCCGGGATCTCCGGCGTGTCGGGCGGGAAGTCGGGCATCGAGGGGACCTCGGGGTACGATCCGGGGACCACGTATTCGGCGCGCATCGCGCCCTCGACGTTCCCGCCCAGTCCGCGGGCGAAACGACCGAGGTGGTCAGGAAGCCCTCGGCGCCGATGTGGTGAAGTCGAGGGAGCTATGCCCTCGATTCCGACCCGGCGCCGCGTGATCGTCACGGCCGACGACTTCGGTCTGTCGATTCCGGTGAACGAAGCCGTCGAACGCGCCCATCGCGAGGGCGTCCTGACCGCGACCAGCTTGATGGTCGCTGAACCGGCCGCGGCCGATGCGATCCGGCGCGCGCGAGCGCTGCCGAGCCTGCGGGTCGGGCTGCACGTCGTCGTCGTCGCCGGCCGGCCGCTACTGCCGCCCGACCAGGTGCCGGATCTGGTCGGCGCCGACGGAACGTTCGGCGCCGACCTCGCGCGCGCGGGCGTGCGCTACTTCTTCCACCCGCGAGCGCGGCGCCAACTCGAGGCCGAGATCCGCGCGCAGTTCGCGGCGTTCGCGGCCAGCGGCTTAGCGTTCGACCACGTGAACGCGCAGTCGCACTTCCACCTGCATCCGACGGTCTTCGGCTTGATCCTCAAAGTCGCGCGCGAGTATGGCAGCCCGCCGATGCGCATCCCGTTCGAACCGTTCGGACCGTCGTGGCGCGCGACCGGCGACCGGCGCGGCTTGCGTTGGGCCAACGCCTACCTGCTCGCGCCGTGGCTGGCGCTGATGCGCGCGCGGTTACGCGCGGCACATGTCGCGCACAACGACCAGGTCTTCGGCCTCTCCGACGTCGGGCACATGACGCCCGAGCGCGTGCTGGCGCTGCTGCGCGAGCTGGAGCCCGGCGTGACCGAGATCTTCTTCCACTGCGCGACCGGGCGCTGGCCGCAGATCGATCCGGGGTTGGCCGACTACCGGCTCGAGGACGAGCTCGTCGCGCTCACCAACCCTGCCACCGCCGAGTTGCTGCGCGCGCTGGGCGCCGAGCGGATCGCCTTCTCCGACCTGCGCCGTGCGGGCTGAGGCGCGCGCGCTCGCCGCGAGCGCCGCGCTGGGCGCGACGCTCGGGGCGCTGGCCTACACGGCGTTCGCGCTGAATCGCGTGCGTGCGTTCGCGCGCCGTCCGCGCCGGCCGGCGACGCGCGTCCCGCGGGTCAGCGTACTCAAGCCGCTGCACGGCGACGAGGCGCTGCTGGCGCAGAAGCTGCGCTCGTTCTGCGATCAGGACTATCCCAACTTCGAGGTGATCTTGGGCGCCCGCGACCCGGCCGATCCGGCGCTGACGACGGCGCGCGCGCTGGCGGCCGAGTTTCCCGGCCGCGTCCGCGTCGTCGTCGCCGACGCGACGACGCCGCACCATCGCAATCCCAAGGCCGACACCCTCGCCGCGCTCGTCCCGCACGCGCACGGCGAGGTGCTGGCGATCGTCGACAGCGACATGCGGGTCGGCCCCGACTGGCTGCTGGCCGTCGTCGCTCCGTTCGAAGACGCGCAGGTCGGCGCGACGACCTGTCTGTACCGCGGCGAACCGCTGCCGGGCTTGGCCTCCGCACTCGGGGCGATGGCCAACCACGAGCACTTCGCGCCCTCGGTGCTGGTCGCGCAGGCGCTCGGCCCGCTGCGCTACACCTTCGGCTCGACGATGGCCGTCCGCCGCACGACCTTCGAGCGGATCGGCGGGCTCGACGCGATCGGCGCCCACCTCGCCGACGACGCGATGCTCGGCGAGCTGGTCGCGCGCGCGGGCCTACGGATCGAGCTCTCGACGTACGTGGTCGGCAACGTCGTCGACGAACCGAGCCTGAGCGCGCTCTGGCAGCACGAGCTGCGCTGGGCGCGCACGCACCGGTTGCTGCGCCCGGCCGGCTATGCCGGGCTGTTCCTCACCTATCCGCTCCCGCTGGCGCTGCTGTACCTCGCGCTGGCGCAGCGGCGCGGTCCGGCGCTGGCGCTCGTCGTGGCCGCGGCGGTCCTGCGCTTCGCGCTCGCCGGCGCGGCGCGGCGCGCGTTCGGCGCGCGCGGCCCCGCCCGGCCGTGGCTCGTCCCGCTGCGCGACGCACTGGGCCTGGCGGTATGGGCCGCCGCCTACGCCGGGCACGGCGTGCGCTGGCGCGGCGAGCGGCACCGCACGTGACGCACGTGACGCACGTGACGTTGGTCGTCCCACGTGGCGCCGAGGCCGCCGCCGTGCGGCGCGCGCGCACCGGGACGCCGGTCGTCGAGATCGCCGCCGGCGCGCAGAGCGTACGGCTACCGGCGTTCGCCGACGACATGCTCCCGGTCGTACTCGGCCTGTGCGGGTCGCTCGGCGAGCTGCGCGTCGGCGACGTCGCGCTCTACCGCAGCGTCTCCGATGCGCGCGGCACCTTCGCCTGCGACGAGCGCCTCGCCGGAGCCGTGCGCGCACATCTCGTCGACGCCTGCACGACGGATCACGTCGTGACGACCCGTGACGAGCGCACCGCGCTGGTGCGGCGTTACCGGGCCGACGTCGTCGACATGGAGGGCGCGCATCTGGCCGCGGCGTTCGCCGCGCAGAACCGTCCGTTCGCGATGATCCGCGTCGTCAGCGACGACCCGCGACGCGACCTGCCGGCACTCGGAACGGCGATCCGCGCCGACGGTCGCATCGACGTGCTGCGCGTCGCCTACGCCTTCGCCCGCGCGCCGCTCGCCGCGTTCGCCTTCGTCCGCGACGTCCGCCGCGCGCTACGCGTCCTCACCCAACTTGCCCGTACGCTGTAGACCCACATTCGGCGGATCGTTGCCGATCGACGCGTCGTACCAATACACGAACGCGAACAGGAACAACATCCCGGCGCCGATCAGGATCGCGGTCACCGCCGCGGCATACACGCCCGCCAATCTCTCGCCGGGAACAACGATCGCGTTTGCCGCCAAAGCCAGCGCGGCGATATCCATCGCCAGACAGTAGATCACCACCGGTACTGGTAACGGTGTCGGGTTCACGGCGATCCGACGGCGCGGAAACGTCAGCGCCCAGCTCCCGAGAATGACCGCCATGATGCCGCTCGAGATACGCCAGGCGAGCGGCACCGGCGTTCCAAACAAGATCAGCAACGGCGCCAGGATCGAGCCGAACGTCGTCATGAATCCGAGTTCGACCCAGGTGCGCGTCACGAAGCTGTCCCACTTGGTCATTCGACCCCCGAGCATTTGCCGCAGGATCATGGTCAGGACAGACAGGCCCGTGAAGGTCATGCCGACGGTCGCGATCGTGTAGAGATAACCGGATGCCTCCACGTCAACCCCCTTCATCTGAAGCCCTTATTCGGCCACGACCAGACTCCCTGGTGCAGGTGTCGTCCCGCGAATCATCGGCTACGCGTGCCGGCAATCCTGATGCAGGAAGGCGTTCGTCTTGCCGATCGTCAGCGGGAAGTCCATGACGTACCGCGTCGGCGAAAGGTAGTGCAGCACAAACGATCCGTTCACGTGCGCGGGGTAGACGCCGATCCAATGCTGGCTGGGCGAACGTGGCGATGTCGCGCTTTCGAAGGCGCCATATCCGCCGGAAGAAGTCAGGAACAGGTAGACCCATGCGCCCCGGACGCCGTCCCGTCCGAGATAGCCGTCGTAACGACTGGCAGGACGCCCCATTCCGGCCGAAACGTCGCCGGAGATGTGGATCCACGTCTGGCCGATCGCGGTGTTGCGATCGATTTCGGTCTGATGCCCGAGCGGGCCCGAGATCGAGCACGTCCAGACGCCCTTCATGAACGACATCTCTTGCATCGGCGTCGCTGCGGCTGCGGCCGCAGTCCAGATCGGTACGATCGCTGCTGCGACGAGCAGCCGGACGAAGCCGAGATTTGCCATATGAGCCTCCTAGTCGGGTGAGCCGCGCGGCGGCGTGAAGTCGCGGCCTTTCCAGGTTCCGCCGTGGCCTTGCAGGTAGCGCCGCGCGGAGTCGACCGTCATCGCGGTGTAGAGCCCGGCGGCGAGCGGGAGCGCGAGCGCCATCGCCGCGGGGACGCGGTAGAGGCGCAGGGTTGGTACATACGCGGCGGCCAGCAACGCCCAGCCGAACACACCCGGCGCGGCGACGTCGGCGCGTCGCGCGCCCAGGCCGGCGAGCGTCGCGGCGACCGGGACGACGTAGAGCAACGTCATCCCGGCCACGGTCCCGATCAGCAGCGCCGGCGAGTAGCGCAGCTGCGTGTAGGCCGTGCGCGCGACCATCGACCAGATCGTCGCCAGCGAGTCGTACGGCCGGACGCTGCGCGAGCGCGTCGTGAGCCCCAGCCGCAGCCGAAAGCCGGAGCCTTTGACCGCGCCGGCCAGCGCGCAATCGTCGATCAGCTCGCCCCGGATGCGCGCGATCCCACCGATCGCGGTCAGCGCCTCGTCGGCGAGCAAGACGCAACCACCCGCCGCGCCGGCAGTCGCACGGCGGTCGTCGGCGATCCACGCGAACGGATAGAGCATCCGAAAGAAGAACACGAAGGCCGGGATCAACAGCCGCTCCCAGCCCGAGCGGCAGTGCAGCGCGACCATCTGCGAGACGAGCGCGCGCTGCTCGGTGCGCGCCGTCGCGACCAGCCGCGCCAACGTGCCGGGGTCGTGCTCGACGTCGGCGTCGGAGAACCACCAGAAGGCCGGTGACCCGCCGTCGGCGCGCGCCTGCGCGACGCCCTCGCTGAGCGCCCAGACCTTCCCGGTCCAGCCCTCGGGCCGTGGCCGTCCGGCGACGACCCGCGCTCGCGCCTCGGCGCCGGCGGCCGCGATCGTCGCGCTGGCCAGCGCGCCGGTCCCGTCGCCCGAGCGATCGTCGACCAGCGTGACGTGCAGCCGCCCGGCGTAGTCCTGGGTCAGGAGCGACGAGAGCGTACGCGCGATCACGTCGGCCTCGTCGCGGGCCGGGACGACCGCGTGCACGTCGGGCGCGGCCGCGCCGGCCTCCGGCTCACGCAGGCTGTCGGCACGCGCCTCCCAAAACCGACCGCGGGCGGCGATCAGTCCGACCCACACCGCCGCAGCAATCCAAGCGCAGGTTCGCACACCGTTGAGCATCCAGCCACCGCCTTCGCAGCGCAGCGAACACGAACCCGCTCCGGCACTCGACGACGCGATCGCGCGCGCCGCCGCCGCGTTGTTCCGCCTGCAAGGGCCCGCGGGCTACTGGTGGGCCGAGCTGCAGTCGAACGTGACGATCACGGCCGAGGTGCTGCTGCTGCACCACGTCTGGGGGACGTTCGACCGGGTGCCGCGCGCGCGCGCCGAGGCGTATTTCCGCGGCGAGCAGCGCGAGCATGGCGGCTGGGAGCTGGCCTACGGTGACGGCGGACAGCTGAGCGTCACCGTCGAGGCGTATCTCGCGCTGCGCCTGCTCGGCGTGCCGCCCGACGATCCCGCGCTGCTGCGCGCGCGCGCGTTTATCTTGGCTCGTGGCGGCGTGACGAAGACGCGCATCTTCACCAAGATGCACCTCGCGCTGATCGGCGCCTACGAGTGGGCCGGGCTTCCCGCCCTTCCGCCGTGGCTGATGATGCTGCCGGGGCGGGGCCCGTTCTCGATTTACGACCTCTCGAGTTGGGCGCGCGGCAGCACCGTCCCCCTGATCCTGCTCTTCGACCGCAAGCCCGTCTACGGCCCGGTGCTACGGGTGGACGAACTCTACGCCGAAGGCTACGAGCGTGCGACGTTCGCGTTGCCGCCGGCGCGCAACGGCTGGGAGCGCTTCTTCAACGGGCTCGACGCGCTCTTCAAGTACGGCGAACGAATCGGCGTGCGTCCGTTCCGGGCCGCGGGGCTACGCCGCGCCGAGCGTTGGACCGTCGAGCGCCAGGAACACACCGGCGACTGGGCCGGGATCATCCCGGCGATGCTCAACGCGATGCTCGGTCTGCGCGCGCTGGGTTACGACGTGCACGACCCGGTCGTGGTGCGCGGCTTCGCCGCCCTCGACGGCTTCACCATCACCGACGACGGTGCGTATCGCGTGCAGCCGTGCATCTCGCCGGTCTGGGACACGGCGCTGGCCGTGCGCGCGCTGGTCGACGCCGGCGTGCCGGGCGACGATCCACGACTCGTGCGCGCAGCGGACTGGCTGCTCGAGAAGCAGATCGTGGCACGCTACGGCGACTGGGCGGTGAAGAACCGCGCCGGGAAGCCGGGCGGCTGGGCCTTCGAGTTCGAGAACGCCTGGTATCCCGACGTCGACGACACGGCGGTCGTCATGATGGCGCTGTCGGCTGCCACGCATCCCGATGCCGGCCGCGTGCGCGGCGCGCTCGCGCGCGCCAACGACTGGGTCGCGACGATGCAGTGCCGCGGCGGCGGCTGGGCCGCCTTCGACGTCGACAACGACAAGGCGTGGCTCAACCGCGTCGCCTACAGCGACTTGGGCGCGTCGATCGACCCGCCGACGGCCGACGTGACCGCGCGCGTGCTGGAGATGCTGGTGCGCTGCGACCTGCGCTTCGAGGGCGAGCGCACCGCGCGCGGGCTGGACTTTCTGCTCGGCGAGCAAGAGCACGACGGCGCGTGGTTCGGCCGCTGGGGCGTCAACTACGTCTACGGCACGAGCGGCGCGCTCGCGGCGCTGGGGCCGACGAACGCCGGCGAACGGCGCATCGACGACGCGGTCGCGCGCGGCGCCACCTGGCTAACCGGCGTCCAGAATGCCGACGGCGGCTGGGGCGAGACGACCGACAGCTACCGCGAACCGGCCTTACGCGGCGTCGGACCGAGTACCCCGAGTCAGACCGCTTGGGCGCTGATCGGTCTGTTGGCGTGCGTCGAGCGGCTACCGGCGCAGACCGCCGCGTTCATCCCGGCCTGCGAGCGCGGCGTCGCGTACCTGTTACGGACGCAGCGCCCCGACGGGAACTGGGATGAGCCCGAGTTCACCGGCACCGGCTTCCCGGTGCACTTCTATCTCAACTATCACCAGTACCGGCTGCACTTCCCGCTCTCCGCGCTCGGTCGTTACGCCGCATTCCGCCCGCGCAGCGCGAGCGCCTGATCGACGCTCGCCGTCGCATCGGCGCGCGGCGGGAGCAGCCGGATCGCGGTCAACGCGACGGTGGCGAGCAGCGGGACGAGCCGCGGCCGCAGCAAGCGCCGATCGAAGCGTTGCATCAGCCGATGGTTCTCGGCCAGCGCGGCCTCGATGAACGTGACCGGCGTGACGCCGTCGAACAACTCGGCGGCGCTGCTGAGATCGAGCTTCCCGCTGGGCACCTCGGCCGCGCCCTTGGCGGTGCCGACGGCGGCGGCGATGTGATAGCGCAACGCCGCAAGCGTGCGCTCAATCCAGTCGCCGCGTCCGGCACGGGCTTCCTCGTAGCCCCACCAGTTCGCGAAGAAGACGATGTGGCGCGCCTCTTCCCACAGCACTTGCTCGAAGATCGCCAGCAGCGCGGGTGGGAAGAGTTGCAGCCGGCGCGCGATCGCGATCGCGCCGAAGCCGATGAAGGAGTCGCGGCACTCGCCGAAACCAAACTCGCAGAAGTCGTCGCGCGTCGCCGGCGCGTCGGCGATCGGCAGCACCGGCGCGTGGATCCCATAGCGCTCGCAGACGTGATCCATCAACCGTCCGTGACGCGTCTCCTCGACGCCTTGCAGGGCGACCGCCGCGGCGATGACGGGGTCGTCGATCGTCCGCGCGAACGCGCCGACCATCCGGCCGGCCCGCTGCTCGATCGAGCGCGCGATGTTCCAGAACGGGAAGGATCGGATGCGGGCCAGCAGCGTCTCGTCGAGGGTCGGCCACGGCAACTCGGCCGGCTCGAAGGCCACGTGCGTCTCGACGAAGCTCACGCAAAAAAGGTCGCGGTGCTGAAGAGTACCGGGTCGCATCCCCCCATTTCCGCCACGGGAGGGAGCCCTTTCCTGCTTGGGCCGGAGGACGCCGCAGGCGACGATGGAACCGAAGCGGGAAACGTTCCGGCAATCGAGACCGTGCGCTGGTGCGCGGTCTCCAGTGGGGGGAGGTGTTGGCACGCCGATGGTGGCGCAGGAGACATCGGTTGACATCGCCGTTCGCGAGTCGCGCCTGCTGCTGCCGCGCGTCTCCCGGACCTTCGCGCTGGGGATCAAGCTGCTGCCGGCCAAGCTCGAGCCACCGGTCCGCTTAGGCTATCTGCTTTGTCGGATCGCCGACACGATCGAGGACGACCTCGCGCTGCCAGCCGAGCGCAAGGCCGAACTGCTCGGCGCGCTCTTGACCTGTTTCGAGGATGAGGCCGCCGCGGCTTCGTTCGGCCGCGCCAGCGCCGAGCTGACCTCGAACCCCGAATACCTCGATCTGGTCGGCGCGACCGGCCACGTTTTTCTGCTCTTCCGAATGCTCGACGCACCGACGCGCGCGATCCTCACCCGCTGGGTCGGCGAGATGGTCCGCGGGATGCGCCGGTTCGTGCTGGCCCACCCGCACGGCATTCGCATCGGGAGTACGGCCGAGTTCCGGGAGTACTGCTACTACGTCGCCGGCACCGTCGGGCATTTGCTGACGGATCTGTGGCACGAGCACTCGATCCTGATCGGGGACCGCACCTACGCGCGCCTGCTCGAAGACTGCGAGGCCTTCGGCGAGGCGCTGCAGACCGTCAACATCCTCAAAGACATCGCCTGGGACGCCGAGCACGAGAACGCGATCTATGTCCCCGGCGACGCGCTGGCGGCGGTCGGGAGCGCCCACGACGCGATCCTGCAGTCCGATTTGCGCGCCGCGAACCGCGCGGCGCTCGAACCGCTGATGGCGCTCGCCCAAGACGACATCGAACGGTCGCTGCGCTACATCGAGGCGATCCCCGCCGCGGCGGTCCGCATTCGCCTGTTCTGCGTGCTGCCGATCTTGTTCGCGATCGCGACGATGCGCGAGCTGGGGCGAACCGATGCGATGCTCGTCCACGGCGGCGAGGTGAAGATCGCGCGCGCCGAGGTGCGCGCCCTGGTGCTGGCCGCCTCGACCTCGACGCTGACGAACCCCTCGATGCGCTGGCTCGCCGACCGGGTACGGAAGCGACCCGTCACCTTCGGCGCCTGAGCGCGTGCGCACGGCGTTCGTCACTGGGGCCTCCGGCTTCGTCGGAGCGAACCTCGTGCGCGCGCTGCTCGACGCGGGCTGGCGGGTGCGGGTGCTGGTGCGCGGTCCGGCGCCGTCGCTCGACGGGCTGGACGTCACGCGCACGACCGGCGACCTGTTCGCCCCCGAGTTGGCGGCGGCGATGCACGGTAGCGACGCCGTCTTCCACGTCGCCGCGCTCTACAGCCTGTGGCGACGCGACCGCGCGGCCCTGTTGCACGTCAACGTCGAAGGCACGCGCGCCGTCCTGGCGGCGGCCGGCACGGCCGGCGTCCCGCGCGTCGTCCACACCAGCTCGGTCGCGGCGCTGGGGGTGCGGAGCGACGGCCAACCCGCCGACGAGCGCTACCAGAGCCCGTTCGCGAGCCTGATCGGCGCCTACAAGCGCTCGAAGCGCTTGGCCGAGGATGAGGTCGGCCGCGCCGTCGCCGGCGGCCAGGACGTCGTGATCGTCAACCCGACGACGCCGGTCGGCCCGTGGGACGCCAAGCCG
>Ga0302324_100013930_pt1 | contig 16260 bp, 16 predicted proteins | sample Palsa_T0_1_FD_201949 | JGI IMG/M metagenome (GOLD analysis project Ga0302324, IMG submission 201949) | Peat permafrost microbial communities from Stordalen Mire near Abisko, Sweden - Palsa_T0_1 | ecosystem: Environmental > Terrestrial > Soil > Palsa > Peat permafrost | place: Sweden: Abisko...
ACGTCCGCCTCCGGAAATAAAAGAGTCGCCCAATTCCGCTCCGAACGGTTGAATGCAGATGGTATCCAAGCGCACCAGCCCGACATAACACAGCGCGGCCGCCAGCTTACGTGCGTAGTCAAACTTTGAGACGTGCCCGGTGAGCATGGAGTTGCTGCAATCGAGGAGCAGCCGGACGGGGATGCGGGGTTCCACCTGGAACATCTTCAAGAATAGCTTTTCCAGGCGCAAGTATGCCCGCCAGTTGACGGCACGCAGGTCGTCGCCATGATGGAATTGCCGGTGATCGAGAAATTCCTGGCCGGGTCCGGCAAAGTGCGAGATGTTGTGACCGCCAACCAGGCCGGGGAAAGACTTCTGCCACTGAATCGCCAGACGCTCCAGCTTCTCCAGGAAGACGCTGTCGATCAGAGGGGTGGGCTTCACAGGACAGCCGCGGCGCTGACGTTCTCAATGATCTGGGTGAGGATGGTTTCGGGAGTTTGTCCGTCGGCGTGCGCATCGAAATTCAAAATGATACGGTGGCGCAAGACGGCAGGCGCGATTTCCCGGACGTCATCGATGCTCAGGTTCAAGCGGCTGCGCATCAACGCCAGCACTCGCCCGCACTCCACCAGCGCCTGTGCGCCGCGCGGCGAGCTTCCGTAACGGATATATTTGCCGGCCAATTCGTGCGCATACTTGGTTCCAGGTTGGGTGGCCATAACGAGATTGATGGCGTATTCCTGCACGTGCTCGGCGACCAGAACGTCGCGGCAGGCGGCTTTGATTTGCAGGATGGCATCGCGATTCACTACTTGCTCGAGCGCGGTTTCATCGCGATGAATGGTGCGGTCCACGATGCGGTTCAGGTCTTCGCGCGAAGGATAGAGCACTAGAATCTTCATCAGGAAACGATCGAGCTGGGCTTCGGGAAGCGGATAGGTGCCTTCCATCTCGATGGGATTCTGGGTGGCCATCACCAGGAAAGGCGCTTCCAGTTCGTGCGTGGTGTTGCCGCTGGTGACGGTGCGTTCCTGCATGGCTTCGAGCAGCGCCGATTGAGTTTTGGGAGTGGCGCGGTTGATCTCGTCGGCCAGCACCAGGTTGGCGAAGATGGGGCCGGGCTGAAAGCGCAGAGCTTTGGCGCCGCGATCGTCGGATTCAATAATCATGCTGCCGACGATATCGGCGGGCATGAGATCCGGCGTGAACTGGATGCGCGAGTACTTGAGATGCAAGACGCGGCCGAGCGTTCGGAGCAAAGTGGTTTTGCCGAGGCCGGGAACGCCTTCGAGCAGAACGTGTCCGCCGGCGAGGAGGCAGATGAGAACGCCATCGACCACCTGTTGTTGGCCGACGATGATCTTGCCGATTTCGCTGCGCACCTGATCGAGGTAGCCGGTGGCGAGCTGGAGAGGGGAGTCGGATCGCACCTTTTTATTTTAGCGGTAGAAGCGGGGGAGGGAGGAGGTGACAGCATCACGCTCGAGACTGGGTGTGGGAATGAAGTGGATTTCCATTTCCTTGATTCGGAGTTCGTGGTGGCGCTCCCTTGCGGTCGCGGTTCGGTTTGTGAGAGCGAGCGCGACATCAGGCAAGCCGTCGCAGAAAACAAAAGCAGGAGGACTAGGGGAGTTTGGAACGGATCAGGGACTCTATCTGGTTCCAGACCTTTGGGTCGGATTCAATCTCGATGTGAGGCTTCATGAACATTCGCGCGTACCAGGGATAGCCGTCGCAATTCACCGGGTTGTCTTTGTAGTCGAGTTGAATGTTTCCGAGGATTTGGGTACGTCGTGGGTCGGCTGCGACGATTTGGCGCTGGCCGTGAAGCAGACCATCCAACTGGTAGAAGTTGACGGCCTGGGCGACGTTCGAAGGGATGAGCTTGTCATCTTTCCCGGGTTTGGAGACGCTGTCCACCTGAATGGTCAGCAAGACGTTGACGCTATTTTTCTGGAGCGTTCGGGCCAAGGCTACGGCTTCGGAAGCTCCCCAGCTGTGGCCGTAGAGAACGATACGCGCTTGCCCTTTCTCTTCCGCGGATAAATTACCGTCGTGGTTGCTGTCGAGCAAGCGCAGCACTTCCTGGTAAGCCTGGCTTCCCGAGTGGTTCTCGAAGATTCTTACTTCCATACCGGAACCATAGTCTTGGCTCAGATGATTTGCCAGCTGGACTTCCTGGTGGACGCTGTCGTTGCGGTGTACGAAGCCGCCGACGAATCCGATGACGATGACGGCGGCATAGTTCGAGGAACAGAAGCAGGAGATGAGAATCAGGATACTGAATGACCGCCGGACGACACCACAATCCATAAAATCACATTCTAACGGATCATTTAGGTGGCGTGCCCGGCTAGACACAAAATGTGAAAAGTTGGGCATTTCTTCCAGCTGGGAGTTCACCGAAGCCCCGATTTTGCTCGGCTTGAGACTTTGGCTAGTGGCTTGCAGGTAGGTGAGCAGGATGCTGCCGCGAATCGCAATATCGTTACTGATGGTCAGCGCGGCGGCGCACGCCAGTGTGACGTTGTTACTGGAAGAGCCGTTCGGAAACTTCGGAGGCCTGACTCCCACGGGGCATGCGGCAATTTATCTTTCGCGTGTATGTGCGGAATCTCCAGTATCATTGCGGCGCTGCAACGCAGGGGAACAAGGCGTGGTGATCAGCCGCTATCATCGTGTTTCCGGCTACGACTGGATCGCGATTCCGGTGCTGCCTTATCTTTATGCGGTGGATCAGCCGGATGAAGTTCCGGCGAGCGTGAGCGCCCCCGACGTTGCCACACTGCGCGATCGTTACCGGCGAACGAATTTGGAAGAAGTGGCGCCGGATGTCGACGGGCAGACACCCAGCGGCGATTGGATTCAGTTGGTGGGCGCCTCGTATGACCGAACGATTTACGCCTTTGGCATCGAGACCAGCGAAGAGCAGGATGACGGGTTCATTGAGACGTTTAACTCCAACCTCAACCGACGTCATTTCAATATTCTGTTTCACAACTGCGCGGACTTCGTGCGGCAAGCGGTGGATTTTTATTATCCGCACGCCATTCATCGCAGCTTTGTCGAAGATATGGGAATCATGACGCCCAAGCACGCGGCGAAGTGCCTGGTGGGCTACAGCAAGCGGCATGGAGATCTGCAATTCTCAGGCTTCGTGATTCCGCAGGTTGCGGGGACGGTCCCGCGAAGTACCGCAGTGCGCGGGGTGTTGGAGGCGCTGGTGAAGTCGAAGAAATATGCTTTTCCGCTTGTGACCGTGGCGGTGCTGCATCCCTACTTCGGCGGAAGTCTGGCTTTCGCCTGGCTGGACGGATCACAGTTCAATCCGCGGCGGGCGGCGGAAGGTTTGAATCCGAGATCTCAGCCGGCCGCAATTGCCGCGGAATTAAAATCCAACGGGCTGGCTTCCGATACGAGCCAGTGAAGTTGGCTCGTTGTTCTGATACCTTAGCAACAGGCGTTATGGAGTCCAATCCTCAGCGGCTGACGGATCTGCGCAACGCGCTGCTCAGCCTGCACAAGACGCTGCTGGATTCCGAGCGGGGCGTTTACGAACGGGACATTGCGCGCATTGCAACCAGCACCGATTTTCTAAAGCTGGTGTTGTACGATCCCTGGTTCAACTGGTTGCATAAGTTGTCCGAACTGGTGGTGATTATTGACGAGACGCTGGACGCCAAAGAGCCGCCCGACGGCGCGACGGCCGACCGGTTGATTGCGCAATCGCAGGAACTGCTGATCCCGAACGAGGAGGGGCAAGGTTTCAAGAAGCGCTATTTTGAGGCGCTGCAGCGGGATCCGGACGTGGTGATCGCGCATGCGAAGACGCGCAAGGTGATCACGAATTTAGGCTCGCGTTAGGCTGGCGCACGATACTAAGGTACATGGGGCCTGCGCCGAGAGCGGCCACCATCCACCAGGTGAAGCGGCCGGCGGTGTTGGTGACGCTGTAGGTGACCTGCTCACCCTCCTGGATCTGGAAATCAACGGATTTTTTGACCCAGGTATTGTCAAAGCGAAGCTGATGCGATCCGGGCTCAATGGCGCGGGTTGCGGACTGGCCGAAGAGCAGAACGGCGAAGGGTTCACCGTCCAGTTTTACGATCACTTGTCGCTGTTGTACGTCGGCTGCGGAGGTACGGGTAACGTTAAGTTGAGCGGCCATGGTGTTCTCGATAATCGGGGAATGAGTATCCAGTCACCGGATTGTTTTTAGGCGGAAGTGATAGATCAGGGCGCCGGCTGCTACGGTCAGGGCGGCGATGCCTGAAATGATCGGGCGGAGCTGGATGGCGCGGATGGTGATCCAGATGCCCATGGCAACGAAGAAGCCCGGGACCAGTGGATAAGCAAAGCTCACCACTCCCAGCTTCTGCCAACCGGGCCGTTTGCGAAAGATGAACAGCGAGGCCACGGACAGGACGGCGAAGAAATTCAGCAGCAATCCGATGTACAACAGCAGATTTACGAACGGAGTGACGGTCATCAGCATGGTGCAGACGCCCTGGGCTAGGATGGCGACGGCGGGAGTGTGCCAGCGCGGGTCCACGCGTGCCGCCGCGGAAAAAAAGGCGCCATTCTTGGCCATGGCGTAATAGACGCGCGGACCAATGGTGACCATGGCATTGATGGTGGCAAGCAGCGACAGCAGCATGGCGGCGCTAAAAAATCCGGCCACCGCGGTTCCGAACAGATGGGTGGCGGCGAGCGCGCCGATGGCGACTACACCCTTCATGGATTCCATGGGCACGGCATAGATGAAGACGACATTCAATCCGATAAACAATGCGGTGACCAGCGCCGTTCCACAGGCGAGCGAGAGCGGCAGGGTACGGGCTGGCTGCTTCAACTCTTCGGCGACATAGGTTGCAGCGTTCCAGCCGCTATAAGCAAAGTAGATGAACAGCAGGCTGACAAAAAACTGCGAATAGATGGGGGTGGTGGAGGTGCGGATGGCTGGATGCGCGAAGTTTTCCCAACTTCCGTCTCCAAAGGCGAGGCCGGCGGCGATGAAAACCAGAATCACGAGCACCTTAATGGAAGTGAGGACGTTTTGCACGCGCGCGGTACGCTGGACGCCCAGGCAGTTGAGGATGGTAAAAGCTACGATCAGGCCGCAGGCGAGGATTTGCGCCGGCCCGAATTTAAATTCCCATAGACCGGAGCCGGCCAAGTGGCGGGCGTTCTCCAGTTTGAATCCCGGATAAAAGTGTCCGAAATAATCCGAAAAAGCCAGGGCCGAAGCTGCGATGGGCGCCGAGAATCCAGCGAAGAACGAGACCCATCCGGTCATAAATCCCCAGGTGGGGCCGTAGGCTTGCGTGAGGTAAACGTATTCGCCGCCGGAACTCGGGAAATTGACGCCGAGCTCGGAATAACAGAATGCGCCGGCCAAAGCGCACACCGCGCCGACGGCCCAGATGAGAAGGACCAGGTTTGCGGAACCCAGATCGCCGGCCAGATAGCCGGTGGTGGTGAGGATGCCGCTTCCGATCATGTTGGAGATGACCAACGCGGTAGCGCTGACAATACCGAGCTGCCGGAGAAGAGTAGCACCGCGCGTGGTGGTCAATTGGCTTCCGTCAGCGAAAGGCTGGAACGCACCAGAGATTGGCCGCCGTCGCACACATACACAGCGCCGGTGATAAATGCGGCTGCGTCGGAACAAAGGAACAGCGCCAGATCCGCCAGTTCGTCCTTGGTGCCGAAGCGGCGTAGCGGAACACCTTGTTCCACGCGGCGGCGAGCCTCAGGGGTGGGGGTGAGACGGCGCATCCCTTCGGTATCGTCGGTGGGGCCGGGGGTAATGCAGTTGGCGCGGATTCCTTCCGGTCCCCACTCGATGGCGAGAGTTTTGGTGAGAAGATCCACTCCAGCTTTGGCGGCACAAACGTGGGCCTGGTAGGCGATGGGGATGGTGGCGTGACTGGCCGAGATACTGATCACGCTGGCGCCGGGCTTGCGCAAATGGGTGTAGGCGGCGCGGCAGGTGTTGAAAGTCCCAAGCAGATCGATATCGATGACGCTCTTGAAGGCATTGGCCGACATACTGGTGACGGGCGCTGGAAAATTGCCGGCAGCGCCGCACACCAGGATGTCGATTTCACCGAAGTGGTCGCGCGTTTTCTGGAAGGCGGCTGCAACGGCGGCGTAGTCTCGAACGTCGATCGCGCAAGTTGCCGCGGAGCCGCCGGAGGAATGGATGACGCGAGCCGCGGCGTCCAACTTTTCCTGCTTGCGGCCGGCCAGAGTGACGCTGGCGCCCTGCTGGGCAAAACGCTCGGCCATGCGTTGGCCGATTCCGCTGCCGCCACCGGTTACGAATGCATTTTTTCCAGTGAGCAGGCGATCGCGGAAGATGCTAGCCATCGAACGAAATGTATCATATTCACTTGGCAAGCTGGAGAGTTGGGACGGCTGGCAAAACGCACTTGCAGATCGACGAATCGTTTTTCATGGACCGGCTGGTCGTCGATTGCGGCTGGGGGCTCGCTTCCTTGCGGTCGCGGTTCGGAAAGGGGGGCGTCCGGGAGGGGCCGGTCAGCGGCGCCAGGGGCGGAGGACGTGGTATTCCGGGATGGCTGTTGCAGATGCACGCTGCACTCGCACAAGGTGGCGGCGGAGCAGGCAGCGCATGCCGTTTTGGACTGCGCTCTTCGACAGGCCCGTGGCGTCGGCCACCATTTGATGGCTCAGGCGGGCGCTTTTGAGACGGCGCGCCACGGTTTGACCCCATAGGTGGAGATAGACGAGGAAAGCCGCGGGGGAATGGTCGTGACCCACCAAGTCCCGCATCAGGACCTCGAGAATGTAATCATCAATGGTCATTGTTACTATAGTAACTGATGCTATAGAAGTAAGAATTGGATTGCAACTTTCGCCATCCTTCGGGTAATCTGATTTGGTCTGGAGGACACATGATTAAGGCAGTCAAGTTCGTAAGTATCCCGGTAAAAGATCAGAACCAGGCGTTGGAGTTCTACACCAAGAAACTCGGGTTCAAGATTATGACGGACCAACCCTTCGACGGAAAGCAGCGCTGGATCGAGCTGGGTGTGCCGGGCGGCGAGACTCGGGTGGTTCTATTCACACCCGACGGCCAGCAGGATCGTATCGGAACGTTTTCGAACGTGGTGTTTGTCAGCGACGATGTGCAGAAGACTTACACCGAACTGAGCGCGCGCGGCGTGGAGTTTCAGCAGCCGCCCACTCAGGCGTCGTGGGGCACGTCCTCGGTATTTAAGGACCAGGACGGGAATTTATTCGCGCTGTCGTCCAAGTGAGCGCAGGAGTGCTCGCGCTACGGGAAGGCTGCGAGGAAGATTTTGCGGAATGTGGCGGCATCGGCATCCAGAGCTACATCGGCATTCGGGTTGCCGGGGGTTTGGGCGGTCTGGCCCTGCGCCGGCGAATCCTGCAGGATGTCGATGTGGAGACGGCTGGAGTGGAGGACTTCGGGGTGGAGCAGCGCCACCGCGGCCAATGGGTCCCAGGCATAGAAGATTTTCCCCTGGATCATTTCGCGATCGGCTTCCAGCACCTGAGCGGCCAGGCGGCCGAGAGGCGAACCTGCACGGGCCTGGAACCGGCTAAGGAAATCGAGATCGATGGGGACCTTATTCGTAGCATCCAGCGGGACCAACAAAATGGGAATGTGCGAGTGGAAGACGATGCGAGCGGCGAGGGGATCGACAAAAATATTCCACTCCGCGGTTTTGTTGTTGGTTTGAAATGCACCGCCATCGCCGAGGTTGCCGGGTACGTGAATCGCGCCGCCCATGATTACGATTTGCCGGATGCCGGCAGCGATGGAGGGGTCGCGTTGCAGCGCTTCCGCTAGGTTGGTTAACGGACCTAGCGCAAGAATTCGCACCAAGTGATGCTTGTCTTTGAGATGCTCGATCAAGTAGTCAGCGGCGGTTTTCCGCGCTGGGAGCCGGGAACTGGGGAGAAGCTGGACGCCGGGAAGCTGGTCCGCAAGCTTGCGCCACTCGGCGGGAAATTCGGCGGCGCCTTTTAGCGGCGTGGGCCGGCCGGCGAAAATCGGAACATTCGGACGTCCGCTCAATTCCACCAGACGAGTGAGGTTGCGCGCTCCTGCATCCACGTGCGCGAGGCCGTTTGCGACGGTGATGGCGTCCACGTGGACGCTGGGGTGGGAGAGCAAGTAGGCGATGGCCAGAATGTCGTCGGAGCCGGCGTCGGTGTCGATGATGATGTTGGGAGATTGGGCTGGAAGCAGCCGTGCGAGGAAAACGATGGCGAGAAGCGGACGGATCACATTGCAGAATAGCATCCGCTGGTTGGCAGGCGGAAAGCGCCTGCCCCACTTTATGGGGTCTTTGAGGTTAGGGCTTTGGGGTAGACCATGACGCCGTTTTCTGAAGCGCGGAAGATTTTGTACAGAATCTGGTTGGTGGGGAGCTGGCTTTCGAGATAGTCCACGCCTTCGGCACTGATGATGAAGCTGCTTCGGTCATCCTGCAGAACCAGGCGCTTGGCGCGCAGGTACCAGAGTGCGAACAGCAGGCGCTCGCGCGGGAAGGCCATAATATTTTCCATGTCGAGCAGCGAGAGAGCGGCGTAGTCCGGGTTGGCGCGCCGCTTGCTATAGAGGAGGCAGAGCACTCCGATGCGGATCTTGGCCTCCGAATCGATGCCTTCGGTGAATTCCTTGCCGAGAAAAATCGGCAGCGGCCCGGCGGGGTGGATTTCGAACTGCCGGTCATATTCTTTTCGCTTGGTTGGATCGCGCAGGACTTGATAGGCTTCGCTCAGAATTTGGAACCGCTCGGGGTCGCCGGTGTTTTGATTATCGGGGTGATAGCGCGCGGCCAGCAGCCGATAGACGCGCTCGATGGTTTCCAGTTCGGCGCGGGGATTGATTTGGAACAGGTCGTAATAGTTGACGGCGGCTTGCGGAGTCATGCTGATCACTCATCGGCAGATTGGGCGGCCGGTTGGATAAGGGGTGTACCTTAGGGCGGCAGGTTTCGCGATGGAAGATTCGTGGTAGCGCTTCCTTGCGGTCGCGGTTCGGAAAGAAATACCCGGCGGGAAACACGAAGCAAAAGGAGTACGCGACAGTTCTACTTGAAGCGGAAGCGGAGCAGGGTCCAGACGGCGATCAAGCCGTCGCGCGGCTTGATTTTCTTGCCTTCGGCCAGCGAGCGGGGGCGATAGGAGATGGGAACTTCCGCGATTCGCAAACCGGCGCGGATGAGCTTAGCGGTGATTTCGTGATCGGTCTCGAACCCGCGGGTCTCGATTTTCATCTGGCGCAGCACGTTGGCCGGATATAGCTTATAGGCCGTGAGAGTGTCAGAGATCCAGCGGCCATAGAGGAGCAGAGTCCAAAACGAGAGCACCACGCCGGCAACCCAAGGGCCGAATCCTTGCGCGGGATTCTTGCCGGGCGTTAACGACCAGCCGGATGCGCGAATTTGTCCTAAGACGCGACTGCCGTAAACGGCATCTGCCCGCGTATCCAGCGCCGCCAGCAAAGGCAAATAATCGGCCGGATCGTATTCCAGATCGGCATCCTGAATCAATATGTAATCGCCCGCAGATTCCCGGATGCCGCGCTGGACAGCTCTTCCCTTCCCTTGATTGGGAACCTGATTGAAGCACCGAACGCCTGCCTTTTCGAAACTGCGCGCAATGGCTTCGGTGGAATCGGTTGACCCGTCGTTCACCACCAGCACTTCTTTCTCAAAGCCGAGTGCGCTTGTATCGACTTGAGCGATGGCGCGCAGCAGATCACCGATGAAGGCCGCTTCGTTATAAGCGGGAATTACGATGGAAACCAGCTTCATCCGCGGTTCCCGAAGCGGAAGCGAATCAGCGCGAACAGGGCTTTCAAACCATCCAACGGGGTGGATTTCTTTCCTTCCATCTTGGTGCGGGCTTTGTAATCCACAGGGATCTCGAGAATGTAATGGCCCCGGCGGCAGAGCTTAGCGACGATTTCGGTATCCAGGTTCATCCCGTCAGACTGCAGATTCAAGGAGCGCAGCAGGCGGGCATCGAATCCCTTGACGCTGGTCAAGGTATCGGTGACATAGCGGTTATAAAGAAACAGGGTCGCGGTGCTCAATAACATGCCGCCATACTTGCTCACCAGATATAACCCGCGCGACTTGCCGTAGATGCTCTTCAGGCGTCCAGAAAGATCGGTACACTTAACGGCCCGGGTACCAAAAACGGCGCTGAAGTTGCTGCGGGCGATGGAAAGCACCACGGGGTAAATGTCCTTTTCCTGATATTCCAGGTCGGCGGGAAAGAAGACAATGATATCGCCGCGTGCCTTATCGATGCCGGTTCTTAAAGCGGCGCCTCTTCCGGTGGGTTGGTCCAGCCGGTACGCTTTCACATTGCGGACCGAGCGCGCGATTTCGAAAGTGCGGTCGGTGGACCCTCCATCGACGAAAATAATTTCCTTGCCCAGTTCGAACATTTGAAAATCCAAGGCCATCAGGCGCTTCAGGGTTTCCTCAATGGAGCGTTCTTCGTTGAGAGCAGGCACCACGATGGAAACCAAGTGCCGGAAGGGCTTTAGGACAATATCGATGCGCGCTTGCACGATCTGCTGCAACTCATCCAACACAAATCCTCCGGCATGGCGGCCCTCCTGGTCCTCCCAATCGCGGAGCATCACGGATTCCATTGGAAAGGTGAAGGTAGCCGCATCGAAGGGAATGTAACTGGCTACGCCGTGATGTTGGCTGGGCTCTCCGCGGCCGTCCTGGTTTTGGAAAAACGAATGAGTGACCGCATCTTTCCAATGGATGGCCACCTCGCCTTTGCGGCTCAAGGCGCTCAGGAATTTGCGCGCCAGGTCGCCCGCGTCCTCCTCTTGCATGTCAAAATCGCGGCGGATGTTCGAGATCAGGATTTTGTCCGCGGAGTGATTCCGAAGGATAGCCTCGGCTACTCCTCGGGTGATGTAGGAGGGAAACAGCGACGAATGCTGCGTCCCGGGACCATAGACGATGACGTCGGCCGATTCCAGTGCTTGATTCGCCTCCGGATTGATGCAGGGAAGGCGGGCGGCGCCCGCGATGAAATCGTCCAGCGCGCCGGCCGGGGGAGCGCTTTCCAGGGCGGAGCGATAGAGCTGCTCGTCTATGAGAAAAATGTCGTCAATCTTGGATGGATTCTGAGCCGAGACGATTTCAGCTTCGCTCCAGAGAACGCCGCCATCCTGCTTGCGCGCGATCAGGTAGAGATTCTCACCGCGGGTGATGTTGAGTAAACGCGCTTCGATTTCATAAAACCTGGCGAAGGCATCCACGGTGCGATTGAAGTCGCGCTGCTCTTCCAGGTAACAGCCGGCAAAGAGAATATTGCCGAGGGCGCAGTCGGTGAAGTCGAAGCGGTTGCCCACAGCGGCCTGGTGAGCGGCGTATTCAAAGAAGCGCTGGAAAAAGCCGGCGAATGTTCGCGCTTGTTTCAAGGAGAGCTGGTCGAATTCGGCGGCCAGTTCGGGGGATTGCGCGGCCCATGCTGCATGGGCGATGCGTTGGAGGAAATCCATTCCTTGGGCGTGCGGCATGCCGACAGGTAACCGGTGATCGGACAAAAAGCGCAGCGCGCGGTGACGTTGGTCCGATTGCGGCATGAGCCGGTTGATGTTTTTCCGGATGTCGGAGGGTCCCAGCATGCCTGGTATGAAGCGGCGGAGGCGGCCGGTGGAGTGGCCGTCGTCATAGGCGTTGATCAGAATGGTCAGCGAGATTTGGGGATGCTTGAGGAATGCTTCGGTGATGCTTTGGGTTCCGCTGCCGCCGGAGAAGAGGACGACGCTGAGTTTGGAGAGGCGGGGAGTTGGGAGGGTTGGGGTAAGGGGCTGTTGCGCGGTGGGATTCATTTCGCGGGGGCGCTCCCTTGCGGTCGCGGTTCGGAAGGGGATTGCGGGCGGGATTGCAGTTGTTGTTCCAGGTAAGCGGCGTCGGCGGGCGAATTCACGCCTACCGATTCGGCCTCGGTCATGATGGGCGCTGTAATCAATTGGCCGGGTTGGATGTCCAGCATGGGAAAAATCGGGAGAAAGTTGAGTTCGCCTGTCTTGGCGCCGATGCACTCCGGGGAATCCAACAAGGGCGGCAGATACAGGCGGAGGGCTGCGGTGCGGAAAAGAAATACACCCGAATCGCTTTCACCGCGCGCAGGCATGGGGTCGCCTTCGCGGGCTTGCAGAATGCGCGAGACGCGTCCGGATTCGGCGCGCTCGAAATGGATATAGGGATGGTCTCGCCACAGCGTGGGACAAACCGCCGCCGGCTGCGCAGTGCCCTGATGGAGTCGCAGCAAGAATTCGAGCGATTGCGGGTGTATAGCCACTTGATCGCCCCAAACAATCAGTGTATGCCTTGTTTCCACCTGCGCGAGGCCGCAGCGGATGGCGTCGGCCATGCCGAGCGGTTCCGGCTGCACGGCAACAGCGCACCGGCCCGGCAGCAGACGTGAGGCCTCTGCTTCAACCGGCGCCGCCCCGTGCGGCGAGAGCACCAAAACAAATCGAGCGGACCATGGTTCCAACAGCCGCACCAGCCACTCCAGGATGGTACAGCCGGCGATGGGAAACAGGATCTTAGGCTGGTGGAACCCAAGCCGAGAGCCGCGCCCGGCGGCCGGAATGAGGGCGGTCCAAAGCGCTGGATCGGCATTCGGGTGCAGGAAGGGCGCCGCGCTCTCTCGCGTGAGCACTCCGGGGGCAATCACGTTACGGCTCCGATCTGGACGAGGTCTTCCAGCGCATCGATGATGAGATCGGCGCCCGCGTGTTGAAGATCGGCGGCCGAGCAGGTGGAAGGGATTCCGCACGCTACAGCACCGGCGGCCTTGGCGGCCTGAATGCCTGCCACGGCATCTTCCACTACCAGCGAATCCGCCGGCCGCAAGCCCAATCCCGCGATGGCCGCTTCGAAAATCTCGGGCGCAGGCTTGGCGCTCCGGACATTCCCCGAATGCATGACGCAGCGGAACAAATGCCGCAGGACGTTGGTGTCGAGGAAGGCATTCACCGCGGCTTCTGAAGCCGAGCTGGCCAGGGCCAGGTGGGTCCGGGCGGCTAACTCTTCGAGGAGGGCGACGGCTCCAGGGAAAATCGGATTCTCCTGCAGGATACGGACCAGCGCGATTCGACTTTTTGCCTCGGCCAGGGCGGCGACATTTGCACCCGGCAACTGCAGACCGTTTTCTTGGAGGATGGCCCGAATGCCATCCAGGCTGCGCATTCCGGCCACGCGGGCGTAGCTGAAGTTTGTAATGGGAAGCCCGCGCAAAGCCTCCTGGTAGGCGGCGGCGTGAATGGGAGACGAGTTCAGCAGCACGCCATCCATGTCGAAGACGATGCCGCGCGGCGCTGCTCCGATATTATTGGTGATGCGTGTGAGCAAGCCGCCGGTTCTTTCCGCTCCAGAATGTGAGCAAGGCCGCTCCCAGAAGGCCGGTCAGTGTGAGAGCCGCGCCCCAATAAACGGAACGAGGCCGATAGCGGAAAGTGACCAGGTGGGCGCCTTGGGGGACGGGTACTCCGCGGAAGGCGAGATCCACTTCATAAATCGGGGCCGGATGGCCATCCACACTGGCGTACCAGCCGGGATAATAGGTATCGGAGAGGACGACCATCCCCGCGCAGCTCATCTCTGCGTGAATGGAGACGTTGGAAGGAGCATATTTGGTAACGAACACCAGGTCCTTGGCGGCCGGACACGCCTGGAGCCGGGGCGCCGGCTGTTCCAGGGACAGCGCTTTCGAGTGCAGTTCGTTGACGTGGTCCTCTATAAACGCGCGGCCCTGGTCGACATCGCGGATGGGAAGGATGTCGTGTACGGCCCACGCGCGATTGAACACATCAGAATTCTGGAACACGCTGATGCCGCTAGCGCCGCGGAATACTTCGCTTTGAGCCGGATTGGTGGGGCCGCGCGCCAGCGTGTATTTTGTCCCTACCAGTTTTCGGGTGGCGAGCAAGTGGGTGGGAAGGAGAAATGAATTCACGGTAACGCCGGCTTGCGCGGTGGGGAAATCCACATTGTAGAAGTCGCCCCAATTGCGCACGATATCTTCGGTTTGAGTTTCTACGCGGAAAGGGCCGGGTTGGCGATGGAGAAACTCGGCAATGTCGGCATTGCCCCAGGCCTTGTCCAGGAAGTTGCGGCGGTCCGAATCGTTGCGATCGGCCAGCATGAAGCTGGACTGGTTTCCGGCCTCGAAGAGCAACAGCAGGGTGAGCAATGTAAGTGCCTGGCGGCGGGTTAGGTTGTGAGTGCGCCACGCATAGAAGAGCGCGGCAAGGAGGACGGAAAACAAGACCGTCATGGCAACGCGATCATCCCACTCCCACTGAAATTTGCTCGCAACCAGAAGCGCCAATACGGTTACACCCAATATCAGGGCGAACGCCGCGACGCCGATGTTGATACGGCGGATCCAGCGAGAACTTGCGTCCTCCGATTCCTTGGGCGCAGCCAGGGCGTCCACGCCGAATGCCGCCAAGACCGTGAATGCGATATCAAACAGGAGTTTGGCCATGGCGGGCACGCGGGCTTTTTCCACAAATGGAATCACTGCATAAATGAAGCCTTGAAAAACGCTGTGGCCTCCGAGCGAATAAACCAATCCGCCTAAGGCGATCGCGGCAAAAAACTTCACCATAGGTTGCCGCCACCAGACGGTGATCGCAATGAGCGCCAACGAGACCGCTACTATGCCTAGGAAGACTCCAGTGTTTTCGCCATAGCCGGGAATCAGTATCCCAAACAGATACATAGGATGCAGGGCGTGCTTGGCGTGGACGTAATAAGGGATGACATCATCCCATGCGAGGTGATCGCGGGCACCCGCCCAACGAAAAGCCAAGCGGCCATATTCCTGCGCTGGAAGAATCTGCAAGGCTCCCACGATGGGCGCAAAAAGCATGGCCAGCAAAGCCAGCCGCGCCATGCGCCAATCGGGACGGCCGTCTTTGAGGATGTAGTAGAGCCAGGCGCCGGCGGTGGCCAGAGTAAGAAAGATGGGCGCTTGATGATGCCCGCTCAACCAAGCCATTCCAATGCAGGCGCCAGTGAGGGAGGCACTGGCCCAGGGATGCACGCCGCGCACCGCGCGCAGCAAAAACAGGAATACCAGCGGAGCCCATAAAGCGCCGTTCACCATCTGGGGCCAATCGGTCCAGCCGATGAATCCGACGAGAGAAAAAGCCAGTCCGGCGATCAGGGATGCGGCGCAAGAGCGTCCCAGATCCCGGCACAGAAGATAGCAGAACAGTGCGGCCATGTAGTGTTGCACGATGAAGTACCAATTGATGGCCCACATCTGGAGGAGACCGTGCTGGCGGGGCGTTAACCACAACAGCCAGTTGAGCGGGTAGGCGACACCTGGCTGCGCTTGTCCGAGCAACGGTTGGCCCATCCAGTTATGGGGATCCCACAGCGGGAACTGGCTGTGCTGCAACTGGCGGGCGGCTTCCTGCCACCAAGGTAAGACCTGATCCGCGAGATCCGGCGACCACATCCAGTCGAACTGATAAGTGAATACCAGCTTCCAGTAGAAGCAGGTGAGGATCAGCAGCAACACCAGGGGGAACGTTAACCAGGCAGGCCATCTCAGGGTGAGGCGCCGGGCATGCGTTGGGTGGATGCGCGGCGGAGCCTGTGCGGCGGGAAAACCCATGCGTCAATTATTCCATTAACACTCCGCTCATTTCCCGCGCACTCCAGCCGTGCCGAGCAGGTGCGCGAGATCAAAGAGAAAATTGCCCAAGTTTGAGCGTAATATGTTGGCAGGCGAAAGCGCCTGCCCCACTTGCTGATACTATTTTCACGTATGAGAAAAGCTTGCGGAATAATGCTGTGGCTCGTTGTGCTGGCATCCGCGCAGTCCGTCGTCATCAAAACTTCGACCATTCTGGACGGCAAGGGCGGCATTCTGCGGAACAAAATGATCGTGGTGGAAGGCGGGCGCATTGCGCGTGTTGCCGACGCGGATGGGAAACTCACTTATGATCTGACGGGGCTCACTGTGATGCCGGGCTGGATCGATACGCATGTGCACTTGGGTTGGCACTTCAATAAGGCTGGCCGGCTGGAGCAGGGTGGGCCGGGCAGCAAGGAGACGCCGGAGCAATCCGCGCTTTATGCCGAGGGCAATGCTTATGCCACGCTGCTGGGTGGATTCACGACGGTGCAGAGCGTCGGGTCGGCTATCGATGGCGATTTGCGCGATCTGATTAACCGAGGAGTGATTCCTGGGCCACGTATTCTGACA
>Ga0302324_100013931_pt1 | contig 16259 bp, 18 predicted proteins | sample Palsa_T0_1_FD_201949 | JGI IMG/M metagenome (GOLD analysis project Ga0302324, IMG submission 201949) | Peat permafrost microbial communities from Stordalen Mire near Abisko, Sweden - Palsa_T0_1 | ecosystem: Environmental > Terrestrial > Soil > Palsa > Peat permafrost | place: Sweden: Abisko...
CCCTAAAAGGACCCATGGCCACCGCCATAGCCGGCGGCGCACCCAGCGTCAACGTAGCCCTGCGCAAAACTCTCGACCTCTACGCCAATCTTCGCCCGGTAAAAAATCTCCCCGGCGTCAGCTCCCGCTACGACAACATCGACATCGTCCTGGTCCGCGAAAACACCGAAGACCTCTATTCCGGCCTCGAGCACGAAGTCGTCCCCGGCGTCGTCGAGAGCATCAAGATCATCACCGAACGCGCTTCCACGCGCATCGCCCGCTTCGCCTTCGAGTACGCCCGCAAGTTCGGCCGCAAAAAAATTCACGCCATTCACAAAGCCAACATCATGAAGCTTTCCGACGGCCTGTTCCTGAAATCCATCCGCGCCGTCGCCGAGCATCACAAAGAAATCGAATACAAGGAAATGATCGTGGACAACGCCTGCATGCAAATGGTTTTGAATCCGCAGCAGTTCGACATGCTGCTCCTGCCCAATCTCTACGGCGACGTAATGAGCGACCTGGCCGCAGGCCTCGTAGGCGGATTGGGCGTAGTCCCCAGCGCCAACATCGGCGACGAATCCGCCATGTTCGAGGCCGTCCACGGCACCGCGCCAGACATCGCAGGCAAAGGTTTGGCCAATCCCACGGCCCTGCTCATGAGCAGCATCCTGATGCTCGACCACCTCGGCGAACGCAGCGCCGCCCGCCGCATCGAGTCCGCCCTCGAAAAAGTCTACCGCGAAGGAAAAAACCACACCAAAGACCTAGGTGGCCACACCACCACCCAACAATTCACCGATGCCCTAATTGCCGCCATCCCTAAACCGTAGTGCACCGCAGTATGTTGTCGGTGCTTTGTATTGCCTTAAGTTTGTCGTTGCGCTGTGTAGCGGCGGGGCTTCAGACCCGTGTTTTGGACTTCGTTCTCTGCGCTTCTGCGTTAGCTTTTTCTTCTCTTCTCTCTCTTTTTATTTTCTGTCTAGCGCGTATCGTCGGCAATCGCCATCTCACCATGCACCGCGCCGCCACGCGCCTCCTTCGGCGTATAAATCTGATACACCATCAACCGAACACAAATAAATCGCCAATTTTTATGCTTTTTCGGCGACAGATAGGTTGCTCAGTTAACCGACAGTTCCCTTCCCATTGGCGCGCGCAGAATCTTTAGAAGCTTAATTACAGCCGCTTTGAGCGCCTGCTTTTCGCGCGGCAGCTAGTTCGTCGTCCGACGCTGGAGTTCCTCTGAGCGACATGATGGAAAACTGCAAACCCAAACCCCAGCACACCGGTGCATTTCGGTAGTCACTGTAGAACGCGTCTGTGGCACTTTCGATTTTTCCGAACGTAATATTTCCTCCCTGCACACCCAGTACCTGCGCTACACGCCACGTCTGAGCGATGACAAGTTGCTTTCTTGGTTCGTCCAGGGAACTGATCTCATCTTTCTTAATGAAGACCGATGCTATTTTCTCCATCGCGCTGTCCCCGTCTGCGTAGCCTTTGAGGTAGCCCTTGATATACATCAGCCGCGCGAAATTATCGGCTTTATCCAATTGCGCCCAGTAGCCACCGTCAAAGGACGGTGCCTGCGCCTGAGCGAACGCCCAACCCACGAAGGAGAATGAGCACAAATAAAGAATGAAGATTTTCGTTTTCACTATCGGCCCCCGTAAACTAGCGAAGAGATGGTTTCCGAGTATAAGTCATCTTCAGATTGAGTACCTGCCGCTTCGCCTTAATTCGCGCGGGAAGAACAAAGTAGAAGTCAAAAAGCGATTCGAGAACGTCGAGGTTCCACTCCGCCTCGTGCGGTTCAACCGGTACGATATCGCCCGTACTCTGACTCTTAATGAACCTAAGTGCTTATGTTTGTAAACGATTATGCATCTGTATGCATCGGGGGATATCAACGGTAAATCTGATACACCATGAAGTACACAATCACACCTGTCACACAAACATAAAACCACAGCGGCAATGTCCACCGCGCGATAATCCGGTGCTTGTCAAACTTCTCGAGCCACGCCCGCCGCAACGTGATCAGGATCAACGGCACAATCACCACCGCCAGAATCGTGTGCGAAAGCAGCAACGCAAAATACACCGGCCGGATCCACCCCTGCCCCGAAAACAAGATCACATGCTTCACGCGAAAGTGATAGATCAGGTAGGAAACCAGGAACGCGCACGAAACCAAAAACGCCGACACCATGAACCACCGATGCACCTGAATCTTCCGCCGCCGTATCGCGACGTAACCGCAAGCCAGCAACACCCCGCTCAACCCATTCAACACCGCATTCAAAGCCGGTTGCGAAAACACCATCACGTTAGTCCTTTGTTTGGGCCTCTGTTGGGGCGCAGCATGCTGCACCCCTTCTCGGCAAGATTGATCCGTTAAGCGACGAATCTATGGTCAAATCAGCGCGGAATCTTATCGAACGCCATCAACCCCAGCAGCACCGGTATGTGCATCACCGTAGCGTGCATCAACCACTTCGCTCGCACATTCGTCCGATTAGTCGAAGCCCACAAACACACCTGCACCAGCGCCGTGCTAGTCACCAAAGCGCCAAAGAAATACAAAATCCCCGCCAGCCCCACCATCGCCGGCACCAGGCTGACGCCCACCAGCGCCACCGCGTACAAAATAATCTGCCGAAACGTACGCGTTCCCTGCGGATCCACCACCGGCAGCATCAGGATCCCCGCGCGCGCGTAATCCTCGCGATACATCCACGCAATCGCGTGAAAGTGCGGAAATTGCCACACAAACAGAATCGCAAACAGCAGCCACGCGCCCCAGCCCAGGGAACCGGTAGCCGCCACCCACCCAATCATCGGCGGAATCGCTCCCGGAAACGCCCCCACAAACGTAGCCCACACCGTCCGCCGCTTCAGCGGCGTATACGCCAGCAAATAGCTGAGCGAAGTGGCCACGCCCAGCGCGCTGGCCAGCAGTCCCGCGCTGAAATACAAATCCACCGCGCCGCCAACGCACAGCGCCAATCCAAACACAAACGCCTCGCGCGGCGCTAGCACCCCGCTCGGCAGCGGCCGCGACGCCGTCCGCCGCATATAGCGGTCCGAATCCCGCTCGATGTAGTGATTCAGCGCCGCCGTCCCCGCCGCAATCAGCATGGTGCCGAATATCACATGCATCATGTACAGCCAGTTCACTGGCCCGCGCACGCCCATGTAATAGCCCGCGGCAGTTGTCATGAGCACCAGGAACGATACGTCCGGCTTCGTCAGCGCCACGTACGCGTTGGCGCGCGAAGAGAGCGTCAGCTCCGCGGTGCGTGCGGTGCTCATCCCACCGTCACCGGCCCTTTGCCAACCACCTGCGACGCAGACAGCTCTTCCTGACGTGCGCCCTTCGCGGGAATGATGCGATAACACAGCAACACCAGCAGCACCGAAAACGCAAACAACACCGCACCAAACACCGTATGGATCACCGTGAACCACACCATCACCGGCATCGGCTGCGCCGCGTTCGCCGTCGTCAGCCGCGACCAATACGCTCCCACCCCGAGCAGGATCTGCATCCCCACAATCGCATGCAGCAGCACCCGCGCCATGGTCAACTCCGTCGAACTCCCAAATCGCTTGCGCAACACCACCGCCGTCCAGATCACCACCCCCAGCACCAGCAACGCCCCAGCCATGTGCGGCCAGATCGGCAAATACTGATGCCGAAAGCCCGCGCCAAAAATTACCTGCAAATAAATCACCGCGGAATTGACGATCGCCACCGTATGCATCGCAGGCGAACCCGTATCCGCAATCTGCGGCCGCTCGGAAACCCACCACTTGCTCGTAAACACCGCAATGCTCAGCACCGCCGCAAACACAATCTCCGCAAAGCACGCATGCATCACCGGCAGCCAGTAGTGCAGCATCTGAAGCACCACCTGCCCGCCCAGCACCGCCTGCACCAGCACGCCGCCCACGGCAATCGTGGCAAACCAGCGCAGCCACCGCCGCTCTTCCTGAGCCCACACCACAATCGCCAGCGCCAGCGTCAGCACCGCCAAAACGCCCGCAATCATACGGTGTCCGTGCTCGTAGAACACGCCACCGGTCATCGTCGGAAACCAGGTATGGAAGGAAAGCGGCCAGTCCGGCACGGCCAGCGCGGCATCATTGGACGTCACCAACGCGCCCGCCACGAACAGAAAAATCGTCCACAGCACCACAAACACAGAGAATTTGTGCACACCAGGATGGTAGGTAGCGGTCATGCCGTCAGCCCCAGCGCGCAGTATACCTCAACGTTTTCCCTCACGCAGACGATTCCGCGGCCCAGCCAACCAGCCGAACCTTTCGCAGCCGCCGAAAGCTTCTGGCTATTCAAATACTTCGGCTGATGCTCCCGCCGCTGCGATTGCCTTTGTAGGGCGCAGCATGCTGCGCCCCAGCTCGGCAGGATCTTCACCTCAAGCATAGATGTCGCTCAAGCCGCTCCGGCCTCACGAAATATCTGAATGCGTAGCGCCGGCACCGGCCGCCGGCGCATCCTCGGCCACGCCCACCGCCCGCAACACCAAATCTTTTAGCGCGGCGATAAACAGCGGCGAATCCCCCACCGCCGGCATCATGCGAAACATCTCGATGCCAAATTTCTCAGCCTCCCCGCGGCCTTCGATATTGATTTCGTGCAGCGTCTCGATATGCTCCGTCACAAACGATATCGGCACCACCAGCACTTCCTTCACGCCCTCGCGTCCCAATCGCTCCAGCGTGCCCGTGAATGGCGGTTGCAGCCACTTGGCCGGCCCAACGCGGCTCTGATAGCACAGCAGATGCGTCCTCGGCCACGCTGTGGGATACAGCCGCGCGCCCAACTCGCACGCCAGCCGCACCGTCTCCTCAATATGCCGCGGATACGGATCGCCTTTTTCCACCAAACTCATCGGCAAGCCATGCGCGCTAAATACCAGATGAATCCGCGAACTATCCGGAAACTGCCGCAGCATCGACCCAATGCGCTGCACCAACGCCTCGATATACAGCGGGTGATCGTGGAAATTGTCGATAGCGCGCTCCTGCACCTCGGCCTTGGGCGGGCCGTACCCGCGTCGCCACTCTTTGGTACTGCTCAAGGTCGTGGCGTAGGAATAGTGTGGATACAGCGGCAGCAACACGAGCTCGTCGAGTTTGCCCGCGGCTCGCAACGCTGCCACCGCGTCCTCGGTGTTCGGGTGCCAGTAGCGCATGGCCACCACGGTCACCGCATCGATATACGGCGCCAGCGCTTCGCTCAGCCGCACGCGTTGCCGTTCCGTCAGCGCGCGAATCGGCGAACGCCCGCCAATCTCCCCATATTTCTTCGCCACCGGAATCGACCGCCGCGACGAAATCAGCTTGGCAATCGGCCAGCGCAAAAATCCCGCCGCGCCCAGCGGTATAATGTCCGGGTCGAGAAACAAGTTCATCAGAAACGGCTCCACGGCCTCCAGCGAGTCCGGCCCGCCTAGCTGAAACAATACAATGCCGACTTTTTTTCGCGCGGCCATGCAACCTATCCTTGTCGCGGGCGCTGCTTCCCTGCCCTGGTTCTCTGCTGACCAGTTCCTGCTTTAACGACTTACTTATTGCGCGGCAGCGAATTCTTCAATTTCTCGAGCTCCTCGCGCAAAGCCGCCGCCCGGCGCGCCACCGTAAGGTAATACACAAAGAAAATCCCCCAAGCTACCAGATACGCGGCAAACACACTGTTCAGATTCTTCATGCCGTCTCCATTTCACGCCGCACCACATCCAGGTCACCGCGCATCGCTTCCAGCCGGTAGCGCGACTGCATCAGCAGCACCATCAGCGCCAGCATCGGCGCCCAGCAGAAGAACAGCACCGCCTTCATCGTGGGATCCAGCCCCGAGCCCGGCCCACCCATAATCACCGGCTGCGGATGCTGCGTGCGCCACCAGCGTATCGAACCAAACACCAGCGGCACGTCGATAAACGCAAAAATCCCAAACAGCGCGCTGAGCAGCGCTCGCCGCTCCGGCTCCTCAATCAGCGAGCGCAACAGCAAGTACGCGACGTACAGCAGCCACAGCACCGCCGTCGAGGTCAGCCGCGCATCCCAAGTCCACCAGATACCCCACACCGGCTTGGCCCAGATCGGCCCAGTCACCAGGCAGGCCGTGGTGAACGCCAACCCAACCTCCGCGGCCGAAACGCCCAGCCAATCCCACTTCGCATCGCGCTTCAGCACGTAGGCCACATTGCCCACAAAACACACGAAAAACGACAGCAGCCCGGTCTCCGCGCACGGCACGTGCAGAAAGATAATCCGGTACACTACGCCCTGCCGGGCATCCGTAGGCGCGATGAAAAACGCCGCGTACGCCGCCGCGGCCAGCAGCAGCACCACAAACGCCGCGTACGCCGCTTGCTTCTTCATACTTATTCCTCCAGAAGATATTCGCCGAAAAGCCATAGCGCCGTCAAAAACACCAGGTCAAAGACCGCCAGGAATCCGACGCCCTTCCATTGCACGAAAGGCTGCACGTCCAGCAAACCCGCCGTCACCTGCGTGCTCGCCACCAGCACCGGCGTCAGCAGCGGCAGCAGCAGCAGCGGCAACAACAGCTCCCGCATGCGCGCCTGCGCGGAAATCGCCGACAGCGCCGTACCCGCCACCGAAACGCCCAGGCTGCCCAGAAAAAACACCAGCAGCAACTGGCCAAACACCGGAAACACCGGGACGTTGTATAGCACCGCAAACACCGGCAGCATCAGCAGTTCCGTCGCCAGCAAAAACAGCGTGTTGGCCGCCAGCTTCGCCAGCAGGATGGCGAAGGGATCGCTCACCGCTAGCCGCAGCGCGCTGAGCGTGTCGTTTGTCTGCTCGCGCAGAAAACACGGCTGCAGCATCAGCGAAGCCGCAAACAGAAACGCCAGCCACAGCAACCCAGCGCCAAATCGCCGCGCGTCCGAAGACGACGGATCGAACGTGAAGCTGAACAACACCATCACCAGCAAGATGAAGATCACAGTGGTGGTCAGCAACTCGCGCGAACGCAACTCCGTGCGCAATTCCTTGCCCAGCAGCACCAACGTGTTGGAGAGGAGCCCGAGCCCCACTTACGCCCCCGCCAGCGCGAAGATCGCGTGCAGCTCCGCGCCATCGCGCGTGTCCGCCACCAGTGAACCGGCGTCCAGTCGCACCCCGCGCGTGGCCAGTGCGGAAATTTCCGATTCGCCATGCAAGCTCATCAGCACCGTGCAGCCGGCATCGCGCAACTCCCGCAGCGTCCCGGCCAGCCAAAGTAAACCTTCCGCATCGAGCCCCGTTCCCGGCTCGTCGAGCAGCAAGATTTGCGGCTGCTGCAAAAGGGCCCGCGCAATGGCCACGCGCTGCCGCATGCCGCGAGAAAAGGTGCGCACCAGCGAAGCTCGCCGCTCGCGCAATCCCACTTCGCTCAGCAAGCGCTCCGCCAGCGCCGCGGGCGCGGCGCTTCCCTGCAGACGCGCAAACAGCACTAAGTTTTCTTCGGCGGTCAGGTCGTCGTAGACCATCGTGGCGTGCGCCACATAGCCCGTGCGGGGACGCGCGCCGTCAATGCTTTGACCATTTGCGCGTGTGAACCGCACGTCCCCCGAAGACGGCCGCACTAACTGCGCCGCAATGCGCAGCAAGGTGGTCTTCCCGGAGCCGTTGCGCCCCGCCAGCGCCACGCATTCGCCCGCCGCAATCTCCAGCGAAACGCGCCGCAACGCGAACAACCCGCCATATCTTTTTTCAATGTGCGTGAAGCGAATCCCGGCAGGATCCGTAGGCGTCACCTAGAAACCTCGGCGCGGAACGAACAACGCTCGGTCGGCGTGGGTGATAGACACCGTGACCGCAAGCCTCAGCCTCGCACCAGCTCGCGCAGAATTTTCTCCGCACGCGCACGCTCGGCGGCGTACTCTTCCTCAGAAATAGTCCCCGCCTGGCGCCGTAGCTCCAGGCGAAACAGCTTGTCCTTCAATCCATCCAGACTGTTGCTGACCTCGGCATCGACATTGGCGAGCGAAGACGTGGCGGTCGCGGCAACTGGCGCGTACGCCGTTGGAGCGGGTGCCACAGACGCCACGGCCGGCGCCGCAGGTACGAAACCCGCCGCCTCCGGAACCAGCACCGGCTTGCGCGCCAGCAAAAACGCCAACAGCCCAAAAACTACCACCGCCACGCCGACGACATACCATTTCGCGCCGTCCAGCCGACCCGGCGCCTGCTGAATGTTCGCCCCGGCATTCACGTCGCTCGCACGCGCATTCGCCGCGTCTTGCGGCGTTTCTCCGGCATTCCCCGCATTGTCCTGCGGAGGAGGTGCGGTTCCGGAAACGCTAACGGCCACCAGTGTCCCGGCAGCGACATTCTCCCGCCCGTAAATATTCATGCCCTGCTCTTGCCCGCCAAGCTGCAAACCATCGCCGCTAATCTGCATGGTCGGAGGGGCCACCACCAGCAAACGCCCCGTCGCATACCCTATGGGCACCTTCACCACGGCGGTGTTGTTGGCGTACGGCAGTTCATAGGAATAGCGCACCGTACTCGAGCCTGGTCGAAACGCGTACGCAATCGCCACGCTGTCTTTCGACTCAATCGGCGCCTGCACCACCGGCATCCCTGCCGGGCCGGCCGCCGCCACTTGTTGCAGCTTCGCGCCCTCCGGCAGCTTGAACTCAAAATTTCCGGATTGCTTGTAAAACGCGCGCGGCGGCTTGGAATCGTTCTGCACGGAATATTCTTCGCCAACAATCAGGGTCGTCCCGCTCGGCTGGAAAAACACCACGCGCGAAGGAATGCTAATGGTTTTCGGGTCGGTGGTCGGCTCAAACACTTCCACCTCTACGTCCGTGATTTTGTTCGGCGGCACCGGCTGATGGAAGTTGATGCCGTTGTACACCGCGCGCACCAGCATAGGCTCCGCGCCGATGCCCGGATTATCAAAGGTAAAGTGCCCCTGTGCGTCCGTCTTGGTATTAGCCACCGGCTGCATGCCCCCCTGCAGCTGGATGAGAATCACTTCAATGCCGGCGGCCGCTTTGCCGGTTGTTCCGTTCTTCGCTGTGCCGTTCAAAGTTGCCGCATGCCCTCCCGCGGATAAACACAGCAGCGCTATGAGTACACACAAAAGTCGCGCAGCGCGTTTACCCTGCACGGTCGTCACGACTTGCCTCCACCGGCCGTGGCTGGCCGCGGACCGCGCGGACGCCGCGCCTGGCTCTCCGTTACCTGATCGATCTCCGCCAGCGCCAGCGCCGCTTCCGTCTCCATCGCGGTTTTCATCGCTTCGTAGTCCGCCTCGGAATATTTCCCCGAACGATATTCAAATCGCAGGTCGCGCAGATTGTCGTACAGCGTGTCGCGCCGTTCCAGCAATTGGTCGAGCTTGCTGCGGCGCGGCGAAAGATCGGAAGCATCCGGCTGAATGAAAAAAATGAAGACCAGCGTGGCAATCGCCAGGGAAAAACACGCTCCGAGGAGCACCCAGTCGCGGGAAGTCACGGGCGCGGTGGTCTGCAGCAACGCGAGAAGGCCCACGGCCGGGATCAATCCTGCGTCTCCCGCGAAGCTTGCGCTCGGGCACGCGCCAGCAGTTCCGAGGAAACACCCTGGGTCGGGCCCGCGGCCGAAGGAATCGCGGCCGCCCCGCGCCGTAGCCACCGCGAAATCACCAGGATCACCAGAAGCAATCCCGCGAAGAGCGCGGCTCCCGGCAGATACCAGGCCACCAGATTGAGGCCCGATTTCGGCGGTTCGGATAACACGGCGGTGCCGAATTCGGCGATAAAGTTTTGGAGAATCGTGGCTTCGGAATCACCTTTGGCCACGCTCTGATCCAGCGTTTTGAGCATACCCGCGGAGTTACGGCACCCCACGTGATTGCACTGCGTCAGAATTTGTTTACAGTCGCACAACGGCGTGCCGATGCCACAGAGCAGCTTGCCGCCAATCTCCTTGGCGCGATCGGTTTGTTGAGCCTGCAAAGTCGCCGCTGTGCCAGCCGCAAGCGCCACGGAGGCCGCCAGCAACACCCAGGCGATAGCTTGCAGTTGACGTTTCTTGGTCACGGCGGCCTTAATCATGGCCTTCTCGCATCGCTGGCCGCGGGGTGAACGGCTGCGCCAACGCTTGCCCGGCAATGCCCTGCGGCACCGTGCCCGGCACCGCCGCCAGCACCAGCACGGACTTGCGATTCGGCAGCAGCGCCACCAGCGTCCCAAACACCACCACCGCGCCACCCAACCAGATCCACTTCACCAGCGGATTCAGGTACGCGTGGATCACCGGCAGATTCGTCTCCGGGCTCTCCCCCGCATACACCACGTACAAATCTTCTTTCAGCGTGGAATAGATGGCCACCATGGTGCCCGCCGGTTCGTTGGCGTTCACGTTGAAGTGCCGTCGCTCCGGATAGAGCATCATCAATTGCTTGTTGTTCCGCAGCACTTCCACGTTCATGCGCTCGGCGGTGTAGTTTTTCTCCGGCCTGCTGTCCAGGCTCTGCAAGCGCAGGGTGTACGGGCCGATCTGCATGGTCGAACCGGGCTGCATATCTTTCTGCACATCGCGGTTAAAAGCCACGCCCGCGAACCCCACGAAAATCAGCACCATGCCCATATGCACGATGTAGCCGCCATAACGGCGGGTGTTGCGCATCGTCAGGTCCACGGCGGAGGCCAGGAAAGAAGCGCCGGAGCGCGCGCGTATCACCTTGGCGCCGCGATAAAATTCCAAAGTAATAGTTCCCGCCACGAAGACGCACAACGTCAGGCACACCAGCGAATAAAACTGCCGGTAGCCCAGCGCGAACGCCACCACGCAACCCACCGCACCCGCGGCCAGCGGCCCCGCGAAATTGCGCTTCAGGCTTTCGCGCGACGTCTTGCGCCACGCCAGCAGCGGCCCCACGCCCGTCAGGAACAGCAGTAGTAAGCCAATTGGGATATTTACCTTGTTGAAGAAAGGCGCGCCCACGCTGATGCGGTTGCCGGACAACCATTCAGAGAACACCGGAAAGAGCGTCCCGGAAAGCACCGCGACGCAGGAAACCAGCAGGATCAGGTTGTTGAACAGAAAGCTCGACTCGCGCGAAACCATGGCGTCGAGCTGGTTTTCGCTTTCCAGGTAGTCGCGATTCTTGAAGTACGCCACTAAGCACGTGAGCAAAACCACGCCGATAAAGCCCAGGAACCAGTTGCCGATGCTGGATTGCGCGAAGGCATGCACGGACGCCACCACGCCGCTGCGCGTCAAAAACGTCCCCGTAATGCACAGCAGAAAGGTGATGAACACCAGCCAAACGTTCCACACCTTCATCATGCCGCGCTTTTCCTGCATCATCACGGAGTGCAAGAAGGCCGTGGCAGTCAGCCAGGGCAACAGCGAAGCATTTTCCACCGGATCCCACGCCCAGTAGCCGCCCCAGCCGAGCACCGCGTACGCCCAATGCGCCCCGAGCAGAATACCCGCGCTCTGGAAGCCCCAGGCAATCATCGTCCACTTGCGCGTGAGGTGAATCCACTTTTCGCCCGGATAGCGAGCCAGCAGCGCGCCCAAAGCGAACGCAAACGGAATGGTGAACCCCGTATACCCCGAATAAAGATTCGGCGGGTGGATCACCATTTCCGGATATTGCAGCAGTGCCGTGAGCCCGTTGCCGTCGGCGCGAACCACCGCGTGCAAAACCCCGCCCGCCCCCGCCACGGCCAGCGTCTTGAACGGGCTGGCCACGAAATTGTTCAACGTAAGAAAGAAAATCTGCACGCCCGCCAGCACCACCCCGACGTACGGCATCAGCTCGCCATTCTTGTTGCGATACGCCAGCAGTGCGGAGAGCACGTAGATGGAGAGCAGAAAGCTCCAGAAGAGCAGCGAGCCTTCCTGGCCGGCCCACAAGGCGGCGATCTTATAGAACGGCGCGAGGTCGCGATTGCTGTGCGCCACCACGTACGCCACGGAGAAATCGTCGCTGAAGAAAAGATATTCCAGGCTGAACGTGCCGATAAAAATCAGGATGCAGGTGGCGATGCCTGATTGTCGCGCGCTCTTGACGAGCAAAGGATGCCGCGTCCAGATGGCGAAAATGCCGCCCACGAACGCATAGACTGCGCAGATAAAAGCTAGAAGTAAAGCGAATGAGCCGAAAAGATCCAACGGCGACCAGCCTCTCTTACGCGAAGCGCGGCATCCAGCGTACCGCAGTTGCGAAGAACAGTGGCATTAGATTGTGGTGCCTAGAAAATCGCATGCGCCGCGAGACGACGGCTGCCGCGTTACATGCTGCCGTTGCTGCGCGTCGCGTCGGGCGTGGTGCTGGTCGTCGTGCCCGCCGGAACCGTCGCGCCCCCGAGCGCCGGTTCGTACTTCGATGCACACTTCGCCTGCACGCGCTCCGCCACAAAGCGGCCGTCGGGCGCCAAGCTGCCTTCCACCAAAGCTTGCGACTTGTCCACGAAGGTATCCGGCAAGGGATCGCTTCCCGTGTAACTTACCGGAAGCGTCTTGCCCTCCCCCTCCAGCACAAAATCCACACGGCCGGAGAGCTTGCGGATCGAATGCGACGCCACCGTGCCGCCAACCCGCATGCGATGCTGCGCGTCCGCCCCGTGCAACGTCGGAAGTTCCGCGATGGTGTGGTAATAGGTTTTGCTCTCGCCGTAGCCGAGCCAGGCGAGAAACACCAGCGACACCAAAATCACCCCGATGCCCACCCCGAACTTTGCGCGCTTCTTCACCGTGCCGCTCCTGCTTCTCGCTATCTGAACCGCAGTCTACCACACCTTAGAGCATGTAAATGTGCAACAGAACATGGGATACCGTGGCTGGTAGAACATGCATAACTCACAGCGCAGTTGCCGCGGGAACCGCCAGGGCAGCGCGGATTCGTTCTACGGCGTCGTCCGCATCGTCTAATTTGAACGCACGGAAACCGTCAACGAATACGCCACAGCCAGCCGTCGCCGGGGTGATTTTGTCCAGCAAAGGATTCAACCCAGGCGAGGCGAGCAGGACGCGCTTCGGCTTCAGCGAAGTCCGCATGCGCTTCAGCGTGAACGGCAGGTGCGCGGCCAGCAGTCCGCCCAACGCACCGGAGGACGAACCCGGCTGAGGACAGTCCAATACGTAAGCCGCGAAGATACCCGTCCGTTGGAATTCATGATGCAGCGCCTCGGGGGATTTGCCCGCCGTCGCGATGCCCGCGACGCGCAACAGCGCCGCGGCCTCGCCGCGAAACACCGCGCTATCCGAGTAGATGAATTCGTCGTCGCGTTCCGGCGCTACCGCGGATAAGACCAGCGTGTTTATATGCAGCGGGCGGTAGCGCGTGGCCCACTCCAGCCGCCGGAACCGCGCTGCCAGATGCTCAGCCGACGCGGGCTGGCCGCACCCATCACACCGCAGACTTGGCGATGCATACATGTGTTTATCGAATGTAGAGCACCCACGGACAGAGTGCAAACCGGTTCGCCCGTGGACTGAGGGAACAGAAGACAAACGTGCGCGGTGGCCCGACTTCGCCGGGGATGATGATGGGTTTCTAGCGTAAGATCTGCGCCACCGCGCGATTATACGCGTACGTAATGCTTCAAACCCGGTGCGCAAGAGAAAGTTGCGGCCGTTGTTGTGCTCGCCGTGCAGGCCATGAGCAGCCTGTCTACGAGGAAACCGGCAAATCCGAGGGCAGCTTCGCGCGCAAACACCAGCGCAGCTCCTGGCTCAACTCCGAAATCTCCATCCCCGCCATCACGATGAACTTGCAGCTAAGCATCTCGGTAGCCTCTTCATCGTCCGGAAGTTGGCAGGTCACGCGACAATACTGACACTCTTGGTTCCAGCAAAAGCGGCCGTACGGAATGGTCTCCGGACTGATGAACTGGAAGCACCGCAACAGCGAATTGCGCTCCGGCACCTGGAATTTCTTCCCGTAGATGGTGATTTCTACGAGCTTTTCATACGGGCGAAACGGTTCCGACATGAGCAGCGCTTTCCTCAGCGCATTCCGCGGCAAAGCCAGCCCGCGCTTGTGCTGAATTTGTATACGATTTGCCCATCCAGAATAGCTACGGGAAGCGGGCGCAACAATGCCCCCGACGCAGCCGCGTGGCGAATGTGCTACGGGGCGCCAAAGGCGCAAAATATCAGGCTTTGACGAGGGGTTACGTTCACAAGGGATGAGCCTAACGGGGTTGCTGCGGCAGAGAAACGCGACCCCCTAACGCGACACAAAATCGAAATATTGCCCCATTTTGCGGAACTTATCGTACCGCGCCTCCAGCAGCTCTTTCACCGAGTGGTGCGTCAGCGCGATAAGCTGGCGATTCAAAATCTCGTCCAGAAAGCTGGCCGCCGCTTCATGGTCCGTGTGCGCTCCGCCTTCCGGCTCCGGCACAATCTCATCGACAATGCCGAACTCCTTCAAATCTTTGGCGGTGATCTTCATGACGGTGGCCGCGGTCTCGGCCTTGGTAGAATCGCGCCAGACAATCGTGGCGCAACCCTCCGGCGAAATCACCGAATAAAAGCTGTTCTCCAGGATGTTCACGCGGTCGCCGACGGCAATGGCCAGCGCCCCGCCAGAGCCGCCCTCGCCCGTCACCGTAACCAGGATGGGCACCGGCAGCCGCGCCATCTCCCGCAAGTTGCGCGCGATGGCCTCGCCCTGCCCGCGTTCCTCGGCGTCGATGCCGCAATAGGCCCCTGGCGTATCGATAAACGTGATAATCGGCCGCCCAAATTTAGCCGCCAGCTGCATCACCCGCAGCGCCTTGCGATAGCCCTCCGGCTTGGGCTGCCCGAAATTTCGGATCAACCGTTGCTTCGTGTCGCGACCCTTCTGGTGACCGATCACCGCCACGGGCCGTCCGTGAAACTTCGCCAAGCCGGCAATCAGCGCCTTGTCGTCTCCAAACGCCCGGTCCCCGTGCAGCTCCGTAAAATCCGTGAATAGCAGGTTGATGTAGTCCAGCGTGTACGGCCGCTGCTGGTGCCGGGCAATCTGCGCGCGCTGCCAGGGCCCCAGGTGCGTGTAGAATTCGCGCCGCAGTTCCGCCACCTGTTGCCGGATGCGCTCCACCTCGGCATCCGCCGCTGCGTTCGCCGTCATCCCGCGCAGTTCGTTCACTTCCCTTTCCAGGCGGTCGATCTCTTGCTGGCGTTCGCCCGCGGGCGCGCCCACGGCAGCTTTGTTTTTAGCGGTCATCTTGTTCTCAGGGATTGTACGCCAGCTCGGCCCGCGCTGGGTGCGTCGCTGCTCCGTTTCGTTCCCAATGGTTGCGCCACGAAACGTCAGTCCGCCGCCTGCGCGCCGGGCCCGCGCGTGGCCCGCTCCACAGCGTTCACCAACTCCGGCGTCACCCGCACCATCTGCCGCGATGCCAGCGACACCACCGCACCATCCTCGTACGCCAGCTCAAATATCACCGGCGTGCTTCCCGTCGCCGCTCCCAGCAAATCTTCCAGCTCATCGAGCAACGTCTCGTGCATCGCGCTAACCTCCAGCCGCACACGAAACTCCTGACTCTGCGTCTGTTCCGCCAACTGGTCCAGTCGCCGCGCCTCCTGCAGCGAGAGCCGCGTACCCGCCTCTTCCACCTGTATTTTCACCTTCAGCAGCAGCGGGCTGCCCGGCTTCAGCACCGGCTCCAGCCGCGCGAAGGCCTCCGGGAACGCTAGCAGTTCCTGCACGCCGGTCATGTCCTGAATCGTGTAAATGGCCCAGCGCGCGCCTTTCTTCGAGCGCATCGGCCGCGTGCCCACGATCAATGCCGCCACTAGCAATTCCTTGCCATTGCGCTGGCCTTCTACCTCGCCCAGCGTGACTACCTTCATCTCCTGCAGCCGCGACGCGTGCCGCTCCAGCGGGTGCCCGGAAACGTAAAACCCCAGCATGGCATACTCGCTGGCCAGCCGTTCTTCTTCGCTCCATTGCGGCGCATCGCGCAATTCAAAGTGCGCAGGCTCGGGCGCCGCGCCGCCTCCGCCGAATAAGCCGTGCTGCCCGGAGTCTTTTGCGCGCGCAATTCGCTGCAACGCGCTTACGATGTCGTCCACCGAAGCCGTCATGCTTTCCCGGCTGCCCAGCGAATCCAGCGCGCCGGACTTGATCAAACTCTCCAGCACCCGCTTATTCAGGAAGCGCGGTTCCACGCGTTCGCAAAAATCGTACAAACTGCGGAATTCCCCCGCCGCCACGCGCGTCTCCCGGATGGCCTTGGCCGTCGGCTCCCCCACATTCTTGATCGCCGCCAGGCCAAATCGAATGGCCTCGC